>BNJU01002736.1_pt1 | contig 105173 bp, 147 predicted proteins | sample 8539281 | NCBI WGS metagenome assembly BNJU01 (sample SAMD00202456, study PRJDB9452) | human saliva metagenome | isolation source: human saliva | place: Japan | reverse complement strand
ACAAGTATCAACCCAGTTGTCTCAAGTAGGAAACAGTTCTCTATGTTAGTGGGGAGGAGTCTGCTCAACAGATTAAACTCCGTGCAGAGCGCTTGGGGTGATATCGACAGTGAGTTTTATCTCTATGCTGAAACCAATATGCAGAGCGTGAGAGCTGAGGTGGAGCGAATCCAGCCAGATTTCCTCATCATCGACTCTATACAGACCATCATGTCTCCGGAGATTTCAGGAGTTCAGGGATCGGTTTCTCAGGTGCGTGAGGTGACCGCTGAGCTCATGCAGCTGGCTAAGACCAATAACATCGCTATCTTTATCGTGGGGTCATGTGACCAAGGAAGGAACCTTGCTGGTCCTCGTATGCTGGAGCATATGGTGGATACGTGCTTTACTTTGAAGGGAACGCCACCATACCTTCCGTATCTTGAGAGCAGTCAAAAATCGTTTTGGCTCGACCAATGAGATTGGAATCTTTGAGATGCAGTCAGGTGGATTGGTTGAAGTTCTTAATCCTAGTGAAGTGTTTTTGGAAGAACGCTTGGATGGGGCGACTGGATCGTCAATCGTTGTGACTATGGAAGGGACACGCCCAATTCTTGCAGAAGTACAGGCCTTGGTGACACCGACTATGTTTGGGAATGCCAAGCGAACGACAACTGGTCTTGATTTCAATCGTGCTAGTCTGATTATGGCTGTTTTGGAAAAACGTGCAGGGCTTCTCTTGCAAAAATCAGGATGCCTATCTCAAAATCAGCTGGTGGTGTCAGTTAGATGAGCCTGCCATTGACTTGGCAGTTGCAGTTGCTATTGCTTCGAGTTACAAGGATAAACCAACCAACCCTCAGGAATGTTTTGTAGGGAGAGTTGGGCTTGACTGGAGAGATTCGACGCGTGAATCGTATCGAACAACGGATCAATGAAGCTGCTAAAGCTTGGATTTACAAAAAAATCTATGTACCAAAGAATTCTTTAACTGGAATCAAAGCCACCTAAGGAAATTCAGGTGATTGGGGTGACGACTATTCAGGAAGTCTTGAAAAAGGTGTTCTCTTAATAGTTATGGTCAGTTTTAGATGACTAATTATTTTATTGCTAACAATTATTAAAACAAGGAGGAATTTCTGATGAAATTTTCTATGGACAGTCAAATGCAATTTCCTTTGGTAGAGTTGTCGCTCAATCAAGGAGAAACGGTCTTTATCCAGCGTGGTAGCATGGTCTACCATACACCTAATGTAAGTCTCAATACCCAGCTCAATGCTAGCGGATCTGGTTTGGGCCGTTTTGTCAAAGCTGTAGGGCGTTCAATGGTTTCTGGTGAAAGTACCTTTATCACTCAAGCTGTTGCTGAGTCTGACAACGGGAATCTTGCTTTAGCACCAGATACTCCTGGTCAAGTGATTGCTCTTGAGATAGGTGAAAAGCAATATCGATTGAATGATGGAGCCTTTCTAGCTCTTGATGGTACAGCTTTCTATACAATGGAGCGCCAGTCTATTGGGAAAGCTCTGTTCGGAGGGCAAGGCGGTCTCTTTGTGATGACTACTCAAGGTCAAGGAACTCTTTTGGCCAATGCTTTTGGTTCTGATTAAAAAATTGAACTACAAAAACCAAGAAGTAACGATTGATAATGCTCATGTGGTGGCTTGGAGCCAGTCTTTGGACTATGATATTCACCTAGAAAATGGTTTCTGGCAGTCTATTGGTACAGGCGAAGGAGTGGTGAATACCTTCCGAGGGACTGGTGAGGTCTATGTACAAAGTCTCAATCTTCAAAGCTTTGCAGGCTCTCTTAACAAGTATATCCAAAAAGGTTCATAATAATAAAAAACTAGGACAGAAACCCAAGCTAGACGCTGGATGTATCTGTCCCAGTTTTTTTATATGAAAGTTGACAGCTGACAAGACAAAGAAAAAGATGGTAAGATAGGAGATAAATAATTTGGTGTTCAAATTATCTGGCAGACTAGAAAGTGAGTTGTCATGTCCTATTTTGAAAAATTTTTTTAAAAAGCCAATCAAGCTTATGTAGAACTACATGGAGATTTGCATTTATCCATTAAACCCAAGACCAAGGTTGCAATCGTAACTTGTATGGATTCGCGTCTACACGTTGCGCCAGCTCTGGGGTTAGCTCTAGGAGATGCCCATATTTTTACGGAATGCGGGTGGTCGAGTGACGGACGATATGATTCGTTCACTTGTAATTTCCCAACAACAAATGGGGACAAGAGAGATTGTGGTTCTTCATCATACAGACTGTAGGGGCTCAAACCTTCAATAACGAGGATTTTCAAGAGCACCTAAAATGTGAATTGGGAGTTGATGTATCTGGGCAGGATTTTTACCGTTTCAAGACATCGATGAGAGTGTCCGAGAGGATATGAAAGTTGTTGCGAGAATGTCCATTAATTCCAGATGATGTCATAATTTCAGGAGCTGTTTATGATGTAGATACAGGTAGTATGAGGGAGATATACTAACTTTCTAATTGAAAAAGCTTCTGGAGTAGCATGAAGTAGGATGAGAAGGTTGACAAGTTTTACCTTTTAATATCACTAATATAAAAATAGTATAAGATAAGAGTATAAAAGTCTACTCTTGTCTTATTTTTTATTGAAAAATCAAGAAAAAAGCGCTACAATGGTAGATGGAAAATGTTGTGAAAAAATACAAGTGATACATAAATACTGGAGGAAATCATGTCTTTTTCTGATTTAAAGCTGTTTGCCCTTTCTTCAAATAGAGAATTGGCAGAGCGTGTGGCGCAAGAAATTGGGATAGAATTGGGAAAATCGACTGTTCGTCAATTTTCAGATGGAGAAATTCAAGTTAATATCGAAGAATCTATCCGTGGGAAACATGTCTTTATCTTACAATCAACTAGCTCACCTGTAAATGACAATCTACTAGAGATTTTGATTATGGTTGATGCTTTGAAACGTGCCAGTGCAGAATCTGTCAACGTTGTAATGCCTTACTATGGTTATGCGCGTCAGGATAGAAAGGCTAGAGCGCGTGAACCAATCACTGCAAAACTCGTGGCAAATATGCTTGAAGTAGCTGGAGTAGATCGTTTGTTGACAATTGATTTGCACGCTGCACAGATTCAAGGATTCTTTGATATTCCTGTTGATCACTTGATGGGTGCTCCTTTGATTGCGGATTACTTTGAGCGTCGTGGTATGGTTGGTTCTGACTATGTTGTTGTCAGTCCAGACCATGGTGGTGTCACTCGTGCTCGTAAATTAGCAGAATTCTTGAAAACTCCGATTGCGATTATTGATAAAACGTCGTAGCGTAGACAAGATGAATACTAGTGAAGTGATGAATATCATTGGTAAGGTTGAAGGTAAAGACTTGTATCTTGATTGACGATATGATTGATACAGCTGGAACCATTTGTCATGCGGCAGATGCACTTGCTGAAGCTGGAGCTGTTGAAGTTTACGCAAGCTGTACACACCCAGTTCTTTCAGGGCCAGCTATGGAGAACATCCAAAAATCAGCTATTAAAAAATTGGTTGTTTTGGATACTATCTACCTTCCAGAAGAACGTTTGATTGATAAGATTGAACAAATTTCTATCGCTCATCTCCTAGGGTGATGCATTGTACGTATCCATGAAAAACGTCCTTCTTTCTCCATTGTTTAGTATTGAGAAGACTATTTAAATCTTACAGTTGAGGAAACTAAAAAGGCTGCTTATAAATTCAGAACCTATCAGCTCACATGGGAAAAATCTCTGTATTGTTCGAGTTTTAAATGTTTTTGTATCAATTGTTTCAAGAATATTATCTGATTTTTAAATTAGAATGAATTTTACTTATTTTTACCAGAAAAATAAATTTATTTTTAAGAAAAAGCTTGACAACTTAAAATATATGTGATATAATCTGATTAGTGAGGTAATCCCTCATGAAATAAATTTTAAAAAAAGAGGAGATAAAACAATGAAAAAGTTTTATTATCATCAGTAGCAGACTTGCTGTATTCGCATCAGCAGCCAGTATTTGCAGAAGACGGTCAGCACTATGGACTTGGAGACAATCGTTGAGTCAAACGAATCAGGTGTATGTTGACAACAACGATGAGAAAGAGGTCTCTGACCAAAATTAAAGAGGGTACTAACGACAAAGACCTTGGTACTAAAAGTCTAAACAATGGAGCTCGTGACGAATAAACCTGTAAACAGGTGAACACAGTTTAAAGTTGACAAAGGTAAACGCTAAAAGTTGCAGACCAAAAAGTCAGAGACCAAAAGAGCTCAAAGCAGGTCAAAAAGCTCCAGCAGCTGCGAGGTCAAAAAGCTCTTCCAAAAACAAGTGCAGTTAAATAATTCATTTGTTTAATGAAGTAATCAATCACTGAAACTGGTTTCAGTGATTTTTTGGTAAATAATGAGGGAGAAAATAATGAGTGAACATTCTAGGATAAAAAATCACCCATTGGTAAAATAATAGCTTCCATTCTTACATTCGTTGTCATTGTTTTTGGTGGTTTCTTTGTTTATAATAGCTTCCTAGCTCCAAAACCAGATAAACAAAATAATGTTACTGATGTAAAAGTTACTCAGGAAGCTCCTAAGCAGACCTATACTGTTAGTGCAGAAGAAAAGGAATATCTCGCTAATAAATTTAAAGGCTTGCTCGCAACAAACTCTGAAACGGTTGGTTATGTATATATTCCTGGCACACAGTTAGATGAACCGGTCGTTCAAACAACGGATAACGCAACTTATCTAGATAAAACGTTTGAAGGTGTGCATCAACCTCTAATGGGAGCAGTCTTTATGGATGCTGATAACAAGAAGGATTTTAGTGATCGTTTAACATGGTTATTTGGTCACGCTAGAGGAAGTAAAGTACCTGACCATCGTATGTTTAAAGACGTAAATTACTTCAGTAGTCAAGATTATTTCGATAAACATCCTTATGTAGTCATTGAAACGCCGGAAAGAAAGTACTATTATGAAGCCATTGCAGTGGTTATAGTTCCAGAAACAACAGCGTTTTATCGTACTTCTTTTGAAGATGACGCGGATTTTGAAAAGCAATTGACAGCTATTTATGACGAGGCAAAAGTTAAGAAACCAAATGTTAAGGTGTCTCCAAAAGATAAATATATGGTTCTGTCAACTTGTCTTGAAGAAGATGATACGATTCGTACAAATATTTACCTTCGACAAATTCCTGATTCAGAGATGACTGACTTTGTCAAACAACATGGTGAAGAACTTCAGTATAAACCAACAAGATAATAAAATTAAAAAATCTATATGAATCCTCTTAAAAATTAAATGAAATAGTTTAATTTTTGGGAGGATTTTTGATTTTATTTTGATTTTATAGTAAATTTCTGCAAGCCTTTTCAAAATATGCTATACTGATGAAAAGGAGGGTTTTATGACTCAAGAATTTATTAATCCAAGTGATGGAGTGGTCCGTCAGTATCTAGCAACCAGTAAAACTCTAGCTGTAGTAGGCTTATCCGATCGTGAGGAAACAACTAGCAATCGAGTGACTAAAGAAATGCAGGCTCGTGGCTATAAAATCATTCCAGTTAACCCTAAAGCTGCAGGTGACGAGATTTTGGGAGAAAAGGCTTATACTAGTCTAGCTGAAATTCCTTTCCCTGTAGATATCGTTAATGTCTCATCGTCGCAGTTAGTATCGAGAAGACTATTTAAAATTTACAGCTGAGGAAATAAAAATATACTCTTAGAAATACAGAACCCTAACACTCGCAAAAACTCTACATTGTTCGGAGTTTTAAATATTTTTTTGTATCAATTGTTACAAGAATATTTATTTGATTTTTTTGTAATTAGAATGAATTTTACTTATTTTTACCAGAAAAAAATAAATTTATTTTTAAAAAAAGCTTGACAACTTAGATTTATATGATATAATTTGATGTAATAAGGGTTGTCCTTATAAATTAAATTTTTAAAAATTAAAGAGGAGATAAAACAATGAAGAAAGTTTTATTATCATCAGTAGCAGCTCTTGCAGTATTTTTCTGCAGCAGCTCCAGCATTTGCAGCAGATATCAACGGTGGAGCTAACACTCCAGGTGCATACGACCAACCAGTAACTGGTGGTGGTGTAAACGACGCTTACAACGCTCAAACTGAGTTTAAAAATGGTCGTAAAGCTAACGAATATGTTGGTGGTCACCAAGATAACGTTGATGCTATTGCATCACAAGACCCAGCAGTAGTTGAAGCTAAAAAAGCATTCGACGCTGTTGAAGGTGGATCACACCTTTACGGTGAAAAGAAAGCAGCTTACGAAAACGCTTTGAACGATGCTCGTAATGAAAGTTCGTAACGAGAAAGATCCAAAAAGATCAAAATACATACAATACTGCTGACAAGAAACAAGGTTCTTACTATATCTTGAACGAAACTCCAGAACAAGCAAATGCTCGTTACTTGAAAGAACATGGTCTATCTGCTCAAGCAGAACAACCAGCTGCTCAAGCAGCAGCTGATCAAGCAGCAACTAAACCAGAAGATGGTAAACCAGGTGCTGTAGACCAAGCTAAAAAAGCAGATGCAGCTGCTAAAAAAGCTGGAGCTTCTGCAAAAGCAGGTCAAAAAGCCCTTCCTAAAAACACACGCTGCTAAATAATTTATTTATTTGGTGAAGTATACTATCACTGAAACTTTGTTTCAGTGATTTTTAGTAAATAACGAGGTATAAAAAATGAGTGGACACTCTAGAACAAAGAAAACACCAATTACTAAAATAATTGCTTCTATCGCTGCAGTAGTTATCGTTGCTTTGGGAGCCTTGTTTATATATAATAACAGCTTCTCAGCATCAAGTGAGAATAAGCCGACTGAGACTACCGTTACTCAGGAAGCGCCAAAAGCAAAGCTTATACTGCTAGCGCAGAAGAAAAAGGAATATCTCTAATAAATTTAAAGGTTTACTTGCAACAAACTCTGAAACTGTGGGTTATGTATATATTCCTGGTACACAGTTAGATGAGCCTGTCGTTCAAACAACGGATAATGCGACTTATTTAGATAAGCGCTTTGATGGCGTTAACGAACCTTTAATGGGAGCAGTCTTTATGGATGCTGATAACAAGAAGGACTTTAGCGACCGCTTGACTTGGTTATTTGGTCATGCCCGTGGTAGTAAAGTGCCTGATCATCGTATGTTTAAAGATGTGAACTATTTCAGTCGCCAAGAATATTTTGATGCACACCCTTATGTTGTCATTGAAACTCCAGAGAGAAAGTATTATTATGAAGCTGTTGCCATGATTATTGTTCCAGAAGAAACAGCTTTTTACCGTACTTCTTTTGATGATGATGCGGATTTTGAGAAACAGCTAACTACTATTTATGATACTGCAGAGGTTAAGAAACCAAATGTCAAGGTATCAGCTAAGGATAAATATCTTGTCCTTTCTACTTGTCGTGAAGAAGATGATACGATTCGTGCTAATCTCTACCTTCGACAAATTCCTGACTCAGAGATGAGTGACTTTGTCAAACAACATGGAGAAAGCCTTCAGTATAAACCAACAAGAGAATAATCTTTAAATAAAAATTTTTATGAATCCTCTTAAAATTAAATGAAATAGTTTAATTTTGGGAGGATTTTTGATTTTTGATTTTTGATTTTTATAGTAAAACTTTCTGCAAACCCTTTCAAAATATGCTATACTGATGGAAAAGGAGGGTTTCTATGACTCAAGAATTTATCAATCCAAGTGATGGAGTGGTCCGTCAGTATCTAGCAACCAGTAAAACTCTAGCTGTAGTAGGCTTGTCCGATCGTGAGGAAACAACTAGCAATCGAGTGACTAAAGAAATGCAGGCTCGTGGCTATAAAATTATTCCAGTTAACCCTAAAGCTGCGGGTAGCGAGATTTTGGGAGAAAAGGCTTATGCCAGTCTAGCTGAAATTCCTTTCCCTGTAGATATCGTTAAATGTATATCGTCGCAGTGAATTTTTACCTGATGTAGCACGAGACTTTCTCAAGGCGGATGCCAAGATTTTCTGGGCACAACTAGGACTTGAAAGTTTGGAAGCAGCAGAAATCTTGCGTGCTGGAGGATGCGATGACATCGTGATGAACCGTTGTATTAAGAGAGAACATACACGTTTAATTCTTGAACAATAAAAAGGTAGCCTTTAGGCTACCTTTTTTCTTAGAAAATACCGATGAGTGTTTGCATACCAAGACTAGTCAGGATGATAGCAATCCAGCAAAGGGCTCCAAGAAGAATGGATTTTCCACTGGATTTGATCATAGCAATGAGGTTGGTTTTGAGACCAATAGCACTCATAGCCATGATGATGAGGAATTTGGAGAGTTGTTTGAGAGGTGAAAAGAAGCTATTGCTAACACCGAATGATGTGAGAAGAGTAGTTAGCAGAGAAGCTAGGATGAAGTAGAGAATGAAAACGGGGAAGATTTTTTTAAGCTTCACTCCTTGGTTGTTGCCTTGTTGACGGCTTTGCCAATAGGAGAGGAAGAGAGTGATAGGGATAATAGCTAGAGTACGGGTCAGTTTGACAATAGTGGCAGACTCGAGAGCATTGCTTTGGTAAAGGCTATCCCAGGCGCTAGCTGTGGCTGTTACAGAGGACGTATCGTTGACCGCAGTACCCGCAAAGAGAGCAAAACCTTCGTTGGAAAGATGGAGCCAAGAACCTAGAGTTGGAAAGATAAGAGCTGCCAAGACATTGAAGAAAAAGATAACAGAAATGGCTTGGGCCACTTCTTTTTCCTTGGCGTGAATAACAGGAGCAGTCGCTGCAATGGCAGAACCGCCACAGATAGAAGATCCAACTCCAATCAAGGTAGCTAGCTTGGTATCCAGATTAAAAAAGCGTTGGAAAAAGAAAGCAATAATTAAAGCGATAGAAATGGTCGAAAGGATAACAGGGAGGGAAGATTTTCCAACTGCGAAAACTTGAGAGATATTGAGTCCAAATCCCAGTAAGATGACTGCATATTGGAGCAGTTTTTTGGAGCTATAAGTCAAACCGGCATCCAGTTGTTTGTAGTTAGAGAGAAAGGGATGGAGCAACATACCGATAAAATGGCAAAAACTGGTGCTCCTACAACATGCAAGAAGCTTCCTAAGATCCAAGAAATGATAGATATAATAAGACAGGCTAACAGTCCTGCCCAATTCTTTGATAGAAATGACATAAAAACCTCCGAAAATAAGCACTTCTTATTATAAGCTTGTCTATCAGAAAAGTAAAATAGAAAGTAGGAATAAGGTTGTAAATTAACGGAATTTTGCGGTCAGAGAGCTTTTTGTAGTATAATAGATATATGTTCTTTGATCAAGGAGGATATATATGGACTTAACCAAACGCTTTAATAAACAATTAGATAAGATACAAGTTTCCTTGATTCGTCAATTTGACCAGGCTATTTCAGAGATTCCTGGTGTCCTGCGATTGACCTTGGGAGAACCAGATTTTACAACGCCAGATCATGTCAAGGAAGCTGCAAAGCGAGCCATTGACCAAGATCAATCCTACTATACAGGGATGAGTGGTTTAGTTGACATTGCGTCAGGCGGCGAGTGATTTTGTAAAAGAGAAATATCAGCTAGACTACAATCCAGAGAATGAAATCTTGGTCACAATTGGTGCGACAGAGGCTCTATCAGCTACTCTGACAGCTATTTTGGAGGAAGGAGACAAGGTTCTCTTGCCAGCTCCTGCCTATCCAGGCTATGAGCCGATTGTCAATCTAGTTGGTGCAGAGATTGTCGAGATTGATACGACTGAAAATGGTTTTGTCTTGACTCCTGAAATGCTGGAAAAAGCGATTTTAGAGCAAGGTGACAAGCTCAAGGCAGTTATTCTCAACTATCCAGCCAACCCCTACAGGAATTACCTATAGTCGCGAACAATTGGAAGCCTTGGCAGCTGTTTTACGTAAGTATGAGATTTTCGTAGTCTGTGATGAAGTCTACTCAGAATTGACCTATACAGGGGAAAATCATGTATCTTTGGGAACTATGTTGAGAGATCAGGCAATTATCATTAACGGTCTTTCTAAATCCCATGCCATGACAGGTTGGCGTTTAGGTTTTATCTTTGCACCAGCAAACTTCACAGCTCAACTCATCAAGAGTCATCAGTATTTGGTAACTGCTGCAAACACCATGGCGCAACATGCTGCAGTAGAAGCCTTAACAGCTGGTAAGAACGATGCAGAACCCATGAAGAAGGAATATATCCAACGTCGGGACTACATTATCGACAAGATGACTGACCTTGGTTTTGAGATTATCAAACCAGATGGGGCTTTTTATATCTTTGCTAAGATTCCTGCAGGCTATAATCAAGATTCCTTTGCTTTTCTGAAGGATTTTGCCCAGAAGAAGGCTGTTGCTTTTATTCCTGGTGCTGCCTTTGGACAGTATGGAGAAGGCTATGTTCGCCTATCTTATGCAGCTAGCATGGGAACCATCAGAGAAGCTATGAAACGACTTGAGGAGTACATGAGAGAAGCATGATTCAATCGATTACGAGTCAGGGTTTAGTACTTTACAATCGAAATTTTCGAGAGGATGATAAGCTTGTTAAAATCTTTACAGAACAGGCAGGGAAGCGCATGTTTTTTGTCAAACACGCCGGCCAATCCAAACTAGCTCCTGTCATTCAACCTTTAGTCTTAGCCCATTTTCTCCTAAAAGTCAATGACGATGGACTTAGTTATATAGAAGATTATCATGAGGTGAAGACTTTTCCGAAAATCAATAGTGACCTCTTTGTTATGGCTTATGCGACTTACGTTGCAGCCTTGGCAGATGCGAGTTTGCAGGATAACCAAGAAGATGCTCCCTTATTTGATTTTTTGCAAAAGACTTTAGAGCTGATGGAAGAGGGTCTGGATTATCAAGTTTTGACCAATATTTTTGAAATTCAAATATTGACACGTTTTGGAATCAGTCTTAATTTTAATGAGTGTACCTTTTGTCATCGTGTGGGGCAAGCCTTTGACTTCTCCTTTAAATACGGGGGTTGTCTTTGTCCCGATCATTACCATGAAGATGAGAAACGATGTCATTTAAATCCCAATATTCCTTATCTGCTCAATCAATTTCAAGCCATTGATTTTTGAGACCTTGGAGACTATCTCACTTAAGGCCGAAATCAAGCAGGACTTGCGCAAGTTTATGGACCAAATCTACGAGGAATATGTCGGCATTCATCTGAAATCAAAGAAATTTATTGATTCCCTAGCCGACTGGGGACAACTACTGAAAGAGGAAGACAAATGAAAAAAATCGCAGTTGATGCAATGGGTGGCGATTTCGCACCACAAGCTATTGTAGAGGGAGTTAATCAAGCCCTTGCTGACTTTTCAGATATTGAAGTCCAACTTTATGGAGATGAAAGTAAAATCAAGCAATATCTAACAGCTACAGAGCGCGTCAGCATTATCCATACAGATGAAAAAATAAATTCTGATGATGAGCCTACAAAAGCTATCCGTAAGAAGAAAAATGCCAGTATGGTATTGGCAGCCAAGGCTGTCAAAGATGGAGAGGCAGATGCTGTTCTTTCTGCAGGAAATACAGGTGCCTTGTTAGCAGCAGGATTCTTCATCGTTGGTCGTATCAAAAATATCGATCGACCAGGTCTTATGTCAACCTTGCCAACTATTGATGGAAAAGGTTTTGACATGCTTGACCTTGGTGCTAATGCAGAAAATACAGCTCATCACCTGCATCAATACGCTATCTTAGGTTCCTTCTATGCTAGAAATGTTCGTGGTATTGAAAAACCTCGTGTAGGTTTGCTAAATAACGGGACAGAGAGCAGCAAGGGAGATCCACTTCGCAAGGAAGCCTATGACCTATTAGTGGCTGACGAGAGTTTGAATTTCGTCGGGAACGTGGAAGCGCGTGATTTGATGGATGGTGTTGCTGATGTAGTCGTAACAGATGGTTTCACGGGAAACGCTGTGCTCAAAGCTATTGAAGGGACTGCTATGGGTATCATGGGCTTGCTCAAAAATGCTATTGTAGGTGGCGGTCTTAGAGCCAAGCTAGGGGCTTTCCTTCTTAAGGATAACCTCAGAGGTTTGAAAAAACAGCTCAACTATTCAGATGTTGGAGGCGCGGTTCTGTTTGGTGTTAAGGCACCAGTAGTTAAGACTCATGGCTCAAGTGATGCCAAGGCTGTCTATAGCACCATACGCCAGATTCGTACCATGCTTGAGACAGATGTAGTTGCTCAAACTGCGCGTGAATTTTCAGAGGAATAAGGAGAACAATATGACAGAACAACAAATTTTTGACCGTATCGTAACCATCATTCAAGAGCGTCAAGGAGAAGACTTTGTCGTAACCGAAAACTTGAGCTTAAAGGACGATTTGGATGCTGATTCAGTAGATTTGATGGAATTTGTCCTAACCATTGAGGATGAATTTGGAATTGAGATTAGTGATGAAGAAATTGACAACCTCCAAAGTGTCGCAGACGTATTAGCAATCATTAAAAATAGAATATAAGAAAAAGCAACATGCTGGTCATGTTGCTTTTTCTATTTAGTGTATTTAGGAGACTACACTTCGAATTCATAGAGTGCTGTAGATAGGTAACGTTCTCCGTTATCTGGTGCAAGCGCAAGGACTTTTTTACCTGCCCCCAGTTTTTTAGCAACTTCGATTGCTGCATAGATAGCTGCGGCAGAAGAAATACCTACCAAGAACCCTTCTTTTCCACCAATTTCGCGACCAAGTGCAAGAGCATTGTCTGATGTCACGCGAACGATACCATCATAAGCTTCTACATCAAGTGTTTCTGGGATGAATCCTGCAGAGATACCTTGAATTTTGTGAGGTCCTGGTTTTTCACCTGATAAGATTGCTGACTCGTCTGCCTCAACTGCAAAAACTTGAATGTTTGAGTTAGCAGTTTTAAGAGCATGAGAGACACCAGAAATAGTTCCTCCAGTACCAACACCAGCAACAAAGGCATCTAAACCATCAGCTCCGAAATCAGCTAGAATTTCAGCTCCTGTTGTTCTTTCGTGAACTTCTGGGTTAGCTTGGTTATTAAACTGTAATGGTAGAAAACCATCGCGTTCAGCAGCAATTTCTTGCGCTTTTACAATCGCACCTTTCATTCCTTCACTACCGGGAGTGAGGACTAGTTCAGCACCATAAGCTTGGATGATCTTACGGCGTTCAACACTCATTGTTTCAGGCATAACGATGACAACTTTATAACCTTTAGCAGCACCAACCCATGAAAGACCGATACCAGTGTTCCCGCTTGTTGCTTCTACAATAGTAGAGCCTGGTTTCAGTTTACCCTCTTGCTCTGCTTTTTCAATCATGCTGAGAGCAATGCGGTCCTTAACGGATGAACCTGGGTTAAAAGCTTCTAGTTTTACGTAAACGTCTGCTGCACCTTCTGGTACAATGTTATTCAATTTAACAATCGGTGTTTCCGATAAGTTCTGTGATATTGTTATAAATAGCCATGTTAGCACCTCTTTATATAAGATGCTTCTAGTATAACGCTATCTTAAACTTTTTTGTAAAATATAGAAATCCTATCGAAGCGATAGGATTTTTTTATAACAATCAGAAAAAAATAGTCAGTGTAAATCTAAAAATTGAGGGAAGATATTTAAAAGTGATTTACACAAGGTTTACAGGAACTTCAACTTCTCGTAAGCCTTGATCTGTTAGGATAACTTTCCCATTAAAAAATTCTATGAGAGCAGCTTTGGTATCCTCTTTATCCTCTTTATCGACAAAGATAATTGTGTCAACTTGATCTGTAAAGTTGGTTTCGAGTTCCATAAGATTATGTTCTTTAAGAAAATTCCCATACTCTTGATATTGAGCATAGCTCATTTGAATTTGAATTCCTGCTTGTTCTTTAATTTCAACAATTCCAATTTCTTTGACAGCTAAGGCAACACTACCTGCATAAGCGCGAATAAGACCTCCTGCTCCCAGTTTGATACCACCAAAATATCTGGTAACAACTACACAAACATTGGTCAAATTGTGATTTTCTAGAACTCCTAGCATAGGTACACCAGCAGTTCCACTTGGCTCCCCATCATCACTGGTTCGCTTGATTTCACTGCGCTCACCGATAATAAAAGCAGAGCAGTTGTGGGTAGCCTTATAGTGTTCTTTTTTGATAGCAGTGATAAAGGCACGAGCTTCTTCTTCACTATAGACACGTTTTGCATGACAAATAAATCGTGATTTTTTGATTTCTTCTTGGACTTGTCCGTCCTCTTTTATCGTTCTAAATTCCATATTTTTATTGTACTAAAAAATAGTCTAAAGTTCTAGATTTTACGAATAAAGAAGTATGAAAATAAATCCAAACTATCTTGGTCGACTTTTTACAGAACAAGAATTAAGCCCTGAAGAACGACAACTGGCGGAGAAGTTGCCAAGCATGAGAAAAGAGAAGGGGAAACTCTTCTGTCAACGATGTGATAGTATGATTCAAGATGAATGGTTTCTACCTATTAATGCTTATTACTGCCGAGAATGTTTGTTGATGAAGCGAGTTAGGAGTGATCAGGCCTTATATTATTTCCCTCAAGAAGATTTTCCTAAACAAGATGTTCTTAAATGGAAGGGACAATTGACTCCATTTCAAGAGAAAGTATCAGAAGGCTTACTTCAAGCAGTAGAGAACCAGCAACCGACTTTAGTTCATGCAGTGACTGGCGCTGGGAAGACAGAGATGATTTATAAAGTTGTTGCTCAGGTTATTAATGATGGTGGCGCAGTTTGTCTAGCAAGTCCACGGATAGATGTTTGTTTGGAATTGTATAAGCGATTGCAGAATGACTTTGCTTGTGAAATAGCTTTACTGCATGGTGAGTCTGAACCATACTTTCGGACACCACTAGTTGTTGCAACAACTCATCAATTATTAAAGTTTTATCACGCTTTTGATTTGCTAATAGTAGATGAAGTAGATGCTTTTCCTTATGTTGACAACACAATGCTTTACAAATCTGTAAAGAATTGTGTAAAGGAAAATGGACTCAGAATTTTTCTCACTGCAACTTCTACAGATGAGTTGGATAAGAAGGTTCGCTTAGGGGAGCTAAAACGTCTAAGCCTGCCAAGACGGTTCCATGGAAATCCTTTAATTATTCCAAAACCCGTTTGGCTATCTGATCTGGATAAATGTTTGGATAAGTTTCGCCTACCACCAAAGCTAAAAAGATATGTTGAAAACCAGAGAAGAACTGGCTACCCCTTACTAATATTTGCATCAGAAATTACAAAGGGAGAGAAGTTGAAGGAAATTGTACAAGAGAAATTTCCAAATGAGAAAATTGGTTTCGTATCCTCAGTTACTGAAGATAGATTGGAGCAAGTTCAAGCTTTTAGGGATAGGGAATTGACCATATTGATAAGCACAACAATATTGGAGCGCGGAGTTACCTTCCCTTGTGTTGATGTCTGTGTCGTAGAAGCAAACCATCGTCTTTTTACAAAATCAAGCCTCATTCAAATTGGAGGACGTGTAGGTCGCAGCATGGATAGACCTACAGGAGATCTAATTTTCTTTCATAATGGATTAAATCGTTCGATTAAGAATGCTATAAAAGAAATTAAACTGATGAACAAGGAGGCAGGTCTATGATTTGTTTACTATGTGCCCAACATTTGAAGAAAAATCTAACCTTTGGAGAGCTTCTTTTTTTGAAAAAGGAGGAGGGCTCACTTTGTTTAGCTTGTTACTCAAGTTTTGAAATGATTGGGGAAGAACATTGCCCAAATTGTTATAAAAAAGGAGTGTCAAGTTCATGTCAAGATTGTCAACTTTGGTGTAAAGAAGGGATTGAAGTAAGCCATGAAGCGATTTTTAGTTATAATCAAGCCATGAAAGACTTCTTTAATCGTTACAAATTTGATGGCGATTATATTCTCCGAAAAGTTTTTGCTATGATTTTAAAAGAGAATTTAAAAAAATACAAGGGCTACGATTTTGTTTAATACCGTTAAGCCCTGATAGGTATGCAAAAAGAGGTTTTAATCAGGTTGCAGGCCTAATAGAAGCTGCAGGACTTTCCCATCTGGATGTATTAGGGAAAAGAGAAGAGAAAGCAAGTTCTTCTAAAAATCGTTCGGAGCGTTTGGCCACGGAACTTCCGTTTTTTATTAAAGAAGACAGTAGGATTCCAAAGAAGATTCTATTGATTGATGATATTTATACGACAGGATCGACTGTTAACCGTGTCAAGAGTATGCTAGAGAATGCAGGAGCAAAAGATGTTAAAACATTTTCCCTCGTAAGATGAGGAAAAAGATTGCAAAAAGATAATGAAAGCGTTATAATAAATGTAGAAAAACAAATATGTTTAGAAAGAAGGTACTTATATGATTAAATATAGTATCCGTGGTGAAAACCTAGAAGTAACTGAAGCAATTCGTGATTATGTAGTTTCTAAACTCGAAAAGATCGAAAAATACTTCCAAGCAGATCAAGAATTAGATACGCGTGTCAATTTGAAAGTGTATCGTGAAAAGACTGCTAAGGTAGAAGTAACAATTCCGCTTGGGTCTATAACTCTTCGTGCAGAAGACGTTTCTCAAGATATGTATGGATCTATTGATTTGGTGACAGATAAGATTGAACGTCAAATCCGTAAAAATAAAACTAAAATTGAACGTAAGAACAGAAATAAAGTTTCTACTAGCCAACTATTTACAGATGCCTTGGTAGAAGAGACAGATGCTGCTCAACCTAAAGTTGTTCGTTCAAAACAAATTGATTTAAAACCAATGGACCTTGAAGAAGCACTTCTTCAGATGGACTTATTGGGCCATGATTTCTTCATTTATATCGATGTTGAAGATGAAACTACAAATGTCATTTATCGACGCGAAGATGGAGATATTGGTCTTCTTGAAGTAAAAGAATCATAATATGTAATATGCTTAGACTAAAAAGGTGGTTTACACTAGTGTAAACCACCTTTTGTGTTCATGAATACTACATTGAGCACAAGTGCTACTCCTTCTTTAAAGGTCGCTTTTTCAGTGCAAATATGGTATAATATTGCGCAAGAGGTTTGTAATGAAAAAAAATGAAATGAATCCCTTTTTTATATACTTATTTGTTGGGATTGCCTTTATAATCATGACTGTATTGGTTATTTTTTTCTTCAAAAATAACCTAGTCACAATAGCATGCTTATTTTTCTTAATGGTGGCATTTCTTTTGCTATTTTATTTTCAGAAGAAATCTTATCAAAAAACAGAAATTGAACAAATCCAATACGTAAACCATCAGGCGGAAGATAGTTTAAGTTCACTCTTAGAACAGATGCCGGTTGGAGTTGTCAAACTAAACATGGAAAGTAGTGAGATTGAGTGGTTCAATCCCTACGCAGAGTTAATGTTGACAACGGAAGATGGAGAAATTGACCTTCCTCAAGTTCAAGAAATTATAAAAACATCCATATCTTCTCCTGGAATTTATGCAAATGTGGGAGAAAAACGTTATGCGGTACATCTAGATAGAAATTCTGGTGTGCTCTACTTTTTTGACGTTTCTGGAGAGTACGAAGCCACAGTAGAATTGGTTACAAGTCGCCCTGTTATTGGTATTATTTCGGTAGATAATTACGATGATTTAGAGAACGAAACATCTGAATCAGACATCAGTCATATTAATAGTTTTGTCGCAAATTTTGTATCAGAATTTACTGGAAAATATCAGATGTTTTCTCGTAGAGTGACCATGGATCGTTTTTACTTATTTACCGACTATACAGTATTAGAGCAATTGATGCAGGATAAATTTTCTGTAATTGATACCTTCCGTGAAGAAGCTAAGCAGAGAGATTTAGCCTTAACCATGAGTATGGGCTTGTCATACGGTGATGGCGATCATGAGGGTATTGGTAAAGTTGCTTTATCAAATCTCAACCTTGCAGAAGTTCGAGGTGGAGACCAGGTCGTTGTAAAAGAAAATGATGAGACGAAAAATCCAATTTATTTTGGTGGTGGCTCTGCAGCTTCTATTAAGCGAACAAGAACACGTACAAGAGCAATGATGACGGCAATCTCTGAAAAGTTGAGAAGTGTTGACCATGTCTTCGTGGTTGGTCATAAAAACTTAGACATGGATGCTTTAGGCTCTGCTGTTGGTATGCAATTGTTCTCGAGTAACGTCTTGGATGAAAGTTATGTGGTCTATGATGCAGAACAAATGTCTCCGGACATTCATCGTGCCATTCAATTCATAGAGAATGAGGGAGTAACAAAACTCATACCTCTAACTCAAGCTATGGGAATGGTCACTAATCGTTCCTTGCTAGTGATGGTCGACCACTCTAAGACAGCTTTAACCTTGTCAAAAGAGTTTTATGATTTGTTTACACAAACCATCATTATTGACCACCATAGACGAGATCAGGATTTCCCGGAAAATGCTGTTATCACCTATATCGAGAGTGGAGCAAGTAGCGCGAGCGAGCTTGTAACAGAGTTAATTCAATTCCAAAACTCTAAGAAAGCTCGCTTAAGTCGTATCCAAGCCAGTGTTCTTATGGGCGGTATGATGCTGGATACTAAGAATTTCACCTCTCGTGTAACTAGCCGAACCTTTGACGTGGCAAGTTATCTAAGAACACGTGGTAGTGATAGTATTGTAATTCAAGAACTTGCGGCGACTGACTTTGAAGAGTATCGATTGGTTAATGAGCTAATCTTGCAAGGACAGGCCGTACAACCTTCTATTCTTGTCGCTCAGGCCAAGGATACTAAGGAGTATGATATTGTAGTGATTAGTAAAGCAGCTGATACTATGTTAGCTATGTCAGGTATTGAAGCTAGCTTTGTCATTGCTAAAAACAGCCAAGGGGATATTTCCATTTCTGCACGAAGTCGAAGTAAGATCAATGTGCAACGGATTATGGAAGAGTTGGGAGGTGGAGGCCACTTCAACCTTGCAGCTGCCCGACTGACAGATATGACTCTGCAAGAAGCAGTGATAAACTAAAAACCGTTATTTCTAATGAAATTAGAGAAAAGGAGACAGAAGAATGAAAGTAATCTTTTTAGCAGATGTAAAAGGCAAAGGAAAAAAAGGCGAAATCAAGGAAGTGCCAACAGGTTATGCGCAAAACTTTTTGATTAAGAAAAACCTTGCTAAAGAAGCGACTTCACAAGCAATTGGTGAGTTGCGCGGGAAGCAAAAATCTGAAGAAAAAAAGCACATGCTCAACTTCTTGCAGAAGCACAAGAAATTAAGGCGAAACTTGAAGCAGAAGAAACAATTGTTGAGTTTGTTGAAAAAAAGTTGGTCCAGATGGAAGAACTTTTGGTTCAATTACTAGCAAGAAAATTGCTGAAGAACTCCAAAAACAATTTGGAATTAAAATTGATAAACGTCATATTCAAGTACAAGCGCCAATTCGAGCAGTTGGTTTGATTGATGTATCTGTAAAAGATTTATCAGGATGTAACTAGCGTCATCAATCTTCGTGTAAAAAGAAGGTTAAGCTAGATTTGAGTAATGATTTTGTAAAAAGGAAGGAAAGTCTGATGGCAGAAGTAGAGGAACTACGAGTTCAGCCCCAGGATATTTTGGCAGAACAATCTGTATTGGGAGCTATATTTATCGATGAGAGTAAACTCGTATTTGTTCGAGAATATATTGACTCTCGAGACTTCTTTAAGTATGCTCACCGTTTGATTTTTCAGGCCATGGTTGATTTGTCAGATCGAGGCGAAGCCATTGATGCAACGACTGTTCGTACGATATTAGATGATCAAGGTGATTTGCAAAATATTGGTGGCTTGTCCTACCTTGTTGAGATTATCAACTCTGTACCAACCTCTGCAAACGCTGAATACTATGCAAAAATTGTAGCAGAGAAAGCCACGCTTCGTCGTTTGATTGCTAAGTTGACAGAGTCTGTAAACTTAGCTTACGAAGCCTCTAGTCCTGCAGATGAAATCATTGCGCGAGCAGAAAAAGGTTTGATCGATGTCAGTGAGAATGCAAATCGTAGTGGTTTTAGAAACATTCGTGACATTTTAAATCTTAATTTTGGGAATCTGGAAGTTCGATCACAACAAACGTCGGATATTACGGGGATTGCTACTGGTTATCAAGATTTGGATCATATGACAACTGGTTTGCACGAGGAGGAGTTAATCATTCTTGCTGCTCGTCCTGCGGTTGGTAAGACTGCTTTTGCCTTGAATATTGCTCAAAATATTGGAACCAAGCTTGACAAGACCGTTGCAATTTTCTCTCTCGAGATGGGGGCAGAGAGTTTGGTCGACCGTATGTTGGCTGCCGAAGGACTAGTAGAGTCTCACTCTATCCGTACAGGGCAATTGACTGAGGAAGAGTGGCGCAAATATACGATTGCTCAAGGTAATCTTGCAAAATGCAAGTATCTATATTGACGATACCCCTGGAATTCGAATTACGGAGATTCGTTCACGCGCCAGAAAATTGTCTCAGGAAACAGGCAATCTTGGATTGATTTTGATTGACTACCTACAGCTAATCACAGGAACTGGTCGAGAAAACCGTCAGCAAGAGGTTTCAGAGATTTCACGTCAGTTGAAAATTCTAGCCAAGGAACTGAAGGTGCCTGTTATCGCACTAAGTCAGCTGTCGCGTAGTGTTGAGCAACGTCAAGATAAAAGACCGGTGCTATCAGATATTCGTGAGTCTGGATCTATCGAGCAGGATGCGGATATCGTAGCCTTTCTCTATCGAGATGACTATTATGAACGTGGTGGCGAAGAAGAGGAAGGTCTTCCGAATAACAAGGTAGAAGTTATTATTGAGAAGAACCGTAGCGGTGCGCGTGGAACGGTAGAATTGATTTTTCAAAAAGAGTATAACAAGTTTTCAAGTATTTCGAAGAGAGAGGAACAAAAATGACAGATGCATTTACAGATGTAGCCAAGATGAAAAAAATCAAAGAAGAAATCAAGGCGCATGAAGGACAAGTCGTGGAAATGACCTTGGAAAATGGTCGTAAACGCCAAAAGAATCGCTTGGGAAGACTTATTGAGGTTTATCCATCGCTCTTTATCGTTGAATTTGGAGATGTAGAAGGAGACAAACAGGCCAACGTCTACGTTGAATCCTTCACGTATTCTGATATTTTAACGGAAAAGAATTTGATTCACTATTTGGATTAAGGTTGAAAGTGGGAGTTTTCTCACTTTTTTCTTTTTCTTTCGAATGATATAAATGAGGTCAACCTCAAAAATTTATCTATTCGAAGGAGAATGAATGACATATAGTAAAAAGGGAACTTTTCTTAAGAGAACGACAGTGGGGACAGCTTCCCTACTGTTAGCAGGTACTTTTTTGTTTGGTGGAGGAGCTGTTCATGCCAATCAGGTAAACAATGGCTCACTGGCACGTGGAGATGATTATCCTTATTATTATAAAAATGGAAGTCAAGAAATCGATAAATGGCGTCTATACTCCAGACAGTGTACATCTTTCGCTGCCTTTCGTTTAAGTAGTGTTAATGGATTTGAACTACCAGCTGCTTATGGGCATGCGAAGGAATGGGGATACCGTGCTCAAAGAAGGATATCGTGTAGATCAGAGACCAGCGATTGGAGCTATTGCTTGGAGTACGAGGGGAACACATGGCCACGTAGCTTGGGTTTCTAACGTGATTGGAGACATGGTTGAAATCGAGGAGTACAATTACGATTATACAGAAACGTATTATCGTAGGATAGTAAAAGCAAGTTCTATGACTGGTTTCATTCATTTTAAAGATGTGGGGAATGCTAGTGTAGGGGATCATCAATCTGTACTAGCTTCTAGTGGAACTCATTACTTTACAGAAAAAGTAGCTATTATGAATCAGCCATCATTGACATCTACTATTATTGATTACTACGAACCTGGAATGAGTGTTCATTATGATCAAACTCTTGAAAAGGATGGCTATAGATGGATTAGTTATATTTCAAGAAGTGGGAACAGACGTTATATCCCCTTAATTAAAACGGTAACCTCGAAGAATGGATGGGAAAAACAGGGAACAATCTGGTACTACTATGAAAATGGCAAAGTCGCACTTGGATGGAAAAAGATAAACGGCAGTTGGTACTATTTCCAAACTAATGGTTCAATGAGAACAGGATGGCTAAAAGACGGTTCCAAGTGGTACTACTTGAAATCATCTGGAGAAATGCAGACAGGATGGTTGAAGGATAAGGGCATTTGGTATTATCTCGAAAGCTCGGGTGCTATGAAAGCTAGTCAGTGGTTCCAGGTTTCAGGGAAATATTATTACGTGAACGCATCTGGAGAATTGGCAGTAGATACGACTATCGATGGTTTCCAAGTTGATAGCAATGGTGCGCGAGTTGAAAAAACATCCCAATAAGCCTTGACCGATAATCTAACTCTTAGCAATGGTATTTTTCCCTGCTTTCCTTTATAATGGGTGTATGGACAAGAAAAAATTATTATTGATTGATGGATCTTCAGTTGCTTTCCGAGCATTTTTTGCACTTTACCAGCAACTGGATCGTTTTAAAAATGACAATGGACTACATACCAATGCAATCTACGGATTTCATCTGATGCTAAATCACCTACTGGAGCGTGTCCAACCGAGTCATATTTTGGTTGCTTTTGATGCGGGGAAAACGACTTTCCGTACAGAGATGTATGCTGATTATAAGGGTGGTCGTGCTAAGACTCCAGATGAGTTTCGTGAGCAATTCCCCTTCATTCGTGAGTTGCTAGACCATCTTGGGATTCGCCACTATGAATTAGCTCAGTATGAGGCGGATGATATCATTGGAACTCTTGGTCGCTTGGCTGAAAAGGATTCTTTTGATGTGACCATTGTCAGCGGAGACAAGGACTTGATTCAGCTGACGGATGAACATACGGTGGTTGAGATTTCTAAGAAAGGTGTAGCTGAGTTTGAGGCCTTTACGCCGGACTATCTCATGGAAAAGATGGGCATCACGCCAACTCAGTTTATTGATCTTAAAGCCCTCATGGGAGATAAGTCAGATAATATCCCTGGCGTAACCAAGATTGGTGAAAAGACTGGTATCAAGCTTTTGCTTGAACATGGCTCGCTGGAAGGTATTTATGAAAATATTGACAGCATGAAGGCTTCAAAGATGAAGAAAAATCTTGTCAATGACAAGGAACAAGCCTTTCTGTCTAAAACACTAGCTACCATCGACACGAAAGCGCCAATCGAGATAGGTCTAGATGATTTGGTCTATAGTGGACCAAATGTAGAAAACCTTGGGAAATTCTACGATGAGATGGGTTTTAAACAACTCAAGCAGGCTTTGAATGCTTCTCAGACGAATCAAGCTGAGACTTTGAATTTCACCATGGTGGACAAAGTGACTGAAGACATGCTGAGTACCGCATCTATTTTTCACTTTGAACTTTTTGGTGAAAACTACCATACAGATGACTTGATTGGTTTTGCCTGGTCATGCGGAGACAAGCTCTATGCTACAGATAAGCTGGAACTTCTGCAGGATCCGATTTTTAAGGATTTTCTAGAAAAAACACCTCTGAAAGTGTATGACTTTAAGAAAGCTAAAGTTCTCTTAAATCGCTTTAGTTTGGACTTTGCAGGCTCCTGCTTTTTGACAGTCGCTTGGCCAAATACCTTCTCTCTACTGTAGAGAATAATGAAATTTCAACCATTGCTAGTCTCTATGGTCAAACTTACCTAGTCGATGATGAAACCTTCTATGGTAAGGGGGTCAAGAAAGCTATCCCTGAGAGAGAAACCTTCTTGGAGCACTTGGCTCGTAAGGTTGCTGTGCTGGTTGAGACAGAGCCTGTATTGCTTGAAAAGTTAAGTGAAAACGGACAATTAGACCTTCTCTATGATATGGAGCAACCTCTAGCCTTTGTCCTTGCTAAGATGGAAATCGCTGGGATTAAGGTTAAAAAAGAAACTCTACTCGAGATGCAAGCTGAAAATGAGCTTGTCATTGAAAAGCTAACTCAAGAGATTTATGAATTGGCTGGTGAGGAGTTTAACATCAACTCACCTAAACAGTTGGGCGAACTACTTTTTGAAAAGCTAGGCCTCCCTATAGAATACACCAAGAAAACCAAGACAGGTTACTCAACAGCAGTGGATGTGTTAGAGCGCCTAGCTCCTATTGCCCCAATCGTCAAGAAAATTTTAGATTATCGTCAGATTGCTAAGATTCAATCGACTTATGTGATTGGTTTGCAGGATTGGATTTTAGCTGATGGCAAGATTCACACGCGCTATGTGCAGGATTTGACTCAGACAGGGCGTCTGTCTAGTGTCGATCCAAACTTGCAAAATATTCCTGTTCGCTTGGAACAAGGCCGCCTCATTCGTAAGGCTTTCGTGCCAGAGTGGGAGGATAGTGTCCTTCTCAGCTCTGACTATTCACAGATTGAGTTGCGAGTTTTGGCGCATATCTCTAAAGATGAGCACTTAATCAAGGCCTTCCAAGAGGGAGCTGATATCCATACCTCGACAGCCATGCGGGTCTTTGGAATTGAACGTCCTGAGGATGTGACTCCAAACGACCGTCGCAATGCCAAGGCTGTCAACTTTGGAGTGGTTTACGGAATTTCAGACTTTGGTTTATCCAATAACCTAGGTATCAGCCGTAAAGAGGCTAAAGCATACATTGACACTTACTTTGAACGCTTCCCTGGTATCAAAAATTACATGGATGAAGTCGTTCGTGAGGCGCGTGATAAGGGTTATGTAGAGACTCTCTTCAAACGTCGTCGTGAGTTGCCAGATATTAATTCGCGTAACTTTAACGTTCGTGGTTTTGCGGAACGTACAGCTATCAACTCCCCTATCCAAGGTTCGGCTGCAGATATTCTCAAAATCGCTATGATTCAGCTAGATAAAGCCTTGCTAGCAGGTGGTTATCAAACTAAGATGCTGTTACAAGTACACGATGAAATTGTTCTTGAAGTGCCTAAGTCAGAATTGGCAGAGATGAAAAAATTAGTCAAACAAACCATGGAAGAAGCCATTCAACTCAGAGTGCCCCTGATTGCTGATGAAAATGAAGGCGTGACTTGGTACGAAGCTAAGTAGAAATAGCCTATCAGACAAAAAAGAAATCCCCTTGAACATTATGGTTCAAAGGGATTTTTCTTTCAGGAAAAGACAAAAGTGATACTATCTAGCTAATAGTAGGATTTATTTGATTTGTTTCTTTTGTTCTTTTTTTGCAAGGATTGGTAGAATAACACCTAAACCAATCAGAATAATTGGGGTCAATATGTTTGTAAGAAGAGAGAATTGCCAAGCAGTTGGATTCTCAGCATAGCTAATTTTTGGAACCATACCTAGGATACAAGCAAAGGCAGTGAAGAGGAAGCACCAAGTACCGATCACAAAGCCAAGTTTAGGATTATTCACAAACTTGTATTCGGCATTTTTGTATGTTTTCCAAGCGCGATTGAGCATCATATAGGCAAGAAATACCCAGAGATAACGCATTGGCATTACGATAGAATTGAGGTTGGTCATCCATTTTACAAGTCCGTCAATTTCTTGGATACCAAAAATTGGAAGGATGATGATAAGGCTAACGAGGACGCCTGTAAGGAGGTAGCCGTTAATGAGGACACCTTTTTCAGTACGTTTACGAAGCCAGCTTGGGATGTAGTTTTCGTCAGCGTTATTGAGTAGGATTTGTAATGGTGCGTCAATAGAGAAGGCAAGTGCCGCGATTTGTCCGACCATATTTGTAAGAGCGTAAATCACAACGAAAAGATTTCCAACTCCCCAAGAATTTCCTAACATTTGGAAGGCTTGATAAGCACCATTACGCATGAGGTCTTCAGGGATGTTATTACCATCAAATAGCATTCCCATGGCAACTGAACCAAGGATAGCAGAGAGTCCTACCATAATGGCCATGACAATCATACCTTTTGGAAATTCTTTTGCAGGATTACGAGTTTGATTCACATAAGGGGAAATTTTTTCACAACCACCAACTGCAAAGACCAGTAATGAGATTGTTGTGAAATAAGAAAAATCAAAGTTTGGAATGTAGGTGCTCAGTTGATCCATGTGCGGTGTCGCAAACTGGATGTCTGGCTTAATGAAAGGCAGACCGACAGCCAAAAGCACAAAGAGTAAAGACATAATCAACATGGCACTTCCTGCCAAGCTACCGATGACTTTTAGAGTTGTCAATCCTTTTGTAGAAAGGTAGAGGAAAAGTCCAAAGATTAGCAAGCAGAGAATAACAATCAAGTGGATGTCGATTTGTTTTAGAAATTGTCCATTACCCTGCAAGGCCCATCCAAGCGGAATCAGGATTCCTTGAGGTTTTTGTGCAAGATAAGGGATATGCACAACCCAGTAGGTCCAAGCGGCAAAGTAGGCGAGGCGTTTGGTTGATGTTTTTTTCAACCCAGTCACTAACACCACTTCCGCTTTCCTTGAAGGTAGAACCTAGTTGTCCGACGATGAGTGAATATGGGATAAAGTAGAGTGCGAGGATTAAAACCCAAGATACGACTACTGAAATTCCCTGTTGAGAATAGTTGTTGACGACGTTTCCTAGCCCCCAAACCATGTTGAAAGCAATCAGCGAAACCATCAGCCAATTAAGTTGGTGTTGATCTTTTTTCATAATGTCTCCTTTTCTAATAATTTTAGTATATCATGTTTTTTTGAAAGCGCCTAACAAAATTTGAAATTTACTATAAAAAAAGTAAAAGCTAGCTAACAGATAGGGAATAAGACTTGTTGGTTTAGAAAAAGATTATCCACAGCCTGTGGATAAGTCGAGGTGAAAACAACAACTGTCTCTTTATAATTTTAATAGGAAAAAGAGAGACGAAATTTATAGAATAGGAAACAAATCAATCTTTTATAAACCTTGTTAGGACAAGGTTTATAGACGTTATTCTCTTGTACATCCTATGAACTTGGATTGGAAAGATATTTTGGAAAAACTTGAAAATCTTTTCCGAAAAAAGGTTGAAGGTTATTCACAGTTTGTGGATAACTTTATATGGATAAGAAAACCCCTTTGTGCATGACAAAGGGGTTAGGTTATTAATGCTTTGGCAACCAGCTGAGGGTAAAGTCAAGAGTCTTAGCATTGAGCAATTCCTGATGGCTGATGCTTTGTTTTTCTCTTTTCCCGTCCAGTTGACAGTCTTGGACAAAGTGGAAGTGTTCATAATTTTGTTGAGTACGAACATCCAACCACTGATTTTTTTCTGCCAGATAGACACGAAGGTGATCAAAGAGTGGAATTCCAAGGTCATAACTTGCTTTTCCTGGGCAGGTTGGGTAAAGTCCAAGAGCAGACCAGACATACCAAGCCGAAAGACTACCATTATCCTCATCGCCTGGATAAGCATCCCAGCCAGCTCGGAAGGCTTTTTGACGGAGAGTCTTGATTAAGAGACTAGTATATTGGGGATAATTACTGTAGCGGAAACAGATAAGGGATGTGGAAACTTGGTTGGTTTGAAATGGCTAGTTGACCAAATGGCGCTGTTGCCATCTCGCTCATCTCATGAATTTCATATCCATAGCCCGTCGTTTCAAAAAGTGGGAGACTTTGACAAGCTTTCAAAAGATAGTTGCTAAAGGCTTCTTTTCCACCCATTAGTTGGCTAAGTCCAGAAATATCGTGTAAGACACCGAGACTGGCTTGAATAGCTGAACACTCAGCGTAGTCACGACCCCAACTATAAGGAGAAAAGTCAGGACGGAAGTTGCCATCTACATCACGCGCCCTCATGTAACCCGTCTCAGAGTCAAAGAGGTTTTGATAGTTTTTTTAGAATAGTGAGCATAGGTTTGGGCTAGCTCTTCTTGACCTAATTTTTCTGAACAAGTAGAGATACAAAAATCGCTGTAAGCATAGTCAAGTGTGTGACTGACACTTTCATGATAATCTGTGGATAAATAGCCCAGTTCTTGGTATTGGCTTAGGCCGTGTCGCCCGTTGATAACTTTTGGATCTGCCTTTGTCGCAGTTTCGATCATGGCTTTGAGAAATTCTTCTTCAAGTTCAGGTGCCATGTCTTTGCAAGCACTATCTGCTAGTACACCATCAATCAAAGTCCCAGGCATCATTCCTCTTTCGTCAGGAGCCAGCCACTTAGGGAGATACCCAGTATCTCTATAGCTATTGAGGAAGCCCTCAAGAAATTGACGATAGTACTCTGGAACAATCAAGGCAAAGAGAGGGAATGAAGTGCGGAAGGTATCCCAAAAAAACCATTGTTGGTAAAGAGCAGACCAGGCTTGATCGTCCCTGAAGCAAGGTCTATATGAATAGTCTCGCCTTGCTCATTTACCTCATAGAATGTTTGTGGGAAAAGAAAGAGTCTATACAGACAGTGATCAAAAAATGTTCGGTCTACAGAGCCGGTTTCCACGACATCAAAACGACCTAGAAGGTCTTCCCAACTTGCTTTAGCCTCTGATTTCATTTCTTCAAAGTCTTTTCTAGGCAGATTAAAGAGGGCCTGTTCTTTAGAAATAAAAGAAGTAGCTAGTTGAACTAGAGCTTCTGCTCCAGCCAAGTCGATATGCCAGTCTTGCCCCACTTGATTGATAGATAGAATATCCGTAGAGAATGCGAGAGCAGTGAACATAACGAGAGGACTCTTATTTGTTTCGGTTAATCCGCTTTGACCAAGGCTGACAGTACGCTCATCTACTTGCTCTAATGATAAATCATCAGCCGCATGCAGATAGAGTGAGAGCTTCTTTCCTTGTATCTGTCTTAGTTGAATAGAAGCCCCATAGCAAGTAGGTGTGAGTTGGGTTTCAATCTGATAACGCTCAGAAAAAATCTCTGAGATAATGGGGATTGAAAATAGCACGATCAAGGTTATAAGAAGACTGACGATGGAAGAGCGTGTCACCGCTGATTTCTCCTGTAACAGGAGTCAGTAGCAACCAGAATAATCGCCAATCCAAGGGCTAGGCTGATGGGTTAGTCGAACACCCTGAAATATGGGAAGATGGGGATCAAAAAACCAAGACCCTTCCTGATCACTAGTTTGTGGAACAAAGTAATTCATCCCAAAAGGCACTCCAGTGTATGGTAGTGTGTTTCCTCGTGAAAAGGCGTGTTTGCTAGCTGTTCCAAAACGCGTATCTATGGTTTCAAGTATAGGTTTCATAGTGATTTCCTTCAGTAGTTTTCTACATTATATCAGAAAAAGACGACTTTTAGAAAACGACTTTCAAAAATATAACAATTTTGTAGAATAATGACTAACATTTGTGTATATATTTTCTGGACTAAAAGCTATATACTGAAAATGAAAATTTGTTTGAAAGAGGCAAAATAGTTTATGGTTTATTCAAAAGAAATCGTCAGAGAGTGGCTAGATGAGGTAGCGGAGAGAGCCAAGGAACATCCTGAATGGGTGGATGTCTTTGAGCGTTGCTATACAGACACTTTAGACAATACAGTTGAAATCTTAGAAGACGGCTCGACCTTTTGTACTGACTGGGGATATCCCAGCCATGTGGCTTCGGGACTCGACAGCCCAGCTGAGACCATACCTTCATGTGGCAAAAAGAGATCCTCGTTTACGCCAGACCATTGCAGGTTTGGTCAAACGTCAGATGACCTTGATTCTCAAGGATCCCTATGCCAACTCTTTCAATATTGAGGAGAACTGGAAGGGTCACCACGAAACAGACCATACAGATCTCAATGGCTGGATTTGGGAACGCAAGTATGAAGTAGATTCGCTTTGCTATCCCTTGCAGTTGGCTTACCTCCTTTGGAAAGAAACTGGTGAGACTAGCCAGTTTGATGAAACTTTTGTTACAGCGACCAAGGAGATCCTTCATCTTTGGACGGTGGAGCAAGATCACAATAACTCACCATACCGTTTTCGTCCGTGATACCGATCGTAAGGAAGATACTTTGGTAAATGATGGTTTTGGACCTGACTTTGCCGTGACAGGAATGACCTGGTCAGCCTTTCCGTCCAAGCGATGACTGCTGTCAGTATAGCTACTTGATTCCCTCAAATATGTTTGCAGTCGTTGTCTTAGGTTATGTCCAAGAAATTTTTGCAGAATTGAAATCTAGCTGATAGCGAAAGCATTATTGCTGATGCCAAACGTCTCCAAGCTGAGATTCAAGAAGGAATCGAAAACTACGCCTACACTACCAACAGCAAGGGCGAGAAGATCTATGCCTTTGAAGTAGACGGTTTAGGAAATGCTAGCATCATGGACGACCCTAACGTACCAAGTTTGTTAGCTGCTCCATATCTTGGTTACTGTGATGTGAACGATGAAGTCTATCAAGCAACTCGTCGCACCATTCTCAGCCCTGAAAATCCATACTTCTACCAAGGAGAATACGCTAGCGGTCTCGGAAGCTCTCATACCTTCTATCGTTATATCTGGCCGATTGCCCTATCAATTCAAGGCTTAACAGCTACAGATAAAGCTGAGAAAAAATACTTGCTAGACCAACTAGTTGCATGTGATGGCGGAACAGGTGTTATGCACGAAAGCTTCCACGTAGATGATCCGACTCTCTACTCTCGTGAATGGTTCTCATGGGCCAACATGATGTTCTGTGAGTTGGTCTTGGATTACCTAGATATTCGCTAATACTCTTCGAAAAATCAAATTCAAACCACGTCAGCTTCACCTTGCCGTATGGTTTGACTTCGTCAGTTTATCCACAACCTCAAAGCAGTGCTTTTGGCTACTAGCTTCCTAGTTTGCTCTTTGATTTTCATTGAGTATAAGGAGTACGTTTTTCGCTCAACTGATTCTAGGAAAGAATCACAAATATATTTAAAAAATTAACAATTTTAAGTTTAGAATGAGGTTTTACTTCATGGAAAATGTTGTTGTACATATCATCTCTCACAGTCACTGGGATCGTGAGTGGTATCTACCTTTTGAAAGTCACCGTATGCAATTGGTGGAACTTTTTGACAATCTTTTTGATCTTTTTGAAAATGATCCTGAGTTCAAGAGCTTCCACCTAGATGGACAAACCATTGTCCTCGATGACTATTTAGAAATTCGTCCCGAAAACCGTGACAAGGTGCAGCGTTATATCGACGAAGGGAAACTCAAGATCGGACCATTCTATATCTTACAGGATGACTACTTGATTTCAAGTGAAGCCAACGTCCGCAATACCTTGATTGGACAAGCTGAATGTGCTAAATGGGGAAAATCAACTCAAATTGGTTACTTCCCAGATACCTTTGGAAATATGGGGCAGGCTCCTCAAATCCTTCAAAAATCAGGCATTCACGTAGCGGCCTTTGGACGTGGTGTCAAGCCAATCGGATTTGATAACCAAGTCCTTGAAGATGAACAGTTTACCTCTCAATTCTCAGAAATGTATTGGCAGGGTGCAGATGGGAGTCGTGTCCTGGGTATTCTCTTTGCTAACTGGTACAGTAACGGAAACGAAATTCCAGTGGATAAAGACGAAGCCTTGACTTTCTGGAAGCAAAAATTGGCAGACGTCCGTGACTATGCATCGACCAACCAATGGTTGATGATGAACGGCTGTGACCACCAGCCTGTACAGAGAAATATTAGTGAAGCCATTCGTGTAGCTAACGAACTTTTCCCTGACGTGACCTTTATTCATAGCTCCTTTGACGAATATGTGCAAGCAGTGGAAAGTGCACTTCCTGAAAACCTATCAACGGTCACAGGTGAGTTGACCAGTCAAGAAACAGATGGTTGGTACACTCTTGCCAACACCTCTTCTTCCCGTATTTACCTCAAACAAGCCTTCCAAGAAAATAGCAATTTGCTCGAGCAGGTCGTGGAACCATTGACGATCATCACTGGTGGACATAACCACAAGGATCAATTGACCTATGCTTGGAAAGTACTCTTACAAAATGCGCCCCACGATAGTATCTGTGGATGCAGTGTTGACGAGGTTCACCGAGAAATGGAAGTTCGTTTTGCCAAGGTTAACCAAGTCGGAAACTTTGTCAAGAGCAACCTTCTTAATGAATGGAAGGGCAAGCTAGCTACCCAAAATGCGCATAGCGATCACCTCTTCACCGTTGTCAACACAGCTTTACATGACAAGGTAGATACCGTCAGTGTTGTGGTGGATGTTGTTACCTGTGATTTCAAAGAGTTACATCCAACTGAAGGTTACAAGAAGATGGCAGCCTTGACCTTGCCAGAGTACCATGTTGAAGATTTAGATGGTCATGTCATTGAAGCGAAGATTGAAGACTTGGGTGCAAGTTTTGGCTATACTTTACCAAAGGACAAGTTCCGCCAACCCTATATTGCTCGTCAAGTGCGCGTGACAATCCCAGTTCATCTTGCTCCACTTTCTTGGGCAAGCTTCCAATTGGTTGAAGGCCAAGTAGAATACCGAGATGGTATTTATCAAAATGGAGTTATTGATACACCGTTTGTAACTGTGAGTGTAGACCAAGGAATCACAGTCTATGACAAGACTACAAACGAAGCTTACGAAGACTTTATCCGCTTTGAGGATCGTGGAGATGTCGGAAACGAGTATATTTACTTCCAACCAAAAGGAACTGAGCCAATCTATGCTCAATTGAAAGGATACGATGTCCTAGAAAATAATGCTCGCTATGCTAAGGTATTGCTCAAGCATGATTTGACTATTCCAGTCAGTGCAGATGAAAAATTGGATGCTGAACAAAGAGGCATTATCGAGTTTATGAAACGAGACGCAGGTCGTTCAGAAGAGTTGACAACTATTTCTCTTGAAACTGAGATGACCGTCTTTGTGGATAATCCACAGATTCGCTTTAAAACTCGTTTTACCAATACTGCCAAGGATCACCGCATCCGTCTCTTGGTCAAAACTCATAACACTCGTCCAAGCAATGATTCTGAAAGCATCTATGAAGTTGTGACAAGACCAAATAAACCAGCAGCTTCTTGGGAAAATCCTGAAAATCCACAACACCAACAAGCCTTTGTCAGCTTGTATGATGATGTCAAAGGAGTAACCGTATCCAATAAAGGATTGCACGAGTATGAAATTCTTGGAGACGATACTATGGCTGTAACACTTCTTCGTGCTTCAGGCGAACTAGGTGACTGGGGCTACTTCCCAACACCGGAAGCTCAATGCTTGCGAGCTATCGAAGTTGAGTTTGCAGTAGAATGCCACCAAGCAGGGGAACGTTTCTCAGCTTTCCGTCGTGCCAAAGCCTTCCAGGTGCCGTTTACAGCTCTTCAAGTTGCAAAACAAGAGGGTAGTGTTGCAGCAACGGGTAGTCTCTTTAGCCATCCAGCACTGAACTTGCCACAAGTCTGTCCAACAGCCTTTAAGGTGGCTGAGAATGAAGAAGGTTATGTCCTTCGTTACTACAACATGAGTCAAGAAAATGTTCGCGTGTCTGAAAAACAACAAACGATTCTTGATTTGTTGGAACGCCCATATCCAGTTCATTCAGGATTATTGGCACCACAAGAAATTCGTACAGAATTGATCAAAAAAGAAGAAATTTAATTTCAAAAAGTAAACATAAACAGAAAGGGGGAGCGAGAAAGTAAGAACCAACTGCTGATTCGCTCCTTTTTGCAGGTGAAAGCAATGACCATTGCAACGATTGATATCGGAGGGACTGGCATTAAGTTTGCTAGTCTAACTCCTGATGGAAAGATTTTAGATAAGACCAGTACCCCAACTCCAGAAACTCTAGAAGATTTATTGGCTTGGTTGGACCAACGCTTGTCAGAACAGGACTATCGTGGGATTGCTATGAGTGTTCCAGGAGCGGTCAATCAAGAAACAGGAGTGATCGAGGGAATTAGTGCCATTCCTTACATCCATGGTTTTTCATGGTATGAGACCCTTGCTCATCACCAACTCCCTGTCCATCTAGAAAATGATGCCAACTGTGTTGGACTCAGCGAATTACTGGCTCACCCTGAGATTGAAAATGCAGCCTGTGTCGTTATTGGTACAGGGATCGGTGGGGCCATGATTATCAATGGCAAAATTCACCGTGGTCGCCATGGATTGGGTGGAGAGTTTGGTTACATGACAACTATCGAACCAGCAGAAAAACTCAATAACTGGTCACAACTAGCTTCTACAGGAAACATGGTTCGCTATGTCATCGAAAAATCCGGTCAAACCGACTGGGATGGCCGTAAGGTTTATCAAGAGGCTGCAACAGGCAATGCCCTTTGCCAAGAAGCCATTGAGCGTATGAATCGTAATCTAGCTCAAGGATTACTCAATATCCAGTATCTAATCGACCCAGATGTCATTAGCCTAGGTGGCTCTATCAGTCAGAACCCAGATTTTATCAAAGGGGTGCAAAAAGCGGTAGACGTCTTTGTGGAAAGATATGAAGAGTATACAATTGCGCCAGTAATCCAAGCTTGCACCTATCAGGCAGATGCCAATCTCTACGGTGCCCTTGTCAACTGGTTACAGGAGGAAAACCAATGGTAAATTTTACCGGAATTAGCAGTAAACAACAGCAAGCTATAGACTTACTTCAAAAGCACATTTCTCTACCAGATGTAGAAGTGGCAGTCGCTCAGTCTGACCAAGCTTCTATCTCTATCAAGGGTGAGGGCGGAGAATATCAATTGACTTATCGCAAACCTCACCAACTCTATCGCGCCTTGTCTGTTCTCGCAACAGCTTTAGCAGAAGGTGATAAGGTGGAGATTGAGGAGCAAGCGGCTTATGAAGATTTAGCCTACATGGCGGATTGTTCCCGAAATGCGGTTCTAAATGTTGCATCTGCCAAAGCAGATGATTGAAGTCTTGGCTCTAATGGGCTATTCAACCTTTTGAGCTCTACATGGAAGATACCTATCAGATTGAGGGGCAACCTTATTTTTGGTTATTTCCGCGGGGCTTATTCAGCTGAGGAATTACAGGAAATCGAAGCTTACGCCCAGCAGTTTGATATGGCCTTTGTACCATGTATCCAGACCTTGGCTCACTTATCAGCCTTTGTCAAATGGGGTGTCAAAGAAGTCCAGCAACTTCGTGATGTAGAGGACATTCTCCTCATCGGCGAAGAAAAAGTTTACGACCTAATTGACGGCATGTTTGCGACTTTGTCTAAGCTACAAACACGCAAGGTCAATATCGGCATGGACGAAGCTCACTTGGTTGGTTTGGGACGCTATCTCATCTTAAACGGTGTTGTGGACCGTAGCCTCCTCATGTGTCAACATTTGGAGCGCGTGCTGGATATTGCCGACAAGTATGGTTTCCACTGCCAGATGTGGAGCGATATGTTCTTCAAACTCATGTCAGCAGATGGCCAGTACGACCGTGATGTGGAAATTCCAGAGGAAACACGAGTTTTTCTTGACCGCCTTAAAGACCGTGTGACCTTGGTTTACTGGGATTATTATCAGGATAGCGAAGAAAAATACAATCGTAACTTCAGTAACCACCACAAGATTAGCCAGGATATTGCCTTTGCAGGTGGTGCTTGGAAGTGGATTGGTTTCACACCACACAACCATTTCAGTCGTCTCATCGCTATCGAAGCAAACAAAGCCTGCCGTGCCAATCAGATCAAAGAAGTCATTGTTACTGGTTGGGGAGATAATGGTGGTGAAACAGCTCAGTTCTCTATTCTGCCAAGTCTACAAATCTGGGCAGAACTCAGCTACCGCAATGATTTAGACCGTTTGTCAGCTCATTTCAAGACCAATACAGGTCTATCCGTTGAGGACTTTCATGCAACTTGATCTTGCCAACCTTTTGCCAGATCTACCAGATAATCTCAGTGGGATCAATCCCAACCGCTATGTCTTTTATCAGGATGTTCTCTGTCCAATCCTTGATAAGCACATGACCCCTGAACAGGACAAACCTCACTTTGCCCAGGCAGCTGAGACTCTTTGCTGACTATTAAAGAAAAAGCTGGAGTCTACGCTTATCTTTTCGAAACTCAGGCCCAGTTGAATGCTATTTTAAGTGGCAAGGTTGATGTGGGACGACGCATTCGTCAAGCCTATCAAACAGGTGATAAAGAGAGCTTGCAACAAATTGCTAGGGAAGAATTACCAAAATTAAGAAGCCAGATTGAAACCTTCCACAAGCTCTTTAGCCAGCAATGGTTGAAAGAAAACAAGGTCTTTGGCTTGGATACAGTAGATATCCGTATGGGTGGGCTCTTGCAACGAATCAAGCGAGCAGAAAGCCGTATCGAGGCTTATTTGGCTGGTCAAATTGACCGCGTCGAAGAATTAGAAGTCGAAATTCTTCCATTTACTGACTTTTACGCAGACAAGGACTTCGCAGCTACAACGGCTAATCAGTGGCATACTATTGCGACAGCTTCGACTATTTACACGACCTAGAAAAAAACTCTATTCAGGAAGAAATGTTTCTCGTGAAACCTACTTCTTATAAAAAAAGTTCTCCACATAAAAATAATTTGTGGAGTTTTTTTCTATAATTTGTAGTTTAAACTGTCCTAAAAAAATAAGAGTATACTATTTTTGTAAACGTTATCAAGACTAAAAATGTGAGATTATGAAGTTTTTAGAAAAAAATAAAAAGGGAGGAAATTATGAATAAGTTTTCAAAAAAACTTTAAGAGATAATTGGATTTTTTTCTCTTAATGGTTTTACCAGGAACAATTTGGTTGATTTTTATTCTTCTACATTCCAGTTTTTTTGGGAATGTGGTTGCCTTCAAAGACTACCATATGACTGGTGAAGGATTCGTCCATAGTATTATAAATAGTAGATGGGTCGGACTAGATAACTTTAAATTCTTGTTTAGTTCCAAGGATGCCTTTGTCATCACTCGAAATACGGTCCTTTACAACCTTGGATTTATCTTTATTGGTTTGATCGTGTCAGTTGGTATTGCCATTATCCTTAGTGAACTTCGCTCTAAGCAGATGGTTAAAATCTACCAAACATCTATGTTGTTCCCTTACTTCCTATCTTGGGTTATCATCAGTTTCTTTACAGATGCTTTCCTAAACATCGATAAAGGGCTTATCAATCACACCTTGGAAGCTCTTGGCATGAAGGGGATTAACTTCTACGCTGACGTCAGTATCTGGCCTTATCTTCTCCTCTTCCTAGGTATTTGGAAAGGGTTTGGATACAGTAGTGTTATGTACTACGCTACCATCATGGGTATTGATCCAACTTACTATGAAGCAGCGACAGTGGACGGTGCTAGCAAATGGCAACGTATCCGTAACGTAACCATCCCTCAGTTGACACCGCTTGTGACAGTATTGACCATCCTTGCAGTCGGAAACATCTTCCGTGCAGACTTCGGTCTCTTCTACCAAATCCCTCACAACGCAGGTCAGCTCTATAGTGTAACAAATGTATTGGACGTCTATGTCTTTAACGGATTGACTCAGACAGCAGATATCGGTATGGCTTCAGCAGCCGGTCTCTACCAGTCAGTCGTCGGTTTGATTCTCGTTATCCTATCAAACTTACTTGCAAGACGTGTTGATCCTAACTCAGCACTATTCTAGAAAGGAGGAGCATATGGCAAAAAAAATTCAAAAAGAAAAAATTGATAATGTTGGCATACACTCCTTCAGCAAAAAGGCAGATATCTTCTTTAGTATCATATCTGGTTTGCTGGCCTTCTCTTGTATCTTGCCTTTCATCTTCGTAATCATTATTTCAGTTACAGATGAGAAGAGTATTGTTCAATATGGATATAGTTTCTTCCCTTCCAAGTTTGGTGTAGATGGATTCCAATTCTTGGCTCAGTTTAAAGACAAAATTTTACAAGCGCTCTTTATTTCAGCCTTTGTGACAGTTGTCGGTACATTGACAAACGTATTCATCACAACAACATACGCTTATGCCATCTCACGTTCAACATTTAAGTATCGCAAATTCTTTACAATCTTTGCTCTTCTTAGTATGTTGTTCAATGCTGGTTTGGTACCAGGCTATATCGTGGTAACTCAGTTACTTCACTTGGGTGATACTATTTGGGCCTTGATTGTTCCGATGCTTCTATCACCATTCAACATCATGTTGATGCGGTCTTTCTTCAAGAAAACCATTCCAGAAGCAATCCTCGAATCAGCTCGTATCGATGGTGCTAGCGAGGCGCGGATCTTCTTCCAAATCTGTTTACCACTCTCTCTTCCAGGGATTGCGACTATCACACTTTTGACAGCACTTGGATTCTGGAACGACTGGTTCAATGCCCTTCTTTACATCAAGAGTGACAACTTGTATCCATTGCAATATTTGCTCATGCAAATTCAAAACAACATGGATTACATTGCTAAGTCAGTTGGGATGTCAGGACAACTTGCAGTTGCCCTACCAAAAGAAACAGGTCGTATGGCCATGGTCGTAGTTGCGACTGTTCCAATTGCGATTCTCTATCCTTTCTTCCAACGCTACTTTGTAAAAGGTTTAACTATCGGTGGTGTTAAAGAATAAGAGACGCTGAGAAACAAGCTTTCTCTACCCTATCTAACTTTTCTATGTTGAAAAGTAGATCACTAAAATTGTTTTAAATTTAAAAATAAAAAAAGGAGTTTTTATCATGAAAAACTGGAAAAAATATGCTTTTGCATCTGCTAGCCTTGTAGCTTTAGCTGCTAGCCTCGCTGCTTGTGGAAACCTTAAAGGTAACAACCAAAAAGCTGCTGACTCAGCTTCAGGTGACAAAACTGTTATCAAAATGTACCAAATCGGTGACAAACCAGATAACTTGGATGAGTTGCTAGAAAATGCAAACAAAATCATCGGAGAAAAAGTTGGTGCTAAATTAGATATCCAATACCTTGGATGGGGTGACTACGGTAAGAAAATGTCAGTTATCACTTCATCAGGTGAAAACTATGATATCGCATTTGCAGATAACTACGTTGTAAACGCTCAAAAAGGTGCTTATGCTGACTTGACAGAATTGTACAAGAAAGAAGGAGCTGACCTTTACAAAGCGCTTGACCCAGCTTACATCAAAGGTAACACTATAAACGGTAAGATTTATTCTGTTCCAGTTGCAGCTAACGTTGCATCTTCACAAAACTTTGCTTTCAACGGCCCACTTCTTGAAATATGGAATCGATATCTCAGGTGTAACTTCATACGAAACACTTGAACCAGTATTGAAACAAATCAAAGAAAAAGCTCCAGACGTAATGCCATTCGCTGTTGGTAAAAACTTTATCCCATCAGAAAACTTTGACTACCCAGTTGCAAATGGTCTTCCATTCGTTATCGACCTTGAAGGTGATACTACTAAGATCGTAAACCGTTACGAAGTTCCTCGTTTCGTAGAACACTTGAAGACACTTCACAAATACTATGAAGCAGGATACATTCCAAAAGACGTAGCAACAAGTGAAACTTCATATGATCTTACTCAAGATACTTGGCTTGTTCGTGAAGAAACAGTAGGACCAGCTGACTACGGTAGCAGCTTGCTTTCTCGTGTTGCTAACAGAGACATCCAAATCAAACCATTTACTAACTTCATCAAGAAAAACCAAACAACTCAAGTTGCAAACTTTGTAATCTCAAACAACTCTAAGAACAAAGAAAAAGCAATGGAAGTATTGAACCTCTTGAACACTAACCCAGAACTCTTGAACGGACTTGTTTATGGACCAGAAGGCAAGAACTGGGAAAAAGTTGCAGGTAAAGAAAACCGTGTTAAAGTCCTTGATGGATACAAAGGAAACACTCACATGTCAGGATGGAATACTGGTAACAACTGGATCCTTTACATCAACGAAAACGTTACAGATGAACAAATTGCACAATCTAAGAAAGACTTGGAAACTGCAAAAGAATCTCCAGCGCTTGGATTTATCTTTAACACTGACAACGTGAAATCTGAAATCTCAGCTATCACTAACACTATGCAACAATTCGATACAGCTATCAACACTGGTACTGTAGACCCAGAAAAAGCTATTCCAGAATTGATGGAAAAACTTAAATCTGAAGGTGCTTACCAAAAAGTATTGGATGAAATGCAAAAACAATACGACGAATTCTTGAAAAACAAAAAATCTTAAGATAGATTGATTTCGTGTATTCATTCCTAAAAGATGCGATCACTGCCTTGTCTGGAGTTTTCCAGACGGGGTGGTGATTCTTTTATGAGTATTTGCATATAATTATATGTATTTAAAAACCAGCATTTGCCGTACAAATAGCGTTGGTAATAGGTACATGAAAAATACCATCTTATTTTCAAAATTAGTGCAATCTTATTCCACTTACTTATTTTTCGTATATGGGCTTTCTCAGATAACACTTATAATCCAAAGCTATAGGCTATTTTCTTCTCAAATTGGCAATTTTTTCTGGATTCGAAATCTTATCAGTCTTGTTTTTATTGGCATCATGATTAGTAATTTATTCAAGACAGGCCATGGATATCTTTTTGTTAACTTTTTCTTCATCGAATATTTAATTAAAAACAAGATCTGAAAATGGGTCTTGTTTTTTTATTTTTCGGTCAAATAAATTGCATTCGCTTTCTTGGGAGAGTATACTGATATAGTTGAATGAAAATTTCTGATAATTTAATCTTAGAAAAGAGAAGCAAATGTCAAAAGATATTCGAGTTTTACTTTACTATAAATATGTTCCCATCGAAAACGCAGAACAATTTGCTGCAGACCACTTGGCTTTCTGTAAGTCTATTGGCCTCAAGGGCCGTATCCTAGTAGCTGACGAAGGGATCAACGGAACCGTTTCTGGTGACTACGAAACAACGCAAAAATACATGGACTACGTTCACAGCCTTCCAGGTATGGAAGACCTCTGGTTCAAGATTGACGAAGAAAGTGAGCAAGCCTTCAAGAAGATGTTTGTTCGCTACAAAAAGGAAATCGTTCACCTTGGTTTAGAGGATGATAACTTTGATAACGACATCAATCCTCTTGAAACAACAGGTGCTTACTTGTCACCAAAAGAATTTAAAGAGGCCCTCCTAGATGAAGATACAGTGGTCCTTGATACTCGTAATGACTATGAGTACGACCTTGGACACTTCCGTGGGGCTATCCGTCCTGACATCCGCAACTTCCGTGAATTACCACAATGGGTTCGTGATAACAAGGAAAAATTCATGGATAAACGTGTCGTTGTTTACTGTACAGGTGGAGTCCGCTGTGAGAAATTCTCTGGCTGGATGGTCCGTGAAGGCTACAAAGATGTCGGTCAATTGCATGGAGGAATTGCGACTTACGGAAAGGATCCAGAAGTTCAAGGGGAACTTTGGGATGGGAAAATGTATGTCTTTGACGAACGTATTGCAGTCGATGTCAACCATGTCAATCCAACCATTGTAGGGAAAGATTGGTTTGATGGAACACCATGTGAACGCTATGTCAACTGTGGAAATCCATTCTGTAACCGCCGTATCTTGGCATCAGAAGACAACGAAGATAAATATCTCCGTGGTTGCTCACACGAGTGCCGTGTTCACCCACGTAATCGCTATGTTTTAGAACATGAATTGACACAAGATCAAGTCATCGAGCGTTTAGCAGCAATCGGTGAGAGCCTAGACCATTCTGAAGTTGTATAATAAACATTAACAGTCCTAAAGGGCTGTTTTTCTATGCTTTTGACTAAAAAATCTTAAATTTATTTCTGCATCTTTCAGGAAAATGGTGTATACTATATGTAAACGATTTCAAAGGAGACCATTATGGTGAAGACATTTTTTATTCCAAATAAACAAAGTATTTTAGGACAACAGGAGATTCTTACAGCTAAATCAATTTTAGGCTTAGTAGAAGGCCTAGAGTCGCATAGTTATGATGCTGTTTACCTCCGTCAACCTCTCAATCGCCTTGAGTATATCGAGTGTGCTGTTGTGGGAAAATCTCAGTTTCTCTTTAAAGTTCGCTACCTTGGCTCTCAAAACGGCTATCAAGTAATTATTCCTGACTTGATTACAAGAGCTGACTGGGAGATAGTAGAAGGACTCTTGCGGGCTTTGTCTAGCAAGGTTGGTGAAGCAGTTGAAGGCTTGGCAGACTTTGATTTGGAAAACTATTTCCAAGAAACGGTTAAGAACTATCTAGCGGATAAGGCTGCTCGTTTAGGTTTCTGCCAGGGTATTCTATCACCTATTTACTTTGATAAGAATGATTTGGAAAGTTTCCTAGAAGAAGATGGCTTGGCACGTTTTGAAGAGCTAGTTAAGAGGGTTCAAGGGTCAGATGCTTTTCCTTCTAGCGCTAAATTTTATCCAGATGGTGAAGGTAAGGTTCATGGGGTCTATCACCTAGCTCAGGGAGTAAAAACCATTTTGCCAAAAGAACCGGTGATTCCAGCTCCTTACGTTGAGCAATTGGTAGGCAAGGAACTTGTTTGGGAGATTGATTTGGTAAATCTCTGGAGATGGTTCAAAACCAGAAGACTATGAAGCAGTAGCTAGATTAGATTACAAAGCCTTCTTAGAAGCTCTTCCAAAAGAACTTTATCAGGACTTGGATGCCAACCAAATAGTGGTAGGACCTGTTTTAGGGGAAGATTTTGAGAATTTAGTAAATGTGAAAAAGTAGGTAAAAGCCATAGTCTAGGTTTTCACAGAATATCTTAGAATGCAATCTCATTTTATAGATAGAGTAGCTTAGTGATATTTCGTAATACGAGATTCTAAACATTGCTTATCTTAGCAAAAGACAGTATAATATAACAAAATAGAAATGCTATTGTTTGTCAAAGGACTATCAGGAGATCGAGCATATGGATATTAAGAAGGAAGTAGGGAAAAGAATCCGAATGTTGCGAGAGATGAAACATATCACTCGTGAAACTCTTTGTGATGATGAAAGCGAGATAACAGTACGCCAACTAGCACGAATTGAATCAGGTCAATCTTCTCCAAGTTTACCCAAGGTAGAGTATATAGCTTATAAACTAGGTTGTCCAATTTCACATATAGTAGATATGGATCATATAATCTTACCCTCAGATTACTTGATATTAAAGGATAAACTCATTAAGTTCCAAACTTATGGGGATGATGATAGAATCCATATTAAAGAAGAGTTGTTTGACAGAGTTTACGAACACTATTATGACAGCTTACCTGAGGATGAGCAGATTGCAGTTAGTGCCTTACAAGCTAGTTTTGATGTTTTTGTAAGTGAAGATGCAGGGTTTGGCGATGCTTTGCTTGATGAGCATTTTGAGCAAGTAAGGATAAGGAAAAACTATTCGGTGAATGATTTGCTTCTCATAAAATTGTACTTTGTTTCATGTATAGCAAGACCGACTGAGTATAATCATGAACTATTTTGGGAACTTTCTAAAAAACTTCTGAGAGAAACGAATTCATCCGATTTAGAGACAGCTTATATGTTAAAGAAAACGGTGCTTGATTCTTTAGCTGTTCAATGGATGGAAAAGTCCTACTCTACTTTTGAGCCTTATGTTAAGGCAATGAATAGATTGATGATTTTATCCCAGGACTTTCAAAAGAAACCAATCGTAGATATGCTAGAAGCTATGTGTACCTTATTTCATAAACGGGATAAGGAAAAAGCTATCCAATTATATGACAGAGCCATTATCTGCGCTCAAGCATTTGGAGACCAAGTATTAGAAGCGCGCATCTCTGGAGAGAAAGAAAGAGATTTAAAAACTTTTGAGGAAATGAAGAGCTAACATGACATTTTTGTCATGTTTTTTTGTTTTTGAAAGCGGTAAACTAGAGATGTAATGAAGGGTTAATTGAGTTATTTAGAGTAGGAGGAAGAGATGGAGAATCTTAGTATCTCGCTAGAGACTTTTACACATACTCGCCACAGTTTGGTGTTTCGAAATAACACGACTGAGCAAAAGTTGGTAGAGATAGTATTAAATAACGAAATCTTTCGCCTAGCAATTTTATATGCTGGCGAAGAGCGAGTTTTAATTCTGCCTGAGGAAGTTACAGATGTAAAGAATTTTGGAATTTCAGAGGTGGAGGATAATTCATGAAGCCAAAAGATATAATGAACGGAGAGAAACTATGAATCGTGTGATTTTAAGTCTTAAAAATATCGATAAAACATATGGAAAAGAACAGGTTCTCCATAATATTTCCTTTGATATTGAGCAAGGGGAAATATGTGGCCTTATTGGTGAAAATGGTGCTGGCAAGACAACATTAATGAGAATTCTCCTAGGACTCATTCGAGCTGATAAGGGAGCAATCAAGAGTGTTTCTCAGCATAAGATTGGCAGTATTATCGAATCACCTGCCCTCTATCCAAACCTGACTGGACGCCAACACTTGCAATATTACAAGACAAGATTTGGTTTAAAGACAGATATCATAGAAATGTTGGAATTGGTTCACTTGTCTGAACCATCATGGGATCGAAAAGTCAAAAACTATTCTCTTGGCATGAAACAAAGATTATCGATAGCAATTGCCCTTTTGGATAATCCAGAGCTCATTATCCTAGACGAACCAGTGAATGGTTTAGATCCTCAAGGGATTTCAGATTTAAGAAAAATGATTTTGAATTTAAGGGATCAGTTGGGAGTTACTTTTTTAATTTCAAGCCATATCCTATCAGAGTTGGAGTTTATAACAGATAAGTATATCATCATGAAAAAGGGAAGAATTCTAAATGTGATGAGTTCAAAAGAGCTAGCGAATGATTTATCTGAAAAAATTTTCCTAAAAACAAGTGATAATCAGATTTTAAAAATATTTTTAGAAGAAGAGGGCATTGTTCATTTTGAGCAGGATGACTATCTGGTTGTGACAGAAAAGGATAGGTTAATGGCTATCTTGGAATATAGTATTGGTTCAAATCTAGTGATACAGGATATTTATATTAAGAAGGAACGCTTTGAGGACTACTATTTGCGTAATATTATCTGATGATTTAAGAAAGGAGGAGAGTCATGAATTCTCTTAAGGCAGATATGTATAAATTTTTACTGGGAAAAAAAGAGGAGTGCTTCCTAGTTTGTTGATAGGGTTATTAGTTTTGTTATTCTACCTATTTTTTAAGTCATCAAATGAAAATGAACCAGCATTTCGAGTGTTGATTTCAAATGTGAGTGGTTTTATTCCTTTTGCTTTTTCATCTCTGCTAATTTATTTTTTTCTGGGGGAAGATTATAGTTTCCGTACGATCAATATTCTGCTCACAAAAAGAAAAAAACAACGATGGAAGTTATTTTTATATAAAACTTTGGGAACCTTTTGTTTGTCTTTCCTATATGTAACTATTTTTTATAGTTTAACAGCTCTTGTTTATTTGGAAGGGGACATGGTGTTGATTGTTTCGACATTTTTACATCAACTACCATACTATTTGGTTATTATCAGTATCTCCTTATTGATTTTTTTCAAATATTTGATAAGGTTTATGAATCATGTATGATTTATACACTCTACATTTTACTATTTGATAACCTACTGGTTTATGTTCTTCCAAACTCTGGTGAGAGTGTGAGAGACTATTTACTAATGACTTTAAATTTGAAAGTATCACCAAGTTTTAGTCAATTTACCCTTACAAACGTATGCTATCCTATAGTGGTGAGTATAGCAGTGCTTGTACTTGCGTTAGCTGTATTCAGTAAAAAAGAATTTAAATAGGAGGACTAGCGATGAAAAAAATAGGAATTGTAATTGGGCTGTTGTTACTGTTTGTAGTAGCTGGAATTTTATTAACCTTAAAGCGGGGAGAAACAACAATCAGTATAAAACAATCATGGACTCTTTCCTCTAAAAGTATTAAAACGATAGAGTTTTATGGATCAAAGCAAGCAATTGATGTTAAAGTTGTAAAGAGTGATTCAGATGAAACAACTGTTCAAATAGAAGGAAATGTTTCTGAAGAATCAGCGAATAACATATCTAAAAACGTTAAGATAAGTTCAGATAGTCTGTATCTTCCATTTTCGCAACATGGCTTTAATTTGGCTCTGAGTTCAGAAGGGAAAGACAAGTTATATGTAACTATTTCCTTAGGAAAAAATACTACTTTCGAAAAAATATTTATAGATACTCTTGTTGGCGATGTATCTATTACAGTTCCTAAAGATTTTGATGGAATCTATACTTTGCATACAAATAATACAGGAGAAATTTTAAGGGTTCCTACCACAAATCAAACTTCGAATAGCATCATTGAAGTTGATGGCTATAGTAAGATAAGTGTTGAAAAAGGAAAAAATAATGGTTAGTCACTATAAACAAGCAACTTTGCTGGCTTGTGTAAAGACAATCATTTCTTACTACTTCCCAAAACGAATCGTGGAGATAATCTAGAGTATTTAATTCTTTATAGGGAGTTAGTATTTTGCAAAAATTAGAAAAAAATCCTGTCAAGAGTGACAGGATTTTATCTTACATAAAAAGCTAGGATTCGGAGATAATCAAAAAAACCAGTGCCATTTCTGCTAGGAAAAAGATAAATAGGACACCTCCGTTGACCAAGAAAGCCAAGAGAAGGCGATAGAAGGAATCAGTTTGACTATCCTTGCTAGGTCTTGAAATGATATAGAGGTTACCAAGTAGTACCATGCACATACTAATGAGGCAGAGAAGAGTCGCAAAGCGTAGACCGTTAAAGAAGGCAAAGAAGCTAGCAATACCTGTCAAGAGAATTGGGATAGCCAAGAGTCTGCTATGTACTTGAAAGGCCCTTTCCAATGTCCAATCACTGTCCTGATCGACAAAACGTTTGACTACAAATCCACCCATGAGGATAGAGAAGAAGAACAAACTTGTCGCTACCAGGATGGAGAAGATAGAAAAGAGATTTAGAGAAGGGAGATGCTGGAGAGCTTTAGAGTCGATGGCTGCCATGCGGCCGTAGTAGGCTTGCTTGGCGTGATAAACTGTAAAGAGGAAACTCGTGGCAGAAAAGATAGTCAGGAGCGCAAAGGCAGTGTAACTATGTTTTTTATCTGAACCAATGCTTGCTGTTGGCTCTTTAAGAGCACCTTGTAACCAGACCCAAAAATCAGCCAATTCTTCTTTGAAGATTGCAGTTTTTGTAGGGACAGGATCTGGGACAAATGGACTTTCCAAAGATTTGCTAGGCTGAGGTGCTTCTTTAACAGGCTCTTCTGACTGTTCTGTCTTTGTTGCCGGCTCTTCTTCAGCTTCTTCTTGTTCTTCAGCCTCTACTTTTTCTAAATCAGCATCCTTATCTTCTGGAATAGCTTGGGAATTTTCCTCGACTACTGGCAACTCTTCTTTTTCTTTTAGTTCTTCCTCGGGAATGACTGGGTCAGATGGACTTTCTTTTTTATCATTGTTGGCTGTTTTCTCGAAATCAGCACTTTCGAACCATTCTTGAGTCATGATGAGACCTCCTTTTTTATTTCTTGTTTGAGTAGTAATGATTAACTATTATTCATGGTCTCTCGAATTAGGTGAGCGATCCGGTTCGTCTGGAATGTTGATATCTTGACCTGCCTTTGCGACGAGGAGATCTTGCGTATCTTTTTTCTCTACTTTATAAGGATTTGAGAATTCTTCGTCCCTATTTACATCATTTCCCTGGACAGGATTCACTCCTTCTCGAGTTCGATGATAAATAGCGCCGTATTCTGATGAGAGATTGAGATTGATTCGTTCAAGCTCTTTTCTTGATAACATGAGCGATATGTCATTTTCTGCCTCGAATTCTACCTTACCGTGCACTTGGATATCGTCAGCAGAGATATGTTCATGTTCTGCTTGGATACGGCTATCTGTTAGACTTGTTCCAAATACATTGACAATTCCAGTTGTGGTCAGTTGGCTATTTTTAATCTCGCTATTAGTGATACGAAGAAGAAAGCCATTTGACTGAATCTTGGCATTGCTGAGTTTTACATCGGCAATCGAAAGGACACCGTGGTCGACCTGAGCAGTTATGTTTTTTAATTCTCTTCCTTTTGGTAGTGATAGAACGACTTCGTCATTACGTCTAGAGACTCCGCTTGCGATAAATAGGATTCCCTCGATACTAGAACCCACAGAACGACGTGTGGTTGACTTGGTGTCAGAAATCTCAAGAGTTTTTTCTTTGATAGAATGCTGGAGGTTTTCTTTTTCAGAGATGGTCGGGTGATACTGAAGGTGAATCTTGTCATCGCTAGATTCTCTAATGACTAACGAATGTTCTGTCAGTGACATGTTAAGATTTTCAATATCTTGATCAAAAACGAGCTCTTCCATTCGGCTCTCAAAGACTGGTTTTTGTGACATTGCAAGGAGGCTTCTGACACCATCGGTTTGGATGCCGATGATCATCATGGCAAAACCGATGATACTAGTAACAACACCAAAGATAAGAAATCCTTTTGTTAATTTACGCATGACTTTCACCTCTCTTTCCTCTATTAAGAATCCACTGAATAAGTCGAAGGATTAGTATTCCAAAGAAACGGGTCACATAGGAAGTTGCCAGCAGAACTAAAGATGAAGCTCCAATAGCTAGCAAACCTCCACCAAAAATCAGCATAAAAGCAGACGTCGATTCAGCCAGAACGTAGAAGCTTTCAAATAGGAGAACGCCTCCTAGGATTAGTCCAGCTGCTGATACAGCAAAGAAGGCTAAAAGTACACTAACCGCAGCGATAAAAATCCCGATGATAGCCATGAGAAGACCAATCCCGACTGGAATCCCAATAGGTGCAGCCAGAAGTGCGAGGATTGCGATTTGTAAAACCTGACGGTTGTTCTTATTGGAATTTTCTTCGTTGATTTTCTTATCAAGAAGTGTAGTCAGGATGTCATGGGCAGCCTCTTTTGGACTTCCCAGACTAGTCATTAGCTCTTCCTCACCTTCTGGACCCGCATCATCAAAGAGTTCTTTGAAGTAGTCCATGGCTTCGATGCGATCAGATTGAGGAAGCTTCATCAGATAGGCTTCAAGCTGATTCAAATATTCAGTTCTTGTCATGGCGAATGCTCCCTTCTATGATGCCGTTGATAGTGTCAGTGTAGAGTGTCCACTCTTCTCTGAGTACAAATAGTTGCTCCTCCCCAATCTCTGTTAAGGAGTAGTATTTGCGCATCCGACCTTGGTATTCGCGAGAGTATGTAGTCAGATAGCGGTTGGTATCTAGTTTTTTCAAGATGGGGTAGAGGGTAGATTCCTTGATTTTGGCAATGAGTTTAATGGTTTGGCTAATCTCATAACCATAGGAATCCCCTTGTTCTAGAATGGCTAAGATGAGAAATTCAATCAAAGCCGCTGATGTCGGAAAATACATGGGGCACCTCCTTTTTAGTATATAAAAATTTTATATATAATTATTCTACACATACATCATACATCTAAATGGAAACGCTGTCAAGCAATATGTATAAAATTTTTACATATAAAAAATCTTCTAGTGAAAACTAGAAGATTAGAGGATTTTATCCGCTCGATCTACCATAAAGAGGGAGATTGTCATGATGATATCAATAACTAGAAGAGTCAATACAGCTGGAATCCAGGAATGGAACATGTCAAAGCTGTAACCAAAGAGGGCTGGGCCGACAGCTGCCAAAACGTAGCCACCGGTCTGGGCAAGTCCAGACAATTGGGCCGTCTTTTCAGGTGAGCTTGTTTTGATGGAGAAGCAAACCATGAGATAAGGGAAAGAGCGCTACAGGCAGTACCAATCAAGAGATGCGCTACTAACCAGTAGAGAAAACTCTTGCTCGGGTATAAGAGCATGGCAATTCCAAGCAATCCAGCGATAGAGATGACTGTCAGCATGATTTGACGGTGACGATTGGACAAACGAGTCGTTAAACTTGGAATAGTCATCGAGAAGGGGATACTAGTTAGAGAAAAGATCGAAGCTAAAAGACCGGCATCTGTGTGAGATAAGCCAGCACTGATTGCCATGGTAGGTAACCAGGTCATACTGGTATAGAAGAGTAAGGACTGAAGTCCACCGAATACAATAATAGCCCAAACTTGCTTGTCTTTTAGAATGCTCTCTTTCTTTTGTTTTTTCTCACTTCCTTTTAGAAAATGATTGTGACGATGATTGGGGAGCCAGGCAACTAAAGTTAGTAGGCAGACCAAGGATAAACAGAGAATCAAGCCTTTCCAAGAGCTTGCTTGAGTAATCGGTACAGAGAGATAGGAAGCAAGAGCCGTTGTAATCCCCATAGAGGTCACATAGATGGTTGTCAGAAAGCCAATCTTTTGTGGGTGATTGGCCTGAATGGCGCTAGGAAGGAGCACGTTAAAGATCGCAATACTTGCTCCGATGAATAAAGTCCCTAGATAGAGTAGAGGAAGATTAAAAATACGAATCACTGACCCGATGGTCAATACGATAAGACTATAGGTGAAAAGATGCTCGAGTCCAATTTTTTGAGCCAAACGAGTCGCAAAAGAGGAGAAGAGGGCAAACATCAAGAGAGGGAGACTGGTCAAAACACCAAGTGAACTAACTTCCACGCCTAAACCTTGGGCAATATCTCCCAAAATAGTTGGTAAAGCTGTGAAAGGAGCTCTTAAGACCGCTCCAATTAAGATAATTCCTAGAATAAAAAAGAGTGATCGTTTTTTCATGTGAACCTCAATAAGCTGATTTTGATAACAGCTTATTTTAATTTTTTTTCCTAAAGATGTCAAGTTGACCTGACGTGACTCGCTACGTAGCCGATAGAAATCATAGTAAATAAGGACAATATATTTACTAGTTTTTTTCTGGGATTCAAATAAAAATAGGAAAGTCTGAAAAATTGTGATAAAATAGTGAAAGAAAATCTATACATTGGAGAACTACTGTGTCTGAAAATCGTAAATTTAGCGTCCTGATGTCAGTCTATGTTAAAGAAAATCCAGTCTTTCTAGAAGAGGCGGTAGAGAGTATCATACATCAAACGCTCAAACCTAGCGAAGTGGTAATCGTCGAAGATGGTCCGCTGACACCTGAACTGTATCAAGTTTTGGAGAAATTGGAAGCACAGTCAAGTATTCCAATCAAACGTTGCCCACTTGAGCAAAATCGTGGCTTAGGTTTAGCGCTTCAGTACGGTGTCTTACAGTGCCAATATGACGTCATTGCTCGTATGGATACAGATGATATTGCTGTTGAAGACCGTTTCGAACAGCAGTTCGAATTGATGGAAAAAGAAAACTTGGATCTGCTAGGTGGTCATATCGCAGAGTTTATCGACCAACCTGACGAGATTGTGTCTTACCGTCGTGTACCGACTAAGCATGAGGATATCATTGCCTACCAACGTATGAGAAGTGCCTTTAATCATATGACTGTTATGTTCAAAAAAGAAATGGTGCTCAAGGCTGGTAACTATGAGGATGGCCTTTATATGGAAGATGATCTTCTCTGGCTCAATATGATTAGTGCAGGAGCTCGAACTGGAAATGTGGATCAAATTCTATGTAAGGTGCGCGTGGGAGCGGGGATGTTTGAACGCCGTGGAGGTCTTCGCTATCTCAAACTCTATCGCCAAGCACGAAAGAGAATGCACGCTCGTGGACAGATTTCTTATGGCGAATATCTGAAAAGTGTTTTAATCCAAGTTGTCGTTGCCCTATGTCCAGGATTTGTGCGACAGTTTATATTTTTGAAACTTCTAAGAAAAAGCAAGTAATGTCTAGCTGATAGGATTTTAAAACTATATCTTATCACTGCTAGTAAATGTGATTCTGTGTAGGAGGATACCATTCACATGAATAAAAAAATAACAGATTACGTAATTGATCTGGTTGAAGTATTAAATAAACAACAGAAACAAATTTTTTGGGGATTTTTTGATATTTCCAGTATGGTCTTATCAATTATTGTTTCCTATATTCTATTTTATGGCTTGATTAATCCAGCCCCGGTAGACTATGTCATTTACACAGGTCTAACCTTCCTTTTCTACCAACTGATAATTGGATTCTGGGGGCTTAATGCTAGTATTAGTCGATATAGCAAAATAACAGATTTCATGAAGATTTTCTTCGGAGTAACTATCAGTAGTATCTTATCTTATGTGATCTGTTATGCTTTCTTGCCGCTCTTTTCTATCCGCTTTATCGTACTCTTTATCCTATTAACAACTTTCTTGATTCTACTTCCTCGTATCACTTGGCAGTTGATTTACTCAAGACGTAAAAAGGGAAACGGAGATGGAGAACACCGTCGTACCTTCTTGATTGGTGCTGGTGATGGTGGCGCGCTCTTTATGAACAGCTACCAACATCCTACTAGTGACCTTGAACTAGTTGGGATTTTGGATAATGATGAAAAGAAAAAAGGACAAAAACTTGGGAAAATCCCAGTTTTGGGTTCTTATGATGATCTACCAGAATTGGCTAAACGCTACAGAGTTGAAAAAGTTATCGTTGCGATTCCGTCTCTAGATCCATCTGAATATGAACGAATCCTGCAAATGTGTAACAGTATCGGTGTAAAATGCTTTAAGATGCCGATGATTGAATCAGTTGTGCAAGGTATCCAGCCTCAAGCAGGTGGTTTCCAGAAAATTGATATCACGGACCTGTTGGGACGCAAAGAGATTCAGCTCGATGAATCACGCCTGGGTTCTGAAATCACTAATAAAACGATTTTGGTAACTGGTGCAGGAGGTTCGATTGGTTCAGAAATTTGCCGTCAAGTCAGTCGCTTCAATCCGGAACGTGTCGTTTTGCTCGGTCATGGAGAAAACTCTATTTATCTGATTTACCATGAATTGATTCGCAAGTTCCAGGAAATTGATTTTGTTCCTGTCATTGCTGATATTCAAGATTACGATCGTTTGCTTCAAGTTTTTGAACAGTACGAACCAGCGATTGTTTACCATGCTGCAGCTCATAAACATGTTCCGATGATGGAGCGTAATCCAAAAGAAGCCTTCAAAAATAATATCCTTGGAACTTATAATGTTGCTAAGGCAGTTGACGCTGCTCGAGTTCCAAAAATGGTCATGATTTCGACAGATAAGGCCGTTAATCCACCAAACGTAATGGGAGCAACTAAACGTGTGGCTGAGTTGATTGTCACTGGATTTAATCAACGTAGCCAATCTACCTACTGTGCGGTTCGTTTCGGTAACGTACTCGGTAGCCGTGGTAGTGTAATTCCTGTCTTTGAACGTCAGATTGCTGAAGGTGGGCCTGTAACGGTGACGGATTTCCGAATGACTCGTTACTTTATGACCATTCCAGAAGCTAGCCGCTTGGTGATTCATGCGGGTGCTTATGCAAAGGATGGAGAAGTCTTATCCTTGATATGGGCAAACCAGTACGCATTTACGATTTGGCTAAGAAAATGGTTCTACTCAGTGGTCATACTGAAAATGAAATTCCAATCGTAGAAGTAGGTATTCGCCCTGGTGAAAAACTATACGAAGAGTTGCTTGTATCAACTGAACTAATTGACAATCAAGTAATGGACAAAATCTTTGTTGGTAAAGTAAATGTAATGCCTCTTGAGATGATCAATCAGAAGATTGAAGAGTTCCGTACCTTGCAAGGTTCTGAATTGAAGAGAGCAATCATAGCTTTTGCTAATGAAACAACACATGCTGACTAAAAATAGATGAGATATTATCTGCAACTTCTGTTTATGAGAAAGAGCAGATAGTATCTTTTTTTCTAGATTTCGAGAGACTTTCAGAGTTTTTTGAACAAACTTGTTATTATTGAACAGATATGGTAAACTATAGTAAATAAAAAAATAGGGAGTAACTTATGATTAACGCAATTAAAAAAATTTCTTTAAAGGTTATGTAGATTTTTCTGGACGTTCAAGTCGCGCAGATTACTGGTGGATTTGGTTGGCAAACATTATCCTTTCTATTCCTTTCTACATGGTATATGGTGCTGCAATGGCAAATCCGGATAGCGAAGCTGCTGTTATGACTTTGGGTATTTTCGTATTTATTTATCTCATTTTTAGTCTAGCAGTTTTATTGCCTGGACTTGCATTGACAGTTCGTCGTCTACGTGACGCTGGTTTCCATTGGGCACTCATCTTCGTTGCTTTTATTCCAATGGTCGGAGGTATCGCTCTTTTGGTACTTCTAGCTATGCCAACAAAGGAAACACTATAAGATTAACTATCTGAAGAATGCTACAAGGACGAAGAATTTTCAGTCTTGTCGAATAATTTGCTAACACTCCCAGGTCTTTTACTAGATTTGGGAGTGTTCTATAACTGTACAGTTTAGTATCTACTGATAAAATAAAAGTTGGGAGTATCATATGATTAACGCGTATAAGAATTTTTTTAAGAATTATGCAGAGTTCACCGGTCGTTCGACGCGTCCAGATTTCTGGTGGATTGGGTTGGCAAACATTATCCTTGCTATTCCTTTTGACATAGTCTACGGTAGTGCAATAGCAAATCCAGATAGCGAAGCTGCTATTATGACTTTGGGTCTTTTCATATTTATTTATTTCATTTTTGGTCTGGCACTTTTCTTGCCTCAACTTGCATTGACAGTTCGTCGTCTGCGTGATGCTGGTTTCCATTGGGCACTCATTTTCGTAGCATTTGTTCCATTTGTTGGAGGTATCGCTCTTATGGTACTCCTAGCTATGCCGACAAAGGATTAAATATAAGTTCAACTATCTGAAGAGTGCGACAAGGACGAAGAATTTTCAGTCTTGTCGAATAATTTGCTAACACTCCCAGGTCTTTTACTAGATTTGGGAATGTTCTATAACTGTACAGTATCTACTGATAAAATAAAAAATGGGAGTATCATATGATTAACGCGTATAAGAATTTTTTTAAGAATTATGCAGAGTTCACCGGTCGTTCGACGCGTCCAGATTTCTGGTGGGTTTGGTTAGGAAACTTTATCCTTTCTATTCCTTTCTGGATTATCTATTTCTACACTGTATTTCTTAGTACCGTGATGGATTCAATAGACGATTCAGTGAGCGAAGCTACTTTTATGGTTTTGGGTTTGGTTGTCATTATTTATGCAATTTTCTACCTAGCAATCTTAGTACCGACTTTAGCTTTGTCAGTTCGCCGTTTGCGTGATGCCGGATTCCACTGGGCCTTTATCTTCCTTCGCTTCGCCCCTATGGGAGGGATTGCCCTTTTGATTTTACATGCTATGCCGACAAAAGAAACTGAAGTGGTAAACTATAGTGAACCTCAGGCAGTTAATGTCGAAGAAGTCATCGAGGTGACACCGTTCGAAGAATCAGATAAGAACTAAGAGAATCTTGTTTTACGGTTGAATCTGTTTTGGACTTCTTGTATTTTATTATCAACAAGTTAAAAAAACACTCCAATTAATTGGAGTGTTTTTTGTTTAGGATTTCAATTATAGTTGACGTAAAATGTCTGCTGGTTGATGTGCGACCCAGTCAGGTTGATAGGTCATGAGGTCCTTCTCGTCACCAAATCCCCAAGTAACCGCTAGTTTTTTAATGCCAGTTTCTTGGGCACCAATCATATCAAACTTAGTATCTCCGATAAGGACCACTTTTTCTGGGTCCAAGTTATGAGTTGCCAAAGCTTGACGAATGACGTCTGACTTGTGCACTGCTTGAGGACTTGAACCATAGATGCCGTCAAAGAAATGATCGATTTCAAAATTAGCTGTCATATGGACTGCTGTCGGAGTATTTTTTGTTGTCGTGATATAGAGAGGATATTGTTGAGCTAGTTCAGTGAGTAGTTCCTTAATTTGTGGAAATAGTTGGGCTTCGTAAACTCCTTTTTCCTTATAGTAGGAACGATAAAGCTGGATAGCTAGCTCAATCTGCTCAGTTGGTAAGCAACTAGCGAAACTAGTTTCCAAAGGAGGTCCCATAAAACCACGTATGGTTTTTGCGTCTGGACTAGGGACTCCCAGTTGTTCAAAAGTATAGGTGAAGCCATTGTGAATACCGATCGAGCTGTCCACAAGGGTTCCATCTAAGTCGAAAAAGATGGCTGATAGGGATGACATTGATTCTCCTAGTAATCTTGAAATTATTCGCCGAAGATTTCTTTTTGAAGGCGACGGCCTGTCGGTGTGGCTGCGAGACCACCTTCGGCAGTTTCACGAAAGGCAGTTGGGAGGCTAGAGCCTACTTGGTACATGGCATCAATGACTTCGTCAACTGGGATTTTTGATTCGATACCGGCTAAAGCCATATCGGCTGCGATGAAGGCGAAGCTTGCTCCCATGGCATTACGCTTAACACATGGAACCTCAACCAAACCTGCAACTGGATCGCAGATAAGACCGAGCATGTTTTTTTGATAACGAAGGCGATAGCCTGACTCGCTTGATAAGGAGTTCCACCTGCAGCCTAGAGTTAGGCGCAGCGCTCATGGCAGAGGCAGATCCAACTTCGGCTTGACAGCCTCCTTCAGCTCCCTGAGATAGAAGCGTTATTAGCAATGACGAGTCCAAAAGCACCAGCAAAGAAAGAGAAAAATCTAGTTGTTGTTCATGCGTTAAATCTAACTTTTGAATAGCAGATGTGAGAACTGCAGGAAGACAACCTGCGCTACCTGCGGTTGGTGTCGCACACACAAGGCCCATCTTGGCATTGTGCTCGTTAACGGCAATGGCGTTACGGGCGGCAGACAAGACAGTGAAGTCTGATAAGGTCTTTCCTTTTTTGATGTAGTGGTCGAGCTTAGCTGCATCACCACCAGTCAAACCGCTACGAGATTTCTTTTCGCTGAGACCGAGTTCAACAGAGGCCTTCATGACTTCAAGATTGCGTTCCATGAGGAGGAGAACTTCCTCACGCTCACGACCAGTTAGCTCATACTCAGTAGTAATCATGAGCTCAGCAACATTTCCTTGGAAATCAAGTTCGGCTTGTTCGACTAATTCTTTGATAGAGTAAAACATATTTTCTCCTATTGAAAGAAATTGACATTGTGCAAATGAGGGATTTTACGAATCTCTTCGATAGACTCTTCGCAGTTACGACTATCAACTTCAATAATCATGATGGCTTTCTCGCCAGCTTTTTCTCGAGTCACATTCATTTGGGCGATGTTGATGCCAAAGCGAGAAAGAGCTTCTGTCACATGAGCAATCATACCTGGAACATCCTGATGGACGATGATGATGGTAGGGGTGTTCATGTTGAGAGATACGGCAAAACCATTTAATTCTGTCACCTGGATATTTCCGCCGCCGATTGAAATTCCTGTTACGCTGATAGTCTTACGATCGTTCTTAACAGTGATTTTCGTAGTATTTGGGTGGGGAGCATTACTGTCCTTTTGGATGGTCCACACGATTTTAATGCCACGCTTATGGGCAATTTCTAAACTATTTGGAATTTCAGGATCATCCGTATCCATTCCCAAAATACCAGCTACAAGGGCAAGGTCTGTCCCTGTGTCCACGATAGGTTTTTGCAAAAGAGTTAAAAAGCTGAATTCAACCTCCGTTGGAGTATCATCAAAGATAGATGAAACGATTTTACCGATACGAACAGCTCCTGCCGTGTGACTACTAGATGGCCCGATCATGACTGGTCCAATGATATCAAAGACAGATTGAAAACGAAGTGATTGCATCTGTTTCCCCTTAAAAAGATTCTTACTTCTATTATAGCAAAGATTAGATGTAAGTGCTTAATTACTTTCTGAAATATAAAAAAGATTAAAAAAAGCTTTTATAACAAGGGTTTTGTAACAAAAAAAGTGGCTTTTTTTAAGTAAATAAATCACAGTTTTGTAACATTTCTACACAAATTCGTTAACAAATAGTAACATTAGAAAGGTATCATGGTAGTATAAGAAAGAAGGAGAACTTTTTTAAATGAAATTAAACATTAAGACTAAACTTGCAGGATTTGCAGTTGTACTTGCTTTCCTTGCACCATCATTTACTTTTGCACAAGAAACAAAAACTTATACAGTTAAACCTGGAGATACTCTTTCAGAAATTGCTGAGACATACAACACAACAGTTGAAAAATTAGCTAAATTGAACAACATTAAAAATGTTGACCTTATCTTTATTGACCAAGTATTGGTTATTGATGGGGCAGCTCCAGTTGCTGAAACTACAACAACAGAAGCACCTGTAGCAGAAGTTGAAGAAACTCCAGCAGTTGCTGAAACTGTTGTAGAAGAAACTACATATGAAGAAACTTACGAAGCTCCAGCTTCAGCACCTGCAGCAGAAAGCTACTCAGCTCCAGCTGCAACTGTAAGCGGATCTGAAGCAGAAGCGAAAGAATGGATCGCTCAAAAAGAATCAGGCGGTAGCTACACAGCGACAAACGGACGTTACATCGGACGTTACCAATTGACAGATTCTTACTTGAACGGCGACTACTCAGCTGAAAACCAAGAACGTGTAGCAGATGCTTATGTTGCAGGACGTTACGGTTCATGGACAGCTGCTAAGAATTTCTGGCTTAACAACGGTTGGTACTAAGAAGATATAGAAAAGAAAGTCTCAATGACTTTCTTTTTTGTTTACAAAGATATCAACTTCTCGCTCTAGTTCTGTTAGTAAGTGTTCATCTTCTACTAGCTTAGCTAAGGAGAGTCCATTTTGTATCAACTGAGCATCATTAGTACAAATGCCTATACGAATATAGGAAAACGCAAGTGTGTCATGCTGTCTGCTTATTTTTGCTTCCTCCAAGAGAGTGTAGCAAAGCTGTTTTTATCACCATTGTAAAGATAAAGAGTTGAGAGATTCAGCAGTAACATCATATTTTGTCATTTTTATTATATCTAAGCATGTCTACTAGTCCAATTATTGGACTAGTGATTGGACATACTGAAATAAATCCAATAAATTCTATTATTATAGCTCTTAGTACGATATGGGCATTAATTTTGATATTATCAAGGGTGTATAGAAAATATTTTTATAGAGACGAAGATGACTAAAGTTTTTATCAATAATTGGCTCCATAATTGCAATAGGGAATTTACCTACTACAAATATCATAGAACCCTAAAAAAGAGCCGTTTAAGGCTCTTTTTGTGTGTTTGCATTTGATGAGAGATCATTATAAACATTGGTGTTGAGGGCTTAAAAGTTTATGGAATTTCGCCATCTAGATTATTAGTTAGACGAACTGGTTGTAACACTATTAGACTCTGATTGAGAACCTGAAGAATCAGCAGTTTGCCCTCCTGTATTAGCGCTATTATCTCCTCCACTACTAGTACTACCAGATGAAGACTGCTCAGCTGCAGGTGCTTGGGAATTAGATATGCTTCCATTTGTTTCTGGATAGCTTTGAATATAGCTACTATCTTCTGAACGGCTGGCTTCTATTCCGGCATATCTAGTAGTCGTTTCTGTTTGGGTAGTTTTTTCTTCTTCTTTTTTGGTCAAGACTTCAACTTGTTTTTGGAATTTAGAGATTAGTTCTTGAATTGGTTTTATCTTTTCTTCAAGAGCAACTTGGTCGCTGGCAGAATTAATGTTTTTAATGATGTCTATTATTTTTTGCAAGGAAGTGATGGCTGTCTCAAGTGTTTGTTTATCTTGAAACTGGCTATCAGAATCCTTTATATCTAATTTCAAAGCTTTTTCACTATAATGATTTGTGACTTTATCGGCAGTAGAAGCGAGAAAGTCTGCTAATGTCTTTTTGCCTTCATCAGTAGTTGGTTTTAATTCTTGAATTTTTTTCCAATCTTCTATAATGGTTTCAGAATCAATATTGAAGTCTTTAATGGCGTTTTTTTACTTGTTCGACATCTTGTTGATTTTTTTGTTGTTTGATGAGAGCAACGTTCCTCTCTCTGCTTGGATTTTTTTTCTTGATGGAGGACTAAGCCTGTCAAAAGTCCAATACCTGCAATAAGTGTAATAATAAAAAAATAGTATTTTTTTGATTTTAGAATATCTTTGTAGTTGTTCACATTAGTCCTACGCACATGGATGGTGGTATATATATGGAATCATGTGCGCATTCCTCCTGATTAAAGTATATCATTTTTAATTGATTTTAAAAATAAGTTTTTAAAGAGAATAGAGGTTTAGGCATGAATTAATTTCTCTTGTATCCTATCTTCATGTATTTATAAAAGAGGTGGCTAGGTTTGTCAGCATCTTCCTTGTCTTCTCTATCTAAGCATGTTATAATGAAAACTGCTCAAACGACCTTCAATCGTGATAGCAAACACGACCTTCAATCGTGAATAAACGAATAGATGGGAGAACTACCATGAGTGATAACTCTAAAACACGTGTTGTCGTGGGGATGAGTGGTGGTGTTGATTCGTCGGTGACGGCTCTTTTGCTCAAGGAGCAGGGCTACGATGTGATCGGTATCTTCATGAAGAACTGGGACGACACAGATGAAAACGGCGTCTGTACGGCGACCGAAGATTACAAGGATGTGGCTGCGGTAGCAGACCAACTTGGCATCCCTTACTACTCTGTCAACTTTGAAAAAGAGTACTGGGACCGCGTTTTTGAGTATTTCCTAGCGGAATACCGTGCAGGACGCACGCCAAATCCAGACGTTATGTGTAACAAGGAAATCAAGTTTAAGGCCTTTTTGGACTATGCCCTGACCTTGGGAGCAGACTATGTAGCAACTGGGCACTATGCCCGAGTGGCGCGTGATGAGGATGGCATCGTTCACATGCTTCGTGGCGTGGACAATGGCAAAGACCAGACCTATTTCCTCAGCCAACTTTCACAAGAACAATTACAAAAGACTATGTTCCCATTGGGACATTTGGAAAAGCCTGAAGTTCGCAGACTAGCAGAAGAAGCAGGCCTTGCAACTGCTAAGAAGAAAGATTCAACAGGGATTTGCTTTATTGGAGAAAAGAACTTTAAAGAATTTCTCAGCAACTACTTACCAGCTCAGCCTGGTCGAATGATGACTGTGGATGGTCGCGATATGGGTGAGCATGCTGGTCTGATGTACTATACAATTGGTCAGCGTGGCGGGCTCGGTATCGGTGGGCAACACGGTGGGGACAATGCCCCTTGGTTTGTTGTTGGAAAAGACCTGAGCAAAAATATCCTCTATGTAGGTCAAGGCTTCTACCATGACTCGCTTATGTCAACTAGCTTAGAAGCCAGTCAGGTCCACTTTACTCGTGATATGCCAGAGGAATTTACGCTCGAATGCACGGCTAAATTCCGCTATCGTCAGCCTGACTCTAAAGTGACTGTACATGTCAAAGGGGATAAGGCAGAGGTCATCTTTGCGGAGCCACAACGCGCCATTACACCAGGACAGGCAGTTGTCTTCTACGACGGTGAAGAATGTCTCGGTGGCGGTTTGATTGACAATGCCTACCGTGATGGCAAGGTTTGTCAGTACATTTAGATTGACAAATGTTCTCAATTTGCTACAATAATAAAAGCAATAGAAATGATGGTCAAAGCTCATGGATGTTGCAGGCTTTTTTGTCCTGCACTTCTTTGGAGTTTTGACTGTTTTTGTGTCGTTTAAGGGAAAGGAAAAAAATGACTCAACAAGACTTTCGGACAAAAGTGGGAAATACGGTTTTTGGCGTTCGGGCGACAGCTTTGATTCTTCAAAACCGCAAGCTCCTAGTCACCAAAGATAAGGACAAGTATTACACTATTGGCGGTGCGATCCAAGTGAACGAAAAAACGGAAGAAGCCGTAGTCCGCGAAGTGAGGGAAGAACTGGGTATCAGAGCTCAAGCTGGGCAGCTAGCTTTTGTGGTTGAAAATCGTTTTGAACAGGACGGTGTTTCCTATCACAATATCGAGTTTCATTATCTGGTAGACTTACTTGGGGATGCCCCATTGACCATGCAGGAAGATGAGAAAAGGCAACCTTGTGAGTGGATTGACTTGGACAAGCTTGAGGATATCCAGCTAGTTCCAGCCTTTTTAAAAACAGCTCTACCAGCTTGGGACGGCCAACTAAGACACATTCATTTTGAGGAATAGGAGAGAAAATGACTTATAATTTTACGGAAGAATACGATATTATTGTAATCGGTGCGGGACATGCGGGGGTCGAAGCTTCCTTGGCTGCCAGCCGTATGGGTTGCAAGGTCTTGCTTGCGACTATTAACATTGAAATGTTGGCTTTCATGCCATGTAATCCGTCTATTGGTGGTTCTGCCAAGGGGATTGTCGTGCGTGAAGTGGATGCCCTCGGTGGCGAAATGGCTAAGACCATTGACAAGAGTTACATCCAGATGAAGATGCTCAACACAGGGAAGGGGCCAGCTGTTCGTGCCCTTCGTGCGCAAGCTGATAAGGAACTTTACTCTAAAGAGATGCGCAAAACCGTTGAAAACCAAGACAACCTCACTCTTCGTCAAACTATGATTGATGAGATTTTGATGGAAGATGGCAAGGTTGTCGGTGTTCGTACGGCTACCCATCAAGAGTATGCTGCCAAGGCTGTTATCGTGACTACAGGGACAGCCCTTCGTGGGGAAATCATCATCGGAGATCTCAAGTATTCATCAGGTCCAAACCACAGTCTGGCTTCTATTAACCTAGCTGATAATCTCAAGGAACTTGGACTTGAAATCGGTCGTTTCAAGACAGGAACACCTCCACGTGTCAAGGCTTCCTCTATCAACTACGATGTGACAGAGATTCAGCCAGGAGACGAAGCGCCAAATCACTTTTCATACACTTCACGTGATGAGGATTATGTCAAAGACCAAGTGCCATGCTGGTTGACCTATACCAATGGTGCCAGTCATGAGATTATCCAAAACAACCTCCATCGTGCGCCTATGTTTACAGGTGTGGTTAAGGGAGTGGGGCCTCGCTATTGTCCGTCGATTGAGGACAAGATTGTGCGTTTTGCAGACAAGGAACGCCACCAACTCTTCCTTGAGCCAGAAGGACGAAACACAGAAGAAGTTTATGTGCAAGGTCTCTCAACCAGTCTTCCTGAGGATGTCCAACGTGACTTGGTTCATTCTATCAAAGGTTTGGAAATGCAGAAATGATGCGTACAGGTTATGCCATTGAGTACGACATGGTCTTGCCTCATCAGTTGCGTGCAACGCTTGAAACCAAGAAAATCTCAGGACTTTTCACAGCTGGCCAGACAAATGGAACGTCTGGATATGAAGAAGCTGCTGGTCAAGGGATTATCGCGGGTATCAACGCAGCGCTGAAAATCCAAGGCAAGCCTGAGTTGATTTTGAAGCGCAGTGATGGTTATATCGGAGTGATGATTGATGACTTGGTAACTAAGGGGACCATTGAACCTTACCGTCTGTTAACTAGTCGTGCAGAATACCGCCTCATTCTCCGTCATGACAATGCCGATATGCGTTTGACTGAGATGGGGCGCGAGATTGGGCTTGTTGACGATGAACGTTGGGCTCGTTTTGAAATCAAGAAAAATCAATTTGAAAATGAAATGAAGCGTTTAGACAGCATCAAACTCAAGCCAGTCAAGGAAACAAATGCTAAGGTTGAGGAGATGGGCTTCAAGCCCTTGACAGATGCGGTGACAGCCAAGGAATTTCTTCGTCGTCCCAGAAGTCTCTTACCAAGATGTGGTGGCTTTCATCGGACCTGCTGCTGAAGAGTTAGATGACAAGATTATCGAATTGATTGAAACAGAAATCAAGTACGAAGGCTATATCTCAAAAGCCATGGATCAGGTTGCCAAGATGAAACGCATGGAAGAAAAACGAATTCCAGCGAATATTGACTGGGATGATATTGACTCTATCGCGACTGAAGCTCGTCAGAAGTTCAAGCTCATCAATCCAGAAACCATCGGCCAAGCTAGCCGTATTTCAGGTGTAAACCCAGCAGATATTTCCATTCTTATGGTGTATTTAGAAGGTAAAAATCGAAGCATTTCTAAAAACTTAGAAAAGAAAGCTGACTAAAAATAAAAAGCTAAATTCTCATTTTGAGAATTCAGCTTTTTAGTTTTTTCTTCATTTTTCGAATTAAGAGAAAAGGAGAAATGACTATGCTAACAGTGGAAGAAAAAAATTTTTTAGACCGCTATAAAAAGAGTTTCATATCATCGTTTTTATGAGATTGAGCGCTTTGTTACCTTGTCTGAAAAGTTGAGCGAACGTCCGCCAAAGGCTGACAAGAACTAGACTTTTTGATATACTAGAACAAATTAAAATATAGGAGAGAGCGAATGAACGTATATGGCAGATTAGAAGACGAACCAACTCCAACTTGGATGGGAAGTCAGGATGCTCCAGTAGAAAATGAGGAGCAACTCGAGGTTGAAACTCGTCAGCCTGCCCGCTTACCATTTTTGAATATCCTCTTTTTGAGTACTCTAGTGGTCCTTGTGTCCGTAATTTTACCCTTCTTCTTAGGGTTAATAAGTCCGGAGCAGTCTCAGGATTTTTATATTGGATGGGCTATGCATCAGAGCGGAGATGTCTACACAGATTATTTTGGAACTAGTGGTCTCCTCTATTACTTTTTACAGTATTTAACCAAGGGCAGTATTTTATTTGCCGTCTTTAATTGGTTGGCTTTAGTAGGTGCGGGATTCTTTCTTTTCCGTTCGGCTTACAATCTGACGGAACAAAACAAGCAATCGCAACAAGTGTTGACGGTCTTTTATGTCCTGGCTAGTGCTCTTAGTTTTGGTGGGGGATATGCAACTATTCTAGCCCTCCCATTCTTGTTCTATGCCTTGAGTTTAGTAACATCTTATTTGGCAGAACCAAGCCTTGACAAAGGATTTATCCGTATTGGAGCTAGCTTGGCTCTAGCATTTTTCTTTGCACCCTTGGTCACAGCTTTGTATGGATTTGTCTTATTTTTTGCTCTAACAACTTTTAATGTTGGTCGCAATAAGTTGAATCATGGTCTCTATCAATTTTTTGCAGCGGGCCTTGGTTTTTCAATCTTCTTTTATCCAATTGGATACTACACAGCTTATAAAGGCAGTTTCGGAAATGCCATTAGTCAAATCCTTTATCCATTAGATAGTTTAAACTTTACGTCTAACTCGGGATTGCTCGACAATATCCTCTTTTATGGATTGTTAGCAATTGCTCTTGGAGCATTGACGCTAGCATTTACAGGTCTCTTCCAATCTAAACCATTGAAACAGTCAGTCTTATCAATCTCTGCTTCAATAGCTGTCATTTTGGTATTAATTTTAGAGATTTTTTCTACAGATCTTATCAATGGTAGTCGTATGGTTGAGCTCCTTCCTTTTTTGTCGCTTCTTTTGCTGACACGAATTCCTACAGAGAGTCCAGAAGGAGCGAATCGTCGTAGAAGATCTAGAGAAGAAACTTCGGTGTGGGGAGCTTTTGTAAAAGGAAATGTCTATCTACCAATTTTAGCTCTTGCTTACCTATTCTTAGCACCTGTAGTATCACGATATTTACTTCATGCAGAACTATATCAAGAACGTACAGCCATCGAAACTAAGGTCAAAGGGGAAACTCAAGCTACAGATCGTATCTATGTTTGGGATAATCTGACAAGTAGTTATAAGGCTAGTGAACGTTTAGCTGCGAGTCAGTTGCTTTCACCTAGATTGCATACAGGGCTTGATGCAAATCGTACCAAACTTGTTAATGATCTGAGAGATAATCAACCAAAGATGATTGTAGTGAATACAAAAACAAGTCTATGGACAGAAGTTGAGCAACTTTTAGCTGAAAATTATCAAGCGGTTCAAAGTGAATTCAAAGATTTTAAACTCTATAAATTAAAATAAAAAACTATCAATATCTTGTGTAATTTTTAAAAAATTTTTATTTTTTTGACACAAGATATTGATTTTTTTCTTTTTAGAGTGATATAATACTTTTTTAGAATCAATACTATATTTAAGAAAAGAGTATGGATATGATTGCATTAGAAGAGAAGCTGTCCCTGATCCGACTTTATTCGTCGAAAAAGCGTGACGGCAGACGTGTAATTTTTGATGTGGACAAGATTGACAAAGCGCTTCCATAAGGTCGCTGACAAAGGTTATGGATGTAACCCTTTAGTCGAAAAAGCGACTTAGTACTCTAATTGAACGTATCGTTGACAGAAATTCATAGTCGCTTTCCACAGGGGTTAAAAATCTATGAAATCCAAAAACATCGTAGAACATGAACTGTTGGAAGCTAAAGAATATGCGCTTGGCTGAGGAGTATATCACCCTATCGGACTCAGAGGGATTTTTGAGCGCTCAAAAGCGACGGATATCAACTTTAGTATCCATAAACTTCTCAACAAAGATCAGGCAGTTGTCAATGAAAAATGCTAATAAAGACAGCGATGTCTTTTAACACCCAGCGTGATTTGACAGCGGGCATCGTTGGGAAAATCAATCGGACTGCAAATGCTTCCTAAAGCATGTAGCCAATGCCCACCAAAAAGGGAGATATCCACTATCACGATTTGGACTACAGTCCCTATACCCCTATGACCAACTGCTGTTTGATTGATTTCAAGGGGCATGTTGGAAAATGGTTTTTAAGATTGGGAAATGCAGAGGTAGAAAGTCCCAAGTCTATCCAGACTGCGACAGCGCAGATTTTCACAAATCATCGCTAACGTTGCTTCTAGCCAGTATGGAGGCTGTTCAGCAGACCGTATCGATGAAGTTTTGGCTCCTTACGCAGAGAAAGAATTATCAAAAAGCACCTTAAGGATGCGGAAGAGTGGGTCTTGCCTGAAAAAGCGGGAAGATTATGCCTGGAAGAAAACCCAAAAAGACATTTATGATGCCATGCAATCTCTAGAGTATGAAATCAACACCTCTTTCACTTCAAATGGGTCAAACACATTTTTACCTCTCTTGGTTTTGGTTTAGGAACCAATCGTTTTGAGCGTGAAATTCAAAAAGCTATTTTAAACATTCGTATCAAGGGGCTTGGTTCAGAACATCGTACGGCTATCTTTCCCTAAACTTATTTTTCACGCTTAAAAAGAGACCTTAACTTAGAAGAAGGGACACCCTAACTACGATATCAAGCAATTGGCTCTAGAGTGCGCAACCAAGCGGATGTACCCAGATGTTTTGTCTTACGATAAGATTGTTGACTTGACAGGTTCCTTTCAAGGTGCCTATGGGTTGTCGTTCGTTCCTCCAAGGATGGAAGGATGAAAATGGAGTCGAGGTCAATTCAGGTCGCATGAATCTAGGAGTTGTGACAGTTAACCCTACCTCGTATCGCTCTTTGAGTCTGAAGGTGATATGAATAAGTTCTGGGAAATCTTCAACGAGCGTATGAATATCGCAGAAGATGCTCTGGTTTACCGTGTCGAAACGCACTAAAGAGGCGACACCAGCCAACGCTCCTATCCCTTTATCAATACGGTGCTTTTTGGTCATCGTCTCAGGTAAAGAAGAAAAGTGTTGACCAGCTCTTTAAGAATCGTCGCGCAACTGTTTCGCTGGGCTATATTGGCTTGTACGAAGTAGCGACGGTCTTTCTTTTGGTAACAGCTGGGAAAAGTAATCCAGATGCTAAGGAATTCACGTTAGACATTATTCGTGATATGAAACGCCGTGTAGAAGAGTGGTCTGACCAATATGGCTACCATTTCTCTATCTACTCAACACCGTCTGAAAGTTTGACAGACCGTTTCTGCCGACTAGATACAGAGAAGTTTGGCTCTATTCCTGATATTACAGACAAGGAATACTACACCAACTCTTTCCACTACGATGTTCGTAAAAATCCAACACCGTTTGAAAAATTGGACTTTGAGAAAGTCTATCCAGAAGCAGGTGCGTCAGGTGGTTTCATCCATTATTGTGAGTATCCAGTTCTTCAGCAAAAATCCAAAGGCCTTTGGAAGCTGTCTGGGACTATGCCTATGACCGTGTGGGCTATCTCGGACCAATACTCCCGATAGACCGTTGCTACAAGTGTGACTTTTGAAGGAGATTTTTGAACCAACTGAGAGAGGATTTGCTTGTCCAAACTGTGGGCAATAGTGATCCCTAAAAACAGTAGACGTGGTTAAACGGACTTGTGGTTATCTTGGGCAATCCTCAAGCAAGTCCGATGGTTAACGGACGTCACAAGGAAATTGTCATATGTGTCAAACACATGAATGGCTCAACGATTAAAAATAGCTGGACATCAAGTAACAAATTAGAAAGAAATGAAATGGGAAAAATATCAATTAGATGATAAGGGGCGCGCACAAGTGACCCGTTATCACGAGAAACACTCTAAAGGTGGAGCTGGTAAAAAAGAACGCTTGCTCAACCTCAGAGAACAATTTTTAAACAAGAATAAGAAAAAATAAAAGTGATACTCAATGAAAATCAAAGAGCAAACTAGGAAGCTAGCGGCAGGCTGTACTTGAGTACGGTAAGGCGACGCTGACGTGGTTTGAATTTGATTTACGAAGAGTATGAGAGTCAGCTCTCACTTTTCTCATAGTGGGAGGTAAGGATGGAATTACGCAGACCAAGAATAGCAGATAAAGAGACAGTTTTAGAGATGATGGCAGAGTTTGAAAAGAGCCGATCAGCCCATGATGGAGGATTTTGGGATACAGAGAACTTTGTGTATGAAGAATGGTTGGAAACAAATAAGCAAAAAGAAATGGGAATAAACTTGCCTGAAAATCGTGTTCCTTCTATTCAATTTGTATCATTTGATGATGATGGGTCGCTCGTAGGGATTTTCTGAATCTGAGATTGAGACTGAATGAGGGGTTACTGAATTATGCTGGCCACATTGGTTATTCCATTCGTCCATCTGAAAGAGGCAAGGGTTATGCTAAAGAGACTCTCCGTCAGGGCTTACAAGTTGCTAAGGAAAAGAACATCAAGAGAACTCTTGTGACCTGTAGCGTGAATAATCCTGCTAGTAGAGCAGTCATTCTTAGCTAACATGGTGGAATATTTGAGGATGTTCGTAATGGAGTCGAGCGTTATTGGATAGACGGGTGAAAGCGACATGAATAATCCAAAACCACAAGAATGGAAAAGTGAGGAACTCAGTCAAGGGTCGTATCATTGACTACAAGGCCTTTTAACTTTGTAGATGGAGAAGGCGTGCGTAACTCTCTATGTATCAGGTTGCATGTTTCACTGCGAGGGATGCTACAATGTAGCGACTTGGTCCTTTCAATGCCGGCATTCCCTTATACAGCAGAATTAGAAGAGCAGATCATGGAAGATCTCGCTCAACCCTTATGTTCAAGGGATTGACCTTGCTAGGGAGGAGACCCTTCTCAAATACGGGAATTCTCTTGCCACTCGTGAAACGTATCCGGAAGGAATTGCCAGACAAGGACATCTGGTCTTGGACGGGCTATACATGGGAAGAAATGATGTTGGAGACACAAGATAAACTGGAACTCTTATCATTGATTGACATTCTTGTCGATGGACGATACGACCGAACTAAGAGAAATCTCATGCTCCAGTTTCGAGGTTCGTCCAATCAACGCATCATCGATGTGCAAAAATCACTCAAAAGTGGGCAAGTAGTGATTTGGGACAAGCTCAATGATGGAAAAGAAAGCTATGAACAGGTGAAGAGAGACTAACTTTCTTCTATAAAAATAGTTAAATAAATGACCTATCAAAAAAGAAAACAGTTTCATTGTAAAAAAACGGAAAAACAGCAACAAATCCCTTGCAATCGCAGGGGCTTTGTGTTATTCTATTATGGTGCTGTAAATTACAGCCTTAGCTTTGATGCAAGAGGTTGCGACACGCTCGGTTGCATTGCCACGCAACACCGCGTCGGTTTTCTTGTGGAGCTAGCCTATTATCTTAAATAGACGAAAAGGAGAAAAAGATGGCAAACAAAAAAATCCGTATCCGTTTGAAAGCTTACGAACACCGTACGCTTGACACAGCGGCTGCAAAAATCGTAGAATCAGCTACTCGTACAGGTGCACAAGTTGCGGGTCCAATCCCACTTCCAACTGAACGTAGCCTCTACACAATCATTCGTGCGACTCACAAATACAAAGACTCTCGCGAACAATTCGAAATGCGTACACACAAACGTTTGATCGATATCATCAACCCAACTCAAAAAACAGTTGATGCTTTGATGAAATTGGATCTTCCAAGTGGTGTAAACGTAGAAATCAAACTTTAATCTAAAGTTTGATACCTTGAGCATAAAAAAACGCTCGTTAAAAACTTTTTGAATAAAAAACTATAGAAAAGGAACTATTTTCTCATGACAAAAGGAATCTTAGGGAAAAAAAGTGGAATGACTCAAATCTTCACTGAAGCTGGCGAATTGATCCCTGTAACAGTTATCGAAGCAACTCCAAACGTTGTTCTTCAAGTTAAAACTGTTGAAACAGACGGATACAACGCTATCCAAGTTGGTTTCGATGACAAACGCGAAGTATTGAGCAACAAACCTGCTAAAGGACATGTAGCGAAAAGCTAACACGGCTCCTAAGCGCTTCATTCGTGAATTCAAAAAAACGTTGAAGGCTTGGAAGTTGGTGCTGAAATCACAGTTGAAACATTCGCAGCTGGAGACGTTGTTGATGTAACTGGTACTTCTAAAGGTAAAGGTTTCAAGGTGTTATCAAACGCCACGGACAATCACGTGGGACCAATGGCTCACGGTTCTCGTTACCACCGTCGTCCAGGTTCTATGGGACCCTGTTGCACCTAACCGCGTATTCAAAGGCAAAAACCTTTGCAGGACGTATGGGTGGTGACCGTGTAACAATTCAAAACCTTGAAGTTGTACAAGTTGTTCCAGAAAAAGAACGTTATCCTTATCAAAGGTAACGTACCAGGTGCTAAGAAATCTCTTATCACTATCAAGTCAGCAGTTAAAGCTGGTAAATAATAAGGAAAGGGGAATACAGTCAAAATGGCAAATGTAACATTATTCGACCAAACTGGTAAACAAGCTGGGCGAAGTTGTTCTTAACGATGCAATCTTTGGTATCGAACCAAACCAATCTGTTGTGTTTGATGCGATCATCAGCCAACGTGCTAGCCTTCGTCAAGGAACTCACGCAGTTAAAAACCGCTCAGCTGTTTCAGGTGGCGGACGCAAACCATGGCGTCAAAAAGGAACTGGACGTGCTCGTCAAGGTTCTATCCGCTCTCCACAATGGCGTGGTGGTGGAATCGTCTTCGGACCAACTCCACGTAGCTATGCGTACAAACTTCCTCAAAAAGTTCGTCGCCTTGCACTTAAATCTGTTTACTCAGAAAAAGTTGCTGAAAAACAAATTTGTAGCCGTTGATTCTCTTGAATTTACAGCTCCAAAAACTGCTGAATTTGCAAAAGTTCTTGCAGCCTTTTGAGCATCGATTCTAAAGTCCTTGTTATTCTTGAAGAAGGAAACGAATTCGCAGCTCTCTCAGCTCGTAACCTTCCAAACGTGAAAGTTGTGACTGCTACAACTGCAAGTGTTCTTGACATCGCAAATAGTGACAAACTTCTTGTTACTCAAGCGCTATCTCTAAAAATCGAGGAGGTTCTTGCATAATGAATTTGTATGATGTTATCAAAAAAACCTGTTATCACTGAAAGCTCAATGGCTCAACTTGAAGCAGGGAAAATATGTATTTGAAGTTGACACTGTGCACATAAACTTTTGATCAAGCAAGCTGTTGAAGCCGCTTTGAAGGTGTTAAAGTTGCAAATGTTAACACAATCAACGTAAAACCAAAAGCTAAACGTGTTGGACGTTACACTGGTTTTACTAACAAAACTAAAAAAGCTATCATCACACTTACAGCTGATTCTAAAGCAATCGAGTTGTTTGCTGCTGAAGCTGAATAATCTAAGGAGGAAATATCGTGGGAATTCGTGTTTATAAACCAACAACAAACGGTCGCCGTAATATGACTTCTTTGGATTTCGCTGAAATCACAACAAGCACTCCTGAAAAATCATTGCTTGTTGCATTGAAGAGCAAGGCTGGTCGTAACAACAACGGTCGTATCACAGTTCGTCACCAAGGTGGTGGACACAAACGTTTCTACCGTTTGGTTGACTTCAAACGTAACAAAGACAACGTTGAAGCAGTTGTTAAAACAATCGAGTACGATCCAAACCGTTCTGCAAACATCGCTCTTGTACACTACACTGACGGTGTGAAAGCATACATCATCGCTCCAAAAGGTCTTGAAGTAGGTCAACGTATCGTTTCAGGTCCAGAAGCAGATATCAAAGTCGGAAACGCTCTTCCACTTGCTAACATCCCAGTTGGTACTTTGATCCACAACATCGAGTTGAAACCAGGTCGTGGTGGAGAATTGGTACGTGCTGCTGGAGCATCTGCTCAAGTATTGGGTTCTGAAGGTAAATACGTTCTTGTTCGTCTTCAATCAGGTGAAGTTCGTATGATTCTTGGAACTTGTCGTGCTACAGTTGGTGTTGTCGGAAACGAACAACATGGACTTGTAAACCTTGGTAAAGCAGGACGTAGCCGTTGGAAAGGTATCCGCCCAACAGTTCGTGGTTCTGTAATGAACCCTAACGATCACCCACACGGTGGTGGTGAAGGTAAAGCACCAGTTGGTCGTAAAGCACCATCTACTCCATGGGGCAAACCTGCTCTTGGTCTTAAAAACTCGTAACAAGAAAGCGAAATCTGACAAACTTATCGTTCGTCGTCGCAACGAGAAATAATTTAAACTAGTCGCTTAAGCAGCTAGATAAATCCGCCAGCTCGGTAGCGCTCCATGAGAGCGCAAGCCGCTGTGGTACAATATTTAAAGGAGAAAAATATAAAAATGGGACGCAGTCTTAAAAAAAGGACCTTTCGTCGATGAGCATTTGATGAAAAAAAGTTGAAGCTCAAGCTAACGACGAAAAAGAAAAAGTTATCAAAACTTGGTCACGTCGTTCAACGATCTTCCCAAGTTTCATTGGTTACACTATCGTAGTTTATGATGGACGTAAACACGTACCTGTTTACATCCAAGAAGACATGGTAGGTCACAAAGCTTGGTGAATTTGCACCAACTCGTACTTACAAAGGTCACGCCGCAGACGACAAGAAAGACACGTAGAAAAATAAGGAGAACATAAATGGCAGAAATTACTTCAGCTAAAGCAATGGCTCGTACAGTACGTGTTTCACTCGTAAATCACGTCTTGTTCTTGACAACATCCGTGGTAAAAAGCGTAGCCGATGCAATCGCAATCTTTGACATTCACTCCAAACAAAGTCGCTGAAATCATCTTGAAAGTTTTGAACTCAGCTGTAGCTAACGCTGAAAAACAACTTTGGTTTGATAAAGTTAACTTGGTAGTATCTGAAGCATTCGCAAACGAAGGACCAACTATGAAACGTTTCCGTCCACGTGCGAAAGGTTCAGCTTCACCAATCAACAAACGTACAGCTCACATCACTGTAGCTGTTGCAGAAAAAAATAAGGAGGTAAAATCGTGGGTCAAAAAAAGTACATCCAATTGGTATGCGTGTCGGCATCATCCGTGATTGGGATGCCAAATGGTATGCTGAAAAAGAATACGCGGATTACCTTCATGAAGATCTTGCAATCCGTAAATTCGTTCAAAAAAAGAACTTGCTGACGCAGCAGTTTCAACTATTGAAATCGAACGCGCAGTAAACAAAGTTAACGTTTCACTTCACACTGCTAAACCAGGTATGGTTATCGGTAAAGGTGGTGCTAACGTTGATGCACTCTGTGCAAAACTTAACAAATTGACTGGAAAACAAGTACACATCAACATCATCGAAATCAAACAACCTGATTTGGATGCTCACCTTGTAGGTGAAGGAATTGCTCGTCAATTGGAGCAACGTGTTGCTTTCCGTCGTGCACAAAAACAAGCAATCCAACGTGCAATGCGTGCTGGAGCTAAAGGAATCAAAACTCAAGTATCAGGTCGTTTGAACGGTGCAGATATCGCCCGTGCTGAAGGATACTCTGAAGGAACTGTTCCACTTCACACACTTCGTGCAGATATCGATTACGCTTGGGAAGAAGCAGATACTACATACGGTAAACTTGGTGTTAAAGTATGGATCTACCGTGGTGAAGTTCTTCCAGCTCGTAAAAACACTAAAGGAGGTAAATAACCAATGTTAGTACCTAAACGTGTTAAACACCGTCGTGAATTCCGTGGAAAAATGCGCGGTGAAGCAAAAGGTGGAAAAGAAGTAGCATTCGGTGAATACGGTCTTCAAGCTACAACTAGCCACTGGATCACTAACCGCCAAATCGAAGCTGCTCGTATCGCCATGACTCGTTACATGAAACGTGGTGGTAAAGTTTGGATTAAAATCTTCCCACACAAATCATACACTGCTAAAGCTATCGGTGTGCGTATGGGATCTGGTAAAGGGGCACCTGAAGGTTGGGTAGCACCAGTTAAACGTGGTAAAGTGATGTTCGAAATCGCTGGTGTATCTGAAGAGATCGCTCGCGAAGCGCTTCGTCTTGCTAGCCACAAATTGCCAGTTAAATGTAAATTCGTAAAACGTGAAGCAGAATAAGGAGAAGGCATGAAACTTAATGAAGTAAAAGAATTTGTTAAAGAACTTCGTGGTCTTTTCTCAAGAAGAACTCGCGAAGCGCGAAAACGAATTGAAAAAGAATTGTTTGAACTTCGTTTCCAAGTCGCTACTGGTCAATTGGAACAAACAGCTCGCTTGAAAGAAGTTAAAAAAACAAATCGCTCGTATCAAAAACAGTTCAATCTGAAGCGAAATAATAGACTAGGGAAGGAGAAATTTCAATGGAACGCAATAATCGTAAAGTTCTTGTTGGACGTGTTGTATCTGACAAAATGGACAAGACAATCACAGTTGTAGTTGAAACAAAACGTAACCACCCAGTCTATGGTAAACGTATTAACTACTCTAAAAAAATACAAAGCTCATGATGAAAAACAATGTTGCCAAAGAAGGCGATATCGTACGTATCATGGAAACTCGTCCGCTTTTCAGCTACAAAAACGTTTCCGTCTTGTAGAAGTTGTTGAAGAAGCGGTCATCATCTAATCAAACCTGAAAGGAGAAAAACTGAAATGATTCAAACAGAAACTCGTTTGAAAGTCGCAGACAACAGCGGTGCTCGCGAAATCTTGACTATCAAAGTTCTTGGTGGTTCAGGACGTAAATTTGCAAACATCGGTGATGTTATCGTGGCATCTGTAAAACAAGCTACCCTGGTGGTGCGGTTAAAAAAGGTGACGTTGTTAAAGCAGTTATCGTTCGTACTAAATCAGGTGCTCGTCGTGCTGATGGTTCATACATCAAATTTGACGAAAACGCAGCAGTTATCATCCGTGAAGACAAAACTCCTCGCGGAACACGTATCTTTGGCCCAGTTGCACGTGAATTGCGTGAAGGTGGCTTCATGAAGATCGTGTCACTTGCTCCAGAAGTACTTTTAATCTTTTAGAAAACAACACAGTCCCCTGGCTTCAGCTAGGGTGCCCTATGGGCGTAAGAATAAATCAAGGAGAAAACCTAATGTTTGTAAAAAAAGGCGACAAAGTTCGCGTAATCGCTGGTAAAGATAAGGGAACAGAAGCTGTTGTCCTTACTGCCCTTCCAAAAGTAAACAAAGTTATCGTTGAAGGTGTTAACATCGTTAAGAAACACCAACGTCCAACTAACGAACTTCCTCAAGGTGGTATCATCGAGAAAGAAGCAGCTATCCACGTATCAAACGTTCAAGTTTTGGACAAAAATGGTGTAGCTGGTCGTGTTGGTTACAAATTTGTAGACGGTAAAAAAGTTCGCTACAACAAAAAATCAGGCGAAGTGCTTGATTAATCACGAAGGAAAGGAGAAGTATAATGGCAAATCGTTTAAAAGAAAAATATCTTAATGAAGTAGTTCCTGCTTTGACAGAACAATTCAACTACTCATCAGTGATGGCTGTGCCTAAAGTAGATAAGATCGTTTTGAACATGGGTGTTGGTGAAGCTGTATCAAACGCTAAAAGCCTTGAAAAAGCTGCTGAAGAATTGGCACTTATCTCAGGTCAAAAACCACTTATCACTAAAGCTAAAAAATCAATCGCCGGCTTCCGTCTTCGTGAAGGTGTTGCGATCGGTGCAAAAGTTACCCTTCGTGGTGAACGTATGTACGAATTCTTGGATAAATTGGTTTCAGTTTCACTTCCACGTGTACGTGACTTCCACGGTGTTCCAACAAAAATCATTTGACGGACGCGGAAACTACACACTTGGTGTGAAAGAACAATTGATCTTCCCAGAAATCAACTTTCGATGACGTTGACAAAACTCGTGGTCTTGACATCGTTATCGTAACAACTGCTAACACTGACGAAGAGTCACGTGCATTGCTTACAGGCCTTGGAATGCCTTTTGCAAAATAATATAGGAGGTAAATCTAATGGCTAAAAAATCAATGATTGCTAAGAACAAACGTCCAGCGAAGTTCTCTACTCAAGCTTATACTCGTTGTGAAAAATGTGGTCGTCCACATTCAGTTTACCGCAAATTTAAACTTTGCCGTGTTTGCTTCCGTGAATTAGCTTACAAAGGACAAATCCCTGGTGTAACAAAAGCATCTTGGTAATTTAAGATATCAAGGGCGTCAAAACTCCAAGTGAAAATAGGAAACTTGACGAAGAAACTGAGTTTCTAGGAAAGTTTATCTTTTTCACACAGAGTTTAGCCCGGGTTCAGTTGGGCTTGCCAATTTGAACACGAGCTACAGCTTTTGGCAAAAAGACCAATTTTCTTTGGAGCATCGCTCCTACATCAAATTGCCTATTTTTGCTCTTGCCTTACGCTCTTTGTATCATGTATTAACTAGCAAGTGCAACTTGCAAACTACTAGTAAGAGGAGAAAAATAAAATGGTTATGACTGACCCAATCGCAGACTTCCTAACTCGTATTCGTAACGCTAACCAAGCTAAAACACGAAGTACTTGAAGTACCTGCATCAAACATCAAAAAAGGGATTGCTGAAATCCTTAAACGCGAAGGTTTTGTAAAAAACGTTGAAATCATCGAAGATGACAAACAAGGCATCATCCGTGTATTCCTTAAATACGGACCAAACGGTGAAAAAGTTATCACTAACTTGAAACGTGTTTCTAAACCAGGACTTCGTGTCTACAAAAAACGTGAAGATCTTCCAAAAGTTCTTAACGGACTTGGAATTGCTATCCTTTCAACTTCTGAAGGTTTGCTTACTGATAAAGAAGCACGCCAAAAGAATGTTGGTGGGGAAGTTATCGCTTACGTTTGGTAATATTTAGCTCCCAATTTCTTTGTGACTCTTCGTTATCGTCTCTTGCCTAACCCAAAGTTATGCCTGCGAGACGATGCCTAGATTCACTTTGAAATTGAAACCTAAATGTTCCTTTAAATCGAGAAATCGATTTGAACCCCGTGAAAACTGGCCATTCTGGCCTGACAATTTAACAGGAGAAAATAAACATGTCACGTATTGGTAATAAAGTTATCGTGTTGCCTGCTGGTGTTGAACTCACTAACAATGACAACGTTGTAACTGTAAAAGGACCTAAAGGAGAACTTACTCGTGAGTTCTCAAAAGATATTGAAATCCGTGTGGAAGGTACTGAAGTAACTCTTCACCGTCCAAACGATTCAAAAGAAATGAAAACTATCCACGGAACTACTCGTGCCCTTTTGAACAACATGGTTGTTGGTGTATCAGAAGGATTCAAGAAAGAACTTGAAATGCGTGGGGTTGGTTATCGTGCACAACTTCAAGGATCTAAAACTTGTTTTGGCTGTTGGTAAATCTCATCCAGACGAAGTTGAAGCTCTAGAGGAATTACTTTTGAACTTCCAAACCCAACAACAATCGTTGTTAGCGGAATTTCAAAAGAAGTAGTTGGTCAAACAGCTGCTTACGTACGTAGCCTTCGTTCACCAGAACCATATAAAGGTAAAGGTATCCGTTACGTTGGTGAATTCGTTCGCCGTAAAGAAGGTAAAACAGGTAATACGTTGAGTGGTTGATTTCTCAACCACCAACCTCATTTTTACCAACTTTGTGCATAGCACACGATTTTAAAAACTAAAGAGGTGAAAACTGTGATTTCAAAACCAGATAAAAACAAACTCCGCCAAAAACGCCACCGTCGCGTTCGCGGAAAACCTCTGAACTGCTGATCGCCCACGTTTGAACGTATTCCGTTCTAATACAGGCATCTACGCTCAAGTGATTGATGACGTAGCGGGTGTAACGCTCGCAAGCGCTTCAACTCTTGACAAAGAAGTTTCAAAAAGGAACTAAAACTGAACAAGCCGTTGCTGTCGGTAAACTCGTTGCAGAACGTGCAAACGCTAAAGGTATTTCAGAAGTGGTGTTCGACCGCGGTGGATATCTATATCACGGACGTGTGAAAGCTTTGGCTGATGCAGCTCGTGAAAAACGGATTGAAATTCTAATAGGAGGACACTAGAAAATGGCATTTAAAGACAATGCAGTTGAACTTAGAAGAACGCGTAGTTGCTGTCAACCGTGTTACAAAAAGTTGTTAAAGGTGGACGTCGTCTTCGTTTCGCAGCTCTTGTTGTTGTTGAGCATCACAACGGTCGCGTAGGATTTGGTACTGGTAAAGCTCAAGAAGTTCCAGAAGCAATCCGCAAAGCAGTAGAAGATGCTAAGAAAAACTTGATCGAAGTTCCTATGGTTGGAACAACAATCCCACATGAAGTTCTTTCAGAATTCGGTGGAGCTAAAGTATTGTTGAAACCAGCTGTAGAAGGTTCTGGAGTTGCCGCTGGTGGTGCAGTTCGTGCCGTTGTGGAATTGGCAGGTGTGCAGATATTACATCTAAATCACTTGGTTCTAACACTCCAATCAACATTGTTCGTGCAACTGTTGAAGGTTTGAAACAATTGAAACGCGCTGAAGAAGTTGCGCCCTTCGTGGTATTTCAGTTTCTGATTTGGCATAAGAAAGGGGATAAAATGGCTCAAATTAAAATTACTTTTGACTAAGTCTCCAATCGGACGCATTCCATCACAACGTAAAACTGTTGTAGCACTTGGACTTGGCAAATTGAACAGCTCTGTTATTAAAGAAGATAACGTCAGCTATCCGTGGTACGATCACTGCAGTATCTCACTTGGTAACAGTTGAAGAAGTAACTAATCGAATTTTTAGGGATGTGCACTATACCATCCCCTAAAATCAGATATAGTCATCTATGATGACGTCAGTATAGGCGAGTTGATGGGGGAGACAACCTTTTCTCCCTTATCGGCGCTAGCATTTTACAAAAAGAGGAGAAAATAAAAATGAAACTTCATGAATTGAAACCCTGCAGAAGGTTCTCGTAAAGTACGTAACCGCGTTGGTCGTGGTACTTCATCAGGTAACGGTAAAAACATCTGGTCGTGGTCAAAAAGGTCAAAAAGCTCGTAGCGGTGGCGGAGTTCGCCTTGGTTTTGAAGGTGACAAACCCATTGTTCCGTCGTCTTCCAAAAACGTGGATTTCACTAAACATCAACGCTAAAGAATATGCAATTGTGAACCTTGACCAATTGAACGTCTTTGAAGATGGTGCTGAAGTTACTCCAGTTGTTCTTATCGAAGCAGGAATTGTTAAAAGCTGAAAAAAATCAGGTATTAAAAATTCTTGGTAACGGTGAGTTGACTAAGAAATTGACTGTGAAAGCAGCTAAATTCTCTAAATCAGCTGAAGAAGCTATCACTGCTAAAGGTGGTTCAGTAGAAGTCATCTAAGAGAGGTGACCTATGTTTTTTTAAATTATTAAGAGAAGCTCTTAAAGTCAAGCAAGGTTCGATCAAAAATTTTATTTACAATTTTTATCGTTTTGTTTTTTTCGTATCGGAACTAGTATTACAGTTCCTGGTGAAATGCCAAATAGCTTTGAATGCTTTAAGTGGATTATCCTTCTTGAAACATGTTGAGCTTGGTGTCAGGGAATGCCATGAAAAACTTCTCAGTTTTTTTGCTCTTGGTGTTAGCCCTTACATTACGGCCTCTATCGTTGTCCAACTCTTTGCAAATGGATATTTTACCCAAAGTTTGTAGAGTGGGGGTAAACAAGGAGAAGTAGGTCGAAGAAAATTGAATCAAGCTACTCGTTATATTGCTCTTGTTTCTAGCCTTTTGTGCAATCTATCGGGATTACAGCTGGTTTTAATACTTTGGCTGAGCTCAATTGTTGAATACAGCTTACTCCACAAGTCTTTATCATGATTGGTATCATCTTAACAGCTGGTAGCATGATTGTGACTTGGTTGGGAGAGCAAATTACAGATAAGGGATACGGAAATGGTGTTTCAATGATCATCTTTGCGGGATTGTTGTCTCAATTCCAGAGATGATTCAGGGCATCTACGTGGACTACTTTTGTGAACGTCCCAAGTAGCCGTATCAACTCATCTATCATTTTTCGTAATCATTTTGATTATTACTGTATTGTTGATCATTTACTTTTACAACTTATGTTCAACAAGCAGAATACAAAATTCCAATCCAATATACTAAAGATTGCATCAAGGTGCTCCATCTAGCTCTTACCTTCCTTTGAAGGTAAACCCTGCTGGAGTTATCCCTGTTATCTTCGCAAGTTCGATTACTGCAGCGCCTGCAGCTATTCTTCAGTTTTTGAGCGCTACAGGGTCACGATTGGGATGGGTAAGAACAGCACAAGAAATGCTTGCAACAACTTCACCAACTGGTATTGCCATGTATGCTTTGCTGATTATTCTCTTTACATTCTTCTATACGTTTGTACAGATTAATCCTGAAAAAGCAGAGAAAACCTACAAAAAGAGTGGATGCTTATATCCACGGAGTTCGTCCCTGGTAAAGGGTACAGAAGAATATATGTCTAAAACTTCTTCGTCGTCTTGCAACTGTTGGTTCCTCTTCCTTGGTGTGATTTCTATTTTACCGATTGTAGCAAAAGATGTTTTCGGACTTTCAGAAGCAGTTGCTTTTGGAGGAACCAGTCTTTTGATCATTATCTCTACAGGTATTGAAGGAATCAAACAATTGGAAGGTTACCTGTTGAAACGTAAGTATGTTGGTTTCATGGACAGAACAGAATAAAAGTATTTACTGAGTCAGTAAATGCTGAGGGAGTGGAGGTTTAACTCTAACATTAGTGAGAGTTTTTGTCTCTTCTATTTTGTTTTTTTAAATAGGGTGAAAAGACTTTTTGCTTCTATTTAAAAAAATAAAAAATAAGGAGATCAAATCATGAATCTTTTTGATTATGGGCTTACCTGGTGCAGGTAAGGGAACTCAAGCAGCAAAAATCGTAGAACAATCCATGTTGCACATATCTCAACAGGTGATATGTTCCGGGTCGCTATGGCAAATCAAACTGAAATGGGTGTTCTTAGCTAAGTCATACATTGACAAGGGTGAATTGGTTCCTGACGAAGTTACAAATGGAATCGTAAAAGAACGTCTTTCACAAGATGATATTAAAGAAACAGGATTCTTGTTGGATGGTTATCCACGTACAATCGAGCAAGCTCATGCCTTGGACAAAACATTGGCTGAACTTGGCATTGAACTAGAAGGTGTCATCAACATTGAAGTGAATCCAGATAGTCTCTTGAACGTTTGAGTACTCGTATCATCCACCGCGTAAACTGGAGAAACTTTCCACAAGGTCTTTAACCCACCAGTTGACTATAAAGAAGAAGATTACTACCAACGTGAAGATGATAAAGCCTGAGACAGTAAAACGTCGTTTGATGTGAAATATTGCTCAAGGAGAACCGATCATTGCTCACTACCGTGCCAAAAGGTTTGGTCCATGACATCGAAGGTAATCAAGATATCAATGATGTCTTCTCAGATATCGAAAAAAAGTATTGACAAATTTGAAATAAAAGCGTTTTTTTCACACTTGCAAAAATCCGCTACAAATGTTATACTGAGATAGTCTGACTTATAATTGTTGTCTCTGTGTCTAGAGACATCGAATCGAAATTTATGGAGGTGCTTTTGCGTGGCAAAAGACGATGTGATTGAAGTTGAAGGCAAAGTAGTTGATACAATGCCGAATGCAATGTTTACGGTTGAACTTGAAAATGGACATCAGATTTTAGCAACAGTTTCTGGTAAAATTCGTAAAAACTATATTCGTATTTTAGCGGGAGATCGTGTTACTGTCGAAATGAGTCCATATGACTTGACACGTGGACGTATCACTTACCGCTTTAAATAATCGAAAAACTTGGAGGGATAAGAAATGAAAGTAAGACCATCGGTCAAACCAATTTGCGAATACTGTAAAGTTATTCGTCGTAATGGTCGTGTTATGGTAATTTGCCCAGCAAATCCAAAACACAAACAACGTCAAGGATAAGATAGAAAGGAGAAAACATGGCTCGTATTGCTGGAGTTGATATTCCAAATGACAAACGCGTAGTAATCTCATTGACTTATGTTTATGGTATCGGACTTGCAACATCTAAGAAAATTTTGGCTGCTGCTGGAATCTCAGAAGATGTTCGTGTACGTGATCTTACATCGATCAAGAAGATGCTATCCGTCGTGAAGTGGATGCAATTAAAGTTGAAGGTGATCTTCGTCGTGAAGTTAACTTGAACATCAAACGTTTGATGGAAATCGGTTCATACCGTGGTATCCGTCACCGTCGTGGACTTCCTGTCCGTGGACAAAACACTAAAAACAACGCTCGCACTCGTAAAGGTAAAGCTGTTGCGATTGCTGGTAAGAAAAAATAATATAGGAGGTAAAAGTCTTGGCTAAACCAACACGTAAACGTCGTGTGAAAAAAAGAATATCGAATCTGGTATTGCTCATATTCACGCTACATTTAATAACACTATTGTTATGATTACTGATGCATGGTAATGCAATTGCTTGGTCATCAGCTGGTGCTCTTGGTTTCAAAGGTTCTCGTAAATCTACACCATTTCGTCGCTCAAATGGCTTCTGAAGTCGCCGCTAAATCTGCACAAGAACACGGTCTTAAATCAGTTGAAGTTACTGTAAAAGGTCCAGGTTCTGGTCGTGAGTCAGCTATTCGTGCGCTTGTCGCCGCTGGTCTTGAAGTAACAGCAATCCGTGATGTGACCCAGTGCCACACAATGGTGCTTTCGTCCTCCAAAAACGTCGCCGTGTATAATCATCGCATTACACTGCTTTTCGTTTAAGAGGGAGTAACTAAATGATCGAGTTTGAAAAACCAAATATAACAAAAATTGATGAAAATAAAGATTATGGCAAGTTTGTAATCGAACCACTTGAACGTGGCTACGGTACAACTCTTGGTAACTCTCTCGTCGTGTACTTCTAGCTTCTACCAGGAGCAAACTGTGACATCTATCAACATTGATGGTGTATTACATGAGTTTGACACAGTTCCAGGTGTTCGTGAAGATGTGATGCAAATCATTCTGAACATTAAAGGAATTGCAGTGAAATCGTACGTTGAAGACGAAAAAATCATCGAACTAGATGTTGAAGGTCCTGCTGAAGTAACAGCTGGTGACATTTTTGACAGATAGCGATATTGAAATTGTAAATCCAGATCATTATCTCTTTTACAATCGGTGAAGGTTCTTCTAAAAAGCGACTATGACTGTTAACAGTGGTCGTGGATATGTACCTGCTGATGAAAAATAAAAAAAGGATAATGCACCAGTTGGAACACTTGCTGTAGATTCTATTTATACACCAGTTACAAAAAGTCAACTATCAAGTGGAACCTGCTCGTGTAGGTAGCAATGATGGATTTTGACAAATTAACCCTTGAAATCTTGACAAATGGAACAATTATTCCAGAAGATGCTTTTAGGGCTTTCAGCACGTATTTTGACAGAACATCTTGATTTGTTTACAAATCTTACTGAGATTGCTAAGTCAACTGAAGTGATGAAAGAAGCTGACACTGAATCTGACGATCGTATTTTTGGATCGTACGATTGAGGAACTGACTTGTCTGTGCGTTCATACAACTGTTTGAAACGTGCCGGTATCAATACTGTGCATGATTTGACAGAAAAAAATCTGAAGCAGAGATGATGAAAGTACGAAATCTTGGACGCAAGAGTTTGGAAGAAGTGAAACTCAAACTCATTGATTTGGGTCTTGGATTAAAAAAGATAAATAAAGGAGGAATACATGGCTTACTCGTAAACCAGGACGCACTAGCTCACAACGTAAAGCAATGCTTCGCGATTTGACAACTGACCTTTTCGATCAACGAATCAATCGTGACAACTGAAGCTCGTGCTAAAGAAATCCGTAAAACTGTTGAAAAAAATGATTACCTAGGTAAACGTGGTGATTTGCATGCACGTCGTCAAGCAGCCGCTTTCGTACGTACGAAATCGCATCTGAAAAACTATGATGAAGCAAACTGATAAGTACACTCTACCACAGCACTTCAAAAAAATTGTTCTCAGAAATCGCACCGCGTTATGCTGAACGTAACGGTGGATACACTCGTATCCTTAAAACTGAACCACGTCGTGGTGATGCAGCGCCAATGGCTATCATCGAATTAGTATAAAATCATCAATTTTGTTGAGTGTTATGATGATGGAGTCTCTGTGCTCTTAGTCTAGTTTGGTCTCACTGCTAGGATCTTGGTCCCTAGCGGGAACACTCATCATAAGTTGGGATAGTAGACGCTTGTTTACGAAATTGTTTTTTTCTTAAGAACAACTTCGTAAGCAGGCGTTTTTTTGAGTATTTTAGTTAGAATTATGCTATACTATTTGAAAAAGAACCTGTTTAATGTTCAGGTTTTCCTATTAAAAAGAAGAATTGAGTTTGCTTATGAAAGCGATTATCACTGTTGTTGGTAAAGATAAATCTGGAATTGTTGCAGGTGTTTCTGGTAAAATTGCAGAATTGGGTTTGAATATTGATGATATCTCTCAAACTGTCTTGGATGAATATTTCACGATGATGGCTGTCGTCTCTAGTGATGAAAAACAAGATTTCACTTATCTTCGTAATGAGTTTGAAACTTTTGGGCAAACTTTGAATGTGAAAATCAATATTCAGAGTGCAGCGATTTTCGAAGCTATGTATAATATCTAGGAGGTGCATATGGATATTAGACAAGTTACTGAAACCATTGCCATGATTGAGGAGCAAAACTTTGATATCAGAACTATTACCATGGGGATTTCTATTAGACTGTATCGATCCAGATATTAATCGTGCTTCGGAGAAAATTTATCAAAAGATTACGACCAAGGCAGCTAATTTAGTGACTGTTGGTGACGAAATTGCAGCTGAGTTGGGAATTCCTATCGTTAATAAGCGTGTATCGGTGACTCCTATTTCTCTGATTGGAGCAGCGACAGATGCGACAGACTATGTGGTTCTGGCAAAAGCGCTTGATAAGGCTGCGAAAGAGATTGGTGTGACTTTTATTGGTGGTTTTTTTCTGCCTTGGTACAAAAAGGGTATCAAAAGGGAGATGAGATTCTCATCAATTCAATTCCTCGTGCTTTGGCTGAAACGGATAAGGTTTGCTCGTCAGTTAATATTGGCTCAACCAAGTCTGGTATCAATATGACGGCTGTAGCAGATATGGGACGAATTATCAAGGAAACGGCAACTCTATCTGATATGGGGGCAACTAAGTTGGTTGTATTCGCTAATGCTGTTGAGGACAATCCATTTATGGCGGGTGCCTTCCATGGTGTTGGGGAGGCAGATGTTATCATCAATGTCGGAGTTTCTGGTCCTGGTGTGGTAAAACGTGCCTTGGAAAAAGTTCGTGAGAGAGCTTTTGATGTAGTAGCAGAAACGGTCAAGAAGACTGCCTTTAAAAATCACTCGTATCGGTCAATTGGTTGGTCAAATGGCTAGCGAGAGACTGGGTGTGAGTTTTGGGTATTGTGGACTTTGAGTTTGGCGCCGACTCCTGCGGTTGGAGATTCTGTTGCACGTGTCCTTGAAGAAATGGGGACTAGAAACAGTTGGGAACGCATGGAACGACGGTCGCTTTTGGCTCTCTTGAACGACCAAGTTAAGAAGGGCGGAGTTATGGCCTGTAACCAAGTCGGTGGTTTGTCTGGTGCCTTTATTCCCTGTTTCTGAGGATGAGGGAATGATTGCAGCAGTGCAAAAATGGTTCTCTTAATTTAGAAAAACTAGAAGCCATGACGGCTATCTGTTCTGTTGGTTTGGATATGATTGCCATTCCAGAGGATACACCAGCTGAAACCATTGCCGCTATGATTGCAGATGAAGCGCAATATCGGTGTTATCAATATGAAAACAACGGCTGTTCGTATCATTCCAAAAAGGAAAAGAAGGCGATATGATTGAGTTTGGTGGTCTTCTGGAACAGCTCCCAGTAATGAAAGTCAATGGAGCTTCGTCTGTCGATTTCATTTCTCGTGGAGGCCAAATCCCAGCACCAATTCATAGTTTTAAAAAAATTAAGAAAAATAGGAGAAATTTTAAGTTCTATTTAAGGTTGATGTGTATACTATAATCATTAAATAAAGACCTCCTAACTTTATTTAATAGAAATCCTAAACTTTTTCATATTAATCTCCTACAAAAGTCACTCGTAAGAGTGGCTTTTGTTTTGTATTCTCTAATAAAACTAGTAAAAATTTTCATTGATTCTGGTCAAATTTTTAAGAATGGCTACTTTTTTTCGAAGTCAAACCAGCCTAAAACCTTGCCATGATTGGCTTTTTGAAAAATTATGGTATAATAGTAGTAGTTTTATTAGATGGAGTAGAATTTTTGAGAAAAAGCTTTCGTGTAAAAAAAGAGAAAGATTTCGACGCCATATTTAAAAAGGGGAGAAGTGTAGCTAATCGAAAATTTGTTATTTATCGATTAGAAAACAATGAAACACATTTTCGAGTAGGTTTATCAGTCAGTAAAAAATTAGGAAATGCTGTGACAAGAAACCAAATCAAGAGAAGAATCCGGCATGTTCTCATTCAAAATAGTAATCAACTTGTTGATAATGTCGATTTTGTTGTGATTGCTCGAAAAGGCGTTGAACTACTAGAATATGCAGAAATTGAAAAAAACTTACTTCATGTTTTGAGATTAGCAAAGATTTACCAGGAAGGAAATAAGAGTGAAGAAGAAATTACAATTGACTAGTTTGTTAGGTTTGTCCTTGTTGGTAATGACTGCTTGTGCAACTAGTGAAGTGTCTGCAGATTCTGCAGACTTTTGGAGTAAACTTGTTTATTTTTTTGCTGAAACTATTCGATTTTTGTCATTTGATGTCAGCATTGGTTTAGGGATTATTCTGTTCACAGTCTTGATTAGAACAATACTGTTACCAGTCTTTCAAACACAAATGGTGGCTTCCAGAAAAATGCAAGAGGCGCAACCTCTTATCAAAGAATTGCGCGAACGTTATCCAGGTCGCGACATGGAAAGTCGTACTAAGCTAGATCAGGAAACACGTAAATTATTTAAAGAATTAGGCATTAAGCAATCGGCATCCTTCTGGCCACTTTTGATTCAAATGCCAATTCTATTGGCTCTTTTCCAAGCTTTATCAAACGTAGATTTTTTGAAGACAGGCCACTTCTTATGGTTCAATCTAGGTGGAGCTGATACCACTTTCGTACTACCTATTTTGGCTGCCCTATTCACCTTCCTCAGTAGCTGGCTTTCAAATAAAGCTTTGCCTGAGAAAAATGGTGCAATGACAGGTATGATGTATGGGATGCCTGTTATAATCTTCTTTTTTGCAATATCTGCTCCAAGTGGTGTCGCTCTTTACTGGGCGGTTTCAAATGCTTATCAAGTATTGCAAACTTACCTTTTGAACAACCCCTTCAAAATCATTGCAGAGCGTGAAGCTGATGTGCAAGCTAAGAAGGATTTAGAAGTTAAGAAAAGAAAAGCTCTAAAGAAAGCACAGAAAAAGAAAAAGTAAGGAGAAATCTGATAATGGTATTATTTACAGGTTCAACAGTTGAAGAAGCAATCCAAAAGGGATTGAATGAATTAAATATTCCGAGAATGAAAGCTCATATCAAAGTTATTTCGAGAGAGAAAAAAGGATTTTTTGGACTTTTTGGTACAAAACCAGCTCAAGTTGATATCGAAGCAATCAGTGAAACAACTGTTGTAAAAGCAAATCAGCAGGCGATCAAAGGTGTTCCGAAAGAAATTAATGATCAAATGATCCAGTTAAAACAGTCAGCGAAGCAACCGTTGATTTGGGACATGTAGTTGCAGCTATCAAGAAAATTGAAGAAGAAGGCCAAGAAATTTCTGAAGAAGTCAAGGCTGAAATTCTTAAGAATGATAAAGAAGCCAGCACGATTTTAGAAGAAACAGGCCATATTGAAGTTTTAAAAGAATTGCAACCTGAAGAAACTCAAGTAAATGCTGACGAAGAACAAGGTAGTGATTTAGAAAATCTTGGTTTGAAAGTCGAGCCAACATATGACACCGAAAAAGGTTGTTGAAGAAGTAACCAATTATGTTCAAGCAATCATCGATGATATGGATGTTGAGGGAACTATTTCTAGCACCTCTAACCGTCGCTCTATCAACATGCAAATTGATACAAATGAGCCAGGTCGTATCATTGGTTACCATGGTAAGGTTTTGAAATCTCTTCAACTTTTAGGCACAAAATTACCTCTACAATCGTTATTCAAAAACCTTTCTACATTACTATCAACGTCAATGATTATGTAGAACATCGTGCAGAAGTGTTACAGAGTTATGCTCAAAAATTAGCTACACGTGTTTTGGAAGAAGGCCGTAGTCAGATGACAGATCCAATGTCAAGCAGTGAGCGTAAAATTATCCATCGTATCATCTCACGAATGGAAGGTGTAACCAGCTACTCTGAAGGTGACGAACCAAATCGTTATGTTGTCGTAGATACAGAATAAGTAAAATCAGGGGATATCCTGATTTTTCTAACTGAAAGAAGGAATAAAATGAAAGAAATCAAGGACTATCTTGACTTATCAAGGGAGAACAGTATCGGAATCCTGATAAAGCAGGGAGCTGAAAAGGATAAAATGCTAGACCTCGTCAAAAAAGGGCAGGAGGCGCAGAAAAGGCATTTACTCACCTAGCGAAATGCTTTTCGCAAGTGCATCCCGATTGGAATTTACACCCAACCAGTCAATGGATGAACCAAGCGCAGCGCTTGCGACCACATTTTTGGGTTTATCTACAGCGTGAGGGGAAAGTGACAGAGCCAATGATGGCTCTTCGTTTGTATGGAAATCAGAATAATTGGGGAATCTCTATAGAAGTCAGCTTTGTAGAGAGAAAGAAAGATGAGACTACCTTGTCAAAACAGGCTAAAATATTGGATATCCCAGTGGTTGATGGAATCTATTATTGGGTTCAGAAAAACGATGAAAGCTATAGAGTACAAGCTACTGAGGAGAATAGACAACTTTTAAGACAACAATTATCCAATCAGGAGATTCGTAAGGTTTTAGTAAAAGTTGATATTCCAGTAGCTGATGAAGATACTATAGATAAGGTTCTAGATAAACTTGATAGAGGTTTTGAAAAACTATCACCTTACTATCAAGTGACTAGAGATTAGTATAATCGGCTGAGTCATTTTATAGTAAATTGTTTTATTGCTATTCTAGGTATTTTTTCATATAATAGTAAAATAGAATGCGTGGTATACTTATCACCTCAAAGAGAAAGGAAATTCTATGTCAAATCTATCTGTTAATGCGATTCGTTTTCTAGGTATTGACGCTATCAATAAAGCGAACTCAGGTCACCCAGGGGTGGTAATGGGTGCAGCACCGATGGCTTACAGCCTTTTCACTAAAGAACTTCGTATCAATCCAGCTCAACCAAACTGGATCAACCGCGACCGTTTTATTCTTTCAGCGGGTCACGGATCAATGCTTCTCTATGCCCTTCTTCACCTTTCTGGATTTGAAGATGTGAGCATGGATGAAGTGAAGAGCTTCCGTCAATGGGGTTCTAAAACTCCAGGTCACCCAGAATTTGGTCATACAGCAGGGGTTGATGCAACAACAGGTCCTCTAGGACAAGGGATTGCGACTGCGACAGGTTTTGCACAAGCAGAACGTTTCCTTGCAGCTAAGTATAACCGCGAAGGTTATAACATCTTTGATCACTACACATATGTTATCTGTGGAGATGGTGACTTGATGGAAGGTGTCTCAAGTGAAGCTGCTTCTTATGCAGGTTTGCAGAAAACTTGACAAGATTGGTTGTTCTCTACGATTCAAATGATATCAACTTGGACGGTGAGACAAAAGATTCATTCACAGAGAGTGTTCGCGATCGTTACAATGCTTACGGTTGGCATACAGCCTTGGTTGAAGATGGGACAGACTTAGAAGCTATTCAAGCAGCTATTGAAGAAGCTAAGGTTTCAGGGAAACCATCTCTGATTGAAGTAAAAACTGTTATTGGTTATGGTTCGCCAAACAAACAAGGAACTAATGCCGTACACGGTGCCCTCTTGGTGCAGACGAAACTGCTGCAACTCGTCAAGCCCTTGGTTGGGACTACGAACCATTTGAAATCCCAGCAGAAGTTTATGCTGATTTCAAAGAAAATGTTGCGGACCGAGGTGCATCAGCATATGAAGCATGGACAAAACTAGTTGCAGATTATAAAGAAGCTCACCCAGAGCTTGCTGCAGAAGTGGAAGCCATCATCGAAGGACGTGATCCAGTTGAATTGACTCCAGAAGACTTCCCAGCTTTAGAAAATGGCTTCTCTCAAGCAACTCGTAACTCAAGCCAAGATGCTTTAAATGTAGTGGCTGCTAAATTGCCAACCTTCCTTGGTGGATCAGCTGACCTTGCTCATTCAAATATGACTTACATCAAAACTGACGGACTTCAGGACGATGCAAATCGCTTGAACCGTAATATCCAATTTGGTGTTCGTGAATTTGCAATGGGTACAGTTTTGAACGGAATGGCTCTTCACGGTGGACTTCGAGTTTACGGTGGAACTTTCTTCGTATTCTCAGACTACCTTAAAGCAGCAGTTCGTTTGTCAGCTCTACAAGGTCTTCCTGTGACCTATGTCTTTACTCATGATTCAATCGCAGTTGGTGAAGATGGACCAACTCACGAACCAGTAGAGCACTTGGCCGGCCTCCGTGCGATTCCAAATCTCAACGTTTTCCGTCCAGCAGATGCGCGTGAAACTCAAGCAGCTTGGTACCTCGCAGTGAAGAGTGAGAAAACACCAACTGCCCTCGTCTTGACTCGTCAAAACTTGACTGTTGAGGAAGGAACAGACTTTGATAAGGTTGCGAAAGGTGCTTATGTTGTCTATGAAAATGCAGCAGACTTTGACACTATTTTGATTGCAACAGGTTCAGAAGTGAACCTAGCTGTTTCAGCTGCTAAAGAATTGGCAAGTCAAGGTGGAAAAGTTCGCGTAGTCAGCATGCCATCTACGGATGTCTTTGATGCACAAGATGTCGCATACAAAGAAGAAATCCTACCAAATGCAGTTCGTCGCCGTGTGGCGGTTGAAATGGGAGCGACTCAAAACTGGTATAAATACGTTGGTCTTGATGGTGCCGGTCTGGTATCGACCAACTTCGGCGCTTCTGCGCCAGCACCAAAAAGTTTTAGAAGAATATGGCTACAGTAGAAAATCTTGTAAAAGTCGTTAAGAATTTGAAGCATAAGCTTAAAAATCAGAGTGCAAACTCTGGTGCGATCGATGATACTAGTGTGAGGAATCTCCAGCCAAGAATCGAAATAAAGAAAGCGTATTCATTTTCTTTGATTTTTAACAATGTCTTGTAGTAAAATATAAGCTGAAGATAATAATTTGAAGAAAAGGAGGTTTGAAAGTCGAGTATCACTTGTGAGTGCTCTATAGTTTGATTTCGTAATGAGAGGGAGTTTAAATGAAAATGATTTTTAGATGACATGTAAGTGTTAGCTCCCATTTATCTCTTTAATATTGTGTAGAAATTTGAGGTGCTAATATTAACTACAGATGCATTGTTTTTCATAGTTTATCTTTTTTCTATTGCTCAATGGATAGCTATTTTGGTAAATAAATGAACTTTCTAAATATTTAAAAAGAATAAGATGTTACCCGAGAACGGTGAGGCAGTTTCTGCTTTGCCGTTTTTATCTGCAATGCGATAGCATACAATCGTTGCGTTGTTACCATATTTATTGTAGCATAAGCGATGAAGGAGTCAGATGATTCTAATTGTTTTTGAATATCATGAATGTCACTACAAAGTTTTTATTGGCATAAAAAGAAGGCACAACCTTGAAAAGTAGTTGAAATTTGGTATAGTAGTCTTATCTGGTTTACAAAGGAGAAAAATAATATGAATGGAATTTACATTTTAATCATGCCTGGTGGGATGTTTACCCTGATGTTTTCATGCAACGTTCTCAAAGAAACAAGCTGACGTATGGAGAGCCTCAATAAACTTCAAAAAGGCTACGTAAGTAATCACGCATCGCGTCTACACAGGAACAGTCGATGAAGTTGATACTGAAACATGAAACGATCGTACTTTGATGTAGATGGTGTCTCACCTTACTTTTGAACTAGCTGCTAGTAGAACAGTCTTGCACAGTTAAAAGAAGCCAGACCCTGGAAGGAGCAGTAATCGAAGTTATCGGAAGCGCACTGAAGGAATAAAACGGATGGGATTCATCTCCGTTTTTCTATAAACCTGAGGAAATGATGATTGTCTTTGTTTGTCTAGGGAATATCTGTCGTGAGTCCCATGGCGGAGCGCCCGTGATGAAATCATTGACAGATGATTATGAGACTGAAGAGTCGAGCTGACCTCATCATGGGAGCAGCGGCAATCCGATTCACAAAGGAACTCAGAAAATTTTAAGAACTCACGAGATTCCTGAACGATGCACTCAACCAACATCGCTGCAAAATCTCAGATGAGTTTTTGAGTATTTTGATTATAGCTTAGGTAATGGACGGTCCAAACGTCTTCAGACTTTGCGTCTGGATCTGTCCTCAAGATCAACCACATAAGCTAGAGGCATCCCGCTTTTGCGGAGCGTCCTGATCCATGGTATACAGGAGATTTGAAGGAAGCCTGCGATCGAGGTCTTGACCGGTTGCTGACTGCTGCAATACCGCCTAGGAAAATGAGACATGATGGAAAATGAAAGAAACTTCTATGAAGAAATACAGCGTGTCTATCCTGACGCGTCCATCGTACGAAACTTGCAACGGTAGTAGTCATAGCGCTTTGCGCCTTCTAGTTTACTTGTGGGGACCATATGCCTAAAGCAAGGGAGCTTTTAGCTCAATGGATGAGCGATTCACTAGTATATGACGGAAGTCTCTACGGTTCGCAAGATGAATGGCCAAAGGAACAATGTCACCTCCCAAATGGAGACACCTACACCGGACGAAAGTCCGAAAATGACGCTATTTAATGGGAAAGGGAACCCACCAAGCTAAGGATGGCGGGTCGAGAAGGTGATTTTGTGAATAGCACAGGCCGAAGGCAAAGGGAAACTGACCACGGAGCAACAGGTTCATGACGCGACTTTCAAACAAGGACTCTGACTCAAACAGGCACACATGCTCCTAACAGGAGCTCTCAAGAACGATAGGTTAATACGCTTCCTTGGTTTAAGAGGACATGTTAAAATTGGATGATACTGATGTTTGTGACGCCTAAAAGCCACTATATATAAGACTTTTCACAAACCTCGGGCGAAAGAATGCATTAATAACGAATTTTGAGATCACATCTGAAAATTTTGTGACATCTATGAAACTGTTTGCTGCAGCAGAGTTATAATAAACTTGTAGATTTAACAAAGGTTTATCCTTTGAAAGGCTATGGAGGAAAATATGGCTGATACTGCACACCTTGAAGCATAAACAACTCGCTGGCTGAAAGGAGACACGTAGATGGCTTGGTACAAAAGGCTTTTGCTGCACTCGACGAAATGCGCAAGTTGAACCAAGAGCAAGTTGATCACATCGTGGCAGCATCAGTTGCAGCTCTTGATGCACACGGAATTCTTGCTCAACATGCAATCGAAGAAACAGAACGTGGTGTATTTCGAAAGATAAAGGCACACAAGAACCTTTTGCCGTGAACACGTTGTAAAACAACATGCGCGGTCTGAAAACAGTTGAGCGTTATCGAAGATGACCCACTACTGGTTGACTCAAAATTGCAGAACCCGTAGGGTTATCTGCGGAGTTACACAACAAACCCAACTCTCACAGCAATTTTAGCTATTGATCATTAAAGACACGTCAATCCAACGTCTTGCTTTCCACCCATCGCTCAGAATCTTCAGTACGCTAGCGCAAATCGTTCGTGATAGCAGCGATTGCTGCTGGAGCTCCTGAAAACTGTGTTCAATGGATTACAGAACCATCTATGGAAGCAACAGCTGCTCTATGAATCGATGATAGCGTGTGAAACTATCCTCGCAACTGGTGGTAATGCTACGGTTAAGGCCGCTACTCATGTGGTAAACCAGCTTCTTGTAGGTGCCGGAAACGTTCCCGCTTATATCGAAAAATCAGCTGACCTCCCGTCAAGCTGCTCATGACATCGTTATGTCTAAATCATTTGACAATGGTATGGTCTAGTAGGTCAGAACAAGCAGTTATCATTGATAAAGAAGTTTATGATGAATTTGTTGCAGAATTCAACTCATATCACACTTACTTTGTTAACAGAAAGCCCTTCTGGAACATTCTGTTTTAGCGAAAGCTAACAGCAAAGAAACTGTGCTGGGAGCAAAATTGAATCGCAGACATCGTTGGTAAAGCCAGCAACATGGATTGCAGAACAAGCAGGTTTCTCAGTGCCAGCAGAAACTAATATCCTTTGCTGCAGAATGTGCAGAAGTAGTGAGCCTCTTAACGTGAAAAACTTTCACCAGTTATTGCAGTATTGAAAGCTGAAGATACTGAAGATGGATCTTAAAAAGCTCGCCAAATGGTTGAGTTCAACGGACTTGGTCACTCAGCAGCTATCCATACAAAAGACGAAGCTCTTTGCTAAACGCTTTGGTACAGAAATCAGCAAGCGTATTATCTGGAACTTTCCATCTACTTTCTCGGTGGTATCGGTGACGTATACAATGCCTTCATTCCATCATTGACACTTGGATGTGGTTCATACGGACACAACTCAGTTGGTGATAACGTGAGCGCTATCAACTTCTAAACATCAAGAAAGTAGAGGAAACGTAGAAACAATATGCAATGGTTTAAAAGTTCCTTTCGTAAATTTACTCGAACGCACTCTATCCAAATACCTTCAAACATGTGAAGATATTGAACGCGTTATGATTGTTACAGACAAATCTATCGACAATCTTGGTTTTGTTCAACGTGTTATCGACCAATTGAACAAAACGTAGCAACCGTGTAACTGTCCAAGCCTTCTCAGATGTTGAACCAGATCCAGATATCACAACCGTAGAACGTGGTGCTGAAGTGATGAAAGCATCGAACCAGATACAATCATCGCTCTTGGTGGTGGTTCTCCAATGGATGCGGCTAAAGTAATGTGGCTCTTCTACGAACAACCACAAATCGACTTCCGTGACTTGGTTCAAAAATTCATGGATATCCGTAAACGTGCCTTCCGCTTCCCATCACTTGGTAAGAAAGCGAAGTACATCGGTATCCCAACAACTTCAGGTACAGGTTCAGAAGTAACACCATTTGCCGTTATCTCTGATAAGAAAAACAACTGTAAATATCCATTTGGCTGACTACTCATTGACACCAACTATTGCGATTGTTGACCCTGCTTTGGTTGAATCAGTTCCTGACTTCATCGCTGCAGACACTGGTATGGACGTCTTGACCCACGCGACTGAAGCATACACTTCAAACTTCGCTAACGACTACACAGACGGTATCGCCCTTCAAACAATCAAACTTGTCTTCGAATGGTTGGAAAAATCTGTTAAGACAGCTGACCCAGAAGCTCGGGAAAAAATGCACAATGCATCTACAATGGCTGGTATGGCCTTCGCTAATGCCTTCCTTGGTATGAGTCACTCAATGGCCCACAAGATTGGTGCGGGTTCACCACACCGTTCACGGACGTACAAAACGCAATCTTGCTTCCATACGTTATCCGTTACAACGGACTCGCCCATCTAAGACTACTACATGGCCTAAATACAACTACTGGAAAGCTGATGAGAAATTCCAAGACATTGCTAGAATGCTTGGCTTGCCTCACTCAACTCCAGAAGAAGCAGCTGAAGCTATGCTAAAGCGAGTTTACGATCTTGTGTTGCAGCAGGTATCACAGATGAACTTCAAAGGATCAAGGAATTGATGAAAAAGCTGGAAAGACAGCTTGCATGAAATTGCCTTGCTTGCTATATGAAGACCAATGTTCACCTGCAAACCCACGCTTGCCAATGGAAGCTGACATGGAAGAAATCATGGCAGATGCTTATCATGAGTTATGCAGAACGTCCAGGACGTCGTAAATAATTGATTATCAGCCTAGAGACAGGAGTAATCCTGTCTCTCTTTTGTCAATTCTATTTGGAAAAATGCTATAATCAGTATATGTTTATTTGAATATCAAAAGCTTTGATAGATCGTGAGGGAGAAATGCAGAGATGAATGATCTAGGGGAAAAAGGTAAGACTTCTTAGAGGGGAAAGGACTTAGTCGTCCAGTTTTTTTGCGGGGATGAGTCAGAATTATCAGTCCGTCAGTTGGTCAGCATCGAAAAAGGAGAATTTCGTCCTACGATAAAAACACTAGAATATATTGCAGGATAGGCTAGATATTCCATCTTATGTCTCTGATGCCAGACTACAAGGAATTACCTAACGTTACCAAGAATTAAAAGTACTTTTCTTCATCATCCTGACTATGGAGACAAAGAGTTGCAGGAACAGAAGGAAGAATATTTTGATGAGATTTTGAATGTTTTATGATGATTTGCCACGTGATGAGAAAGTGATAGTGGATTGTCTTCAAGCTCATAGATGCAGTGAGAGCAACTAGTACTCCTTGTATAGCGGAAAGCAGTGTGCTTGAAAGAAATGGTCTCAGAGACTTTACTATCCAGAGATGTATATAAAGCGGAGGAATCTATTAAGACTGAGGTTGTATTTTGAATGTAACTTAATGGATGGTTTGAAAGCGGGTGAAGATAAAGAATCTGACATGAAACCATTCTTTATTTTCATGACACTGTTCTCAGTTGATAAGATAGAGTTCGATTGTTTGACTTACTTAGAGATTCCTTTGTTAGCTTCTTTAACTTGTATAGAGATTATGGGGCTGTTTCATTATTTTAAGAGGGCAGTTGAGACGCTTAAAAATAGGACGAAAAACACGAGATTTTCAAAACAACCGATTGTCTTGATGGTGAGTGGAAATGATCTCAGACGGATTATGATACAGCCAAACAAAAAGCATGAAGAAGCAAAAATGATGGCGAGAATGTTTGGCAAATAGAAGTTAATCGTTAGTTAGATATGAATGGGCTGAGGACCTAGAAAGATATTGTTAAAGGGTTTATAGGAGTGACATTTCTGTTATAGGAGTGTCTCTTTTGTACATTTTGATAAAATGTTATAATAAATGCCATATATTTGTTTGAGTATCAAAGTTTTTGGAATGATTCTAGAGGTAAAGAGAAGTGAATGAATTAGAGAGAAAAATGAATCCTAGAGGAGAAAGGTCTTAGTCGTCCAGTTTTTGTGGGGATGAGTCAGAACTGTCAGTCCGTCAGTTGGTGCGCATTGAAAAAGGAGAATTTCGTCCTACGATAAAAACACTGGAATATATTGCGAGATAGGCTAGATATTCCCATCCTATAGTCTTGATGCCGGATTACAAGGAATTACCTAAAGCGTTACCAAGAATTAAAAGTACTTTTCTTCTTCATCATCCTGACTATGGAGACAAAGAGTTGCGGAACAGAAGGAAGAATATTTTGATGAGATTTTTGAATGTTTTTATGATGATTTGCCACGTGATGAGAAAGTGGTAGTGGATTGTCTTCAAGCTATAGATGAGTGAGGGCGACTGATAATGAAGAGTATGGGACTTTCGCTGTAGATGAATAGTTGGAAGAACTTTGTAATCAAAAGCAGCTTTTCAGCTGAGGAACTTTTTAAAGACTGAGGTTGTATTTTTATGTAGTTATTTAGAGTATATAAAAATCGAGGACAGTTAGCTATCTAGCACGATACAACTTCAATCAATGTTTCAAAAAGTTTGTGATAGGTAGATAAAATTCATACTGACGACTTATTTCTAGTTCGAGACTGTGTTAGCTTCCTGCAGGATTAGGTAGTTGTAGATTATGCTTAACGATTTCAGAATTATTTTAAGTTGGCAGTGGAAAAACTTAAATGGATTTCTGACAAAAACACGAGATTTTCAAAAACAACCGATTGTCTTGATGCTTGAGTGGAAATATTATATTCAGATAGATTATGATACAGCCAAACAAAAAGTATGAAGAAGCGAAAAATGATGGCGAGAATGTTTGGTAATGAGAAGTTAATCGTTAGTTTAGATAATGAATGGGCTGAGGACATGAAAGATACCGTTAAAGTGGTTTATAGGAGTGACATTTCTGTCATTGGGAAATGTCGCTTTTGTTACAATGAATTCGTAAAGAGAAATTCTTTGATTCCTTTTTGAATCTGATTGATAAATATAGTTTGTATCGATACACGATACTCCCAGGTGATTTAGAGGAGATGTCCATGTCTATTTTATCCATTAAAAATGTTTCAAAATTTTACGCTGGACGAGTGAAACATAGAGCAGGCTCTAAGAAATATTAACTGCAGATTGCAGAAGGAAAAATAACTGCGATTTATGGTCCATCAGGCTGTGGAAAAACTAGTCTACTGAATATCATCAGTGGCCTGAGATAGAGAGTATGAGGAATTTTAGCTTTAAAGGAGAACCTCTCAGGGATTTATCGGAGGTTGAATTAACTCAATTCCGCAAAAGATAATATTGGATTTGTCTTTCAAAACTTCAATCTCATTCCTCACCAGTCTGTTTTGGACAATGTTAAGTTGCCTCTCATGTCAAAGATTTATCCGATAAAAGAATGACAAGGATAGCTCAAGGAACAACTAGTCAGTTTAGGAATGGAACCTTTTATGGCTAAAAATGTCAAACAACTTTCTGAGGACAAAAAGCAACGTGTAGCCATTGCGCGTGCTCTGGTCAATCAACCGGATATGCATTGTAGCTGATGAGCCAACAGGGATCGCTGGATTCTCAATCTCAGGAAATGGTTTTGGAAGTATTTAAAATTTAGCCCAATCTGGAAAAACAGTACTGATTGCGACTCATAACTCCAGAAGTAACTGAATATGCAGATGTAATTATCAAAATGAAGGATGGTGAAGTCGTTGAAGAGTCAAAAATAAAGGATTGTCCTTTAAAAATAAATTCAAACTTTCTTTAAGTAACTTTTATGGAAAGAAAGCGAAACTTGCTAATTGCGGTAGCAACCTCGATTGGTTTTGTCGGAGTATTGATTTCCTTCGGTCTAGGGAATGCCTTGATCTCAATGATTGATGAAAATACAACGGAGAGCTACCTTCAAGTTCAGATTGCTCTAAATTCAAATGTTGCTGGTAGAGGTTTTTGAATCAAGTTGATAAGGACTATATCACGGATACGATTGGGAAAGATGCTATTAAGTATCTAGAGAGTCCTTTTGGCATGACTATGTCAAAAATCAGTATAGACGGACAAGAAGTGGACTTTAGTCAAACCATGCCTTCTTATGCTCAAGTTGTGAGTTTATATGAGGATACAAGTATCTCCGTTAGCAGTAATGAGAAAGAAAAAGTGCTAGCAGGTCCTATATACACTGATGCAAAAGAGCAGGGATTGACGATTCCGATGAGTCTACTGAAAAATTGGAATGAACAAACAGGGAAAAATCTTACAGCTAGTGATGTTATAGGCAAACCAGTCTCGGCAAGCATTGTAGAAAATGGTGCTGAAGGTAGCAAGACTTCTCAATTTCAAACTCATATTGTACGTGTGATCAATGATGAAGATGACATGGAGGACAGTAACAGTTTTATACCAGCCTATCAAATGGAAACGATTTTGAAGGAAGCTGGATTCACAAAGACTGTATCTTATTTTATTTTGGAACTCAAAGATCCATCTCAAACAAAAGCAGTAATAGAAGAATTGCAGAAAAATAAGAAGTATACAGTTCTTTCTCAACAGGCAGTTCTTGATATTGTGATTACCTTTATTCGTGTTATTCAGGGGCTCCTGATAGTACTTTCTTCTCAAGCTATTTTGGTATCCGCAGTTATGATAGGGTATTATCTTTACATCAATATCATGCAACGTTCAAGGAAATAGGTGATATATAGAGGCAGTTGGATATCAAAATAGATGATGTGAAAGGTATCTTTTATCTACGAAGCTATTTGGATTGTAGGATTGCTTTGTTTATGGCATTTTTGATTGCACAAGGGCTTGGAAGTTCGCGAATGTGGCTGTGAATCATTTTCTACCGCATCTATCTCTAAAGTTTTGAATTGAATCTTCTCTCAATTTTTGGAACTCTAGAGTTACTTTGCTACTTGGGTATATTTTCAGCCTACTTCCCAGCATCGTAAAATTAGCAAAAATGGATCCAGTGGAATCTTTACACTATGAATAGATATGGGGGCACAGTGTGAAACATTCGAAAAGAAAGACAGAGAAAATCAAGGTCCGGCGCTTGCAATTTAGCTCAAATAGTTATATAATAAGAACGTTAAAGGTGATTTGTAGTGATTCAAGTTACTCTTTTCACAATAAAAATCTCAACGATTTTCGCAGGAGAAATCACTAATGGTAGATTAAAGTTGGTGATGTAACGGTTTCAGCCGACGTATCGGTCGTCTTGCTTTCGCCATATCCAAAACGTAGAAGGTGTTGAAGTTACTCGATCAAACGACCTTACAGACCCAGTTATGCTTGCACACTTGTTGAAATACTGACACAACTCAAGGTCGTTTCGATGGATACTAGTGAGAAGTTAAAGAGAGTGGATTCGAAGTTAACGGTAAATTCGTTCGCAGTTTCTGCCGAACGTGATCCAGAACAAATCGACTGGGCTAACTGACGGTGTAAGAAATCGTTCTTGAAGCAACTGGATTTTCTCTGCTAAGAAAGATGCAGCTGAAAAACACCTGCAGCAGGCGGGAGCTAAGAAAGTTGTTATCACTGCTCCTGGTGGAAATGACGTTTAAAACAGTTGTATTTAACGCACTAACCACGACATTCTTGATGGTACTGAAACAGTTATCTCAGGCGCTTCGTATACTACAAACTGCTTGGCTCCAATGGCTAAAGCTCTTCGAAGATAACTTCGGTGTTGTAGAAGGATTGATGACAACTATCCAGCACTTACACTGGTGACCACCAGTCCTTGACGGACCACCGTGTGACCTTCGTCGTGCTCGCTTGGTGCTGCAAACATCGTTCCTAACTCAGCTGGTGCTAGCTAAAGCTATCGGTCTTGTAATCCCAGAATTGAGATGGTAAAAGTCGACGGATCTGCACCGCGCGTTCAGCTCCAACTGGATCAGTTACTGAATTGGTAAGTTCTTGAAAAGAACGTTACTGTTGACGAAGTGAGCGCAGCTATGGGCAAATCAGCAGCTTTCAAACAGATCATACGGTTACACAGAAGATCAAAATCGATCTTCAGATATCGTAGGTATGGCTTACGGTTCATTGTTCGACGCAACTCAAACTAAAGTTCTTGACGTTGACGGTAAACAATTGGTTAGAGTTGTATCATGGTACGACAACGAAATGTCTTACACTGCACAACTTGTTCGTACTCTTGAATACTTCGCAAAAATTGCTAACTAATTCTTGAGATACGTAAGCGGGTCATGACCTTGCTTTTATATACAATCTAGAATGGATGACATAAGTCATCCATTCGTTTTCACTCTTTTTCAAAGTATCTGAGCAAGGCGAGTAAGCTCATTTTCTACAGTTAATGGGTGAATGAAAAGGAGAGGCGAAGGCATGAAGCATCGAGTCGGCTCGCTTTTGAGTGAGGATTGTAGAGAGGGTCTCCTATAATAGGATGATGGTGGTGCAAAAGATGCACCCGAATCTGATGAGTACGGCCTGTCTTCAGCCTGCAACGAACAAGTGATGTTTTATTCTTAAATCCTTTCAATCGAGAAACGTGAGTTTCTGCATATTGACCATTCCTAGGTCAACCAGGCGTTTTTCTACGAGTCATGGCGGTCTCGGGCCGATTTTATCTTTAAAAATAAGGTTTTTAGGGACTTGTCCCGATACAAGTGCCCAGTACTCTCGAGCTATTTCTTTTTTCTCTAATAGGCGATTGAGGATGGGGAGGATAAAAGGATTTTTGGCAAAGAGTACCAAACCGCTTGTTTCTTTTGTCTGAGCGGTGACTGACATATATAGTTTGACCGACATGAGCACATCATGGTTGAGGAGGGCGATCTCATCAGGTTGATTTTCCCGTGGGTCTTCATACCTTCAGGCTTATTAACTACAATTAAATGCTCATCCTGATAGACTTTCTTGAACAAGATTTGGGATTTCCCCAAACTATTTCCTTGTTTGGATAATCCTCTTGGTCAAAATGTCGCTCGCATTGGTCTCCAGGTCTAATAATTTGCCCAATGGACTTCTTCTTGGTTGATGAGAATGTTCTTTTGGTTCTCAGAAAAATGTCAATTTTGTCGGGAATTAGTAGTTGTCTTCTAGGAATACTACGTCATTTTCTGGTAGAGATCAGTGAATAATAAAGGTAAAATTTCATACAGATATTGTAACAAAAATAGAGACGTTTGGACAGTGAGGCTAGCTAAATTCTTGTCATCCAAAACTGAAGAGTGATAAAAATAAACGCATGAGAAATTAGATAAATTATTTGAACAATTTCCTTTCTTTATTTAGAAAGATGATCAACGATTCAAGAAACGAAATCAATGATGGATAATGATATTGAACATGAAGAAAGTGAGCAGAGCAATTTGCGACGGTCCAGAAGAGAACGAAGAAATCTGGTCAAGTTGGTCCCATTCAGAAAGTTCTGGCACGTTATCACCTAACCAGATTATTTTCTCATTCTCGGGCTAAGTGCGCAGTCTATTTTGTAGGCGTCTATCTACTTTGCCTTGGCAAAATCAACAAATGTCTACAGACCTACAGAATGCCTTGAAGACACGAACCATCATTTTTCGATAGAGAAAGAGATGAAGCTGGTGCCTCTGTCTGCAGAAAAGGGACCCTATGTCGAACTGCGCATATTAGTGAAGTTACAAAATGCGGTCATTGCTACTGAGGACCAAGTTTCTATAAAACATGACGAATTAATTATGGTCGTTTCTTCTGGCTATCCTAACTGGCGTCGCTCGGTGGGTGGCTCTACAATTCCCCAACAGCTAAAAAGTATATCTCTCACAAGACTAATCATGTCAAAGAAAGGCCAAGGAATTTCTTCAGCCTGTAGAGTTAACCAAAAAAGTACAGTAAACAAGAAATTCTAACCATGTGCTCCAACAATGCCTACTTTCGCAAATGAGTTGGGGAGTTGAGGATGCAAGTAAAAATACTGGTGTTTTCCACCAGTCAAGTTTAGACAGCCGCCACCTAGCAGGTATGCTGAAAGGTCCTGAACTTTACAATCCCTAAGTTCTATCGAGAATTCTACCAATCGAGACACCGTCATTACAAAATATGGTGGTGCAGGTTATATTGATAAGAATAGGAAGCTAGACCAATGTTGACATGAATTCACAGTTACAGGATAGCTACGAAGAAAAATATCAGACTACCGTTATCCTTCTTATTTTTGATGCTGTCGTGAATGAAGACATTACGTAATCTATGAAGAAGAAATCGTCATAACGGTTACCGAATCTATACCGAACTAGATCAAAACTATCAAGCCAACATGCGGGTCTATCTGAAAACACCTCTCTCTTTCCAACGGCTGAAGATGGAACGCATGCTGAGTCGGGTAGCGTTGCCCTGGAACCAAAACTGGAGGAGTTCGAGGTTGTTGGACGAGTGGAGAGACAAAACAGACTGTTTCAGAAACTTTTCAACTATGCGACCAATCCAAAGAAGTCAGGTCAACTATTAAACCTTTGGTGGTTTGACACACCAGCAGTGGAGCTGGATGGCCTCAATAAAGATCTGGATAACTCACACCATGCAATATGGCGACTACAAGGTAGACATTATGCAGGAATCAAACGTCACCAGAAGTTCCGTAGTATCAGCTTTGGCTGAATCACTCATCTCCTGCAGTTGCAAGTGTTAAAGAGCTTGGTATTGACAAAAGCCTTTTAGAGGCAGAGAAAGGTTTGGTCTCGACTATGGGAAGCGCTGACTCGAGTGCTGGGAAGTAGCCTTGTGGTGGTGTGGAGGACAATCTCTTCAGATGGCTCAAGCATATGCTGTCTTTGCTAATGAAGGTTTGATTCCAGATGCTCGCTTTATCAGTCGTATCGAAAATGCTAGTGGTCAGGTTATTGCTAGTCATAAGAATTCTCAAAACGAGTCATGAAAAGCTCGTGAGCTGACAAAATGATCTAGCATGATGCGAGGAACCTTTACAAATGGCACGTTAGTTCGTCGCCGAGTAATTTACGTTATGGCTGGTAAGACAGGAACAACAGAGGCAGCAACTACAATCCTGAGTACACTAGCACCAATGTACTGGATATACCACCAGATCCGGGTTACTCGGGTCATCGGCTTGCTCTCCAACAACGATGAGACCCATTATCTAGCAGTGTTCTACTTCTAATGGGCTGCCCACTTATCTGCAAGTATGCGAGACTGTCCTTCCTTATACAGCGCGGGCAGTACCTTTACAAGCAGTTCAAAAGTAGCTTATGAACAAATGGAATAGCTCCTGAAAAAGCATCAAAAACAGTCGCAAAGGAACTGATAATCTCACAGTCGGAGGGTATTCAAAAGACATCCGTGATCGTGCGCGAAAATCTGGTTGATGAAGCAGGTCGCGCTATATCAGGTCTATGCAAATAAACAGCAAAAAGCACAGACAGCCTGGGATACGATTGTAAACCTCTTTCAGTAATTTCTAAAGCAACTCAAAAAGGCAAGATTTGTAATCTTGTCTTTTTCAGCTCTGAAAATAACCAAATAATACTAAACCGGGAACCATATTAAGATAGTTGGTAAAACACAAGTAGAGAACTTGACTTTGACAAAGAGGAGAAAGCTAAATACTATCTTTTCAAACTGCAAGAGTACTTAAAAACGTAAAAGGAGGAAATCAGATGATTAAAAAGAGTTTACCAAGAAGTTAGGGGAATCGTGCACAAAGGGTCAGCGCCAAAAGAATACTATCTCGTACTATGGGAAGTCGAAGACTGATCAAGAAGGAAATGATTTGTCTATATGACCTAGTAGGATGAGACCTCCTGAAATCTTGAAGAAATGATAAGCGACTCGACATCTGTCTTCAAAACAAAGTTCCGAAATCGCATTCAGACGCAGTCCG
>BNJU01001256.1_pt1 | contig 105231 bp, 152 predicted proteins | sample 8539281 | NCBI WGS metagenome assembly BNJU01 (sample SAMD00202456, study PRJDB9452) | human saliva metagenome | isolation source: human saliva | place: Japan | reverse complement strand
CTTGATCTTTTTCGTCTTCATGAACATAAAGTTTACTCCATAAACATTACTTGTATAATCAATGATTCCAGCTGTATCTGTATTATATTCATTTCTCATACCAAATACCTTAATTTTTGTTGTTTTTGTTTGAAGGATTTCTCCATTGATCGTGCAAGTATCTAAATTCTTTATCAAGTAGGCTTCCAGTTTCGTTGATTCTTTGTTGAACATTTCCGTATTGGTGTCCCATCATTTCATCTGTTGCTTGATAGAATAATGTTTCTTCATTATTTCCAATAGAGTTTAGTTTTTGGAATAACTGATTTTTCTCTACTTCCAAGTTCTTCAACACCATATCTCTGTTCCAATCCATCTAAGAAGTTATATGTATCTTTTACTTCTACAGGTGACGGTTCATTTCAGCAAAAGCTGTATATGGTATTTTAGCCATTCCAACTTTTACAGGGATACCATTTGAATCAACTGTCGGTAATGCCATCCAAGTCAAAGCGGCTGAATTATGAATCCATTTTTATTCCTTGTGGAGAATTCTTTATTGCATCTTGATATGGTTTTAAAATATTTCCTGAAACTTCAAAGTATTTTTGAAGTTGAGTTTTCTGCACTTCAACTCCATACAATAATTCCGCTTTTTTTACACTTAAATTACTCAATCCATTAATTGGATTAGTTCCTCTTAATGTATCTACATACATTCCTAGATTAGATATTAATGCATCTCCTCTAGTACCAACCGGATCAGTAACTTTTTCAACATTTGTCACTGGTGTTCCATTAAGTGTTACATTAACATCTGTACTTCCTTTAGGTGATTTTAATGTCACTCCTCCAGCAGATTTTTCTAATGGTTTTCCTCCAGTAGGATCAAATGCTCCATCTCTTTCTGCTCCACCGCTAACTGTTATATCTCCATAGTTTACTATTGTTACATTAGTTTCTGGAGAATTTACTCTAAATACGGCAAAACCTTCAGGAGAGTTAATATTTATTGTTGCTCCTGCTCTATTTATTAATTTTGAATTATTACTTAAAACAACTGCTTTTACTCCTTTAGGTGATCCAACTGTTGTTATTGTTCCTTCGTTTACTCCTGTTGCTCCATTATCAAGGTACATTCCTATTGTATTTTCTGCACTAAGATTTATTGTTCCTTTGTTTGTTGCTGTTGATGAAGCTCCTGTTGCATACATTCCTATACTATCTTTTCCTGTTACATTAATAACTCCAGCAGGACCATTGATTACATTTCCTGAATCTGTTGTTTTATATCCCGCAGCCATTCCTATTCCAAATTTTTCAGCACCTGTATCTGATGTACCTACTGTTATTGCAGCATTATTTGTTGCTGTTCCTCCAAGAATACTATAAACTCCAACATTTCCAATTCCAGTTCCAAAATTAATATTTGCATTATTTGTTACTGTACCAGCACTGTAAACTCCATAGTTTCCTCCGCCAGTAGAAGTTAAAGTTGTGTTATTTGTTACTGTTCCTGCTTTGTTATTTGAGTATACATAAACTGCATCTTCTCCTAATGTAACGTTTGGAGTATTTGTTGTTACTGTTACTCCTGTTCCATTTTCATTTTGAACAACGAATCCGTATGCACTATTTCCAACTTTAATATCTGATGCATTAGATGTTATTGTTCCACCTTGTCCTACATAGTATACTCCTACTGCATCATTTGAACCAGTAGTTCCATTTTCACCAATAGACAATGTTCCACCATTGATTGTAACATTTCCACCTAGAGAGTATACTCCTGTTCCTCCAGAACCAACTTTAGTTGTAGAAGTTGCTCCTAAATTAGCATTATATCCGTAGATTCCAACTGTCTTATCTCCACCTTCTATAGTTCCATTATTTTCCAATGTTATTGTATCTTTATCAGTATACATTCCAATATTAGGTGTATTTACATTAGACGAAGAAGCTAATTTTATCGTTCCGTTATTTACTGCTGTGTATGTTCCTGCTCCTGTTGCAAACATTCCTGTTGAATTCTGTCCTTGTAAATCTATTACTCCTGTTGCTGAATTTTCCATAGTTTTAGAAGAATATGGACTGTCAAATGACATTGCTATTACATTATTAGCAGTTGACTCTATTTTACCATCATTTACTATTCCACCACCAATTGCTGTATTAGTTCCTCTTCCATCAGCATTATCAGGATCAACTTTATAGTACATTCCTGTTGAATCTTCGCCTATTGTGATTACTCCTGTCGAACTATTTATAGCTCTTGCTCCGGCAACTGCTGTTGCAGGACTACGGTCATCTTCAACTATGTATATTCCAGTAGATTTTTTACCTACAGATATTTGCCCGTCATTGAAAATTAATCCTCTTTTAGCATATATACCTGTTGATTCATCCCCAGTTAAATTAATTGTTCCAGTTGCTGTATTAGTCAATGTCACTTTATTGGCATTATATCCGTCTCCATTTGTGTCATTTCCATTTTCCTGTGCAATTCCAACTTGTCTATTTTGAGTTCCTGCTATATTATTTGCATTTTCAACAGTTGAATTTGCAATTTCAAGCTGGTTATAGTCATCATTAGGATTATCTAAATTAACTGCCTGATTTATATTTAATTTACTTAAATACAGCATAAATGTCTTATAATCAGTGGAACCAGTCAGAAGAGGTTTCTGTGTTGTTACCTGAGACATTAATGCTGTTGCATCTGTATCAGATAAATTCATTGCTACATTTGAAGCAACAAATAATCTTGAACCTTGTTCCATATTCAGTGTCAAGTTGTTAAGAGTACTTGTTCCTGCTCCATTTCCAAAACTTGTATCAAAAATAATTTTTACTGTATCTTTATCAAATACTCCATACGATGCTCCTGGTGATTTATAATAGAATGCTGTTCCTCTTAATGCTGGAGTAGCTCCACCTTTTATTGTAGCATTCATAGTTCCATTAACAAGAATTTTTCCATTTCCTTCTGTATAGAATAATAAAGATGATTGTCCTGTTGTCGCTGTTGAAGTTTTACCTGCAGCAATTTCAATCTTTCCATTATTGTCTGCAAAATAGTTTACTGCTTTATCACTTGTTTTAACAGTAGACTCTCCAAGTTTCAGCGTACCATCAGAATAAACTCCTGTAGATTTGTCCCCTTTTACATCTATTGTTGCCTTACCAGTTGAGCTATCAATCGTTGAACCAATTCCGGCACTCATTCCGATAGTTCCTCTTGTATTTGCTGCATTATTTCCACCCGTAACAGTAAGTTCTCCGGCATTAGTTAATATTCCTGTTCCCGTAGTCATCATTCCAATAGAACCATCTGAAGTTACTATTACTTTTCCAGTATTAGTGTTAGTCCCTGTTCCTGTTCCCGCAACATACATTCCTATATTTTTGTCCATTTGTTATATTAATATTTTTCTTATTAACAACATTTCCAATATTTGTATAAGCACCTATATTATTTTTCTCCTGTGCTTATATTAATATTTCCATCGTTAGTTATTGTTGATCCAGGCTTTTCCAGAAGCAATACCTATAGATTTTTCTGCATTCTTAGCAGAATACTCCTTATTATCTAACCATTTTCCACCTGCATTGTTGCTAGTGAATTTTTTTGAATAATCTGTGATATTAATATCTCCTGTATTTGTCATAGAAGTTGCACTCTCTGTGTACATACCATATGATTCACTTCCGGCAATATTTATTGTTCCTGCATTATTTGCATGATCCATATCACTTTGGGCGATAATAGCCATAGACTTATCACCTAGCATTGAAATAGTTCCACCAGCAGCATTATCAATATACGAATCTGCCACCTTGTAGTTTCTTCCTGCTCCAAGTGCAAATCCATAGTTTTCCTTCCCTGCCATAACTATTTCACCATTATTTACATTATGAGTAATATAAATATTCGAATGTACTCCTGTTGTCTTACTAAAAGCAAAAGCATAAGATTCGTCTCCATCCATAATGATTTTTCCATTATTTATATGCTCATGTGTTGCTGCTGGATTATCTTGCTCTTTTACAAGTATAAAGGCAACGTTTCCTTTTCCTGTTGAATAAATCAAACCATCTGTTTCATTTTATCATTTGACGCAAATTTCCTGCACCATTTGGATCTTCGTCTGTTGCAAATCCAACGACATTATCTGCTGATAATTTAATGTTTGACTTATTACGAACTTTCAAATTATTATTACCATCTGTTGATATTGCTCTAACTCCCTTAATTATATTTCCAGTTCTATCTCTAACTGTATCTACTTCCAGTGTCAATCCTTCTATTGTATGGTCTCCACCTATGAATTCAAAAATTGCACCATAAGTGTAGTCTCTCATTCCACCTCTTGCAGTATATCCAGGTACTGTTGTATAGTCTGTACCATCTGAGGTTTTCAATATGTCATTGGCTGTGAAATTTTTTTACTCTATTATAACCTGCAATATTTGGATTTTTTTATAATTAGTTGTAAGATTATAAGTAGAACCTGGTTTTACAACGTTAGTTCCACTCACATATATATATTGTGTGTCTGGTAAACGATCATCAGCATTCCATAATGGTGATAATGTTACATCTTTTATAACAACATTTGGAGGTGTTATAGTGGGAGTTTCTGGTGAAATTGGACTAAAACTTACAGCTTCAGGTAATGTAACTGCATTTGCAACTTTAGCAGTAATATTTAAAGGTTTCTTATTAACATTTTTTTAGGATTTATTCCCGCATTTACTGATATTTCTAAAGGTGGTTCCTCAGTCAGTCTAGTACTTGAAAGACCGTAACTTTTAATTCCGTTTCTTAAATTTGATGAAGCTGACCTTGGATCACTTCCTGTAGAAAGTAAACTGTAGTTAGAACTTGATACAGGTACATATCTATTAAATAAATTTGTATCCCTTTCTAATACTCCTTCATATGGATATTTTTCTTTCTTATCTCCTCTTCCTTTATAAGTTCCTCTCCAGTCATTATACATATAATTCATTCCATATTGCCATGAACTCCATGGAGATTTTACCACATGATCTCCCTGTTCCATTAATTGAGTTAATTCCAAATTTGTTTTTTTAATCAGCTTGTTATTTTTCAGCTCTTGCACGTTTAAAAATCTGTCCGCATCTGATTTATTGAAGTGTTAATCTGACTAACTTGATTATTAATCTGCGATTTTGTTACAGTTTCTGCAAACATTTCCCCAGTTGAAATTAACATTCCATTTAATAAAAAAATGTAAGTAAAAGTTTGAATCAGTATATTTAAAAATCTTTACATTTTTTTGCAAATGATTTTAAATCTTTTTCAAATTCAATAAATTGTTTGTCATTACTATCTCCTTTTTGTTTTTTTAGCCATTCACAAAAGTTTTAAAAATTCCAAAAAGCATAATATCTCCAGGTTTTTATTTTTTTCTCCCTTTCCAGCAAAAAAATCTTTACCGAAAAAAATACTGCCGTTATCCAATTTTCATAGCCTTTCACTTTTTGCAATTGCCTATTTTTTTAATTTTTCTTTGACAATCTAAATTTTACATTTCAGATCATCATCTAAAAAGTTTTTTTGAAAGCAATATTCAATTTAAACACAAAAAAATAGTGATTTTTTTCTAATGATTTAAGTGATGATTATTTTTCCATATTTAAACTTGATTTATTATCTCAAAAAGAACATTACTTTATTGTATTATATCAAAAAGCAAGTACTTTCCATAAAATTATTCAAAAAAATAATATTTTATTAATTATATATTAATAAAAAAACTTATATAATCGAATTATATCTTATTATTATAATAAAATTGGCTTAAAACCAAACTTGAAAAATTATATTGTTTTTATTCAAAAACCAAATTTATATAATTTTTTTATACTAAATCCCATTTAAAAAAATAGAAATTATATTTTATTTATTTCTTGACCCTTTGCATAGCAGGAATTATAACAAATCTATTATTTTAATGAGAAATAGTATTAATAAGCATAAAAACAAAGAAAAAAACCGGAAGTCAATTTCTCTTCCGATTTTTTATTACTTACAATTTTAATAAATTTTGAAAAACTAATAAATCGCTCTAAATCCGATTCCACCTCTGACATTATTTCCTTTAGTGTCATATCCAGCATTTACCGTTACACCAAATCTTGTATTGTCAACTCCGATATTAAGGTCAAATTTACCGTTTCCTCTTCTATCTTCTTTTTCTTTTTCGAGGTTATACCATCCTGCTGTTGTGTATCTTACTCTTGCCTGATTTCCATTTTGCAGTTTTCCAAGCTCATTTTCATAAGCCGCTGTAAGCCCAACAGTCAAATTAGTTCTTACTGCCAATGGCTGAACATATTTAAATTCTAAACCTGCTTCAGGCTTAACTGAGAAGTAGTCGTTTCCTTTAACTTCCAATCTCATTTGTCCTGAATCTTCTTTCACATCGTTAAATCTTCCATATTCCATCTTCAATGCTCCATAAGGTCTCAAATGGGTTCTTTCGCTCATTCTTATGTCATAGCCAAGTTCATTTTTAAGAGCGGCTCCATAAGTATGGTATGTAGATTTCGCTTCAAATGTATCATCAACTACCCAGAATTTACGTTTCATGTTATTAATTCCAGCAAATACATCTCCGCCGATTGTCCATTGCAATGCTCCGTTATGATCTCCTTTTGGCGACATTGTCTTGAATACTCCAAGTTTCAGCATTGTTTGCTGTTCTCTTGATTTTCCAATATCTTTGAATCTAAATCTGTTTGTTACAGCTCCAGCATACCATCCGCTTGAGTTACCCATTCTGATTTTTTCATCTTCATGAACATAAGCCACACCATAGGCATTGCTTGTATAGTCAATAACTCCTGCCGTATCAGTATTGTACTCATCTCTCAATCCAAATGCTTTAATCTTGTTATTTTGCTTAGAAGGATTTCTCCATTCGTGTCTCAAATATCTAAATTCCTTATCCAAGGCATTTCCAGTAGCATTTATTCTTTGTTGAGTATTTGAATATTGATGACCTTTCATTTCGTCAACTGCCTGTGTGAATAATTCAGTTTCACCTTTACCTATTCCATTAAGTTTATCAAATATTTGTCTTTCTCTTGTTCCTAAACCTTCCACTCCGTATCTTTGTTCAAGTCCATCTAGGAAATTATATGAATTTTCATCCTTTTCGCTTGTAAAGAAAGTATAAGGTATCTTTATCATATACAATTTTTCAATTGGTGTTGATGTTCCTTGTAAAGGCTGAGCAAGCCAAGTTAATCCTGCAGAATTGATATTCAATGTTGTTCCTGTCGTAGTAAGCGAAGATATTGCATCGTTATATGGCTTGATTATATTTGAACCTATTTCTATTGCTTTTAGCATTAGTATATTTAGATGCTTCTGTACCAATAATCAAGTTTATGTTATCAAGACCAACTAAATTACTCAATCCTTCAATAGGATGTGTGTAGTTTACTCCTGAAGTATCGACATACATTCCTAGCTCTGTTGCCTGTGCATTTGAAACAGAATTTTTGAAGTCTGCAAATTGTGGCAATGACAAGTCAAGCGTTGTTGCTCCTGCCGTTACATACGATGGTGTTGGACTAGCTGTATTTGTATCAAGTCCTGAAAGTTCCACTTCTCTTCCATTAACTGTCAATCTTGGAGTTTTTGGCGGATTTTGAATAAGCAGAGTTCCTTTAGGAGTAACTATGTATTTCTGGTCAGTAGAAGTTGCAGAATATACATTTGCTTTTGTTCCGCTTACATTTCCTGGAACATTCTTTTGTGAAAGCGCAGATGCCGCATCTTGATAAATTCCTATACCATCAGGTGAAGTAATCGAAATAGTTCCATAGTTCTTAATATATCCTCCGTTTACAGTAGCGACTCCTTTAATTCCTTTAGCCGATCCTGTCGACTTAATAGTTCCGTAGTTAATACCTTCAGCTCCTTGGTCAATATACATACCAGTCGCATTTTTACCAGAAATATCAATTGTTGCGCCTGCATGGTTTATTGCCTTTGAACCGCTTCCAACAGCATACATACCTATTGAGTTTTCATGAAGCACATTAATAGTTCCTCTATTTTCAATAAGCCCTTCATTTGAAATAGCTCCTGTAGTTTCGTTATAATATCCTGTCGCCATACCAATTCCGTATTCCTTGCTAGCCACATTAGTTGAACCAACATTGATTACTCCACGGTTAGTTGCACCAACTCCTGATGCGCTTGTTCCTGTCGAATAAATACCAACATTTCCAGTACCGCCAGTCAAATCAATAGTTCCATAGTTTACAGCTTCTCCAGCCGCATAAATTCCATAAGATTTTCCACCAGTCGTTGTAATATTAGTATTACTAAATACTGAACCAGTCTTATCATTTGTATAAGCATATACTGAATCTGTTCCAATCGAAGCACTCAAAGGACTACTTATAGGCCCTGTTCCATTTGCACCAAGGTCAAGTTCTGTTCCAGTCTTTGAATCCACAACATAACCAAACGCATTAGTTCCAACAGTCATATTAGTTCCAGTATTATAAACAGTTGTTTTCAAAGGATTTGTCGCATCATCTGCAATAAATACCCCTACTGCCTGATTATTACCAACATTAATTGTTCCACCTGTAAGATTTACATCTGAATGTACTGATGCTGCTTCTGAAGCAGATGAACCTGTAGCAAATATTCCTACTCCATCATCTCCAACATTTATTGTACCATTTGACATCTCTACCTTGTTTGAAGCTCCATAAATTCCATAAGATTTCTTACCAACATTGATTGTTCCTGATGTATATATGTCAGTATCTGCATCATTCGTAAACATACCAATTATCGGTGTAGATGTTGTTGTATCTGCAAGATCAATCGTTCCTTTATTATTAAGTTCTGAATGTATTTTACCTGGAATATGACCTGCCATTCCTGCTCCTGTAATAACAGTTCCATACATCGCAACGCCTTCTTGCCCGCTTATAGTAATCTTACCTTTCGTATCATTAGTTGCAATTCCACCTTCAATAATCATACCAATAGCATTCTTGCCTGTCATAGTAATTTCACCATCATTAGCAGCATTTGTATAAGTAATGCTATCTCTCAAATAATCTGCATTTGTTCCAGCAGCATCAAGCGAATTATTCTTAGCATAAATTCCTAAAGAATTATCCCCATCAAGAGTAATCTTACCACTATTCTTAACATTAACAAGTCCTATTCCATCAGCAAGTGTAGTTGCTCCTGTTGTTCCAAATTTTTCATATACAACATTACCTTTACTATCTATTCTATAAGAAAGCCCAAGAATACCAATACTGTCTTTACCACCAACTTCAACTGTTCCAGTAGTGTCATTATTCACTTCTGTTCCATTTGTAGCATAAATCCCTACTGCATGATCATTTGGTGTTGTCTTTTCAATTTCAATCTTTCCTTCATTATGTACTTTTCCATAGTTTACATAAGCTCCAACTCCACCATTTCCGCTGTCAGTTCTATCTACAGTAATTGTAGCACCATTTGCAACATTTACTCCTGTTGTAGCTCTACTTGTAGAGTTTCCGCTGGCACTTACGTCAAGTCCTACAGGTACGCTTAAATTAGGATTTATTGAAGCTAATTCTGTTGTGTTAAGATGTGCTTTTACAGTATTTCCTGAAAGTACATTTATATTTGTATTTTGTAACTGTATTCTTCTTGTGAAAATATAACTGTCTGATGTTGAAGTTGTATCAGCTTTATCTATATTCCCATCAACATTTATAGTAGCTCCATCAAGAACTGCAAATTTATATCTTGTTCCAGTTCCTCCAATATTTGCAGGAGTTAGATTAACCTTTGATAGCAGTGCTGTTCCCATTCCATTAGTTCCTAAACTTGTTACATTCTTCACAGACATTAATATCGCATCATCTGAATTAATATTAACTGTTGTTAAACTTAAATCAATAGGTTGATTTGTTGCATTATAGTCTACCGAAAATCCTGTTGCTTTTCCAGCTAACACTAATTCACCATTAGTTAAGTTAATTTTTCCATTACCATCAGAAAATAAAGCATATCCTGGTCCACTATACTCAACTTTACCATAATCCATGTTAATTTCTGTACCAAGATTTTGTGCGACTACTGCTGACGAACCATCTGTAACTTTCAATGAATTATAATTAGCATTAATCTTAGCTTTATTGTTTGCAAAGAAACCAAATCCTACATATCCATCAGCTTCTCCTGTTACAGCATTTTTACGTTCTCTACCAGTTATTTCAATATTTGCCGATGTTGGTGTTGCAGTTCTTGTAACTGTTACTACAGTATTTTCTCCTGTTGCAAAAATAGCTCCTGTATCTTTTTTATTGTCTGTATCAGCATCAGCTTCAATTGTAGCATTTGAAATATTTAATTCGGGAGCCTTTACTGTTGCTCCTGTTGTACCTGTACTTTCTGCATATATAAACACCGAATTTTTAGTGTTAGTTCCTTCTATTTTATTTACGTTAACTTGTTCAGTTGCTCCAAAAGGTAATGTTCCACCCTTTGCAAATACATCTAAATTTCCTATACCTTTATCAATTGTAACATTTCCTGTTGATTTTACAGCACCTTTTCCATCAACATATATTCCAATATTATCTTTAGCTGTATTTCCTCCATGAATTTCTATACTACCTGTACCAAGTTCTAACAAAAATATCACGATTAGGCTTTTACTCCAACGTTTTTTTGTGTTTTATCATATTTTTTTATTTCATGTGATGTCAATGATATTGGTGCTGATGATAAAATTCCAAATGAATTTCTTATTAATGTTTTTATCATATGCTGGATCAGATGGATTCACATCAGATGGATTCACATCATAGTTTGAAATAGGATCTCCTGCAGTGCTAATACCATTATTTGAATAAAGTTGATTTCCAACATTTGTATCACCTATATTTACTTTAAAAGTTCCTTCAATTGTAGATTCTTGTCCATCATCACTTCCTACTGTTCCTGTCAACGTAGGCACATACAATCCTGCGCTATAATCCCCATACAAATTTATAGGTTTATCTATCATCATATTCAAAGCTGATTTTGTTAGAAGATAAATACCTGCTGAATTTTCACCGTACATATTAAGATCTCCAGTATTTGTATTTTTTATCGTTAAAGCTTGATTTCCCCTATGATTAGGTCTAGAAAGTCCTCCAGAATAACCAAATATTACAGCATTTCTTGTCCACATATCAATAGTTCCAGTATTATACATTATGTTAAAACTACGCCCCCCATCTGGTGAAACTACAAAACCTGCTGTATATTGATCATAATAAGTTCCACTGTCATTATATGGTGTAAACAAAACTTTTCCTGTGTTTACTGTTGCTTGTTTTTCAAGTGTACCAGTATGTGTATATGTATTTGTTAAAGAAGTTCCTCCACCTTCTATAGTAATATTACCAGCATTCATAGAATAGTGAATAGCATTATTTCCAATTGAAGCATTTACATCTTTTTGTTTTACTGTTGGCACAATACTTTGAATATCGGTTAATTCTGATGTACTAGCTGATACTTTGCCTAATCCACTTAATACATCATTATAAGGTGTGTAACCATGTACATCAAGATGCATAAATTCTGATAAAGTTGCAGAATTACTCTTATTTGTATATAAAAAGTCCGCTTTGTTATAAAGCGCCGCCTTTTCATTGTAATTGATTAAACTTAAAAAAGCTCTTTTCCCTGCTCCTACAGAACTTCCTGAGCCACTTTGATTTGTCCATTCCCAAACTGCAGGGGGAGTTCCTGTACCTACGTAAGGCTCGATTGTCAATCCCCATGGATTATTAGCATTCTTTGTTCCATATGTGTGTCCAGCAAAAATAAAATCTTCTCCCCAAACATTCGCACCAGAGTATTCTGCATAAGTATAATCCCATGCGGTTGTTCCTCCATTTCTTTTTATTTTAAAATTACCATCTGTTAACGCAACTCCTTCTATCATTGAATTATTAGCTTCTGTTCCAAATGCAACAGTATCTTGGTTATTTGCACTTGAAGTTACATTTAATGATAAAGTGGGGGATGTTGGATTAGGTACTTCTGGTTTATTCGGTGCAACTGGCTCCACAACCACTCTTGGCTCAAACGATGGCAACCCAGCAATCGTTACATTCTTTTTAATATTTGGATTTACTTTTGATATTGATTTTGGTGTGATTGATGCGCTTATTGGTATTTCAGCGTTTGGCTCGTAAGCAAATCTTAGGGTTGTTGTGTTGTTGGCAGTTTTTTCATCTACTGGTTTTGCGATGTATTTGTTTAAAGTTTGATCTCTTTTGTAAATGATGTTGCTGATTTTGTTTCCTTTTCCTTTATAAGTTCCATGCCAGTCGCTGTAAAAAAACCATTGGCTCCAAATTGCCAGCTGCTCCATGGAGATTTTGTCACATGATCCCCTTGTTCCATTAACTGAGTCAATTCCAAGTTTGTATCTCTAATCAGCTTGTTATTTTCAGCTCTTGCACGTTTAAAATCTGTCCGCATCTGGTTTATTGAGGTGTTAATCTGACTAACTTGATTATTAATCTGCGATTTTGTTACAGTTTCTGCAAACATTTCCCCAGTTGAAATTAACATTCCATTTAATAAAAATGTAAGTAAAAGTTTGAATCAGTATATTTAAAATCTTTACATTTTTGCAAATGATTTTAAATCTTTTTCAAATTCAATAAATTGTTTGTCATTGTTATCTCCTTTTTATTTTTTAGTTATTTGTAAAAGTTTGAAAAATTCCAGCAAGTTTAATATTTCTAGGTTTTTGATTTTTTTCCCCTTTCTAATAAAAAAATCTTTACCGAAAAATATTGCTGTTATTCAATTTTCATGGACTTTCACTTTTGCGATTGCTTATTTTTAATTTTTTTGACAATCTAAATTTTACAATTTAAATCATCATTTAAAATTTTTTTCCTTGAAAGAAATATTCAATTTAAATATGAAAAAAACAGTGATTTTTATAATAATTTAAGTGATGATTATTTTTCCATACTCAAAAATTGATTTATTATCTTAAAAAGAATATTTCCATAATTATATCCCCAAAAAACCAGCCCGCTATTTAAACAGGAAATAGCATAAGATAATTTATTAATAGACAGAGTAAAAAAATATAGGGGCAAATAAATTTAATAAAATTTTAATTAACAAAAAGAGGAAACCAGTTACAATATAATCGCCAAATCCCTATTGAAAGGTGGTTTCCTCTATGATTAGAATATCAGATTTTTATTCACTTGTAAAGACTTTTTTTAAAAAAATATTTTTTTCCCTTCAAACTTTCGTTTGAACAACAATTTAAACTATTTATCACAAAGGCTTTTTGAAATATTGTTTTAGAGTTTATGTCAAAAAAAGTTGATGACAGTTTTTATTCCAATGAAAGAAAGGATAGATTTAAAAAGTAAAGGGTTTATCAAAAGAACTGTTACTACTGCTTTTGGGTATGTAACTTTTTGAACGTTGAAAATATGTAGACAAGAAAACAGGCGTCTGCTACTACATTGATGAAAAAAATTGGACTTAAGCGGTATAGACGGCTTTCTGAGGAGCTGATTTTTACTATACTTTTTGAATATCAGCATACTGCGGCTTCATTTGTTGCAAAGACTTACGGTATTTCAAAAGCTACCGTGTATAATCTTGTCAATTCTTTTGAAATGCCAAAACTTAATATTGAAAGGTTTGAAAAGGATGATGATTCACCAGTATATATGGAAATTGATGAAGACCATATGAAATGTAGAAGAAGCAGAAATACATATATGAGGATGGTTGCTATACATCGTGGAATTGAGAAGCTCTGCAAGGACAGGAACAAGCTCATTGACAAGCATATAATAATGTTTCCTACATCTGTACCGCTTGAGGAAGTGTCGGAGTATGTGCTTAACTATCTTGAAAAAAGATACAGTATGGATAAGAAAAAACTGATTGTGAACTCTGATGGCGGAAAATGGATAGACAGCTTTGTAGGAGAGCTTAGAATTTACAATCCCATACACATCTATGATAAGTTTCATCTGGTAAAAGCTATAGGCGAGATTTCCAAAAGGGATAAGGAAATATCAAAAAATCTTTACAAATGGCTTGAGAAAAATAATTTTACAGAACTTGAAAACTTTTATGAGACTTTTAAGGAAAAAGAAAATGTAAGCCAGAGAAGAAAAGATCAAATGAAGATGCTGCTTAACCAGTATGAGAAGATAAGAAGAATCTATACAGAAAAGGACTACATAGGGTCAAGGACAGAAGCTCTGGTATCTCATGAATGCTCAAGATTTTTGTCAAGCAGGCCGAAAGCGTTTTCAAGAAGGAAGATAAAGGCAAGAGCGTTATACCACACTTTCTTTGCAAACTATGGAAAAAACAGGGAAAAGGCGTATGAATTGTACTTTAGTGGCAAAAGAACGAGTTCACTGGAAAAGGTAATAGAGATGGAATGCTTGCCAGAAATTGTTAATGAAACAGGAAAAAGCACAAATCTGCCATATTTGAGAGGAGGAGAATGTCCGATTAAGGAAGTTTTGAAAGAAATATCACAAAGTAAAATATTTTAAAAAAAGCAGTCAAAAAAGATTTGTTGTAGTATTTAATGACTGCCCCTATATTTTTACTCTGTCTTTATTAATATAATTGCAACTTATTATATCATAATTTCAAAAAAATCAATATCTCAAAAAAATAATCTCTTTTCTAAGATATTGGTTTAGAATAGAGATTATTTTTTTAATTTATTTAAAAAAATTTTCCAAAAGTTCAAAAAATAATTTATCATTATTTCTTTTTTTAATTGTAAATTTAAGTATTTCAGATTTTTAATTTCATAGAATTAATTAATTTATGCTTCCTGTGCTGCATATCCGCCTTCGATTGCAACTTCCTTCACTTTTTTTCCTTCTTCTGTTTGATTTTTTTAATGAAAAAGTCCCTGTTCCAGCCTGATTTCCGTATTCTTCAATATAATCAACTACAAATACGTTTGTCATGTCGATTTTTCTTACCATCTGCCCTGCTGAAATGATCTCAAGACTTGCTTGTCTGTAGGCATCGCTTGCTTCTGATGGAACTAATGACCATTGTGCAACTTTTCTTGTGTCATCTTCTGTATCTCCGCTTGCTGCAGCCAGTATTTTCCCCTGATTTCCAAAAATTACTCCTAGATCTGTTGCTCTCGCATTTGAATCATCAGGCGTTTCAGAAATATATTTTACATCCAGGATACTTTTCCTTGTCTAGCAAAATTTCATTTTTCCTGTCCTTTAACGCTCAATCTGAATCCCATGAATTATTCCCCATTTTTATTTTTTTGACAATTAAATAATAGCGCTATTTTTTTAAATTAATTTAATTTTTAATTATCTGTTATTATTTTACAACAAAAATAGCCATTTGTCAACCTTAATTTTTAATTTTTTTATTAATTAATCTACAAGATAAACTTTAAGGGCAATTTCTTCATCAAACGGAATCGGCACAGCGACAAACTTTTTCCCTGCATCAATCATTCTGGCAATAATTTCACTCTGGCTTTTTGGCAAATATCCAACTTTTTTTCCTTCCTAGAATTATAAACAGCGACTGCATTCAAGGAAATACCATTAAATTCACGAAATAAATCCAGTGAACTTCATCTTTAATCTTAATCGCAAAATTTCTAATATATTTAACTCCCTCTAAATAAGTATCCAGCAAAAACAGTCTTCTCGACTTCTTTGTATACTTGTCAATCAATGTCTTTGCATATTCAAACATCATTTCCTTCCCCAAACTTTTAATCTTTTTCTTCACGTCCATTATCCTTTTGAATAACAAGCACTCCATTTCCAAAATTAAACTCGTTTATCATATAATTTCTCTGATTTTTTTCAAAAAGTTCAAAATATTCCATCATTTCTTCAAAAAATCATAATTTCCTTCTGGTTAATCTGAAATGATCCTTTTTCAACTCAACCGATGTATTCTCAATATACGAATAATAAAAATCTTCCATCCCCGAAAACCTCAATTTCATAATTTCCTCCATAATAAAGCCCGTCAAATTCAAGTTTTTATCCCATTAAAAATTGCTTACCAGCATTTCTTTCACCTCTTTTATTGTACCTTCTTATTCCTTATTTCAGTCCTTCCAACTTTCCTTCAATAAATAATTTCAAATTTTTTTCAACATCATTCATAAGTGTTATCATACTTTTTTTCAGATTTCCATGCGATATGTGGAGTAATCACAATATTATCCAATTCAAATAATTTAGAATTTTTTTCAATCGGCTCAACACTCGTTACATCAATAGCCGCTGATTTTATTATTTTATTTTTTAATGCAAAATACAAATCATCCTGATTTATAACCGGTCCTCGTGCTAAATTTAAAATTCTGGCACTTCTTTTCATTTTTTTCATTTTTTCAAGATCTATAAGATTTCTCGTTGAATCAGTCAACGGAACATGAAGCGTCAGAACATCACATTTTTCAAGCACCTCATCCAAGTCATGCCGTAAAATTCCATCCTCTTCAACTTTTTTATAATTTTTTCCAGCACTTTTAGCAACCATCACTTCCATTCCCAATGCTTTTGCCATCTGTGCAACTTTTTTACCAATATTCCCAAATCCTATAATTCCTAAAATTTTCCCCTCCACATCATCAATCGGATATTTCTGATAATCAGGAACATCAATATGATTAAATCCAGTCGCTGTAATAAGTATCAGTTTAAGTTTTTTAGCCTTCTCAAACTGCTTTCTCCCAAGTCTTATTCTAGTCGTTATTACAACATCCACATCTTCTATTCTTTCATCAATTTCTCCAACTTCAGTATCTTCATATTCAGTATATTCGCCATATTTATCAAACTTTTCCCTTAAATGAATCGGTCCAGCCGTAACTCTATCCAAATACACTATTTGTGAACTACTCCCGCTTTTAGAAGCGGGAGCTTCTTGGGAAGTATCTGCTTCTGTTAGCCAAATATATTTACCAAGCTCTTCGGGCAGTCCCTGCCCTGTTTTCTTTTATTTTTCTAATATCCCATTATTTCTTTTCCAACGTTTCTTATATTCAATGCCGCATTGTAATCTCTATCAATTTCAATCCCACAGCACTCACATTTATAACTTCTTTCTGATAATTTCAGTTCCTCTTTAACGTTTCCACATTTACTGCAAGTTTTCGACGATGGAAACCACTTATCTATCTTCAAAAATTGCTTTCCTAAAAACATCAGTTTATACTCAAGCATCCTCAAAAAAACATTCCCCACCCATTATCTCCTACACTTTTCCCAAAATTTAATGACTGGCTCATCCCTTTCATATTCAAATCCTCAACAACCACAGCATTGTATTCTTCAGACAATTTTTTTCGATAATTTATGCAAAAAAATCTCTTCGATAATTTTTAATATACTCATGCAATTTTTGATATTTTCGCTTTTTTTGCTTATACCAATTTTTAGAAAACTTCACTTTTCTCTATAATGATTTCTGTAATTTTTTTCAATTCTTCTTCCAACATTCTAAAAATATTTTGGATAATCAGCCCTTTGGTTTTCAGAACTGACAAATAATTCAGACATTGAAAAAAATCAAGTCCAATTACTTTATCACTATTTGGCATTTTTTTGAATTTCCTTTTCCAAATTCCGTCAAAATAGAAACATAATAATTTCCATTACTATTTATCAATGTTACTGACTTTATCTTGTAATCCTTTGGTATTTCTCTATGATATTTTCAATTTTACTTTTTTTCAATTTTCGGCAAAATCAAATATTTGTTTTCTTCAATTCTTATCGAATTATTCACACAATTTGTCGTATAACTTTTAACACTATTCTTTTTTTAGATTTGAACCTCGGAAATTTTGCTCTCTTCTTAAAGAAATTCGTAAACGATCGTTTTACATTCAATTGAGCATTTGAAAGTGCCAAACTGTCCACTTCTTTTTAAAAAAATTGGTTTTCACTTTTTCAAACTGGCAGGTGTAATTATTTTATTTTTTTCCAGTTTCTTCATAAATTTTATTAGCAATATATAAAAATCGTATTGTAAACAAAACGGACACATCCAAAAAGTCTTATTTATCAATAATTCCTGCTCCTTATTTGGATAAATTCTGTATTTGAATGCTAAATTATATTTCATAAATTACACCTCCTTTTGATTTTTGAATATTATTTTTTTAATGACTTCTCTTCAATATTTTTATACAAAAAATTGTATCATAAGTGTATCCTTTTTTTCAACTTTAAAAAAAGCAATTCATCTCCCACTTATAGAAAGCCTACGACTTCTTGCTATCTTTTTGTTAAAGTAAATATGCTATACAATACTGACATCCGCCTTCAATTTATAAATAACATCCTTTCTTTCCACAACAATCATAACTTTTTCCTTCAATTCCTTATCCCGTTTTATTTTTTGCAATAATTTTTTTGCTGGATTTATAGCAATGGCATTTCCTACATTTTTAAACATTGTCAGATCTCCCGTTGTATCTCCATAGGCATACGATTTTTTCAAATCAATATCATACTTTTTACAAAAATCCGTTATTGCCTTCTGCTTACTTTTAGCATCCCACATTGGAATGACATTCCCTGTAAAAATCCCATTCTCATCAACTTCATAAATAGAAGCCCTGTAATCTTCAACACCATATCTTTCTGCCATTTTGCTTACAAGAAAATCCGGACTTCCTGAAATAATTATAACCTTATGCCTCTTCTCCTTATGGTATTTCAACCTTTCCCGTGTATACCGGTAAACTTTGTCCCCTTTTAACTTCATCACTCTTTTTGCAATAAAATCCATATCTTCCTTGCTAAAATTTTTCAATGCCTCCATATAAGTCTGTACAAGTTCATCCAAATAATCATCATAATCCCCAGTCCTATTTTCCCACTTGGAAAATTTCTCCTTAACCTTCCCTTCCCAAGTCATCATATCAATATACTCATACTGCACAAGCATCTTAAAATGCTCAATTAACAGCGAATCCCGATAAATCGTCCCATCAATATCAAAAAATGCCGCCACATTTTTATTTTTACTTTCTTTCATTTCCATTCCCCCTAATTAAATTTATTTGTCATCAATGCATTTTTCACATTATTCTATATTTTACCCTATTTCCTCCACTGAACCTCTCACGACTGAAGTCGCAAGGTTCTAAAATCTTTAAAAAAATATTCAAAAAAATTTTTCTAAGAAATTTGATAGCTTTTTTACACTACCCTTATTCTTTTAGGTGTGTTCAGACTCACCTCTATTGTATAGGACGCTTAAGTCCACAACTTTACTTTTTCTTAATATATTTAATGCTCCGTTACAATCCGCATTTAATTGATAGCCTTTACTTGTTTGATATAGTCCTCTTTTTATTCTTTTTCCACTAAATTTATATTCTTGTAGATTTTTCTTTATCATATATTGAATTTCATCTCCATCAAAGAAACTTGCTTTTTGATGTATAGCTCTCTTCCTGCAGTTTAAATTCTATTCCATATAGTTTACATAGATATATTAATTTATCTCTTAATTTTTCCATATGGTATATTTACAAAGTTCTGATTATTTATACTTCCTATATTTGATTTTCTTTGAAAATCTTCATTATATCCTAGAACCATTTTTTTCCTATATCATTATTAAGACAATAATTTATTATTATTTTTGCTGCTTTTGAAAGATAATCTTCTATACGATTATTTCTTTTTTTCTGGCTATTCGCTTTTTGTCTTAATGTTGTCCGCTTAATCTTTTGCTTATCTTTAATGCTTTGCAATGTTGCATTTGTCTTATTATAGTATTGATTAATAGATTTTTAATTTTCTACCATCTATTATGAATGAAGCTCCATTGTTAGTTACACAAGTACAAAGATTATCTATACCTAAATCTATTCCTAGTGCATTTTCTCTATTTAATTCCCTTTGAACTTCTTCTACCTCATAAGTATATTGAATTTCAAAGTACCTAGAATGTTGTTTTGGTATTATTCTAATCTCTTTTATCTTCTTGCCTTTTTAATACTGGCGGCAAACTAATTTTAACTTCCTGATGAGTTTTCTTAAACGAATTTGAATAAGGAACTATCAGAATATCATCTTTTAATCTTACAAAACCTATAACAAGAGTTGTAAATCCATCTTTAGCAAGATATTTAGGTAATTTTATATCTTTAAAAATTATATTGACCATTCTTAGCAAGTTTTAAAAAGTCCAAAAAAATGATTTGAAACTTCCGTCTACTTCTTTTAGAATTTGTTGAGCCATATTAGAATTTAACTTCTTATAGTTCTCACTATTTTTTTAAGTATTTTATAGTTTTCGTTATAACTTAAATACTTTTTCTTATTGAAATAATATTGTCTAATATTGTATATAAACTTCATTAGTTAAGTTCTTAGCTATGTGAGATAAATATTTTAAATTCCTAAACTCTTTTTACTAAGATGTTTTTACTTGTTGTTTTAATGTTAAATACATATATAATCACCTCCTTTTCATCAGAGATATTATACCGCATATTCTACATTTTATCTATTATTTTTTTAAATATTTTTAAAGTTTTTAAAACTCCACAACAGTGGAAAGCGTCGTTCACATAAGTTCGCTACTACTTATGCAGTTCTCTTGGCATATATGCCTTGAACTTCTTGTTATCTCTAACAAGCACAGATTATATCTTATCCATATCCTATTTCAAGGACTTAGGCGAAACCACTTCCAATGCCAGTCGCTTGTATTGTACTCCCCTCACGAGGGATAGTCGTTGAACTTTCCTTTTTCAGGCTTAAGCTGCTGATTGTCTATTATCATAATGTTTAGGATTTAACCTTGCACCATCTAGTATATTTTTTTCTACTTTCGCCACCATCACACTTATACTATATTCGCACTTAAGTATTATGTTGTGGTTATACTAGCTTTTAAGAGTTCCCAGCAATTCAGTTTCTTTGTTGCACAGTTCTTTCTGTATCTACATACAAGTTTCCCTATATGCTTACTAAAATTTTCGTGCAATTCATCTCACGATTAAAGTTGCGAGTGTTCTTGCACTATTTAATAAACAGTATATATATTATTATATTTATTTAATTTATTTAATTTATTTTTAATTTTATTAAAGCGTCCGATAATTTATTTTTAAAAGTTTTTAAAAATTTGAAATTATAAAAAAATCCATTATTTTAATGAAAAATAGTATTAATTAACAAAAAAACACCCCAAAGAGTGCTTTTTAAATATCAAATTTATAAAGAACTTATTCAAAAACTTCCGTAGCATTCGGAACTTCATTTCCTAAAAGCCACATTTAAAGCCACTATTGCTACTTCCAGTGACTTTCATCAGGTTCTCTTGTAGTGATCTTTTTGCAGCCACATTCCTGGAACTGCAATCATTTTTAGCAAAGATATTATCCAAATGGTAACTTGTCCAACGTTGAATTTCATAAGAAAGTCCAGCAACGAAGGGAACAAATAGAACTCTTGTTACTAACTTGTAAATTATCATTGAAAAAAATGTCCAGTTGGAACTTTAAAAAAATAAATCTACTGTTGAAAAACACTAGAATACTTATAAACATTACAAGCAGAAGAAAAACTTGTACCACATCTTGGGTGAAATCTTGTACATACTTTTTGCATTTTTTTAGGTGACAGTTCCTTTTTCCATTTCATAATTCATAATACTTTTATGTTCTGCTCCATGATACTCAAAAAAACTCTCTGAATATCCTTTAAAAAAACGAAATTCCATAAATATATCCCAAGAAAAGTACCAATTTTATAATTGCTTCTACAATATTAGACTTTTTAAGACGTTATCTTTAAAGAAAAAAATCCTCCAATAGCCGATGGCAGCCACATAAACACAGCAATTCCCAATAAAACTGAAGTCATAACAGTAAATCCAACCTGCTTGTCTGTCAATTTTTCCTCTTCATGCCCAGCCTGATTTGAAGCAAAAAAATAAAAGCTCCTTTGTCCCAACAACCATCGCATCATAAAGCGCTATAACCCCCTTACAAAAAGGTACTTTCAGCCATCTGTTACTTTTTTCAGTTAACGCTATCTTTTTATAAACAATACTTCCATCCTGCTTACGAACTGCTGTTGCAATTGCTTTAGGCCCTCTCATCATAACCCCTTCCACAACAGCCTGCCCTCCGACAGTTACTTTTTTTATCTCTCATTTTTTTACCTGCTTTCTTCATATTTTCTAATTCGTTATGGTGAACTTTTTTTAAAACCCATAATTTATTAGTTTTCTTAGATAATTTTTAACATACAATTATTAAATAATCCTATTATTAAAATTTATTTTTAATTTATTCTCTATCAATTACTGCTCTATTTTTTATTCTTTTTAATGATTTATTAATATGCTCAGCCTTATATTTGCTGACTCCTTTTATTTTAGCAATATCCGAAGCAGTCGACATCAAAATTGACTGAACATTTGAAAATTCCTTTACAAGAATTTCCCTATCCTTTTTGCTTATTTTTGTTATGTTGCTCAAAAGTCCATATCCACGTGGCTCTATCTTTTCATCCAGATTTATGATATTTGTATCAAATCCAAGCAGACAAACAATTTTTTCATCATCCAGCAATTCCTCTTTTGTCAAAGATCTTACTCTTAATCCAATTTTTTCAGCCGTTTCATTGCTTATCTTATAATCCTTTATGAGAGCGTCAAAACTCTCATTTTTATTCAGCATTATTTCTTCATACTGGATCTTTATAAGCCGTCCTTCGCTTCCAAGTTCTGCCATATACTCGATTAATTCCTCTGACATTCTGAAAAGAAGCCCGTACATTCTCACACATTCCACAATATCATAAAGCGTTACCATATTGTCAAATTCTAAAATAGACAAATTTACGTGATTTTTCTCAATCGCAAGGGAATATTTCTCAAGAGCAGTTATTGCCTGCGAAGATTTAGTCAATAAATCTCCAATTTCATTTAGTAAATATCTAAATTTCCCATAATATACCGTTATTTTATTTCTTCTTTCAGAAACCGCCACAACCAAATTCCCCTTTTGCTGTGCAATTCTATGTGCCGCCTGATGTCTTGTCCCGCTCTCATCTGTTTCTATCGAATAATTAGGCTGCAGCTGAATATTTGCCCCATAAATTGTCTTTATATCCTCCGACAAAATAATTCCGCCATCCATTTTAGACAGCTCATAAACTTTTTGTGGCGAATAAACTGTATTTAACTCAAATCCGCCTCCCATTACATCTTTTAAATTATTAGGATTTCCTAGAACAATCAATGCTCCTAGTTTTGCCTCCTGAATTTTATCTATTGCTTCTCTCAATGCTGTTCCAGGTGCTACCCTGTCAAATATATGCTCCAATATTTTCTTCTTATTAACTGCCTTTTTCCCCATATTTCATCCTTTTCGCCCTTTTTTTCTCTGATGGCTTACTTTATCCTCTCGACAAGTTCACTTATGTTACTTATATAATTCAATTTTATTTTTTTGTTTTTTTCCTTTTTAAAATCAGCCTGATGGCTTTTTTTGGCAGTACACGCCTGCAAATCCCATTTTTTTCCAAACTCATTTACCCTATTTTTGATAAATGAAACTTTTCTCACTTCCCCACGTAATCCCAGTCTCGCCAATAGCCGCTATTTTCTGACTTATCGGCACGCCTTTTACCGAAGATAGAAGTGAAAAAAATTACTGCCAAATCAGAACTCCTGTCATTTAAGTCAATTCCTCCTGGAATATTTATATAAATGTCCTTTGAGTTTACATCTACTTTTTAAAGAACGTGATAAAACTGCACTTAATATTTCCACCCGATTTTTTTATCATATCCTTCCACTGTTCTTCTCGGCATTCCAAAATTTGGTGTTCCCAATAACGACTGCACTTCAAATAAAAATACACGGCTTCCTTCAAAAAAATTGGCACAATAATGCTTCCAATATTTTTTTCATCCCTGTCGCTTATGAAAAATTCAGACGGATTCTTCACTTCGCTAATTCCATTTTCCTTCATATCAAAAAAATTGAAATTTCATTTGTAGAGCCATAACGGTTCTTTATTGAACGGATGATTCTATAATAGCTATTTTCTTCTCCTTCAATTTGCAAGACTGCATCAACCATATGCTCCAGTAATTTCGGACCTGCCAGTTTCCCATCCTTCGTAACGTGCCCCACAATATAAAATGCAATTTCATTTTTTTTAGCAATTTCAATGATTTTTAAAGTTGTTTCCCGAATTTGCGTCACACTCCCAGGAATAGAATTTACATTTTCAGAATAAAGCGTCTGAATTGAATCAACTACAACAACTTTTGGCTTATCTCTCAAAATTACACTTTCAATTTTTTCAATATTTGTATCATTTAAAATATACAAATTTTCACTTTTTACATTAACACGTTCTGCACGCTGTTTTATTTGACGTGGCGACTCTTCTCCTGAAACATAGAATACATTTCCAATCTTTGCATACTCCTGCGACAGCTGAAGCAGAAAAGTCGATTTTCCAATCCCAGGACTTCCTGTAATTAACACAACTTCTCCCTTTATCAGCCCGCCACCCAGCACTCTGTCAAATTCCTCAAAAGGCGTTACCATCCGAAATTCCTTTTCAATTTCAATTTCTGTTATCTTGCTAACGGAAACATCCTGTGACTCCACATCCTTAAAGGCTCTTTTTATATCAATTTCCTCTTCAAATGTTCCCCAGGAATCACAATTAGGACATTTCCCCAGCCATTTTAACGAACTGTAACCGCATTCTGAACATATATATTTAGATTTTCCCTTTTTTGCAGCCATTTTTAGATTCCCCTCTTACTTTTTAACTTTGTCAATTAATCTACGTTCTACATTTTCTGTTACAAAAAACTCAAATCCCCTTTTATTTAAGGCAACTTCCTTTACAAGGCTGGAACTTAAATACAAATATTCCCTTGAAGCAGTCAAAAACACTGTCTCAAATTCACTTTTAGCAAGCGTCTTATTTGTAAGCGTAAACTGCAGCTCATATTCATAATCTGACAATGCACGCAATCCCCTTATCAAAATATTCACATTTTCCTTATACATAAAAGTCAACCAGTAATCCATTAAAAAAATCTTTATTTCAACTTTCTATACCTTCTTTTTTTAATATTTCCTGTATCATTTGAACTTTTTCCTCATCAGAAAACCAGGCTTTTTGATTTCGTAGAATTTTTTTAAAAAAATACCTATTATTAACTTGTCAAATAAGTTTGAAGAACGCTTTATAATATCAATATGACCCTTTGTTATTGGATCAAAACTCCCTGGATACAATGCTATTTTTTTCCCATATTGTTCTCCTGTTTTTTTATTTTTATTTTACCATCGCATTTTTATTTTTACTTTTCTATTTTTTTAATTTTGAAAGAGCCTTTTGCCGCATGCTTTTCAAACTTTCTTTTTTTACTTTTTTTCCAATTCCTATTCCGTGAATCTCATTATTCCATTTTACAGACATTTCAAAAAACTTTATCGTGGTCAGGACCGCTAGTTTTTAATTAAATTATATTCAGGCATTTTTCTATATTTCCCTTGTACAAATTCCTGCAGAACTGTCTTATAATCCCCTGTTCCTTCTATTTCTTCCAATTTATTTATTTTTTTCCAAGTAAAAAATTTCAATGCAATATTTTTTTGCAGTATAATAATCTGAATCTTTAAAAATCGCACCAATCAATGCCTCAAAAGCATCTCCTAAAATAGATCTTCTATGTCTTCCTCCAGACATAACTTCCCCGTTGCTCAAGTACAGATACTCTCCCAGTTCAAGTTCGCTCGCAATAGTTGAAAATACAGGCTCACTTATAATTTGACTTTTTTTAAGCTTTTGCAAGTTCCCCTTCCGTCTTCTTTTCATAAAGATCATAAATATACTCAGTCGTTATAAGATTCAAAATTGCATCTCCCAAAAATTCAAAGACTTCTCATTGTTAAACCTTCTGCCCTTTTTTCAATTTCATTGGCATACGACCTATGTGTTAATGCTTCATGCAAATATTCTTCATTTTTAAACTCATACCCTATTTTTATTAATTCACTTACATCTCTATTTCTATTATTTTTCCATTCATTTCACCTCCATATTTTTTTATTATTTTCCAGCAATAAATAAATAAATAAATTATTATAATTTTTACAGTTATTTATTTTAATATTTTATTCTTATAATTCCACCTAATTTATTTTTTTGTTATTCCTTTAACTATAATTTTTACAAAAGAAATAAAAAAATTTATGCATAATAAATTATAATTTAACAATAATCTATTATTTATTATTACAAGGGGTAAAAACCCCTTGCCTTATAACATTTACTTCATTACAGTTATACATATCAAAGCTTTTTATAAATTACTTATTATTTATATTTTCTAAACGCCAGCACAGCATTATGCCCACCAAATCCAAGCGAACTTGACATTCCTACTTCAATATCTCTTTTTACAGGTTTATTTGGCACATAGTCCAAATCACATAACGGATCAGGATTTTTCATAATTTATAGTTGGTGGCATAATTCCTTCTGAAATTGCAAGCGCTAAAAAAATCCAGACTTCAATTCCTCCAGGCTCCACCTAATAAATGCCCAGTTGCACCTTTTTGTAGAACTTACAGCCAATTTATAGGCGTGTTCTCCAAATGCTGATTTTATTGCCTGAGTTTCATTTTTTTATCATTTGCAGGCGTAGAAGTTCCATGCGCATTTATATATCCAACTTCTTCAGGTTTAATATTTCCTTGTTCCAAAGCCATTCTGAATGCTCTTGCAGCACCTTCTCCACCATCAGCCGGAGCTGTCATGTGATAAGCATCTCCAGTTTCTCCATATCCTACAACTTCTGCATAAATTTTCGCCCCACGTTTTTTTAGCATGTTCCAATTCTTCAAGTATTAATACCCCAGCACCTTCTCCAAGAACAAATCCATCCCTGTCAGCTGTAAATGGACGTGATGCTTTCTTAGGATCAGGATTAGTTGACAATGCCTTTAAATTTGCAAATCCTGCTATTCCTGACGGAGTTACTGTAGCTTCTGTTCCTCCAGCAATCATCGCATCAGCTTTTTCCTAGTAAAATCGCCTGAAAAAGCATCTCCAATTGAATTTGTCCCTGAAGCGCAGGCTGTAACAACTGTTTTATTAGTACTTTTGCTCCAGTATAAATTGAAGTATTTCCAGAAGCCATATTTAAGATTGCCGCTGGAATATAAAATGGCGACACTCTTCTCAGCCTCTTGTAACAAGTTTTTCCACTTCCTGCTCAATTACATCCAGCCCGCCAATTCCAGAACCGATAATTACTCCGATTCTATCTGCATTTTCATCAGTAATCTCTAATTTAGCATCTTCCAAAAGCCTCTTTTTGATGCCGCAATTGCAAATTGTGAAAATCTTGCTATTTTTTTCAATTCTTTCTTTTTCAATATAATTTTCAGGCACAAAATCCTTTACTTCTGCCGCAATATGCACTGGATGCTCTGAACTGTCAAATTGAGTAATTTTATCAATTCCACATTCCCCTGCCAATAAATTTTTTTCCAAGCCTTATCTTTTCCAGTTCCCAATGGAGTTACTAATCCTATTCCTGTAATAACTACTCTTCTCATTAATACACCTCTCATCTTTATTTTTTTATAATTTAAATTTATATTTCTCCCATTTAAATTATGATTTCTGCATTTTAAATGGAGTTTAGTATTAATTCCTAATACTAAATTTATTTTTTTAATCAATTCAATTTTGTAACAATAAATTTATTTTAACATTTTTTTCATTTTTTTCAATAAAAAGGGGAAGATCCCCAAAAAAGTTTTTATGTCTTATTGTTTTAAAGCTTCGATGTATTCCATTACATCTTTAACAGTTTTAATTTTTTTGTGCATCTTCATCAGGAATTTCAATATCGAATTCTTCTTCAAAAGCCATAATTAATTCAACTGTATCTAACGAATCAGCCCTAAATCATCAACAAAAGATGCATCTTCAGTTACTTGATCTTCGTCTACACCTAATTGATCTACTACTATTGATTTAATTTTATCTAGCATTATAATGCCACCTCCATATTTATTTTCTAAAATTATTATACCAAATGAATTTAAAAAAATGCAACAAAAATTCACTAATATTTAAGTATTATTTTAACTTTTTTTATTTGTATATACATTATTATATCATTTTTTTATTTATTAGCTCTTTTTGCACATCTCAGCAAAAAAACTCATGTACTTTAAGATTATCATTTAACTCAGGATGATACGAAGTCACAAGAATATTATTTTTCCTTACTGCGACAACATTTCCGTTGACTTCTGAAAGAATTTCCACATTTTTCCCACACTTGAAATATACGGTGCTCGAATAAATGTCATTGGAATAACTCCAACTCCTTTAAACTCACTTTCGGTAAAAAAACTTCAAAGTTTGTCTTCCATAAGCATTTCTTCTAACTTTTATATCCATTGCTCCCAAATAAGTCCGACTGTCATTTTCAATTTCCTTTGCCAAAAGAATTAATCCTGCGCAAGTACCAAATACAGGTAATCCTTCCAAAAATAAAGCTTTTTTATGTCATCAAATAAATCAAGGTCATAAAGCAACTTTCCGATAACTGTACTTTCTCCACCTGGAATAATTAACCCGTCAATATCATTATTATTAACAGCATTGCTTAAATCAGATTTTTTTCTTATCTCAAATGATTCTATCCCAAGTTTCTCCAGCATTTTTTTCTATGTTCTGCAAAAGCTCCTGTAAAAGCCAATACACCGATTTTCATTATTTACCTCTTTCAGCCATAAGTAACTTAATTTCATTTTCATTGATTCCAACCATAAACTTCTCCCAAATCTTCAGAAATTTCAGCTAACACTTTTTGGATCATTGTAGTTAGTGACAGCCTTAACTATTGCCTGTGCTCTTTTTACAGGATCCCTGATTTGAATATTCCTGATCCGACAAATACTCCTTCAGCTCCAAGCTGCATCATTAGTGCGGCATCTGCAGGAGTCGCAACACCACCTGCTGCAAAAATTCACCACTGGCAATTTACCATTTTTCGTGAACATATTTTTACTAAATCAAAAGGAACTTGCAATTCCTTAGCTGTAAAATAAAGTTCATCTTCTCTCATATTCTGTATTCTTCTTATTTCCTGATTCATCATTCTCATATGTCTTACTGCCTGTACAACATCCCCAGTTCCTGGCTCACCTTTAGTTCTTATCATTGAAGCTCCTTCAGCTATTCTTCTAAGAGCTTCTCCCAAATCTTTTGCTCCACAAACAAAAGGAACTTTAAATTTTTTTCTTATCTACATGAAATTTATCATCAGCAGGCGACAAAACTTCACTTTCATCTATATAATCAATTTCTATCGCTTCCAAAATTTGTGCTTCCACAAAATGCCCGATTCTAACTTTTGCCATTACAGGAATTGATACAACTTCCTGAATACCTTTAATCATTTTAGGGTCACTCATTCTTGAAACTCCACCCACAGCTCTAATATCAGCTGGAATTCTTTCAAGTGCCATAACCGCCGCCGCTCCAGCCGCTTCAAATTATTTTTTTGCCTGTTCAGGAGTGGAAACATCCATTATAACTCCACCTTTTTAACATTTGTGCCAGATTTTTATTCAATTCATATCTTTCATTTTTTTCATAAAAATTCCATCCTTTCATTATAAGAAGATTTTTTTCACATATACATTATACTCCTATTTCAAAAATTTTACAAATATAAATTTTTAGATACAAATTTAACTTAAAAGTTCCATCAATTCCTTGTCACTCATTTCAAACAGAACCTTTTCCCCATCTTTGCTTTCCAGCAGATTTTCACTCAATTGACGCTTGCTTTCCTGAATTTTTTTATAATTTTTTTCTTCAATCGTACCTTCTGTCACAAGTTTTATAACCTGCACACTTTTTTTCTGTCCAATTCTATATGCCCTGTCACTCGCCTGATTTTCCACAGCGATATTCCACCAAGGATCATAATGAATTACAACATCTGCCCCGACAAGATTTAATCCAGTTCCACCTGCCTTTAACGAAATCAGCACCACTTGCCGCTCTCCAGCATTAAATTTATTACAAATATCAACTCTTTCTTTAGACTTCACATTTCCATCAATATAAAAATACTCAATTCCCATATCTGCAAGTTCCTTCTCAATTTCCTTCAAAGTACCGACAAACTGTGAAAATATCAATAATCTATGCCCATTTTCAGTTATATCCGGCAAAATATCACGTAACACTTCCAGTTTTGCAACTTCCCCCTTATAATCTTCCTTAAATAAAGTTGGAGAATTACAAATTTGACGCAGTTTTGTCAAAATTGCAAGTATCTTCATTCGATTATTATCATTTTCGTTAAATTTCTTCATTTCACTCTTAGCCTGCTTAATATAAGACATATACAATTGTTTTTTTGCTCTGTACTTAACGTTACAACCATATTCGATTCAATTTTATCAGGCAATTCAGTTAGCACTTCCTTCTTTGTTCTTCTTAGCAGAAATGGAGCAATAATTTCACGCAAATTGTTTATTTTAGAAGAATTTGGATTTACGATGGCTTCCTTATAAGTTTTCTTAAATTTTTGTCAAGTTATCAAGATAGCCAGGTATTACGAAGTCAAAAAAATTGACCATAATTCCAAAATATTGTTTTCAACTGGTGTTCCTGTCAATGCAAAATTTACCTTGCTGTTAATTTTCATAACAGCCTTCTTTATTTGAGAAGTTGTTGTTTTTATGTTTTGAGCCTCATCCAGCACTACCACATCAAATTCCCTATTTTTTTATATTCTTCAATATCATTTCTCAAAAGCCTGATAAGTTGTTATAAGGAATCCCTTCGATCCTCTTGAAATAATTTCTCTTCTTTGACTCGCTGTTCCCTCAACTAAAGTTGGAGTTATCCCAGTGAACTTAATAATTTCTTCCTTCCAGTTATAAAGCAGTGAACTTGGCACAATAATTAATGCAGTGAAATTTCGGTTTTCCTGATAAATTTCATTTAATAATGAAATTGTCTGTAAAGTCTTACCAAGCCCCATATCATCAGCAAGAACCCCTCCAAATCCAATGTCATACATATTCTTCAGCCAGTTAAATCCCAATTTTTGATAAGGAAATAAATTTACCTTTATATTATTTGGCTCAATTTCTTCACGATTTTTTATTTTATGGAACAAATCTTTAAATTCATCTATTTTTACAAGGTCTTCCTGAATATTTTTAGAAATTTGAGCAAAGGCTGAAGAGCCTTTATTTTGAAATCTTATTTTCTCCAACCTTCAAATTAGAAATAGAATCCACAATTCCAACTAATTCCTCAATACTTTTTATTGGCAATTTTTACCAGTTCCCCGCTTGAAAGAGTTATGTACTTTTTGTTCATTTTTTTATAAACTTCCATCACAATTTCCACATCTTCAGTCTTTATTCCTTCAATATCAAAACTGACATTCAGGAAGTTATTTTCAACTTTTTTTATTCCAATATGAACATCAATATTTCGTGCATTTTTTTATTTTATTTTCCAAATGAATTTTCACTCTATCTGCATATTTTTTTATCAATATACTCTGAAATTTTTCCCTCAGCCCTTCATAATTTACATTATAAGTTCCTTCAATCATTTCCACATTTGTAATAGAATAACCTTCCACAAGTTTTTTTCAACTCTTCAAATATTTTCGCATTTTTTTCTAGGAATAAAATATTTCCCATTTTTCTCTATTGCACAAACAGTATTTGATAAATTTACCTTTACAATTTCCTTCTCATCAGTTTCCGATACAAATATATCAATACACCCGTCCTCTTCAACATATTCTGCAATATTAACATTCTCATATCCTAAAAACTGCACATAATTTTCTATTATCCTCATCTGAAAAGCTGATTAAACAGCTCTGTATCCAGAAAAATCAAATTTTCCAAAAAAATCTTTCTTCATTTTCATCCATTTTAAAAAACTTTTTGTTGTATCATTTGCAAATGTATAAAACGGACTGTTTTTCAGAAATTTTTTTCAATATTTCTCATTGCAATTCTGTCATTTTCCATAACAAACAAAGGCTCGTAACTATTCATTATCTGTTTAGTTTCTCCCAGTAAAACCAGATTTTTTTCCCCTTTTCCATAAACTGTAAGCAGACTTTATTTAAAAAGCATTTCATAGACTTTTTAAGCCTTTTTTTATCTTTAATTCCGCTGTTTATTACACTTTGAATCTCTTTGCTGTATTCATAAATCGCATTGATTATTTTTCTGGTTAGTTTCATTGAAAAAAAGCAATTTTTTTCGGACTATATGTAATTTTAGAAGTAACTTCATACTCTTTTTCCTTCACAATAGCCTCAATAAATTTCAAAAATATCCTTCACATAATATATTTTCTTAAATCCTGCCTTTATCCGCAAAAATATAATCTGGCACATTATTTTTCCTGATTATAGTCATACCCATATTTATAATCGCTGTAACTTCCTTCATCAATTTCCACTTCAAGCCGCATTTCCTGCTTTTCCTCATCATCTATATTTTCACTTTCCAGATGAAGATTATAAATTTCGTTAATCTTTTCAGAAATATTTTCCACATTTTCCAATATTTCCTCATTATTTTCCATCTCTTGAAGATCAGCCGTTCCATTTTTTTCTCTAAAAAACTCAACATTCCCAGCCTTTTTCTCCATCTTCTCCAAAAAAACTTCAAAACTAACTTTCTCATTTTTTTATTTTTTTTAAATCAATATTTTCCAAATTTTCATTATTAACAAGATTATCCGCCTCCACAGAAGTTCCTTCTGATTTAGCAAAACTTGCCGCATTAAGTTTTTCTTCACGAAGTTTAACTCTCTGACGTGATTTATTTTTTCCATCATCTTCAGTTTCCTTCCTTTTAACACTCTTTGCAGCCTTTTCCTTTTCTTTTTTTCCGTTCTTCCTTGATTTGAGCCAGTTTTTTTATTATCCTCTTCAAAAATCATCCTCAAACATCATTTCAATCTCATCAGTCCCAATAACCTTTGAAATCTTTTCTGAATGATCTGCCATCATCCCAAGTGTCACAATATGTTTACAGCAATTCTTTTTATTGTTTTTAAAAAACATACAGTCGCAGTTTGCCTCTATAAATTCACCTTTTTTCTGTTCAACTGTAATAGAAGTCTTGCACAAACTATTTTCCTTATATTCTCCTTCCACTGTCATAAAATTCCCGTCAGCAAAAAGTGCAGTTATATTTCCCAGACTTTCATTGTAATATTCCTGCCCAATTACAAAAAAATACTCGGTGTAATTTGTTTTTTTAATTCTAACGAAATACTCTTTTGTCCCATTTTTCTCCCTTACTTTTTATTTATATACTCAAACTTAATAACATTTTACCATTATTACTGCATTCTCATCTTTCCCATAGTAATTTTTTTCCTTATGGAAATTTTTCTCAAATCAATTTTTTTATAAAGTTTCAGTGCCCTTGCATTTTTTTCATTAACCTCCAGCAAAAATTTATTTTCAGAAAAAAATCTGTTCCCTCATTTTTCCAAAAATATTATTTCCTTCCAAATTTTTTTCCTATCTTCTAACAATTTTTTTCCATGCTTTCAGTCATCAGCCTTTCACCAAAAACCTCGCCCTTGATATTCTTTTTTTATTGCTATCTCAAAAATATCCGTGCTCTCTATTGTACCATAAAATACAATATATCCCAACACATTTTTTTCATTTTCCCTATTTTTATCAAAATTTATTTCCTCTTTTTGATTTTCTCCCAAATTTTTATTTTCTTTTCCGCTCTTATTTTCTAATTTTTTTCATAAAAAAATATTTTCCTCTCAAAATTAAATAAGCAGTATATTTCATACTGCTCACCCTAACATCATTTCAGAAAAAAATATTTATCTCCAACTTTATTTTTTTAAAGTTTTTCATTATGAATTTTTACCAATTCATCGGCAATATTTCCCATTTTGTTCTCCATTTTTTTATTATTTTACTGTTCTTTCCTATATTTGAACTGTTCAATAATCTAATAATAATCACTTACTAAATTTCTAAATAACATTATATTATAATATTCCTATTCTATTTAACTACCACCATCTTACAAGCAATTCCCCTTTAATTCTAGGCTCAGCCACAAGTCCAAAAATATCTGGTATCCTTACTGTTTGAAGTATTATCTCCCATAGCCATATAATAGTTTTTTTATCAAGTGTTACAGTTTCTCCATTTAACAATTTTTTTAAATAATTCATCATTATACTTGAAATCCATAATCGGCATAACCATTTCATTTCTGCCTTCCACTTTTTAAAGTGAACGTATAATATTTGTTGTCAATGTATTTCTTGGATCAGCAGTAAATTCATCATCATTTCCAATTATATCCTTAAAGTTCTTATCTGTTTTTTTATCAATTCTAAAAACTCTTTTCCCTGTCATATTTTTTTATAACCTTTTCCATCGTAGTAACTTTCCCAGTCAACTTGTCCAATAAAAAGTATTGTCTTCTGTTTCTCCGAACACTTTGTTAATTGCAATAATTTTATCAAGTTTTACTTTATCACCTTTTTTTAGGAATATAAATTTTATTATTCATAAGAATTCCTTCTGGCAAATATAATTTTTTTGAGGTGTTATTCTTTTTTTAAAATTTCTGATTCCTGTCCATTTATTATCATTGATCCACCAACTTCTTGAACTTGACGATCCTGTAACTCTTTTTCATATCTTGCTTCTTCAAGTTTGTCATGTTTTTCATCGCCAGTATATTCAATTTTTGGTTTTGTTATCAAGATTTTGCAATTTTAAACTCTGTTATCGTCATTTTCCCTTTTTGCAATTTGTAAAGTATCCCCAGCTGCTCCAACTATTCTTTTTGTGAACATCAACTTATTTTCCATCGGCTCTTTAAACGCAATTATTTGACCTATTTTTTTGGTTTTTGAAAAATGGTATTTCACCATATTTGTAAATACTCTATCCTTAACTAATATTGTTGGTTCCATTGAACCTGTTGGAATAACATAATTTCCAATATAAAACATTTGAATAACTGCCACTAAAAACAACAGCAAGTAAGGCATTGTCGATTCTTGTTAATGCTTTTTCCAAATGTACTTTTCTTTCTTTTTTTCTTTCTCAACTCTTTCTTCCACAGAAAGATTTTCATTTGAAATATCTTTTTAAATATTTCTGCTATGTCTTCATTTTTTTATTTTTGATTCTGTAACAATTTTTTTCTAATTTTTCATTGTCTCGTGTAAAGCTTCTTTTTAAAAATTGATTGTTCTGTAATTTTTTTCTGTTGATAAATCCTTAAATAAATAAATAAGAACCAACGAAATTACAACATTTATTATCAAATAAATATAAAAAAATTTGGATCTAAAATATTAAACATCAATTTCCCCAAAAAATAACATAATAAGATTTAACAAAAAAATATCCATTCATGCTGCTTTCTAAACACATAAATCACAGTATTTAATCCAAATACTCCATAAATTCCCCAAACTTTTATCCATATATTTGGATCCTTGCTTTTTATCTACAATCACAAAAAAATACTGCTGCAACAACCAATGCAACTATTGTAAGCACATTTCCAGCCATAAAATTCCTGTCACTTCTCTCAAGCGAAACTTTTTCCAACGTTTCATCCTCTTTCATTCTTATCCACTGAATAACCTGCTTCTCTCTAATAAAGAAATATAGCAAAAAAACAGTGTCGCAATAATATAAAAAAAGCTCCCCATAATAATGTATTCATAATTTTTCCCTCTCCTAAATTTAAATTTTAAAATTATTTATCCTCTTTTTAAAAACAAATCAATTATAACAACTCCATCTGTTTTTTTAAAAAAATACATAATCAAACTTCATTTTTTTCCTAAAAATTTTTTTATTTGCCTGAAATGTATTTAATATAGTAAAAAAATCATTTTTTTATTAAATACTAATTTTAAATTTTTTTATCTTTGTTTTATAAAAAGAAAAAAGCTAGCATTTTGCTAGCCTTGAAAGCTACTTTCTAATTTCTTTAATTCTAGCAGCTTTTTCCTGATAAGTTTCTCAAGTAGTATAATTTAGATCTTCTTACTTTACCAATTCTCTTAACTTCGATTTTTTTCTACTAATGGAGAATTTAAAGGAATGATTCTTTCTACACCGATTCCTTGCGATACTTTTCTAACTGTGAAGTTTTTAGCAACGCTTCCACCAGAAACTCTAATAACTACACCTTCAAAAAAATCTGTATTCTTTCTTTGTTTCCTTCTTTTTACTTTTGTAGTGAACAGCAACTGTATCCCCTGCTTTAAATTGAGGTACGTCAGCTTTTCAAGTAATTTTTTTCTACTAATTCGATTAATTTCTCTTTCAAGAAATTCACTCCCTTCTTTCTAAGACATTCTTTTTATCTATACCAATTTCACCAATTTAAGAACTTTTTTTGTTATTAAATCTTTCATAAAACTGGTAGCAACAATAAAAGCGGAATATCCATTTATTCAATAACTTATTAAGTTTACCATATTTTTGAATCAATTTTCAATACAATTACGAAAAATTTTTTTTCACTTTTTTTAAAATTTTTTTAAATTACTTCAACTTTTCAGCCCACTCAAACTTTCCTTAAATCCAACCAGTACAAAATCCTTTTCCCACAAAAAAGCGGTCTTTTTCAACACCATCCCATTGCTTGCAAGCAGCTCAAACTGTTCATCTTCCGACATCTCTGCCAATTTTTTTCCTTTAAATTCATTTGTTTATAAACATTCCCGCTCGTATTAAAAAAATTTTTTTAAAAGGCAATCCACTTTTTTTCATAGTATTTTTTTATTTCCTCCTTCGATGGAGTTTCCTCTACAATATGCTTATACTCGTACTCAATCCCATTTTCCTCCAGCCATTTTACAGCCTTTTTTTACAAGTTGTGCATCTTGGGTAGCAATATACTTTATTCATGTTTTTATTTCCTTTCATAATTTTTTTTATTATTTTTTTTGATTTATTTATATGCAATTCTTCAATTCATTATCTAGAATATAAATCATCCGTTTCCTTTTGCTCAAATCAATCTTTTTTTATTTTTTTCCACAACAATCCTGCTGAAAAAAATATATGACTCACTATAATATATATATATCTCCTTTTTCAGCTGGAGCAAAAAAATGTACTATTACTATCAGCAAAAAAACATACTTTTATAACAAAATATGCAAATGCCATTATCATTACAACTATATTAATTTTAGGATATTTAAGTATTCTTTGTAGCAAAAAAATCCCAAATAAAAATATTAACATTAAAGCCAAAAATTAACATTAATGCAAAAACAATATATCCAGATGGATGTATTACTACTGCATAAATCAATATAATTCTTATCATCATTAAAGGATTTAAAAAAATTCTTGAATTAACACATATCCTAATATTAGAATAATAGCAACTAATCCTTTTCAATAAAAAAACTCAATATTCCATTTCTCATTTTAATTTTACTCCTCAAACTTCCTACAGTTCAGAGTTACTTTTATAGTACAAAGTCTAATTTATATTTCCTAATAATTATAACTCAATTAACAACTTTTTTTAATTCATTCATTTTATCCCTCAACTAATAAAGCTTCCTCAAAATTAAAGCTCCTCAGCCAATTTTTTTAATTTGCTTATCGAGTTTCTTAATTTCCTTTTTCCACGTCTTTTTTTCACTCTTATACTGTTTAATTGCTTTATTTGCTTCATTTTCTTTTTTTCAATTTCATAATCTACGATTGACTCTGCAATTTCTCTTACGATTGATTTTGGATTAATATTGTTTTCTAGATTGTATTTTTCCTGAACTTCACGACGTCTGTTTACTTCATCAATAGCTTCTTTCATAGAGCCTGTCATTCTGTCTGCATACAAAATAACGTGCCCTTCTACATTTCTTGCAGCACGTCCCATTGTCTGAATCAGCGATCTTCTGGAACGTAAATATCCTTCCTTGTCTGCTTCCAAAATTGCCACTAATGAAACTTCTGGAATATCCAGCCCTTCCCGCAGCAAATTTATTCCAACCAGAACATCAAATTCACCTTTTCTCAAGCCTCTTATTATCTCTGTTCTTTCTAGCGTATCAATGTCAGAATGCATATATTTTACTTTTATTCCATATTCCAAATAATAATCTGTCAGTTCTTCTGCCATTTTTTTTGTCAAAGTTGTAACTAAAACCCGTTCTTTTCTTGCTGTTCTTGTTTTTATTTCATCCATCAAGTCATCAATTTGATTTTTTGTTTCACGAATGTCGATACTTGGCTCTACAATTCCTGTTGGACGGACAAGCTGCTCTACAATTTCACCATTTGAATGTTCCAGCTCGTAATCGCTTGGAGTGGCTGAAATATACACAACTTGCGGGATTTTTCCAAAAAATTCCTCAAATTTTAGCGGACGGTTATCATAAGCACTTGGAAGCCTAAATCCATTGTCAATTAAAGACTGCTTTCTTGCCCTATCTCCCTTATACATCCCATTTATCTGCGGAACTGAAATGTGCGACTCATCCAGAAATACGACTAAATCCTCTGGAAAATAATCAATTAATGTATCAGGTGCTTCTCCTTCACTCTTTCCAGTCAAATACCTAGAATAGTTTTCCACTCCTTTACAATACCCGATTTCCTCAATCATTTCCAAATCATACTTTGTTCTTTGCTCAATTCTTTGTGCTTCCAGCAGTTTTCCTTCCTTTTTAAAAAAATGCACTCTTTCTTCCATTTCTTTTTTTATTGATTCAATCATTTTTTTCGTATCTTCAGTAGTTAAATAGTGCGTTGCAGGCATTATTGTAATTCTTTTTATATTTCTAATTTTCTGCCCAGTAAGCGTATTAATTTCCGAAATGCTTTCCAAATCATCTCCAAAAAATTCAAAACGGTATCCTGTATCCTGATAAGATGGATGTAAATCAAGAATATCCCCTTTCACACGAAATTTCCCACGCTCAAAGGCAATATCATTTCTCTCATACCTAAGTGAAATCAGCCTTTTTATAAGCTCATTTCTCTCAAATCCAGTTTCCACATCAATCGGAATTGCTCTCTCTTTATAAGCCTCTGGTGATCCCAATCCATAAATTGCCGAAACTGAAGCTACAATAATAACGTCTCTTCTGTTCAAAAGCGCCGCTGTCGCCGCATGCCGCAATTTATCAATCTCATCATTAATCGAAGAGTCCTTTTCAATATACGTGTCAGTTTGCATAATATATGCTTCAGGCTGGTAATAATCATAGTAAGATACAAAAATATTCAACAGCATTTTCAGGAAAAAAACTGCTTGTATTCATTATAAAAGCTGTGCTGCAAGCGTTTTTATTCGGTGCCATTATCAAAAGCTGGACGATTTATTTTTTTCAATAACATTCGCAACTGTAAATGTCTTTCCTGATCCCGTAACCCCAAGCAGAATCTGATCCGTAATACCATTTTCCAAGTTTTCCACGATTTTTTTGGATAGCCTGAGGCTGATCTCCAGTTGGCTGAAATTTTTGAATGTATTTTTAAAATCCATTTCTATTTTTTTCCTCCTTTCAAAAGTTTTTTTTGTTGTAAAACATTAAACTTGTTATCAAAATAACTAAATAATTCTATGTCTTTAATTTTTTTCTTTATAAATAAGTTTTATTGTGATGCTCTATGTTAAGAAATTTTAATATAAATAAGCAATAAAAACAATCACTAATCTAAGAAAAATCAAAAATTATTTTATTTTTATAACCCATTTCATCAAGAAATTTCTTATTTTTTTCTCCACTTCTTCTTAACTTTTTACCCATAATTTCAAATTAACCTTCAAATCAATCAGATGCTCAATTTCCCGTCTAGCCTCTATCCCAATTTTTCTTCAGCATAGCCCCATCTTTTTCCAATAATAATCCCCTTTTTGACTATCCCTTTTCAACATAAATATTAATATCATATTTTCTAATTGCCGGCTTCGTTTCCACATTAATAATTTCCACAGCTACACTATGCGGAATTTCATCTTTCGTATGATGCAAGATTTTTTCCCTAACTGTTTCCACAACAATCTTATTTACTGGTAAATCTGTGTAATAATCCTCTGGATAAAACCACACATCATTTGATAAATATTTCTTGGCAACTTCAAATATTTTATGAATCCCAATCGCATATTCTGCCGTAAGAGTTATTATTTCATCAAACTCTCCCAATTTTTCACGAATTTCCTTTTTTTCTCCTCAATTTCCTCATCCGACATTTTTATCAATTTTATTAATAACAAGAACAATCGGTGTTTTCACACTTCTCACATTTTCATTGACAAAAATATCCCCAGTCGAAATTTCCTGTGTTCCATCCAGCATAAACATTATTAAATCCACATTTTCAAGCGCTTCTAATGCCACATTAGTCATATGCTCCCCAAGCAAATGCTTAGGTTTATGAATCCCTGGCGTATCTACAAATATAAACTGATTTTCTCCAATATTCACAATCCCCTTTATCTGATCCCGAGTCGTCCCAGCCTTATCCGACACAATCGCAACCTTTTTCCTTCACAAAGCTTTATTCATAAGCGTAGACTTCTAACATTCGGACGTCCAACAATTGTTATAAATCCTGATTTCATTCCTTCTCCAATTCTATTTTTTTATATTTTTTTCACAAATTCTGATTTTAGTTTCATTGCACCAAAACCATCTATTTTACAATCAATATTATGAATCCCATCATCAATTAATCTAATATTTTTTTAACTTTTGTCCCTCTTTTTAAATCTGATGAAGCACCTTTTACTTTTTAAATCCTTTATAATCGTAACATTATCTCCATTTTGCAAGATATTTCCGTTTGCATCTTTTACTACAGACTTCATCACTGCTTTCTTCTTCGGTTTCTGCCCATTCGTAAAAAAACATTCTGGGCAAACTAGCATATTTCCATCCTCATAAACGTATTCCGATCCACATTTTGGACATTTTGGTAAACTCATATTTTATCATCCTTTCAAATTTTTCATAGTTATTTATTATTATATCACGAAATGAAGAGTTAGAAAACATATTTATTATTTTTTTATTTTCAACTTATAATCTTTATCTTAATTTTTCATTTATATTAATTTTTTTGCAGTAAATAAAGGCATTATAAAAAAAGCGTTATGAAAAAAATAATACTCCATAATACAAAAAAACTGTCCACAAAGGAGCTTTTTCCGTTGATATTAATCTGTAAAAACGGTATTTTGCTTCCAGCATAAATAAATCCTTCAAATGCTTTAAAAAAATAATTTCTGTTACAAAAAAACAACTATGCCATTAAATAATGATAATTTAAAAAAATATTTAAAAAGTACGGCAAAAAAATAGGCACTGGATAACAACTGTTCCAATTGGAATTCCTACAATGTTCAGTAAAAAAATGAGAATAATGGTAATTTTTTTCAAAATAATATAAAAAAATAGTGGAATACTTGTGATTTGGATTGTCAGGCTTAAAAAAATATCAAATCTACAGTATTTCTTAAAAACTTCATTTTTTTATTTTATCCAAAAACTTTTTTTCCTGATAAAATTTCTTAAATTCAGGATTTACAAAGATTATCGCTACAACTGCAGCATAGGAAAGGCTGCATCGAAATATCAAAAAAAGTGAATAGGGATTTAACACAATTATGACAATAAATGACACTAGCAAAGATTTTTTACTTTCCTCCTGTTCAAAAAGGATTCTTGCTAAAATCATCATCGCTCCCATAATATAGGCACGTAAAATCCCTGGAGAAAATCCGATTAATGCACAATAAAAAGTAAGTACCACAAGTGCCATTAAATACTTAAACCTGTATCCTAACGACAACCCATCCAAAATTTTCACAATCCCAATCACAACAAGACTTATATGAGTTCCAGAAATTACAATTAAATGAGCCAGCCCTGTGTATTTAAACTTATCTTTCATATCTTTAGAAACTTCTGCTTTTTCCCCTAAAACTGCAGCACGTGAAAAAAAGCGTACAAATTTTCATCAGTTATAAACAATTCATCAAAAATATTCAAGATATATTTCCGAACTCCATTCAGCCGTGATTCCTTATATCCCAAAATTTTCCCATCAATTTTAACATTTCCATTTTTACTTATAACCTTCCTAATTTTGTACCGCATAAGGTAAAATCCATATTCTAGCCCTTTTTTTATTCTCAATGCTCGCCTGATTTTTTTCAAATATTTATTATTAACTTTTAGAATACTCCCACGATTCCCATCAATTTTTAACATAAAGCATCTTTTTCCCCAGCAAAGCTCTCCTTTAAAAAGTAACAAAATTTAGATAAAACAAAAACAAAACAATCCCTGCCAAAATCAATATTCCAAATTGCAAAGCTCTTTTTCACTTCTTCAATTCCAATTTCCATACAAAAAAACTTTTTTTAAATTCTGCACTCTTCGCAAAAAGTTCAGATTTTATATATTTTTTTCCTTGCCGTTTTTTTCCCGCTGCTTCTTCATTTCTAAAAATATATTTATCAAATTCACTATTTTTCAAATTTATTTGAATGTTCATTATTTTTTTCTATTTTCTTTATTTTTTTACTTTCCTTATTTTTTTAAATTTTCATTGGCTTCATTATTTTTATTAATCTTTATATTTTTCAACATTCCTAAAATTTTTCATTTTTTTGGAATCTTCATTTTTTTATTTGATTTTTTTCACTATTCTACGAAAACTTACATTTTTAAAAATCTCTTTTTTTATTACTTTCCTCTACTATTCCATTATCCCCAGTATTTCCCCTTTTTTCATCTTAAATTTCCTCCTCCCACAAATTAGCCTTTTAAATAGTCATCCGAAAGATTAATCGGCTTTTTTTAGCCCGATAAATACTTATAATCGGATATTTTGCCGCATTTATTGTATTTGTAGAAATTCTATAATAAATCTTTTTCCCCTTTTTGTCTAACAAATAAACAGAAAAATCCCTTTCAAAAATTTCCCTCATTCGTAGTTCTTCTCCTAAAATCAGCATTTTTTTATTGGAATTATTTGTCATATAAGATAAGTTTTTGGAAATCTCCATTTTATCAACAATATCCTTTTTGCCCATTTTTTTCATCTAAAAAAATAAGCCATCTTTTTCAGATATTTTTAAAAATCCAGCACATATTCCTTCCTATTGTGCTGTGCATACTGCTGAATTTTTCCTAATAAACTGGCTAATATTCCTCTTCTGAATTGCAAACTCCTGATTTTGCCTCTGCTTCTGCAAATTCACAGAAATAACCATAAACAAAATCGCCATAATCGAAATGTACAACAAAACCTCAATAAGCGTAAACCCATTGCTATCCCCTTTTTTTTTCTCATTTTTTTCTTCCCCTAAATTGATTAACCTATTTTTTTAATTATATTATACAATATTTTTTTCTAAAAAAATCAAATTATTTTTTTAAAAATTTTATTAATTTAATATATAATTAAAAATTTGAAATCAAAAATAATCTAAAACTTAACTTAAAAACTTTATAGAAATTTTGAAAAAAATATGCTATAATTTTACAGAAAACTTATTTTAAAAATTGAACTTAAACTGCATATATACTATTTCTTGTTAAAAATAGTTTTTTTGATTGGAATTTAGATTAAAGAATAAAATCGTTTAATATTAAAATTTTGAAAAAAATTTGTTAAAATAAAAAAATATTTTTATAAAGAAAAGGAATGATCAATATGACAAAAAAATTTAATTACAAACCATTAATTGAATATACAAATTATGAAGGGAAAAAAATATGTAAAACCTGAAAAAAAGTCTGGAGATTTAAAGGAAGATATGGAGTTTTTTTAGAAAAAAATGGACAAAATGCTAGAAAAAGTTTTTACGGAAATTGCAAAGGCTTTGGAAGAAAAAGACAGATGGATTTCATTTGCAGAAAGTTAGTAGCTGGATGAATCAGGCTCAGATTGCAAGACCTTATCTTTGGGTGTTTTTGCGGCAAGATGGGGATAGTGAAAGTGAATCAGGGATTGCGTTGAGAGTTTTTAAAAATGAGAAGACTAGGAAAGAAAATTGGGATTTCGCTTGAAGTGAGTTTTGTTGAGCGTAAAATTGGGGAAAAATACGCTTGAAAAATCAGAATAAAGTTTTGGAAGTTCCGATTAATGAACCGCTTTATTATTTTGTGCAATTTGCGAAAAGTAAGGAAAACTGTGCTTTGGATAGATTTGAGGGAAATGAAAAAAATAGAGAAAAATTTCTTAAAGATTGGGAAAATGGGAAAATTAGGAAAGTTTTGGTTAAGTTTGATGTGGAAGAGATTGAAAGATTTGAGAGTTTGGATGAGCTTTGTTGAGGAATTTTTTTGAAGGATTTAAATTGCTTATGCCATTTTATGCTGCTACTCACTAACTAGTAAAAATTATTTAAATTTAAAGGAATTTACTACTATTGAATAAAAGACTAAAAAAATTTGTTGTAAAATAAATAAAATATTATTTTTTTATATTAGACTTGTTCAATAACTATATAAATTTAGGATTTGACAAAATAAATATTTAAAAAAATTAGAGGTTATTCCTTGTAAACTTAGGGTTATCGAACATATCTATTATATTATTTGAGAAAAAAATTAGGAGTGATGATTTTGAATTTTGATGAAGCGTTTAAAAATACTGGAAATAGAGCCGACAAATGATAAGAAAAAAATAAAAATTGCATATTCTAAAATGTTGAAAAAAATATCATCCTGAGGAGTTTCCTGAGATGTTTATGAAGATTAATGAAGCGTATAGAGTTGCTTTTGGAGTTTGAAAAAAATCTGGTTTTTGATGAAGTGAAATCAGAGAGTGAGACGGCTGAGAAAAAAATGATGAAGATACAGAGTTTTTTTGAAAGAGTGAAAAAGGATTTTGAAGAAAAATAAAGAAAAACTCTTTTTTTGGAAATTTTGAAGATATTTTTTTTCTGAAGGAAAGAATGAAAAATAAATTTGAGAATATTTTTTTCTAATAAAAAAATAATTATGAGAATGAAAAAAACTTTTTGAAAAAAATAAAGAGGAAAAAGAGAATACAAATAATTTTTGAGAAAAAAAGAAGAACAGAAAAAAATCAATATCTGAGTGGCTGGAGCAATTTAGAAAAACTTATTTTTTTTCAGAAAATCGTCCACTATATGAGTACGATGTACTTTTTGTCTGAATATCATTATAAATTTGATGAATTTGAGAAGAGGCAAATTAGGGAAATTTTGAGGAAAAAATAACGATTGGAGTAATATAACTGATATTGAAAAAAACTTTTGATTTATAATCTTGGTGATTCTAATGAACAAAATGACATTGTTTTAGAAATTTTTAGGGAAAAAAATCAAAGAAATTCTAAGACGGATAATAAAATTTTTAGATGAAATTGCAAAAAGAAATTAAGAGTAAAAAAATATTTTGGCAAAATGAAAAAGGGTATGACATGTTTATCCAAAAATTATTTGAATGTCATGGTTTTTAAGGTATTTGGAATAAATATTGCATTGTATCCTTTTTGATGCGGTAGGCAAAGATAAAAAAATGTTTTTAAATATATGTTGCGTAGAATTGGAATGCATATGATAAAAAGATGAATATGAAAGTGAAATTAAAAAGTTCGTATCGCAAAAATTAGTAATTCTATGAAAAGTTTTAATAACAAAAATGAAGAAAAACTCAAAAAAATAATTTTAAATTTGTAATGACGGTAATGAGTTCAATAGTGATGGTATTGTATTTGACTGTGATAAGTTTTTTTGAAATTTTTTAGCTTGGATGGCAGCGGTATTCGCAATAATTTGTGTTATTTATATATTTAAAAATGTGGCGATGATAGGAATTATTTTGTTTACGATTATAGATTGGATTAATATTGCGAATGAAAAAAAGATTTTAAATGGAGTAAAAAAATATGGAATATCTAGTTATCTGTCTATTTTATTAATTAGCGGAATAATTTTTGATAGGGAAAAATTATTCAGACTAGTGATGAAACATCAATAAATTTAGGCTATATGCCTTATTTGAAATTAATATTACAATATATTTTTTTTAATGCAATTATAATCACAAAAATGATCGTAACTACAAATATTAGATATAATCGATTAAAAGATTTTTTTCAAAACAAGTATTAAATACATTAGATGTATTTGTCTTAAAAAAATATCAAGGAGGAAATAAAAATGGGAAGAATGATTGGAATTGATTTGGGAACAACGAATAGTCTGGCTACATATATTGATGATAATGGGGAAATACAATTTGTAAAAAAATGAGTATGGAAATATTTTTGATTCCGTCTGTTGTGGGAATTGATGAAAAATAACGAGATAACTGTAGGAGAATTGGCGAAAGAGAGAAGGATGATGAACTCTGGAGAAACTGCAAGTAATTTTAAAAAGAAAAATGGGAACAAGTGCGAGAATCAAAAATAAAAAGATAAAGTTTTTTTGATGCACAAATGCTTTCTTCGATTGTGTTGAAACATTTGAAGGAAAATGCGGAAAGACAGTTAAATGAAAAAATAGATAGAGCGATTATCAGTGTTCCAGCGTATTTTAATGACAAGCAGAGAAAGGATACAAAAAAATAGCAGCAGAATTGGCAGGAATTACAGTAGAAAGACTTATAAATGAACCAACGGCTGCTGCTTTGTCACTAGGAAGTTATATTTTAGACAAAAAAATTTAAAATTTTTTTGGTGCTTGATTTGGGTGGTGGGACATTTGATGTTACTTTACTCGAAACATTTGAAAATATTATGGAAGTGATTTCTATAAGCGGGGATACGATGCTCGGCGGGGAAGATTTTACTACAAAAAAATATGCGAAATTTTTGAGAAATATTCAGAAATCTGTATTGGATTTGAGTCGTGATGAAAGAGTAAAATTGTACACGAAGGCTGATAGAGCAAAAAAATTAATAAGTATAAAAGATGTAGAAATAGAAATGAAAATTGAGAAACAAATTATAAAACGAAAATTACTCAGAAGGAATTTAGAGAAGCAGTGAAACCGTTACTTGTGAAAAATAAAAAAATGCGATAGACAAAGCATTGCAAGACGGAAATACGAGTGCTCACGAAATAGAAAAAAAGTAATTTTAGTTGGTGGAGGTGTAAAACTAGGTATTATTGAAGAGTTTGTAGAGAAATATTTTAACAAAATGCGTGGAGAAAAATACATTTTTAGACAGTACAAATTTTTGTTGATGGGAAAAAAACTTGTATCAATAGTTCAAAAATCCAGATACGGTTGTGGCTTATGGAGTTGGAGTAACTGTTGGAATGAAAGAGAGAAATAAGGCGTTTAAGGAAAGAATTTTTGACAGATGTGTGTCCATTTACGCTTGGAATTGAAGTGATTGGAGAAAGATTTGCACCAATTATTTCTCGAAATGCGACAGTTCCTACAAGCAGATCCCAATTTTTTTCTACGACAGAAGATAATCAGACAGTGATAAGAATTGCGATTTATCAAGGAGAAAGTTTAAATATAAATTGAAAAATTTATTTTTGGGAGATTTTGAAATAAATGTTCCAAAAAATTTGGCTGAGCGTGAAAAATGTTGAAGTGAGATTTACTTATGATATAAACGGTATTCTGGAAGTGGAAGCGACAGTTGTGAGTACAGGACTTAAAAAAAGTAAATTGATTGTAAATGGAGATTTATCTGAAGAAGAAAAAAACGAGAAAAATAAAAATGCTGGAAGAAATAAAAATTCAGTCTGAAAAATAAAAAAATAAGGATAAACTGCTGCTTGAGAGAGCAAATAAAATTTATGCTGAGATAGTAAATACAGAAATAAGAAATCATATTTCTGGTTATTTAAAAAAATTATCAAATGGTTGTAGCAACAGGCGACAGAATCCGTATTCAAAAAGGCGAAAGAAAGTTTCTACAGTTTCTTGATAAAATTGATCCTGAAATTAATGATATGAGTATAGAAGATATTTTGAAAGATTTTTGAAGACGAAATGGAAGAAGAAGATATGAAAGAAGAAGATGAACTGGAATTTTGGAATTAGAAAAATAAATTTTAAAAATATTGTGTTTACTGAGATTTGTGGACTTTTATAAATAATAAACGTAACTTTTTATAAGGAGAAAATGATTATGAAAAATAAAAAAATTGTTGAAAAATATTTGGGTTGTCAATTTTGGCAGGAAATATTATGAATGCAGAATACATAAAAAAGAAATGGAGAAATTTATTATCGGGACTGGAGCGAAGAAAAGCCAAGAATATTAAAAAAATATAGATAAAAAAATCATTTGAAATATTGGAAAATGATTTTTGCAAAAAGATAAGAATAATATTTATTATCAAGGGGAAAAAGATTGAAAAGATAGATCCTAAAAAGTGCTAAAAATATTTGGAAGTCATTTTGTGAAGGATGAAAAAAATTGTTTTTTTGATGCTGATGAAAAAAAGGAATTGAAAGATGTGGATACAAAAACGCTTAAATCAGTTGGAGATTATTATTTTTAAAGATAAGAACAATGCTTATTTTGATATGAAAAAAATTGATGAAAAAGTTGATTTGGAGACATTTGTTTATTTGGACTATTTTTTTATGCTAAAGATAAGAATAATCTGTATTTTTATGGACAAAAAGTGAAAGGTGTAAGTCCAAACAATTTTAATTTTTTTGACTTTGTTAAGCAGTGTTCTGACAATATCATTAAAAAGCGGAAATGATTTTTATCTTGTTTATGAAAAATAATTCGAATGAAAAAAATATATGCGAAAAAAATGGATTTCCCAATTGACAGGGATACTTTTTGAAAGTTTTTTTCCATGAGAGTTTATAAAGATAAAAAATAATTTTTATTATTATGATGATACTGATGATATAAAAAAAGGGAAAAACGCTTATTAAATTTAAAAAATGAGGCTGATATAAAAACACTTAAATTTTTGAAGGAAAAAAATGGCGAAAAAAAGTAATGAATATATAAAAGATGAAAAAGAATGTCTATTATGTGGATGAAGAAAATGTAGAAATAAAAAAAGATAGAAAATGCTGATTACAAAAACCTTTCAAGTTATTGAATACTTATATGCAAAGGATAAAAAAACAATGTTTATTATCAAGGGAAAAAGTTAAATAATGTTAATCCAAATTACTTTTATAATTGTAGACAATGAGATAAAATATAATAATGAATTTTATAAAATTGATGAAAAATATGAATCTTATAAAAAAATAGAGAGAATAAAAAGATTGATAAGATAAAAAAAGGAGCAAGTATTATGAAAAAGAAAAAGTTTACTAAAAAATATTGGTTTTATTTATTTTAGTGGGAACTATCGCAAATGCTGAATATTTTAAGGAAAAATGGAGAAGTTTATTATAAAATGCCATATTTTGAAATCAAGTCGAAAGTGAAAGGTGCGGATGCGAAGACTTTGGAGAATGTTGAGAAGATAATATGGAAATAATTGGCTTTTTGGAAAAGATAGCAAGAATACTTAAATAAGAAATCATATTTCTGGTTATTTAAAAAAATTATCAAATGGTTGTAGCAACAGGCGATAGAATCCGTATTCAAAAGGCGAAAGAAAGTTTCTCACAGTTTCTTGATAAAATTGATCCTGAAATTAATGATATGAATATAGAAGATATTTTGAAAGATTTTGAAGATGAAACGGAAGAGGAAGATATGAAAGAAGAAGATGAACTAAAAATTTTGGAATTAAAAAAATGATTCTTAATTATGAAGAAAAAAATAATTAAATATTTAAATTTTAATGATTTTGAAATTATGAAAAAAATGAGGTAAAAATATATTAAGAAACTGAAAAATAAATAATAAATTAAAGTAAAAATAAATTTGTTTGACAACTTTTTTTAAAAAAGGAGTGAGATGGTTATGAAAAAGAAAAAAATTTATTGAAAAATATTGGGATTATTGATCTTAGTAGGAAATGTTGCAAATGCTGAATATTCTGGGAAATTTGAGAAAACTTATTCTAAAAAAATTCAGATTATAAAAATGAAAAATTACGAGTGTCAAAAAGTGGAAAAAAAGTAAGAGAAATGTTTCAAAAAAATGTTAAGTAATCAAGAAATTGATTTGAAACTTATTGAAAAAAATTGGAGATTCAAATTATTTTAGAAATAAAAATGGGATTTATTATAAAACTGGAGAAAAAAAGTTTTGGAATTGGATGGTGTTGATAAAGATAGTTTTGAAGTTATGGAATTTGGAAATTATGGGAAAGATAAGAATAGTGTTTTTTTATCATAATAGAAAATTGGATGGTGTTAAACCAATTGGATTTGAGGAACTGGATGAAAGATTTGCGACATATGAAGGTGTTCTTTTTCATAATGGAGAAAAAAAGTTGAGGGAGTGAGAAGAATTGAGAGTGGCGATATGGATATGAATGGTCTTGAGAGAATTAGAGTTTCTGATCATTGGGATCTAGGGTACTCAAATTATTTCAAAAAATAAAGATGGAATTTATTATGCGGGGGAAAAGTAAATTTCTTAAATTGAACGGTGCAGATAAAGATAGCTTTTAGTGTGACTTTTAAAAGGAAAAATATGGAAAAGATAAAAAAACAGTGTCTATTATCAAGATAAAAAAATGGACGGTGTAAAAACCAAGTGAATTTATAGAGTTAAATGATATTTTTGCAAAAGATCGAAATAATATTTATATTGATGGGAAAAAAACTTGAGAATTTTTGAGGCAAGAGATTTTTTTGATTTTTGGATGAAAAAGAGATTCGAGTATAAAAAAATAAAAAAATATTATTATGATAAAAAAAGTAAAACTGTTAAAGAAGATAAAGAAATTGAAAAAAAGTTTTTAAAGTTATCAGACAGAACTAATACTATTTTTTTAAAGGATCTTGAATAAATTTACCATTTTAAATAGAAAAAATTAAAAAAATGACAAGGAGCAAAAATATGAAAAGAAAAAGTTTACTAAAAAAATATTGATTTTTATTTATTTTAGCAGGAACTATCGCAAATGCTGAATATTTTAAGGAAAAATGGAGAAGTTTATTATAAAATGCCATATTTGGAAATTAAGTCGAAAGTGAAAGGTGCTGATGCGAAGACTTTGGAAAATGTTGGAGAAGACAATATGGAAATGGCTGGCTTTTTGGAAAAAGATAACAAGAATACTTATTTTATTGGGAAAAAAAGATAAAAGATGTTTCACCTAAAAGGATTTGAGATTTTGGATGCTAAATATGTAAAAAGATGATAAAAACTTATATAAATTGGAAGATGATTTGAGTTCTTATTTTTTTAAGGAGTGAAATAAAAACGAAAAAGTTTCGATCGACGGACTTGATGTGAAAAGTTTTAAGGTTTTAGAGAATAATAAAGATTACTACTTCGACTATTATGTAGATAAAAAGCAATGTTTATCTAAATAAAGATAATTTGGAAAAAAATAACAGGAGCGGATAGAAATTCTTTTTGAAATTTTAGGGTATTCTATTGCTAGAGATAAAAAAATAATGTCTATGAGAAAGGGGAAAAAAATTAGGAAATATAGATATTGCGAGTTTTAAATATTTTGAGAATGGGATAGCGAAAAGATAAGAATAGAGTCTTTTTATATGGACGAGCGTAAAGATATTAAAAAAATGTGGATGCGAAGACTTTTTGAGAGAATGGGAGAAAGTTATTATTTTAGGGATAAAAATAATGTTTTTGCTTTTAAAAAAATGATTATTCTGACTCTAATTATAAGTTGGTTTTGGAAATGTCGAAAAAAATATTGATAGAAGTAGTTTTGATATTTTTGAATAATGAATTTGGGAAAGATAAAAAATGGCGTTTATTATTTTGGAGAAAAAAATAGATGGAATTTCTTCGAATAATGCTAAAGTTGTTGAAGAATTAGGAGATTACGATTATATTTTTTTCAAAGTGGCAATGATCATTACTTGGTGACTGTAAATGAAGGAAATTCATATGACAAATCAGATGATAATACAAAAGAAAAATTTAAAAATAAAGAAAAATAAATGGCTTGAATATTGATTATGACACATTTAAATATTTTGAAATGGACGATTTGTATAAAGATAAAAAAATAATTTTTATTATCATTCAGATAATGACTTGAAAAATTAAAAAGTGGCATTGATGTTAAAAAGTGCTGAAAAAAATAATTGAATTGCGTGATTTTATAAAGGACAAAAATAATATTTATTATTTTTCTGATGGGAAAACTTGAGAAAAATTAATTTGAAAAATTGATGTAAATAATTTGGAATATTTGAATGATGGAAATTCTGTTTTTAGTAAATTTATTTGAGAGATGGGAAAAAAATGTTTACTTTGTGAATGATGGAAAAAGTAAAAGATTGTGAAAAAAATGTTGATAAAAACACATTTAAAGTTGTAAACGGAAATTATGGAGTGGATAGAAAAAATGTTTATTACTTGGGAGAAAAAAACTGGCTTTTTGTAGGACTAGATGGGCTTAAAAATCTTTTAACGAGGGTTATTTGAAAGATAAGAAAAAAATGTTTATGAAATTTCTGTAAATGATAATGATGAAGTGAAAAGTAAAAACCGATTAAAAAAATCTTAATATTGATGTGGCAACTTTTGAAGATATTTTCGGTGGATTAAATTACAAAGATAAAAAAATTCCGTTTATTATGTTGATGAAAATAATGGAGAAGTTTCTTTTGAAAAATATTAAAAGGAGCAGATCCAGCTACATTTGAATTTGGAATTATTTCTAAAAGATAAAAAAATAGTGCTTTTTATCAATAATCAGAAATTGGAAGGCGTGAGTTCTAAAGGGTTTGAAATCTTGGATGATTGGTTTAATTTTGTGAAAGATTATAAGAATGTTTTACTATTTGGATAGAGAAAGTGATGGGATTACTTATAAAGTAAAAGTTTTAGATACAAAAAGGAGTTGACATTCCGAGTTTTGAATTTCTTGGAGATTCTTATAACAAATATTACAAAGATAAAAACAATATTTATTTTTTTGAATGATAAAGATGATAAAATGGAATTTGAAAAATTAGTTGGTGCGAATCCGAAAACATTTGAAATTATTGACGATTATTTTGCAAGAGATGATAAAAAATGTTTATTTCTTTAATAAAAAAAGTGATTGGAGTAGATGCGAAAACTTTTTGAAGAAGTTGGTTATGATATTATAAAAAGATAAAAATGGTTTACATATTTTAATAGATTCTAATGAAACTGAAATAAAGGTAAAAAGCTTTTGAAAAGCAGATGGAATTGACTTGAAGACATTAAAGAAATTAGATAACGGTTATTTTAAAGATAAAAAAATAATATTTACTATGGATTGAGTGGCAATCTTTATAAAATAAAAAAATGCTGATTTACAAACATTTGAAGTTTTAACTTCACCTTACAGCAGTTCTGTTTATTTTGCGAAAGATAAAAAAATAATGTTTATTATAACGGGAAAAAAATTGGATGGAATTGTTCCTAATGATTTTGAGCAGATACAAAGTTATTTTATAAAAGGATAAAAATGGAATTTATAAATTTGAAGAAGGTAAAAATGAACAAGATCTAAAAATAACTCCAATTAATGCAAAAATAGATTTTTAAAAAAATCTTAAAGAATTAGATTGGAAGTATTTTGGAGATGATAAAAAAATATTTATTATTTTGATGAAGATAGTTTTAAAAAAAGTAGATAAAGCAGATATAAATTCATTTGAACGAATAGATTCTACTGGCTTTTTAAAAGATAAAAAACAATGTTTATTATGAGGGAGAAAAAAATAGAAGGAATAGATATGAACAGTATCGAAGTAATAAATGGAATGTGTATAAAAGATAAAAAAATAGTGTCTTTTATGAAGGGAAAAAATTAAGAAATATCAGTCCTAACAATTTTAATATTTTTGACGGTGGAATTTCATATGATAAAATTTTAGTTGACAAAAAACGGAGCTTATAAATTGATGGAAAATGAAAAATCAAAAAGATAAAATAAAAATAATTCCACTTGACAGTAAAAAAATATTGACTTAAAAAAACTCTTGAAAGAATTGAATCTCCAATGGATAGTTCTAATTATTTTAAAGATAAAAATGGGGTTTATTTTTTTGAATGGAGAAAAAAATTCGTGAAAAATAAATGGAGCAGATATAGAGAGTTTTTGAAGTGACAATGAGTGGAAAAATATGGAAAAGATAGGAATAATGTTTATTTTGAAGGGAAGAAAAATGGAAGGGAGAATCCTAAGAAATTTGAGGAGGAGATGGAGATTAAATAATAGGAATTGCTTTTGTTCGAATTACTAAATTTTGGAATAAAAAGGAGAGTTATTGTGAACATTAAAAGATATTTGTTAAAAATTTGATTTTGCTTGTTTTGGTAGGGAGTGTTGCGAATGCAGGGGTATTTTTAAAGAGAAAAAAATAAAAATTTATTTTTATTGACACAGTGGAAGATTCTGAGAAAAAAGAAGTTGTGAAAAAAATATTGATTTTAGGACTTTTAAAAATTTTTGAAGAGAATGATAATTTTTGCGAAAGACAAGGATAATGTTTACTATAAGAATAAAAAAAGCTGGAAAAATGTAGATGTGAATTCTTTTTCAGATTGAAAATCCTTTTTATTGTAAAAGATAAAGATAATGTTTTTTTATATTACAAATAATGAAATTATAAAAAAATTAAAGGATTTAGTCCAGAAAAAAAGTAAAGTTATTGTTCAGTTTTACGTACCAACTATACTAATTAATAAAAAAATGGTATTTATACTTTTGATAAATATGAAAATGGAGAAATTACGATAAAATCAATAAAAAACCTGCAGAAATAGATATGGATACTTTGAATGTTGTTGATGGAGAGAATATGGCGATGCTTTTGTATTTAAAAAGATAAAAAAATAATGTCTATTTTATTAATTATAAAGAAAGTGAACAAAAAAATTTTAGATACTGATATCGAAAATGCAGAAGAAACTGAGAATGATAACTATAGTATTGATATTGAAATAAAAAAATTAGAAGGAGTTGACAGTAATAGTTTTGAAATAGATTCTATATATGGAAAAAGATAAAAAGAATTTATATTTTTTTAACAAAAAAATAACAGGGTAAATCCTAAAACTTTTTAAAGTTATTGGATCAAATAAACTTATTATCAAAAGATGATAAAGGGGTTTATTATCTTGGAAGAGAAGAAGTGAAAAATCCAAAAATGCTGATATAAATAAACTTTTGAAGAAGTATCGAAAGAATATTATCGAGATAAAAAAATAATGTTTATTATTATGATAATTATGATGGCGATGTAAAAAAAGTTAAAGGGCAGATGCAAAAAAACTTTTGAAGCGATAGAAGGTTATGCGTTAGGGAAGAGATAAAAACGCTGTTTATGACAGAGGGAAAGCTGATAAAGGGATTAGACCCTGTGACATTTGAAGATTTGAACGGAGATTTTTATAAAGATAAAAAAATGGAGTTTACTACGAAGGAATGCTAATGAAAGGGATTGATTCAAAAATCTTTTGAGCCATTCGTAAATTATACATATGTAAAAGATAAAAATGGAATATATTCCTTTTATCAAAAAGAAAATGAAGTTGTTGTTGAAAAAAAGTTGAAATTTCTCCAGAAATTGATTTAAAAACTTTACAACCTATCGAAAATTATTCTGAATATTCAAAAGATAAAAAAATAACGTTTATTATCATTTCAAAAAAATAGAAGGTGCTGATATAAAAACTTTTTGAACCTGAAGGGTATTCTATTGGAAAAGATAAAATGGGAGTATATTATGAAACTCGTAAAGTAAATGGAGTGGATGTAAATAAAGCTTTTGAAGTTTTTGAAAAATGATTTTTTTAAGGATAAAAATAATGTTTATTATAAAAAAATAAAAAGTTAGAAATATTCAAACCTAAAAAACTTTGAAGTAATAGACTATTCTTTAGTAAAAGCAAAAATGAAGATTTGTACTATTTTACTGAAGATGGAAAATAATAACACAAAATTTGTTCCATTAGAAAGTAAAAATGTCGATATTGATACTTTTCAAATTCTTGATGATGATTATGCAAAAGATAAGAATAATGTCTATTACAAAGGTAAAATTTTTAAGGAAGCAGATGTAAAAAAACTCTTGATAAACATTATAATGAAAAATGATAACGGGTACAAAAATAAGGGATAAGAAAAAGTGTATAAAACAAAAAAATGATATTTTTGCAATTGACTTTTTGAAAATATGATATAATTAAATTGTTAAAAAAACCCTAAGGGAAAAAAACTTTGTATTAAAAGTAAAAAAATATTGGCAAATTAAACTGGAGTTTTCCAGTTTTTGTTATAATAATTTTAATGAGTTCCAATAACTCATACTTTAATACAAAGGAGGTTTAGAGCAGTGAACAGCGATGAACTTATTAGACTTCTAGTTATTATGTATATTGTTTACAGACTGACTAGATAGTCGAAAAAAATATCGAATTTCACCTCTACCTCTACCCTTAGGGGAGTTAAATTATTCAAATTATTAAAATTAACAATTTTCTAAAAATCCAAACAAATCCTTTTTCCCATTCGTATATCAGAATCCCTAAAATGATTCCCCTCATTCCATTCCAAGACACATTTTTCCAAATCTTCAGAATTTTTCAAAATCCCAAAAATATTCCCTTATATTATCCCCAATCTTCGATAAAACCTGATGTTTAGTCTTTTCCTCCAAATCCCCAAGACTCAAATAAACATCTTTTGCCAAAATCTCATTATTTTTCACAAACTTAATCCAATCCTTATACCAAACTGATGGTGAAACTCCAACAACTCCTGCAAAAATATCTGTCTGATACCCGCTCCAAAGTGAAAAATAATCCAGCAAGAGAATATCCACCTAAAATATACTTCACATTATTTCCTTGAATATTCACAAGTTTTTACCAAATTTGGAATCAATTTTTTTCCTTTATAAACTCTAATGTTTTACCAGCTCCATCGCCAAAATTTCCTTTTCCACGAAGAAGTGGCATTTCCCAAGGTGTCAGCTCACTATTCCAGTCTTCTATTTTGAAAAGCTGCCAAGCTAAAATTTTTATCTGTATTTTCAGAAATATATTTCACTTCATTGTCTAAAAAGTTGTATATCATGCTCATCAACAGGCTGTATTAAAATATATTCTATCTTTTTTTATTTTTCATTTGTATATAAAATACATTCTTTTTCTTCTATTTTGAAATTTAATTTTTTTCATATTTACTCCTTTTTTTAATATTTTTTTTGAATATTGAATTTATTTTAAATAAATTTTGATTAGTATAATTAATTATAACATATGTTTTTTTAAAAAAATTTTTATTCAATTTATTTATACTATTTTTATAATTTTTTTCTTTGATTAAATATATTTAATTTTTAAATTATGGTAAAAATAAATTAAAATATTTGATAAAATCTGGAATTTTTGTAAACTCTATCAACAAAAGAATATTTATAGAAAGGATAATGAAGTGTTTAGAAGGAAAAAAGAAATTTTTTTATGTTGAAAAAAGTTAAAATTATTATTAATGAATCAACTCTTGATGTATTTAGAAATACAATCTATTATGTAGATGTGCAGGATGCTCTATGTATTAAAGGTGTTCCGTTTATTACCTGTGATATTTATGAAGATGAATTTTCCGACCATTTAATTGCTCAGGTGGGACTGGAAGATGAGGAGGAAAAACGATATATTACCAAGTATAGAAGAACTGAAAAAAATAAAAAAATTGTTTGCTTTATTCAGTTAGATGAGCATATAATAAGATAAAAATTGTTGAAGTGTTAAAAATTATATACAAAAATATTCAAATGGAGGTTATTTTTATGAATATAGAAATTGTACAAATTTGTGATATTACATTACCTGTAAAATTTGCCTTAAAAACCAAAAACTAATATTAAATATTTTCCTTTTGAATATGAAAAGAAAATATAGAATTTCTATTCTCTAAAAATAAAAATAGATTTTTTAGAAAAACTACAAAAGTTTGGAAATATCGAAGAATGGTTTGATTATTGTTTAAATTTAGAATTAGAAGATATAAAAATTTTTATTACCTGTTTTCATCTAAAAAATTTAAATATTCCCAACGATTTAAATACAAATAAGATTAAATTTATTTGTTATTTTTAAAAAACAATTTGATTCTTTATTTCACACCAAAAATGGGAGAAAACAAGTGGTGGCTGGAATATTACTTATACTGCTCACAAATACGAGAGTTCTATCAATGGAAAAACTTAAATTTTATGATAATACAGAAGATTTTAAAAATGTATTAAGTAAAAATAGCAACTTTTAGTGATAAAATTAATTTTTCAAAAATTTTAAAAAAATATTTTTTTAGAAAAAGCTTTTAACATTTTAAATGGGGAAAGTTTTGAAAATATAGAAATACTTTTTATGGACAAACTCTTTTCAAAATGCCTGAAATAAATGCAAGACTTTTTTTATTCAGCCAAAATTTCTGATGTTTTTGGTGGAATGGGTTCCTGGAATGACAGCCCTCCTTATTATGCACACAAAAAAAGGGCTTGAAAGTGAATATGACAGTCTTACGGAAGAACTTTTGACACAAATTAGGCTTGCTCTTTTATATTCTGTAAATGAGTGGTAAAATATAGTAAAATTATAATGAAGGATTTATGGAATTTTTTTCAAAAAGATACACTTATTGTTGTAGTTGTAGTAACAATTATTTTTTTCTAATAAAAAAATTAATGATAACAAAAAAATTTAGAAAAATTGAAGTTGATGATGAATTGAAAGAAAAAAATTAAATAAATTAGTAAAATAATACATTATATCTTTTTATAAATTTGAATAAAAATTAAAAAAACAAATTAGTAAATCAAAAAAATATGGAGGATAAAGAAATGAGTATAAGTTTTTATGTGAAAAAAACAAGAAAAATTTTTTTAGGTTATAAAGCCGTTTTAAATGTTGAAACTGCATTGAGTTTACTTGATAAGGAGCTTTTATACCTACAATACTGGAAATGTTGATATTAATGATTTGCTGTTATCTCCAGTTTCTAATTATCAGTGTCTTTTAATAGGAGATGATAAGGAAAGTTCAAGAGGATTTGAGCTATCTTACGACACACAATATAATAATTATATCGTGAGGATTTTTACGCCATCATCTAGGGAAGATTGGCTTTTGGCGTTGGAATATATAAAAGCGTTGGCTAAAGAATTTGATTCGGAGATTTTGAATGAGAGAGGTGAAGTTTATACTGCTGGTAACATTGATAAATTTGACTATGAATCAGATATACTTTATGGAATAAAAAGTAATTACAGAAAATATAAAAAGTGGAGAATCAGATACTTATGTTATTTTTGGTACAACTAGACCTGTTTCTTTCAATGAAGAAATGGTAGATGAAATAAATAATTCAAATAATCCTATAGATACTTTTTCAAGAATAGTAAGAAACATTCAAAAATTTAGATGCTTATTCGGCAAATCAACGTTTTTTTATAAAAAAATGATGAAGATGAAAGAATTATGGGAGCTTTTATAGTCTGACAGAAAAATGTTAGAACAATTCTTCCTTATAAACCTAGTGTTGAATTTCATAATTTAGATATCGTTAAAAAAATGATGATATAGCTTTTTTGGAATATAGGTTTCGTTACTATTAATGGAGATGAAAAATGATCCAAACAGTTATCAAGTTATTGGTCAATTAGATTATAATGATTTTATAAAAAAATTACCAAAAAGATAAGTATCGTTTTATTGACGCTTCATACATTCTTGTTGAGCCGTTAAGTAAAGAAGAAATTTTAGGATTTTTAGAAATATCTGTTAATTAGAATAAAAATGACTTTAAAAATACTAAAAATTAGGAGGCATAAAAATGGATAAAAATCGTAAAAGATGGGGTTATATCTTTGATGAAAAAAATTAGATATGTTAATTCCTAATATTCCAAGACAGAAAAAAATTTTGTAAAAAAATATTTTTGATTTTATCGTTACTATTTTTTTATCATTGCTCTAATGCAATTATATTTTTTTAGATAAAACTTCCCCAAAAACAAATAATATTTTTTTGATTTATAGTGGAGGTTCAGTTTTTTTCTTTTTATTTTTTTGTCTATTGTTATAAAGTAAATATTTCTTTCATCGAAAGAAAATTGAAACAACTTGAAGAAATGACATTGCCATATGAATTTGAAATTCATCCACTAAAAGATAATTCATATTTTTTTGTGTATTATATTATTTATTATGTTTATTACAATACTCTATTTTTAAATTAAATGAATTGTTAAAAAAATTTTACATCAAAAGATATTTTTTTCGTTATTTTTATGATTATAACGATTGCCGTCAATTTTAGCTTTTTTTGGAAAAATCTCAAAAAAAGAAAAATATTCTTTAATTATAAGTGGAAGAATTATAAAATTATTATATGAAAACAATGAAATAGAATTTATAGAAATTGATAATATCCGTTATGCCAAATTTTATGCGGCTAATGCTGGAAAAAGGCAGAAAAAGAAAGAAATCCCACTTTTCAAATTTTTTTGATAAAGAAGAGAAAAAAATTTGTTGAAATGTCTATCAAGCCAACTGATTATTATTTGCTGAAAAAAATATTTTACAAAAATATAATGTGATGATTGTTGATTTATATGATTATTTCTAAGAGTCTATATGATTTTAGAAATAAAAGTTTTTTTAATTACAAAATTAAAAAAATAAGGAGAAAAAAATATAATGTTTATTTTTTTATGTTGATATTGCAATTAGTAGTACTTATTATTAGTATCACAACTATTATCTATTTAATAACAAGAAAAAAATACAATGGAATGTTTTTTTACATAGAAAATGAAATTTTATGCCTAAACTCTATGCCTACAAAAAGATTCCACTTTCTGATATTGATTACATAGAATTTTATTGTAGTCGTTTTCGTAATAATTGCAGAGGATTAATAAAAGATTCATACGATAAATTCAAAAAGTAGTCAAACGATTTTTTTCAAACAAGTAAATTTACATTTTTTTGTCACTGAACAAATGGTTTTAGATGAAATTAATAAATTGACACCTATTTTGAAGGAATATTCAATACCATATACTATTAATTACAATTAAACTTCGAATGTTGTAGTTATAGAATTTTAAAAAAATTTAATTATATTTATTAAAAAAATAACAAATCTTATACTAAAAAAAGGAAGTGTTTTTAAATGGGAATATATGAAATAATTATAGGAACAATGTTTATACCATTTTTTTATTTATTCTATCAATATTTTTTTCTTTAACATTAAGAAAAAGAAATATGCAAAAAAATTATATCCGCTAAAAATTAATGATGATTTAAAAGACTTAGAACCACGAGAATTTTTTTATAATTTATTAAAAATGGAAAGAACAGCAAAAACCAGTTTACTGTGCAGAAATTTTTTTGTTGACAATAGATACCATTTATATCTTATTCGGTGGGTATGCTGAATATCTAAAAAGAATTAAAAATTTGCACAAGAGTTCCCTGATTTTCCAATAAATCCTATGTCATTTGTATTTATTAAATTTGGTATTCCTATTTTTTTATGGTTTTATTATACTTTTTCTATTATTATTTGCCTTATTTATGAAAAAAAGAAAAGAAAAATAAAAAGATTAGCTGAAATGCTAGATAACTTAGAAAAAATACAGATTTTTAAATTATGCAAAAGAAGATTTTATCAACTCTGAGAAAAATAGTTAAAACTGGAATGGTCGCACAAAGTGATTTAAAAAAATTGGAAGCAGATATTTATTTTCTGTCTATCCAGCATACATAATTCCTTATTCTTGGATTTCTGATATAACAATTGATAGAGTTTATAATCGTGGAGGAAGTTATTCATCTTTAACTTTTTATTTTTACTAAATCTTTTAAATCTGAAAAATATTTTTTGCTAAAAAGGAGATTGCTGAAAAAGGTTAGAGATTTTATTTTTGGGAAATGAAGATTTTTAGAGAGTGTCAATTAAAAATTTTTACACTCTCAAAAACCCTACTATTTAATTTAAAGTTTTAAGTCTTTAAATATAACTTCAATATCATCTTCTATACTTCCTAAAGATTCCAAAAATATCTTCATCAATTGCGTCTAACATAATTTTTTTCTTTTTCTAAAAAGCCTTTGATATATTTTTTTGATCTAAAGAATATTCAAATCCATCTCTTGTTACAAATATACTTTGTAAAAAAATAATATTGTGTATATTGCCCTTCTTTTAATCCTAAACGATGTATTCGATCCTTTGATTGTAATAAATGTACTAAATTATAACTGTATTCATAATAAATTGCATCGTGGCAAACAGAGTGTAAAGAAACTGATTCTGCTAAGGTATGTGGATTTGTAATTAATACATCAATTTCTTTTTCTTTAAATTTATTTAATATATTTTTTTCTTTCTTCTTCTGAAGTACTACCAAAAATGACACCTGTAGATATTCCCTCCTTTTTCCAATTGAGAAGCCAACTGTCGAATTGAATCAACAAAAAAATACACCAGATAATTACTGACTTCCCTTCTGAATTAAGTTGCTTTTACTTGTTGAATACAGGAATTAAATTTTTCAGTTTTACCAAAAAGAATTTATTAAATCTTTGATATCCTGTGAATAATCAACATAATCAATATCTTCTGGATCTGATGTAGTATCCAATATAGTTGAAAAAAATCTTCTTGATTTTTCAGATATAGACTTTTTAATAACATTTTAGGATTTGATTCTAACTGTAATAACCTAATAATTAATGCTAATTTGTTTTTAGCATATTTTAACAATAAAATATTAAAAATTTTATTTTCTTTTATCTGATAGTTTGCATGGTAAAAATAATATCTGGATTAACTTCAGGAACTTCCAATTGCTTTTTGTTGTTCTACAAAAAAATGGTTTGATCTTTTTGTTGATATTTTTCTATATCATATTCACTTGGAATCCTTAACTGGGCATCTCCAAAACCAAAAAAGTCATTATATTCTTCATGATATAAAATATGTAATAAATTCTTAATGTCAAGATACGAATTTGGAAGGGGTGTCCTGTTAATGCTATTGTATATCTAGCATTATATGATATTTTGAGAGCGTTCTTAGGGCTCTTTTTACCATTTGGATTTTTACTTTATGAACTTCATCGAAAAACAAGCAGTGTTTTATCATCTATAATATTTTTTTACCTCTTCCAAAATAGAATCTAAACTTTCATAATTAAAAAGTAGTAAATTTTTATGAACTGCTTTTATACAATAAGGCATTTTTCTTATCTCTTGAATTTGAATAATCTTGAATATTAAATATTTCTAATTTTTCTTTTTATTACCAAAACAATTATAAAATTCATCTTTCCATGAAATAAAAAGAACTTCTAGTACTGATCATAACTATTTTATCTACCAAACCTTTGTAGGATAAAAAAACTAAAAAAACTCCATAAACTGAAGATGTTTTTCCAGAACCGGGTACAGAAAAAATTAGCAGATTTTCTCATTGCAAACATAAAAAAATGAATCCCAAGCCTGTTTTTTTCCCTTTAATTTTTCTTACCATTTGACTATCAATAACAGTCTCTATAACTGTTATATTTTTTTCCAAGATTTCCTCAGTCTGACTTTTTAATTCCTAAACCCACTCTTGATCTTTCATTAATATATATTTCTCTTTTTGTATGTACTCTTCCACTTCTTTTGAAACGTGAAAATCAATATTATTTTTTTGAAGAATAGTTTTCTATTATTTCAATTATTTATCTGTCCAATAAACTTTTTATATTTTGTTGAGTTTTTTTAATGCATTATAATTACTTTCTGTAATAAACCTATGAATAATTTTCATTATAACTTTCTCTATCAGAATAATCTATTTTATCAATATTATTTTTCCATTTTTATATCTTGAAATCCAAGTGGAAATTCTATCATTTTGATCATTGTAAAAATAACTTATCCAATCTAATCTTATAAATTGGATAATCTTTTGAATGATTTCTAATGACTAATTTTTTTTATTTTTCTGTTTTAAATACAGACTTTTTCTGCTAAATCGTTTTCTAATAAATTCATTTTATATCACCTCATAATAAATTTCATAATCTGCAAACACTATTTTTAGAAATAGGGTCATAAAACATAGAAGTAGACTTTACAGAACTAATAACATCGTGCACATCAAGCACAATATTATATTCATCTCTTAATAAATCGTTTAAGTCATAAACTTCTATATAAAGTTTTTCCTGTTTATACACAATACGCTCTAAAAAAATCGTCAAAATTTGCTCCTTCACCATTACTATACATAAGTTTATTTTTTTCCCTATTCTTCTATAGGAAATTCTATTCTTATCTTCAATAAGAATAGATGTATAAAAATAATCGTCAAATCCCAGTTCATCTAATTCATGATAAAAATCCATTTTTTTCTTCAATGAAAATGTTGTAAAAATACTTATCTTTTCCTATAAATTCTAAAACATCTGAACAATATTGTTTTAAATCTTCTTTTTGTTATTCCTAGTTTTTTTCAATTTACTAAAATTAACAAATTTATTTGGTGAAAATTCAATAATTTCATATACATATTTTAATCTATAAATTTGAGAAGTAAACATCGGCAAAGATTTTATTTTTAGAAGATATATCATCCAATTTTACAATCTCATTTTTTTGTAAAAATTGATAAAAAAATAACTAGATGTTGAGTCATATTGACTTTTTATAATATATCCTCCAGAAATTTTATATCCTAATTTTTTTAATAAAATTGGATTCAAAAAAATTCCTTTTTATAGTTTGGAAATGTTTTTTTCCAATTTTTTTCTTTAACTTCTTGAACTGCATAAAGTTCTTCAGATAATATATCTTTTAGCTCAAGAAAAAAATTGAATCATCATACTCTTCAAATTTTTATATCGTACATTCCACTGCAATTATATTCATCTATGTAAGAAAGATAATTAACTGCAAATGTTTTAGAATCAACCCCATAAAAAAATCTTCATATTCATTTATAAAAGTCCTGTTTTGAAATAGGAGATAATAATGACAACAACTCTTTTACCTGCTGTTCTCTATCAGACTTTTACCAAATTCTATTGACGGCATTCTACCAAATTTTATTTCAGGATATTTATCCACAGTACATATTTTTTTAACAAATTATGAAGTTCATATTCATCACGAATATCATACATTTTCATTAAATCAGGATACATTTTAAAAATTTTTGAGACTTGAATATTCCTCATTTTTATACTGGCTTAAATTTAAAGTTTCTAAAAAGTCGCTAAAAATCATATCCTGAAATATTATAATATCTAAATTTTTTTCTTTGGTTTCCATAAAACATTCATATCATCTCTTATACGATTTTCATAACTTCTATCCACAATTTTAAGACTTTCTTCTTTTCTCATAACCTAATTCAGTTAAAAACATATCATACATTTCTTTAAATTCAATATAAGACATTCCATCATTAGCAAAATGCTTTTATAATATAATTTGTAAAACTTGCTCTCCCCACGAGTATTCTTTCTTTATCGAAAGTAATATAATCTTTATAAACAAATTTTTTTCAAAAACTCTCCGAATTATAGCAGGAATCTCTTCATCTTCTAAAAAGCTCCTGTAATGATTTTCTCACATTTTTTTAACCTGATTTAACTCATTTCTATATCTCAAACTTAAATAGTTATATGTTTCTTCTTCTCTTAAGGCAACTAGAAATGCCTCTTTATTCACATCATATTTTTAAATATATATCCTTAAAAATCTTCTTTAAATTTTTCCAAAAGATAATTTTTTTCAATCCTTTTTGCTTCAATCTGTCTTACTCTTTCTCTTGTTATCTCTAAAGTATCTCCTATTTCTTCCAATGTTTTCCCAGAAATTCTATTTAAAAAGATATTTGCTTCATTTTCTGTCAAATAATTGTACACTTCTTCTTTAACACTTTTATATACAATTACAAATCTATCATCATATAACTTTTTAATTAAGTTTGATTCGCATAAATATTCAATAGTTTTTTTATATATTTTTTTATCTTTTTAAAATTTCAGGAATACTTTCCCATAAAATATCTTCTTCAATTCCGTAAATATTTTTTTAGATATTTGTCTAATAATATATTTTAACCACTTTTCTTTCCCATAACTATTTTTTTCCACCATAAAAAGCGAAACTATATTTTCAGTTATATAATTATAATCATTTTTCCTCTGTTAAATCAGTATATTGCACTAAAAGAAAAAAATAGTGATCAGAAATATTTGAAATCAACTTTTTCAATATTGCAATTTAATATTTTAGCAACTTTTTTTAAAAAAATCAACACTTTCTTTTGAAATTTTTTTCTTCTTCTGATCCCTTATCTTCAATATTAGCTGGTATTCCAAAAATAAAAAAATATAAGAAATTTAAATCTTTGCAGTTCTTTTAGAGTCTTTCCCCCATTTGCTTTATTGCCTTCAATTCTTCTTTCGTTTTTATAAAAAAAGCTGAGAACAGTATTTAATATTAGCAATCTTCAAACAATTTTTAGCTCTTGCTGAAAGTCTTAAATAATCTATACTTATATCTCCCCTTATATTTATTGGAACTTCAATGTTAAGATCCTTCTTATACTTCTTATTTCCTTTTTGTACTGTATTTTTCCAAATATTCTGGTAATTCAAATTCCTCATCACTCTTGGTAAGAAGTTCTGAATAATACTCTATACCAAGTTCCTTTAAAAAATTTTCTACTTTCTTCTGAAAGTCCTAAATCCTCAATAGGAATATCTTTATATTTTTCTCCAAATTTGTTTGTGAAATATTTATCTTTTGATATTTTCATTTCTATTTCAGAAATATCTATATTATCAAAATTATGATCTTTTAGTAATTCTATCTTTGATAATATTTCTTGAATAGATTTTTTTCCTATCCCTTTGAAATTTTTTTTATATCTTCTATCGAAACAGTTAATAAATCTTGAACAGTAATAATATTAAATTTTTTTCTAAAAACATTATAAGATCTCTTTTGATAATTGAAGTATTTGAATTGACGTATCTTTTTTTCATAATTAAAAAAACTCCTTCTCTGCTTTTTAATTAATGTTCAAATTTTTATGCTGTTGTGCTCTACTTTTTAATGTACATCTCACATTTTTTTAGCCCAACTTTTTTTATAAATTTATTCATAATTAAATAGTTTTATATTTTGAAAAAAATATTAGTCTCACTATTTAAAAACAAAAAAATATTAACTATTTCTACATATAATAATAACATTATTTTTTTATTCTTATTATTTCATTTATTTAATAGTTTACTTTTATTTAAAAATAAATGTCAAGATAAATTGTGATTTCAAAAAAATTATAAAATAAAAATATTTATAAAAAAATTTTTTTGCCCAAAACATTTTATTTTCTCATTCATTTATTTTTTTCAAAAAAATTTACAAAGCCAATATTTTTTTGGTATAATGAAATTAAATAATTTTTTTTAGAAAGTGATGTGATAAAAAAATGGATTCACAAGAGATAAATAAATTTATAAAAGGAAAAATGTTGATAAAAATTTATGATGAAATGGTAAAAGTTAGAAGAACTATTCATGAAAAATCCTGAACTTGGGAGATGAAGAGTTTGAAACAAGTAAATTGATAAAAAGATTTTTGACAGAAAAATGGTATTGAATTTTTTTGAAGTTATAAATACAGGAGTTGTTGCGACTATTTATAATGATAAGGAAAAATATGGAAAAATAAAACAGTTGCTACTCGTGCGGATATTGATGCATTGCCGATTTTTGAAGAAAATGATGTTGACTATAAATCTAAAAATACTGGAAAAATGCATGCTTGTGGACATGATGCACATACAACTATTCAGCTTGGAGTGGCAAAGGTTCTGGCAGAAAATAAGGATAAATGGCATGGAACTGCGAGATTTTTCTTCCAGCCTGCAGAGGAAACTTCTGGGGGATCAGATAGAATGATAAAAGCTGGAGCATTGGAATTTGAAAAGGAAAAAGATAGAAAAATAGATGCTTTTTTTGCATTGCACATGGCTCCAGAAATAGAACTTGGCAAAATTGGATTAAAATATGGAAAGGCACACGCTTCATCAGCAAGAATACATCTTACAATAAATGGAGTTTCAGCTCATGCCGCATTGCCTCACAAGGGAATTGATGCAATTTTAATCGGTGCAAAAGTTATGGAATATCTTCAATCTATTGTCAGCAGAAGAATTGATCCAAGAGAAGAGGCTGTAATTACAATTGGGGCATTTAATGGAGGTTTTGCTGATAATGTTGTCTGTGACAAAGTAGAAATGAAGGGAACAGCTAGAACAATGTCTGAAGAAACACGAACATTTATAATTGAAACATTAGAAAGAGACTTGCCTAAGTTTGTAGAAGCATTAGGCGGAATAGCAAATGTTGATATTGTACGTGGCTATGCACCTGTAATTAATAATGATGAAATGACAGAAAGAGTGGAAAATAACATTGTTGATTTGTATGGTAAAAATGCTTTGGAACTAATAAAGCAGCCTAGAATGGATGTTGAAGATGTAAGCTACTTTTTAAATGAAATTCCTGGATGTTTTTTCAGACTGGGAACACGAGTGGAAGAAAAGGGATTAATTTACGATTTGCACCATCCTAAATTTAATATTGATGAGGAAAAGTTTAAAAAAATTGGAATGGGATTACAATTGAAAAAAATATTTTTAGAATATTTAAAAATAAAAAAAGGAATAAGATGAATAAAAATAAAAAAATAATTATGAAGTTGGGCAAAAAGCTGGAAATTGAAATAGAAAAAAATAGTATTTGGCGGCGAAGGTCTTGGAAGAATTGATGGGTTTACTGTATTTGTACCAATGAGCGTGCCAGGAGATAAACTGGAAATTGATATTATTTCCGTGAAAAAGTCTTATGCTAGAGGGCTGATAACTAGAATAATTGAGCCGTCAAAAGATAGGATTGAAGATTTATCCAAAAGTTAGTTTTGAAGATTTTCGATGGCTGTGACTTTGGGATGTTAAAGTATGAAAAAAACAGCTTGAGTATAAGGATAAAATGCTTGAAGAAGTTCTCACAAAAAAATTTTCAGGAATTGATTTGGAGAATGTACAAGTTGGGAAAATTATTGGAAGTGATGAAAAGGTTAATTATCGAAATAAAACAGCTGAGCCATTTTTTTAAAAAAGGATGGGATTATTCAAACAGGATTTTATTCTAGAAAAATCCCACAATGTTTTTTCTGGCTAAAGAAAAGCCTCTTAAAAATCAGAAATTGCAAAAAAATGATTATTGATAAATTTTTACAAAAAAAGTAAATAGTTTTTTTCAGGTACAAAAAAAGAATTTAAAGTTTTTTTAATGAAATTAATAACACTGGATTTTTTTGAAGCAAATAATGGTTAGAAATAATGAAAAGAATGAAGTTATGATAATTGTTATTGTAAATAAAAAAATTCCCAATATAATCAGCTTTCAAAAGTACTGGAAGAAATGTATGATGAAAATGAGTGCATAAAGTCAGTTTATATTTCCGTAAAAACTGAACAAAAATAACGTGATTTTAGGAAAAAAATATTCATTTATTTGGAAGCCAGTATTTGGAAGAGGAAATGGAAGGATTAAAAATTTAAAATTTATCCAAATTCATTTTTCCAAATCAATAAAAAAACAGGCACTTAAACTTTATGACACAGCGATTGAATTTTTAAATGAAGAAAAAAATAACAAAAAAATAATGGCAAAATTTATGAAAAAAACAGTAATTGACGCATTTTTCTGGAACAGGAACAATTGCAATGATGCTTTCTAAAAAAACATAAAAAAAGTTATTGGAATTGAAAGTGTTGAAAGTTCTACTCTTGCAGCAAAAATTAACATCCTACGAAAAATTCCATTCAAAATGTGGAATTTGTAAATGGAAAAAGTTGAAAAGGAACTGCCAAAAAAATTCTAAAAAGAGAAAAATATTGGAGCGATCGTTTTTGACCCGCCAAGACGTGGAATTGAAGAAATTGCCTTAAAAAGTGTCATAAAAAAATAAAATTGAAAAAAATTGTCTATATTTCCTGCAATCCTGCGACTTTTTGCACGGGATGTAAAGATTTTTGACTGAAAAATGGATATGTATTGAAGAAAAATTACGCCTGTGGATATGTTCCCGCAAACCGCACATATTGAAGTTGTCGGACTGCTGGAAAAAAACTTTAAAAACTAAAAAAATTTCGTATAAAGAAAGTTGAGAATTTATGAAAATATACACAAAAATACGGCGATGAAGGATTTACAAGGCTTTATGGCGGAAAACGAGTCAGCAAGACTCACGTTAGAGTAAAAGCGTATGGAAAAGATGGATGAAGTTTGCTCGTTGCTTGGGGTAATTGTGGCTGAAATTCGTGAAAATGATAAATTAAATAAAATTTTTAGGAGAAATCCGCAAAGGAATGTGAAAATATTCAGCAGCAGTTATTTGACTGTGGAAGTGATCTTGCAACACCTGACAGACTGCGAGAATATAAGCAAAAAAATTGATGATGTGAAAATGGCTTGAGCAAAGGATGGATGAATATATTCCCTTTGCTTCCTAAACTAGAATATTTTATAATTCCAGGCGGGAGCAAGATTTCAAGCATGTTTCATTCGATTCGGGCAAGTACACGGAATCTTGAGAGAAAAAATGGTCGCTGTAATTGAAGCAGGCGAAGATATAAACAAAATTGGTTTCAATATATAAATAGACTTTCAGATTATTTTTTTGTGATTGCATGCCTTGTGAATTTGAAAATTGGGAGTTAATGAAACTGTTTATAAAAAAAGTAAGAAAAATTTTTCAAAGCAAAAAGATTGAAAAAGAAAAAAATGAGATAGAAAAAAATAAAAAAAGGAGCTGATTCAAAAATGGAATTAGGAATTATTGGAACTGGAAATATGGGAAGTTCGATACTAAAAAGGTGTTACAACTTCTAATTTTTCTTTGTAAGTGATGATGTAGTTATTTTTGACTTAAATAAAGAAAAAAAGTTGAAAAAAATTAGTGAAGGAATATGGCGTGAAAAGGGCTGAAACTGAAAAATGAACTTGTGGAAAAAAAGTAATATTATTATTCTTTCGGTAAAAACCGAATATTGTTCCGATAGTCTTTGAAAAAGATTAAAGATAAATTGGATGAAAATACTATAATTTTTGTCAATTGCTGCTGGAGTTAGCATTGATTTTATTGAAAAAAAGTTATTGGAAGTGATAAAAAAAGTGGTGAGAACTATGCCAAATACACCTGCTCAGGTTATGGAGGGAATGACGGCTGTTTCCTTTAATTCAAATATTGAAGAAAATGAAAAAAAGGTTATTTTTAAATTGCTGAACAGTTTTGGAAAAAGTATAGAAATCGAAGAAAAACTTATGCATGTTTATACTGGAATTAGCGGTTCTCTTCCAGCATATGTCTATGTGTTTATAGAAGCCCTTGCTGATGGCGGAGTTTTAGAAGGAATGCCTAGAGATAAGGCTTATGAAATTATTGCTCAAGCTGTTTTAGGTTCTGCTAAAATGATGCTTGAAACAAAAAAACATCCAGGTATTTTAAAAGATGAAGTGACTTCTCCTGGCGGAACTACAATTGCCGCTCTAAAAGTATTAGAAGATGGTAAATTTAGAGGAACTGTAATGGAAGCAGTTAAAGCCTGTACAGAAAAATCAAAAGAAATGGCACAAAAGTAAGGCCCTAATATTGACAATGCCAAATAAATGGGGTAGACTAATATTAATATAATAATTTATTTAATTTTTAAATAAAAATAAAAAAATATAAAAAAATTATAATCAATTAGGAGGACTTATGAAATACTACGTAGGGAATTGATCTAGGAGGAACTAACACAAAAAAATTGGACTTGTAGATGAAAAAAAGGTAATATTATTTTTAAAACTATTGTAAAAAAACCGATTCAATGGAAGGATTTTTCAGAAACAATTCAAAGATTGTCAAAAAAATTTTGCTTACTCAAATTGAAGGAAGCAACATCAGACTTTGATGATGTTTTATCAGTTGGTGTAGGAGTTCCAGGTCCTGTGCTAAATTCTAGAATTGTTAAATTCTGGGCAAATTTCCCTTGGAAAAAAATGGAGTTGACCTTGCATTAGAATTTGAAAAAAATCTTGGAAAAACCAGTAAAAAGTTGATAATGATGTCAACGTTATCACACTTGGAGAAATGTGGAAAGGTGCTGCTCAAGGATATAAAAAAATGTATTAGGACTTGCTATCGGAACTGGAATTGGTGGCGGAATTATTGTAGATGGAAAAACTTGTCAGTGGAGAAAAACGGAGCTGGTGGAGAAGTTGGACATATAAAAAAATTGAACCAAATGGAAAAATTATGCGGATGCGGACAAAAGGGATGCTGGGAAGCCTATGCTTCTGCTACTGGAATAATCCGTGAAGCAAACAGCCGTCTTGCAGTAAACAAGCAAAAATTTACTTTATGAAATGACAAAAGGCAGAGAATTGGAAGCAAAAAGATGTATTTGATGCCGCTAAAGAAAATGATAAATTTTTCACTTGAAATTGTAGATTACGAAGCTGAAAAAAATTGGCTTTCGGTATTGGAAACTTGCTCAGCACATTAGATCCTGAAATTGTTGTAATTGGTGGTGGAGTTGCACTTTCTGGAGATATTTTTATTTGACCGTGTAAAAGAAAAAAATTAAAAAGATGTTGCATTCCCATCAACTCTTGAAAATTTAAAAACTTGCCACAGCTACTCTTGGAAATGATGCAGGAATTTTAGGTGCTGCTTATCTTGGAATAATGTAATAATAAATAACTTATACTATTTCCCATTTAAATATAAGACTAGTTATAAATCCTATTTGCAAGGGATAAAGATCCCGCTGTTAGCAATTAATATAAAATCTAGTTTCTATTTTTTTAAACGGGATTTAGTATTATTTTTCTTAACAAAAAAAGACTATTTTTAAAAATTTTTAAATAGTCTTTATTTTTTTACTGTTTAATTTTTTTCATTTTTTTCACATTTTAATCTATATTTTCTAATTTATTTTTTTATTCTAATTTTTTTCAATTTACTTTAACTATCTTTTTTTCAAATTTTATTATTGAACCGCTTTTTGCATCAATAATAAATTCATATCTAACATTGTTTGCAATAAACTCTATTTCATAAACAGATTTTCCATTTTTATTATCCAATTTAATTTTTTTAAAAATTAGCGGCTGCTTCTGAAACTCCAGCATGTGCCAATGCAATTTCCTTTGCTCTATTTGGTGTTATTTGTGTATCAGAAGTTTTTATATTAATTTTCGGCACTAGTTTTATTTCATTTCTTTGATCAATAACACTTCCCTTGTCAAAAAAACTGACAGAAATAAGAAATATTGCTAAAAGTAACTATATAGTTAAAACTTCCTTTTTTTATTATTCTATTTATCATATCATTTTCTCCATAAACTCTTTTTTTATTTATTACTACTTTTTTTCTTCACTCCAATTAATTATTTTTTTCCAGTGTAAATATCTATTTCAAAAATTATAAGCAACATTTCGATAATTAATTTTACCCTTATAAAATCCATTATCTTCCGTATCAAATTCAAGAACATTCGCAAATGTCGCTCCGGGAACTTTGGCTAGAGCAATCTGCTTTTGCCTTGATTACATTCACTTTTTTTCTTTCCTTTCCAATCGGAAAAAAACTAGTAAACTGGCTAATAACATTCCAAGTAATGTCATTTTTTTAAAAAAATCTGATTTTCACAAGCCTGCCTCCCTTCTGTTTTTAAATAATTCCTACAGTCCATTTTATCTATAATTTTACATTTTTCCTCATAGATATACAGTTACTAAAAATTTCTATATTTCTCATAATACTAGTATATTTTTTTCATTTTTTTACATTAATTATTTAAACTGCTTTTACTCGAGTAAATAAGTCTGATACTTTAAGTTGAGCTATGTATCATTCTTTCTGACAGTTTAATAATACCATATAAACATTAAAGAAAAAAATGAGAACTTTTCATTTTTTTAGTTCTATATATCTATTAATCTGTTAATTGGCATTTCAGAGTAATAAATTTTTGTTATTTTTGTCAACTAACTCTTCCCTGTTTTTTTAGTTTTTATTTACAAAATTACTGTAAAAGTTGTTCCCTAAAGCCAAATTCACTTTCCACAAAAATTTCTCCATTATGCAGCTCTATAATTTTTTTACCATAGAAAGTCCAAGTCCTGAATTATCGCCACTTTTGGATGGATCTACTTGATAAAAATCGCAGCCATATTTTATCCAGTTCATTTTTTTGGAATTCCTATTCCATCATCAGAAATTCTGCTAATAATTTTATTTTTTTATTTTTCATCTAAAAAAATAATTCAACGATAACTGTTCCATTTTGCTTTCCATAGGAAATTGCATTTGAAATCAAATTTGTAAAAAAACTCGTATAATCATCATTTCATCAATCTTTGCATAAATTTCTGGAACAATTTTTGTGACAAATTTTTATATTTTTAAACTTCTGCAGCGCAAATTTGAGTTTCCACAGTCATTTCCAGCAGCTCACTTAAATTGATATTTTCCAGATTCAATTTCTGCTTTTCCACGTTCCATACGTGCCAGAGTCAGTAACTGTGACACCAGTTTTGACATTTTTGCCCTTCCTTTTCAATGATTCCAAAGGATCTTTGTGCTTCTTCAATTGATTTTATATGATTTTTTTCCATATTCCGACTGTGTCAGTATAACTGTAATCAGGTTCTCAATTCGTGGGAAACGTCTGAAGTAAACTGCACTTCATTTTCAAAAGGATGTCTGAAGCCTGTCAAACATCACGTCAAAAAGTATTTGCAAGAGTGTGAAGTTCATCATCGCCTTTTCCAAGGTCAATCCGTTGTGACAAGTCATTCCCTCATTAATTTCTTCTGCAATTTTTTTCTAATTTTTTTTAATTGGCGTAAAGGCATTTTTTTGTAATAATATATCCTCCAATTGCTGAAAGTATAAGAAAAAAACGGCAAAATTATAAAAGAAATATGAATGACCGTTTCAATGGCACTAGACTGTCCAATATTAGGCATTACTCCTCGAATCCATACTTTTCCATAACTTCCAAGATTAATCATTTTATTGTAAACATACCACTTTTGATTATGACTTCTTACAATTATAATTTTATCATCCTTCGACTTTTTTTATTATCCATCTCAAATCCATTTGGAGAATTTCCATAAAGAAATTTAAAATCCTTATCATAAATGGAAATTTCTACATTCTGAATCATTGTATCAAAATTACTGTCAATTATAATTTCTCCATTTTTTTATCGTTAAATAGTCCAGCCTATGAATTACAACATCCTTTAAATAAGTTCGCACGCTTGAATGAATAATATTTTCACTTATATAAAAATACAATATACAATGAAGAAATTACAAAGCAGAATCATAATTCCCATATACCACAGACCTATTTTTTTAACTGTATCCAATTACTATTAACAAATCTCTTCATACCTTTACTTTTCCTATTTTAAATTTTTTTAGTTTTTATTTTTTTAAAAATTTTCTAAATAATAAATTGATTTAACTTTTAATTTACTCAACTTTCAGAACATAGCCAATCCCACGAACCGTATGAATTAATTTAGGGCTCAAAAATCCTTATCAATTTTTTCTTAAATATCTAATGTAGACATCAATAACATTTGTACCGCCTTCATAGTCATAATTCCATATATGCTGTTCAATTTGCTCCCTAGATAATACTCTTTCCTTATTTCTTATCATATATTCCAAAAATTGTAAATTCCCTTGTTGAGAGTTTTATTGGGACATCATCACGAAAAAAACATCGTGAGAATTACAGTTTACCGTTAAATTTGCAATTGAAAAATATATTACTTGCATTGGAATTTCCGTTTGTTGAATTTCTTCGTAAAAAGCACCCTTATTCTAGCCATCAGTTCATCAAATGCAAATGGTTTTTACCAAATAGTCATCAGCTCCATAATCAAGCCCTTTTACCCTGTCTTCAATTCCATCTAATGCAGTAAGCAGTAAAACTGGCGTTTTTATCCCTTTTTCTCTTATTCTCTTTAAAAATCTCAAATCCATCTATTCCAGGCAGCATAATATCCGATACAATAACATCATACTCAGTTGAAAAAAATATATTCAAGCGCATCATTTCCATTAAAGCAAGTGTCAACACCATATTTTTTTCCAAAAATTAATCTTTTAACAATTATATCATTCAAATTTTTGTTTCATCTTCAACTACTAAAAATTCTCACAAATTTTTCACCAACCTATCTTTTTCGCCACTGTTGAAAAATACAAACTTGTCTGGTCTGTAGGAATTTACTCCATATTGAAATAGTGTTCCATTAGACAAGTAAGTGTGGCTTTCAATTACGATAACCGCATTAAAATCCTTTAAATCCATATATTTTCTGTTCATCTTCAGTTGCATATCTAAATTTTTATTTCACGTCGTGAATGGGATATTTTTAGATGTAATTTTTTTTCAAGATAATCATAAGTTGAATTTTTCTGCAATTTTTTTATCCAGAAACGGAACAATCCTTCTATCAAAAATAAGTTGTTTCATACTCAAGAGCTTCTCCATCCAAAAATACGAATACGTGAAACCTTATAAAACGAAACATCTTCAGATACTTCAAAAAAATATCCATAATTTCCTTAATTCCACTAACAACATCCAATTCAACCAAATTAGTAGCAATATCAATATTTTTCAATTTTGTTAAGTTCCTTTGAAGTCCTAAGATTTGATAAAGCTGTTTTTTTAAACCGTCCATTTTCCAAGACCATTGAATTTTTTTCCCTTTAATTTTTTTGAATATATCCATCCAATTCAAGCATGAAAGCGCTTTTCTTATTGTATCTTTAGAATACGAATATTTACGTGCCAGTTCAGACTCACTTTCTAAAAAAATTCTCTTGCCTTGAACGTTCCGTTTGTAATTTTTTTCCCTTATATCATTATAAACCTCTTTATATTTGCTCACAGACATATCTCCTTTCAAGAAACATCATTTTTATTATATCTCAAAAATTGAAAAAAATAACAATGGCTCGGATAAATAAAAAAATCAATTTATAATAAAAAAACAAGGAGAACAAAAACTTTCTCCCCATCTTATACTAAACCCATTTAAAAAAATAAAAAAATTCTATTTTATATTACCCTTGTAAAAAAATTAACAATTATTCTGCTGTTTAAAAAAATTTATAACAAAAACATTTCCATCTTCATCGATTGCCTTATAAGCTGGTCTGATTAATTTCTTATCAACTAAAATTTGTTCCATTCTATGCGCATTCCAACTAGCAATTCTAGCAAGAGCAAAAAGTGGGCGTAAAAAAATATTTTTGTGGAATATTTAAAAGTTTATATACAAATCCTGAATATAAATCAACATTTGCACAAATTTCGAAATTTTTTTCCTTTAGTCTCTTTTCCAATTTCTTTTGTAAGTTTTTCAATATTTGAAAATAACTCAAATTCTTCAAGTGCATTTTTTTCTTTTTGCTAATTCATAAGCTTTTTCTTTAATAATACAGCACGAGGATCCGAAATTGTGTAGACAGCATGTCCCATACCATAAATTCTACCTTTTTATCAAATGCCTCTTTATTAAATATTTTTTTCAAATATTCTTTTAATTTAACTTCATCATATGGATTAGTATTTTTCTTAATATCTTCCACCATTTTTGTAACCATCGAATTTGCTCCACCGTGCATAGGCCCTTTCAAGGCTCCAATCGAGGCAGAAATCGACGAATAAGTATCAGTTCTAGTCGAAGAAACAACATGAGAAGTAAAAGTTGAGTTGTTTCCTCCTCCATGTTCTGCATGGATAACTAAAATCAAGTCTAAAACTTCAGCTTCTAATTCTGTAAATTGATTGTCGCTTCTAAGCATGTGAAGAACATTTTTGTGCAATGCTATATTCTTCCACTGGATTATGAATAATCAAACTTTTATTAAAAATGCTTGTAATTACACGCTTGATAACAATAAACAAGAAGGCTAGGAAATTTTGCAATCAAATTTAAAGATTGATCAATCAAGTTTGAAAGACTAACATCATCTGGATTTTCGTCTAAAGTATAAAGACACAAGACAGAACGTTGAAGTTGATTCATTATATCCGTACTCGGTTTTTCTCAATATGAAATCTTCGATAAACTCATCTGGCAAATGCTGATATTCTTTCAAAGTACTGATAAACATTTTTTTAATTCAAAATTAGAAGGAACTTTACCAAAAAAAGCAATAAAAAAATATTGTTTTTCAAAGCAAAAAGTTTTTCCTTTTTTTAAAATAGAGATACAAGTTTTTCAATAGAAATACCACGATAATAAAGTTTTTCCGTCTGCTGGAATTTTTTTCCGTCCTTATCGATTGAGTATCCTAAAAACAGAACCAATTTTTTTGTTAATCCAACAAGAACTCCTGTCCCATTTTTTTATTCCTAAGACCTCTTTTTACATTTAATTTATTATAAATATCGTCTGAAATAGAATTATTCTCGGTAAACATAACTCCCAGCTCATTAATAAAATCAGTTTTCATGTTTTCACCAACTCCTTATTTCAGATTTTCAATAATTTTATCTGTAAATTCAGTAGTTGTAGCATTTCCACCTAAATCTGCTGTTTTACAACCGTCAGTTAATGTTTTTTTAAAAATAGCTCTTTTCAATATTTTTTTAGCAAAATCATCAAGTTTTAAATATTTTAACATTTCGATTGAAGAAAGTAGCAATGCAAGCGGATTTGCTTTATTTTGTCCTGCAATGTCTGGTGCTGATCCATGTACTGCCTCAAAAATAGCGATATCATCTCCAATATTAGCCCCAGGTGCAACTCCAAGTCCTCCAACAAGTCCAGCTACTAAATCAGATAAAAATATCTCCATATAAATTCATTGTAACAATTACTTTGAATCTTTCAGGATTTGTAACAAGTTGCATACACATATTGTCAATAATAAGTTCTTCTAGCTCAATATTTTCATATTCTTTTGAAATTTCTCTTGCAATATCCAAAAAAACATTCCATCAGTGAATTTTTAAAATATTTGCTTTATGAACAACTGTAACTTTTCGAAATTCCATTATTCTTTTGCATATTCAAAAAGCACTTCTAATAATTCTTTCACTTCCTTTTTCTCGTAATTCTTTTTCACAGCAATTGCACTAGTTTTTTTCTTCATTTTCATATTTTTCTTCACCAATATAGATTCCTTCAGTATTTTCACGGAAAATAGCCAAATCAATATTATCATATCGAGTTTCAATTCCAGGCAAATTTCTAGAAGGTCTAAAATTTGTGTACAAATCGTATTTTTTTCTAAGATACACATTTATACTTCTAAAATCCTTTTTCCAATTGGTGTAGTAATAGGCCCTTTATTGCAATTTTGTTTCTTTCAACGCTTTCATAAAGACTTTCAGGTATAAGTTCTCCAGTTTTTTTCATAAACATCCGATCCAGCATTTTTCAGTTTCAAATTCCACAGGAACTTTTCGCTGCATCAAAGATTTTTACTAAACTTTCAGAGATTTCATATCCAATTCCATCTCCAGGTATTAATGTAATTTTTTTCATATTATCTTCCACTCTTTCTAAATTATTTTTTTATATAAATTACAGTAATTCTAGTTTAAATAAAGAGCTAATTTATTCAAAATTCTTTTGACTCAAAAATCAAATTAGAACTACTGCTATTCACGTTTTAACTCAAAAAAATTCATCACTTGTAGCAAATTTCAAATATCCACCAAATTTTCAAGATTTTAAGTTCTCTTTCTGAACCATTGAATTTAGTAGGAAATTCGATATTCTTAGTAAGATTTTTAACAATAAATCTTCCATTTATCAATGAATTTGGAATATCTGATAATTGTAATTCGTCATATTCATCGATATTGTTGTAATCTTCTACATTTTCAAATTCTAACGGTATAATTCCACTGTTAATCAAGTTTGCTTTGTGAATTCTTGCAAATGATTTTTGCAATAACAGCTTTTTATACCAAGATAAAGTGGTAATAATGCAGCATGTTCACGGCTAGAACCTTGTCCATAATTTTTCTCCACCGACAACAATTCCACCATCATTTTTTTCAGCTCTTTTCTTTGAAATCTGGAATAATTGTTTCAAAACAGTGTTCAGATAATTTAGGAATATTTGAACGGAATGGCAATAATGCAGCATTCGATGGACAAATATCATCTGTTGTAATGTTATCTCCTGTTTTTAAAAATAACTTTTTAGTAAAAGCTGTCTTTTAATTCTTCTCCAATTGGGAATGGCTTAATATTAGGGTCCCATAACAATTTTTACAGATTCTCTTTCTTTTTTTCGCCTCATCTTCATTAGGATTTGGGAAAATGAAATAATTATCTGAAACTTCAAATTTTTTTCTGGCTCATCAATGATAATTTCTGCCCCCAATTCTCTTGGATCTGTTAAATATCCTGTAATTGCTGATGCAGCAGCTGTTTCTGTACTAACTAAGTAAACTCCAGCACTCATTGTTCCACATCTTCCCTTGAAGTTTCTGTTAAATGTTCTAAGTGAGATTCCATCTGTTTTTGGTGCTTGTCCCATTCCGATACAAGGTCCACATGCAGCTTCTAGTAATCTTGCTCCAGCCGCTATAAATTTAGCCAATGCTCCATTTTCTGAAATCATTTTCATAATATTACTTGAACCTGGCGATAAAACAAGACTCACATCTGGGTGAACTTTTTTCCCATCTAAAATTGCTGCAAGTTTCATAAAATCTGAATAAGATGAATTTGTACATGAACCAATTGCAATTTGATCAACTTTCAATTTTTTTGTCTTTTGGAATTTCATGCACATTATCAGGACTATGAGGAAAAAGCTGCAAGTGGCACTAATTCATCTAAATTAACAACTAATTTTTTTCATCATAAACTGCATCCTCATCAGGTAATAATTCTACAAAATCCTCTCCACGTGATTGTTTTTTTCCAAGAAAGTCTTAGTATTTTTCATCACTTGGGAAAAATTGAAGTTGTAGCTCTAATTCAGCTCCCATATTTGTAATAGTGGCTCTATCCTCAACAGATAGTGATTTTATACCTTCTCCAGTATATTCCATTACAAATCCAACTCCACCTTTTACTGTCAATTCTTTTTAAAAACATATAAAATTATATCCTTAGCTGATACCCAAGGTTGTAATTTTCCCTCTAAGTTCGATGTTATAAACTTTTGGAACTTTTAAATAATAAAGTCCTCTTGCCATACCAATCGCAACATCAAGTCCACCTGCTCCAATTGCAAGCATTCCAAGTCCTCCACCAGTAGGTGTGTGACTGTCTGAACCAATCAATATTTTTTTCCTGGTTTTACCAAATCTTTTCCAAATGCAATCTATGACAAATCCCATTTCAGGTTTTGAAAAAAACAATATTATGCTTTTTCAGCTGATGTTTTAATAAATTCATGATCATCTGCATTTTCAAAACTTGATTGTAACATATTGTGATCGACATAAGCCACAGAAATTTCCGTTGCTACTTTGTCAACATTCATTGCATTTAGTTGTAAATACGCCATCGTTCCCGTGGAATCTTGTGTAAGTGTTTGATTAACTCTTACGGCGATTTCGTTACCTGCTTTTAATTCTCCTTTTAGAAGATTTTTTTTCAAAATCTTGTACGTTAAACTCATACCCATTTTTTTCCTCCAAACATAATTTCCTCTAATTTAATTTTCAACTATGTATTAATTATAATACCAATCGTAAATTGTGTCAACGATATATAATATATATTTTTTTATGATTGCATATATATTATATATAATTTAAAAAAAGCCAATAAATATTGACTTTTTGTATTATCAGAGTTATTTATCCTATATAAATTTTTCATTTGTATATCAAACAAATTGGATTTAAAAAAATTTATTTTCTAAACAATTCTTTATAATTTGAAAAAGTTAGTTAAATTTTTAATCAATATATTTAATTTTCATTTTTTTAAATCTTGAAAAAAATTAAGTAAATTGAGTTATAATACTTTATTAAATTCTTATTTTTTTAAATTAGGAGGAGATCAACTATGATTAAAAAAATTGTATTATTACTGATTTTACCATTAATATTAAATTCCTGTGAGATAATAGCTGGATATGCCGTCCTTCATACTGCAAATGAAGGAATCAGGGAAATGAACAAGACTAGCCAGTCTAAAAAAATCAGATGGAGAATATGCCATTAGAAATAAAAAAATACAAGCAGGGAGTTTTACTGGCTCTTAAAAAAATACCAGTACTCGTGAAATAAATGGAAAAAGGGAAAAATTTGGAAAATAGAAATTTCTATTCCTGAAAAATACTGAAATTAAAGAAAAATGCAAAAAAATGTATAAGTTCAATTATCATTTAGTTGATTTAAAAAAACTGGATATGGATTGCCAATTTATATTAGCATAAATAACTGCAGTTATGGCGAAACTGGAAAAAGAACTGGATTTTTTTCCTATGATATTCAAAAATCTTGATGAAGAAAGCAGAAAAAGAAGCCAGAAATTTAATTGAAAAAAATAAAAAGAAGCAAACTCTGATATAAAATGCGAAATTTCCTCAAAAGAAAAATTAGGTGTGTAAATTTTTACACACCCTTCTATCAATTTTTAAAAATCCTTCAAAAAAATATCTTTTAGTATCATTATCACCTATGATATAAACCCCTTCTTTTAATATTTTTTTACATAAGTTGTCTTAACTTTACGAACTTCCAAAAATTATTTATTTTTTTCAATAATTTTATAAGCATTATCACCTATTTTTTTCTACATCGGTTGATATGTTAAAACTTTTCCCCTTTTTTTTTCCTTGTACTCTTTCAAATTATTTTTATAATATTCATCAAGTGGATATTCTGCTAATTTCTTTTTCATAATATTTTATTTGCTTATCAATATACTCTTCACTCTGTTTTTTTATAATATTCTTCATAATTCTCATCTTTTCCATTATTTACTATCTTTTTCAAAAATTCTTTTTACCTCTTTCAAATACAACTAATTTTTTTAGGAAAATAACTTTTCTTTTTCTTATCATATAAAAATTGATAGCATATTTCCAAAAATCTGTTTCCATCGGCTCCTTCACTCTTCTAAATTCAAGTCCTTCAGGCATTAAAATCGAAATATTTTCAAATACTTCTGTATTTTTCTCTTTTTCGTAAAAATTACACTTTGAATATAGTTCTTTTCTTGAATTTCTTTTTCCATATCAATTTTTGCTTGTTCCTGTTTTTTTCTTTCTTTCTCCTTCCTTTTTGCTTCTTCTTCTGGAGTTTCAGGCCTTTCTGGCAAAGGATTGCAAAAAAACTATCTGGATATTCTGCACAAGCATATACCAACGCTGTTCCCCCAAAATATGTTACTGCTGCTGCAGTCGCTAATGTAGCACAAGAATTTACCCAAAATACCCTATCAACATCAAAAAAATAAAAATCTTAAAATTTCTCATCTTCTTTTACCTTTCATAAAAAAATATTTTTTTGTATTATACCATATTTTTAATATTTAATAAAAACTTATATTTAAATAAATTATTTCTAAACATTTTATTACTTCTTTCCCCAAAAATTTTTTTTACAATAATCATTAAAAGGTATTATAAATTAGGCAACTTTTCTTTTAAAAAAATTCCAACAGTTAGTTTTCTGTAATATGGAACAAAAAAATTGTTCTTGCTTTTTTTAGCTTTTATTTCCAAATATTTTTTTATGTACAAATTTTGCGATAAAAATATGAAAGAATAACACTTGCAACAACATCAGTAGTCCAATGACGTACCAAATAAATACGGCTCATTCCTACTAAAAATTCCTAAGATGAATAACGGTATTTTTTTATTGCTTTACTTTTTTTATAACAAAAGATAAAATCCAAATTGTTCCCCAAATAGTAATTGTATGTCCTGATGGAAAAGATACATAACTTCCTTTCCAAAAATGAACTATCTTTAATCATAGTCATAATTCCATAAAATTTATCAGGATTTACAGTTATTGACGGTCTTGCTCTTGCGAACAATACTTTCATTACATTTACCGTAATTTGAGTGGAAAACAAAGTAAAAAAATTATTGCTAAAATATATTTTTTTAAAAAAATTATATTTCTGTTTATTGCTTAAAAAAAGAATGATAATAATACAATTGTAAGCATTAATTCAAAATATCCTTCTCCAAATTTAGTAATAAAATGAAAAAAATTTTTCAGTACTTTCTGAATGTTTAAAAAAAGCTAAAAATCTGAATTGTATGATAAATGTCTAAAAAAGAATTTATCTATAGAAAAAAATATAATTTGTTAGTTTCAATTGTATCACTTCTCCTTCTCTATTTAAATGAAAAAAATTATTAGTTATTTAATTTATATCTTTTTATTTTTTTCTAAAATTAAGATATAATATTTTTAAGATAAAGTAATATTAACATAAAAAAATAAATTTTAAAAATGAATTTAAACTGAATAAATTTTGGAGAGGAAAAAAATAAAAGAAAAAAATGGGAAAGATATTAGTTGTTGAAGATGATAAAAAAATATCGAGAATTTTGAAATTACAACTGGAGCGGAAAAATCATGAAATTATGGTAATTGAAAATGGAATTGATGCTTTGAATGAAATTGATAAAAAGAGGGATTTTTATGATTTGATGCTTTTGGATTTGGGACTGCCTTTGATGGAAGGAAATGATGTCTGCAAAAATGTTAGAAAAATATCAGAAGTTCCAATAATCGTTGTTTCTGCGAAAAATAACATTGAAGAAAAAGTTGATTTACTGAAATCTGGAGCGAGTGATTATGTTACGAAACCTTTTGATTTTCTTGAGCTTGACGCAAGAATTGACATAAATATTAGAAAAGAAAAATTTCTGAAATTGTTTATAAAACTTTAAAGTTAAATACGGAAAAAATTATTCTGTTTTATTTGGAAGAAACACCTGTTTTATTGACAAAAACGGAATTTGAACTGGTTAAACTTTTGATTGAGAATAAAGAGGAAATTGTTTCACGAGATAGAATTGTTGAAAAAAATATGGGGATGGGAAGCGAGTGATAATCTGCTTGACAGTACGATAAAAAAATTAGGCAAAAAAATTGGGAAAAAGAAAAAAATTAAGACTGTGAGAGGAATTGGGTATATTTTTAAAAAAATATGAAAAAAATAAAATTGAAAAAGATAAAAAGACAAAATAATTTTTGCAAATACGATAAGTCTAGTTTTTTTATCTCGTTTATAATTATATTGGGAATGACTATATTTTTTTAATTCATAAAAGCTGTTGAAGCTGAAACTAAAGAAATGGATAAACTTGTCTTATCTGCCATCGAAAAAAATTAAATAATGTTCCGACTGATAAATTGAAAGAGACTTACAAAAATTACGATTATGCTGATAAACAATATATTTCTCTTGCGGTTGAAAAAAATGGGAATTTTATTTATTTGACAGATGACGAAAAATCATTCGGATTTTAAGAAAATTGAAGAGAACAAACTTGAAACAAAAATGGGACAGATTTGTCTACAAAAAGAATTTACACTGTGAATAATACAAAATATTATGCAATAAGAAATTTTTGAATTTATGGAAGCACATGAAATTTTGTATGTCATGCTTTTTAATGTTTGTTTTAATCACAATTTCGATTATCGTAATTTCAAAAATTGTTGCTGAAAAATGTGTTAAATCCTTTGACAAACATAATTTTTCCCAAAAGTAAGAAATGAATGAACACAATATTGATGCACAATTGACAAAAAAACAAGAGATGATGAAATTGGAGAATTAATTGATGTATTAAACAAAACTTTTTAAGAAAAAAAGAGAAATTATAAAAAGTCAGAAAACATTTTCTTCTGATGTGTCACATGAATTGAAAACGCCACTTGCCATAATGAAAGGTTATTTAGATGTTTTAAAAATGGGGGAAAAGATGATGAAAAAAATTATTAGAAGAAGCCATTGAAAAATATGGATATTGAGTAAAAAAATCTTGAAAGAATTATAAATACACTGTTTTTAAGTTCCAATCTTGAAAAAAATTACTATTAAAAAAAGAAGTTATTGATGTAAAAACAACTTTTTGAAAAAAATAAAAAAAGATTATGAACTTTTGAATATCAAAAGGAAATTTTAGTAAAAATCTGATGACAATGCGAACATCTTTGTCGATAAAAAAACTTGATTTCAGAAGTTTTGCGTGGATTGATTGACAATAGCATAAAAATATTCTATTGGAAATATTGAATTAATTGCGAAAAGAAAAGTGAAGTAGTTGAAATTATTGTAAGAAATTATGGAGAAGGAATTCCTAAAGAAGAAAAAGAAAAAAATATTTAGTAGAAATTTTCAAGGTAAAAAAATGCTAAAAAAAGGAGCAGGACTTGGACTTTCTATTATACGAGATATTATTTTGCTAAATGATGGAGAAATTTACTTTGGAAAAATAGGAAAGACGGAGTTGATGTGAGAATGGAATTTAAAAAAAGTTGAAATTGAAGAATAAAAAAATAAAAAAAGGCAATCTCAAGATTTTTGAGAAAGCCTATTTTTTTACTTTTTATCTTCTTTGCTGTCTTGTTTGTTGTTGATAATTGAATGATTCTAATTTCATTGAAATATTTTTTTCTTTTTCCATTTGATGCAACTTTCAAATTAACTGTTTCTCCAATTTTCTTAGCTGCAAGTTCCCCAATAAATGAACCAGCTGATGTTACAGGTTTTCCGTTAATTTCAAGAATTATGTCATTAGCTTTAAGTCCATATTTTGCTGCTGGCGAATTTGGATAAACTTGTTGAACTAAAATACCAGTTGAATAAGAAATTCTTCTTTCTTTTCTTCAATTCTGAACTTAAATCAAGTACTGAAATTCCAATATATGGTCGTTCATATTTTCCACTTCTTATAATTGAATCTCTTACATTTTCAGCCAAATTTGAAGGAATTGCAAAACTTAATCCTACACTTCCACCATTTGGAGAATAAATAGCAGTATTTACACCAATTACATCTCCATTGATGTTAAGAAGCGGTCCACCACTATTCCCTTGATTAATAGAAGCATCTGTCTGAATAAAGTTTTCAACTTGCTCAATTCCAAGTGAACTTCTTCCAGAAGCTCCGATTACACCAACAGTCATCGAGCTGTTAAGTCCTAACGGTTTCCAAAAGGCAATAGCCCAATGTCCTATTTTTTTATATTATCTGAATTTTGCAAATTTCAATGGCTTAAATGTTCTGTTAGCATTTACTTTTAAAATCGCAATATCGACTTCTGGCGATGTTCCAACTAATTTTGCCAAATATTCGTGTCCATCAGATAATTTTACGTAAATTTCATCAGCACCCTCAATAACGTGATTATTTGTCATCATATATCCGTCACTTGAAATTATAAATCCTGATCCCAAACTTCCAGACTCACGTCTTTGTTGTCTTACTCCAGAAGTTCCAAATAAAAATGCCTCAAGCGGATTATAAGTTTCTACGACAATTGTCTTTTTTGTTCTTATATTTACAACAGAGTCTTTAGCTTTATCATAAACAGAAGCAAAAGCATCTTGAGCGCTGTACATATCTCCTGTAACATTTGTATTTTGAACGATTTGCTTATTTTGTAAAAAATCTGTCTTATTTACTGCTGCAGTTGCTGTTAGGGCAGCCGCCATAAATGATGTAGTTATAATTTTTTTAATTTCATATTTAAAATCTCCTTTTTGTAAAATTTATATTTCAAAAAAACTATTTAATGTTAATTATTTTACTCCCCTTTTTCTTAGAAAAAAATAATATTCTCATTTTTTTATTCTTAGATTTTATAAATTTTTTTATTTAATAAAGAGCAAAAACTGCCTTTCAAAAAAATATTTTTTTTAATCAGGATTAAAATTTAAAAACATGCCTAATAAAACAGCTCTTACAAACATTTTCTTTATCATCTCTATAACCATAAGTCCCAAAATTGCAGAAATATCAAAATTCATATTCCCGATCGGAATTACTATTCTAAATATTCTTAAATACGGTTCTGTAATTTTTCTTACCCATTGAAAAAAATTATTATTTGATTATATGGATCAATCCACGTTCCCAAAATATTTACTAAAATAAGAAGAGCATATAAATCAAATATTTTTCAATATTAATTCTATAATAATTTCCAAAATTTTTCCTCCAAAAAAATTTAAAAGGTTTTTTTATTATTTATTCAATATTTTTTTACATTTTACAATGTATTCAATTCCTGAAACTACAGTCAATATCAGTGGAATAAGCAACAAAATATTATTTATTGTAAAAACTGAAAAGGTATCAAAATTATTAACGTAAGTGCTACCATTTGAGTTGCAGTTTTCCACTTTTCCAAGTCTATCTGCCGCAATTACAGCTCCTTCAGCCGCTACGATTGAACGAAGCCCTGTTATTAGCAATTCCTAAAATATTATAATTATTACAAACCACAAAGCTAACTTGATTAAACTTTGCAAGTGTAACTAAAGCTGAAATAACAAGAATTTTATCAGCTAATGGATCCAGCAGTTTTCCTAAATTTGTAATCATATTGTATTTTCTTGCAATTTTTCCATCATAATAATCTGTAATTGCCGCTCCTACGAAAATAATCGCTGCAAAGTATTCTCAACATTATAGTAATCCCCTGTATTTTCTGAAAATTCCAAAAGCTAAACTTAAGAAAATCACAAACGGAATAACCAAAATGATTCTCAACGTTGCTAATTTGTTGGGTAAATTCATTTTCATCATTTCCACACTCCTTTATAATTATTTTTAGTCATTTGTAAAATTCTAAAAATTACGACAAGCATTGTATTTTTTTATGTTTCTGACAAGGGGCCAAGACCCCTTGTGATTATAAATACTGCTATTATTCAATCTTTATATTTTTTTACTTCGACAATTGCCTAAATTTATTATTTTTACTTTTTTTAATATTCAAATACATTTAATTATTTTGACAAGGTTGAATCTCCTTGCAGCAGAATATTTATTTTAATTACATTTCAAATCTATTACAACAATGCCTTTCATGCTTAAGTTAAATTTATCTTCATTTTCCATCGAAATTACTTTAACTCTTACAATTTGACCCTTCTTTTAGTGCATCTTCAGTCTTTTCAACTCTCTTGTTGCTTATTTCTGAAATATGTAAAAGCCCTTCTTTTCCAGGCAATACTTCCACAAATGCACCAAATTTCATTATTTTTGTAACTTTTCCTTCATAAATTCCATTTAACTCAACAGACTGTGTCTGATTTTTTACAAGTTCCAATGCTTTTTTCATATTTTCAGAATCTTTTCCAAAAATTGAAACAGTTCCATCATCATCAATATCTATTGAAACTCCAGTTTCATCAATAATCGCTCTAATAACTTTTCCTCCAGGCCCAATAAGTCCCGCAATTTTATCAGGATTAATTTTAAGAACCTCAATTTTTGGCGCATTTTCAGAAACTTCAGCCCTAGGTTCGCTTATTACAGCTTCCATTTTATCAATAATGAACATTCTTCCTTCCAAAGCCTGTTTTAAAGCAATTTCCATTATTTCTCTTGTAATTCCTTCAATTTTTATATCCATTTGAATTGCAGTAATTCCATCTTTTGTACCTGCAACTTTAAAGTCCATATCTCCCAAGATGATCTTCAAGTCCTTGAATATCAGTAAGTACAGTAAATGTATCCCCTTCTTTTATAAGCCCCATCGCAATTCCTGCAACTGTTGATTTTATAGGAACTCCAGCTGCCATTAAAGCAAGCGATCCTCCACAGATTGTAGCCTGTGATGAAGATCCGTTGGATTCTGTAATTTCAGAAACAAGTCTTACTGTATATGGGAATTTATCTTGATCTGGCATAACATGCTTTAATGCTCTTTCAGCTAAATTTCCATGTCCCAGTTCACGTCTTCCAGGCGCTCTCATAAATCCAGCTTCTCCAACTGAATATGGTGGGAAAATTATAGTGCAGGAAGAATTTTTTACGTGTTTCATCTTCCATTCCATCAATAATTTGCTCATCTTCTTTACTTCCAAGTGTCGCAACAACCAATGCCTGAGTTTCTCCACGTGTAAACAATGCTGAACCGTGTGGTACTGGAAGTGTATCTATTTCCACATCAATTGGACGGATTTCAGTAGTTTTTCTTCCATCAGCCCGATATTGCTTGTACAAAATAGCATCTCTCACAAGTCTTTTTTCCACATCTCTGTAATATTTTTTAAATTCCTTTTCAAGATTTTCGTCAATTTCTCTTTCTTCGCTTTCAAGTTTTTCAACATATCTCTCAAAAAGTTCTATTTCTAAATTATCAATCGCTTCATATTTTTCCAATTTACCAGGTGTCATAATCGCATTTTCAACTTCATTTTCAAAGCCGTCAATAAACTCTTTAATTTCAGGCTCTACTTCCTTTTTCTCAAATTCATATTTTTTCACATCAAACTGTGCCAAAAATTTATCCTGCTCTGCACAAATTTCCTTAATTCTTTCATGCCCAAACATAATAGCTTCCAGCATTACTTCCTCTGAAACTTCCTTAGCTCCAGCTTCTACCATTGTTACAGCATCCTTTGTACCTGCAACTGACAGTTGAATTTCGCTTTCCAGAAGCTGTTCCCCCGTCGGATTCAAGATATATTCCCCATTAACATATCCAACTGTAACTCCAGCCACAGTTCCCGCAAATGGAATATCTGATAGTCCCAATGCGGCAGAAACTCCGATTGTAGCTAGATTTTCAGGATAGTTCACTTCATCATAAGAAAGAACTGTAATTACAATATGAACAGCATTTAAAAATCCTTCTGGAAATAACGGTCTTATCGGTCTGTCAATCAATCTTGAAATCAAGATTTCATCCGTTCCTGGCTTAGTTTCCCTTTTTATAAATCCTCCTGGAAATTTTCCAGACGCATAGAATTTTTCAATATAATCAACTGTAAGCGGGAAAAAATCCTGCCCTTCCTTGACATCCTTACTTCTAGTCGCTGTAACTAAAAGCACAGTTCCCCCACATTGCACAATAACTGATCCCCCAGCCTGACGTGCAATTTTTCCAGTACTTATTTTAATTTGCCGGTTTCCTAAATTAAAACCGTAAGTCTTTTCATCAAACATTTTTCCTCCTAAAATTTTTTATTTTTTAAGAAGGGAGCAAATAATAGTAAAGTTCTTTACTTACCTGATTTACTATTCAAATTAATAAAAAAACTTTACAATTACTTACTCAAAATACCTTCTTAAAAATTTCTATAATTATACCATTTTTTTCTAAATTTTTTTACAAATTTTTTTAAAAATACATATTTAAAAATATCAAAAAAATAAAAATAAATATCTTGAACATTTTTCATAAATTAAAGTAAAAATATACTTAAGTGAAAAACTTTTCAGAAAAAAACAAAAAAATTCAGGAGGTAAAAAAACAATGGCTACACCACATATCGGAGCAAACAAAGGAGATATTGCAGAAACTATACTATTACCAGGAGATCCGCTTAGAGCAAAAATATATTGCAGAAACTTTTTTTGGAGAATGTCGTTCAATATAACAATGTTCGTGGAATGTTGGGATTTACAGGGCACTTATAAAGGAAAAAAAGTATCTGTTCAAGGGAACTGGAATGGGAGTTCCTTCAATTGGAATTTATGCACATGAATTAATTGCAGAATTCGGAGTAAAAAATTTGATTAGAATTGGAACTGCTGGTTCTTATCAGGAAAAATATAAAAAAATAAGAGATGTTGTACTTGCCATGTCAGCTTCAACTGATTCAGCTATTAACAAACTTAGATTTAACGGAGCAGATTATGCACCGACTGCAAATGCTGAAATGCTTTTTTTAAAAGCACACGAAATCGCTAAACAAAAAGGGCTTAATGTAAAAAGCTGGAAATGTATTTACAAGTGACACTTTTTACGGAGATGACCCAAATGCTTGGAAAAAATGGGCAAAATTTGGAGTTTTATGTGTAGAAATGGAAACAGCTCAGCTTTATACAACTGCGGCTAAATTGGGAGCAAATGCATTAACTTTGCTTACAATAAGTGATTCGTTTATAACTCACGAAGTTACAAGTGCCGAAGAAAGACAGACTACTTTTAACGAAATGATTGAAGTTGCGCTTGAAACTGCTATATCGCTTTAAGGAGGGAAAATGGAGTTTTATAAAAGACTGATTATAAAAATTTTGGAACGCAGTTCAGTTGGTTCTGATAACAGAATTCTGAAAAAGTTAAAAAGCGGTTATGACTTGACTCAAAGGGAAATGGCTGAACTGGAAGAATTATTAGAGCATATTTTATAACAGGTTTATTTTTTTACAATTTCAAAGGTATACTTGTTCGGAAAATTATATATATTTAGAACTTGATAAATAGAATTGTTCTAAAAGCAAGGGGTCTTGACCCTTGTAAAAAAATAAAAAAACTTGGTTATAAAAACAGGTTTAATGAAAGGAAAGATAAAAATGAAAAATAGAGAATTTATATCCTGAAAAGGTTTTTCACTATTTTAGTGAAATTTCTAAAATACCGAGAGGTTCAAATAAAGAAAAAAAAATTAGTGACTGGATTGTGGAATTTGCAAAAGAAAGAAATTTAGAAGTTGTTCAGGACAAGGCGTTCAATGTGTTCATAAGAAAGCCTGCAACAGCTGGATATGAAGAATATTCGCCACTTATTCTGCAAGGGCATATGGATATGGTCTGGGAAAAAAATAAAAATACACAGTTTGATTTTGAAACACAAGGAATTGAACTTGTTGCAGAAGATGGATTTTTAAAGGCAAAAGGAACTACGCTTGGGGCAGATAACGGAATTGCAGTGGCTTATGCGCTTGCGATACTTGACAGTGATGACTTGAAACATCCAGAACTTGAAATAATTCTTACAACTGATGAAGAAGATGGAATGAGCGGAGTTAATAATCTTGATTTTGGGATTTTTTCTGGAAAGACGCTTATAAACTTGGATACTGAAGAATATGGTCAAGTTTATGTAAGCAGTGCAGGTGGAGCAAGAATTTTTAATGAATTTAACTTTGATGCTGAAAAACTTGAAGATGACGATACTGTGATAAGTGTTGATGTGAAGGGGCTTCTTGGAGGACATTCTGGAGCTGAAATTCATTTGGGGCTTGGGAATTCTAATAAAATTTTAACAGAAGTTTTGAATCATTTGAATAAAAAATATACGCTTTCAATAATGGATATTGATGGTGGAGAAAAAGACTAATGCGATACCTAGAGAGGCTGTGGCATTACTTGCTGTGAAACTTGAAGATGAAAAACGTCAGCGATTTTTGAAAAAAATTGGCAAAATTGGCTTTTTGAAAACGTGACAAAAGATTTTAAAAATAATTGATAAGAATCCTGTTATTGAAGTTAAAGAAATAAAAAAAGAAGAATTGAAAAAAATCAAGGAAAAATGTCAATTTCAATACAAATGCCGTTATTTCGTTTTTTTCCATGAATTTCCAAATGGAGTTATTGCAATGAGCAAGGATATTGAAGGGCTTGTGGAAACTTCAATAAATTTAGGAGTTATAAAAAAACTGAAAAATAAAGATGGGAAAAATTAATATAAAAGTTCAATCATTGCCTAGAAGTTCGGTAAATAAATCGCTTGAAAAAAATTATTGAACGATGTGAAGGAACTTTCTGAAAAAAATATGAAGTGGCTGTAAAAAAATAAATTCGCCATATCCATCTTGGGAATATCGAAAAGATTCAAAAAAATCCGTGACATTGTGGTAAATTCATTTAAGAAAAATAACAGGAAAAGATCCTGAAATCAAGGCAATTCATGCTGGACTAGAATGTGGAGTTTTTGATAATAATATGGAAAAATGTTGATATTGTTTCAATTGGGCCTAATATTTACGGTGCTCATACACCTGAAGAAAGAATGGAAATAGATTCTGTTGGAAAAAAACTTGGGAATTACTTCTAAAAAGCTATGGAAGATTATAATATAAAAAAATAAAAAAATTTTTTTAAAAATAGAAAAAGGAAATATTAAATGGAAAAAGCCAAATACACAAAAATAAAAAAATAAAAAAATAAAAGGAAATTATAGTAGTCGAAGGGCGAGATGATATAACAGCCATAAAAAGAGTTGTAGATGCATATTATCGCCTTAAACGGCTTTTCTGCATTATCCAAAAAAACAATAAGCAAAATAGTTGAATTATCCCGAAATAACGATTTAATTTTGTTTACAGATCCTGATTTTGCAGGGAAAAAAATTCGAGATACGTTAAAAAGATATATTCCAAATATAAAAGCATGCCTTTGTCAGTCGAAAAAGGATGCGACTAGAAATGATAATATCGGAGTGGAAAAATGCCAATGATGAAGCAATTTTAGATGCGTTAAAAAAATGTTATTACGGCTCATCAAAAATGTTGAAAACAGATTCAATATCAGTGACTTGATTGATAATGGATTTGTTTCTGGAAATAATTCAAAAGAACGTAGAATAATGCTGGGAGACTTGTTAAAAATCGGCTATTATAATGCAAAAGCAGCTTTTTAAAAGGCCCTTAATTCATTTAACATTTCACGGGAACAGTTTGAAGAAGCGGTAAAAAAATAAATGAGAAGAATATGTGAACTTATATTTTTTTCCCATTGAAAAGTAACGGATTTATTATAAATTCTATTTAACAAGGGAATCTTGACCCTTTACCAGAAAAATAGAAGTATTTAAACTTCTTAAAAATCTGTCATAGAAAAATTATAATCAAAATAAATATTATAAAAACAAGGGATCTTGATCCCTTGCTAAAAAAATCTCATAATAAATTTACTGTTTAAATAATAGAGAATTTGTGTAAACTAACAGATAAATCCAGCAAATTCAGTACTTTGCTATTCTATTTACACAAAAATTTTTATACTCTCAAATAACAAATTAAGACTTAGCATATTTCAGATATTCATTTATAAATAAATCAATATCTCCATCCATAACTTTTTCAACATTTCCCTCTTCAGCCTTTGTCCTATGATCCTTAACCATTTTATAAGGCTGAAAAACATAAGAACGTATTTGACTTCCCCATTCGATTTTAGATTCAGTTCCCTTTAATTCGGCCATTTCCTTTTCACGTTTTTCCAGTTCCAATTCAAATAATTTAGATTTTAATATTTTCATTGCAGTTTCACGGTTTTTCAGCTGTGAACGCTCATTTTGGCAGGTAACTACGGTATTTGTTGGGATGTGAGTAATTCTAACGGCTGAATCTGTTGTATTTACATGCTGCCCTCCAGCGCCACTTGCCCTATAAGTATCAATTTTCAAGTCTTCTGGACGAATATCAATTTCAACGTCATCTTCTATTTCAGGTGTAACATTCACTGCTGCAAATGAAGTATGCCGTCTGGCATTTGAATCAAATGGTGAAATTCTGACAAGTCTGTGAACTCCTTTTTCCCCTTTTAAATAGCCATAAGCGTAGTTTCCCTTTATATTTAGCGTAATGCTTTTAATTCCAGCTTCTTCCCCAGCCAGGCTGTCAAGCACTTCAACCTTGAAATTATGCCGATTTGCCCATCTGTCATACATTCTGTAAAGCATTTCAGCCCAGTCACATGCCTCTGTCCCTCCAGCCCCTGAATTTATCGTAAGAATCGCATTATTCGTATCATATTCTTCATCCAGAAGCAATTTTGTCTTAAAATTGTCAATTTCATTTTTCAAATCCTGTGACTTCTGTTCAAGCTCATTTTCAAACGAATTATCTCCCATTTCAATAAACTCAATAATTGTAGAAACATCTTCAAATAGCCCATTTAACTTATCATACTCTTCAAGCAATTTTTTTCTTTTGCGCTAATATTTTTCAATATTTCCTGACTGTTATCTGTATTCCAGAAGTCCGCTTCAAATGTCCTTTTTTTCCAATTCATTAATTTCATTTTTTTAAATTTTTCAATGTCAAAGATGCCTCCTGATTTCTTCAATATTAACTTCATTTATTTCATTTTGTTTTTATTTCAAATAAATCCATATTTTTTTGCCTCTTTCTTTTTTTATTTTTTTCTTTTTCAAAATTCTCTTTTTTTCAAAATTTTAGGAAAAATATAAATATTAAAAAGAAAGCTGCTCTAAAAAAACAGCCTCTCTTTAAGTTTTTGGAAAAATAAAAAAACTTTTTTTATATTTTCAGATAATAATTATTTTCTTAAACCTTCAACAACTTTACCAGTTTCTTCGTTATACCAAACTTCATTTTTCAATGGTTCTTCTTTAACATAAGACAAGATGTTATTGAATGTTGCTTCAGCGATGTTATCCAATGCTTCTGTTGTTAGGAATGCTTGGTGAGAAGTTAGCACAACATTGTTAAATGATAACAATCTAGCTAATAAATCATCTTCTAGCACACTTGCTGATTCATCTTCAAAGAAGTAGCTGCTTTCATTTTCATAAACATCAAGTCCAGCTCCACCAATTTTTTTATCTTTTAATCCTTCAACTAATGCTTCTGTATCAATTAATCCACCTCTGGCAGCATTAATGATAATAACACCGTCTTTCATCTTAGCAATAGTATCTTTGTTAATTGTATGTCTTGTTTCAGGGAATAATGGACAATGCAATGAAATTACATCAGATTTTGCAAATACTTCATCTAATGTCACATAAGTGAAATTTTTCTTCTTTTTGCAGACTTGTTCATTAGGGAATTTATCATAACCAATAACTTTCATTCCTAATCCATTTAAAAATTCTTATGAAAATTCTTGCTATTCTACCAGTTCCTATAATTCCAGCTGTCTTACCATTTAAGTCCATTCCAGTTAATCCTGCTAGGCTGAAGTTTCCTTCTCTTGTTCTGTTATAAGCCTTGTGAGTTTTTCTATTTACTGACATAAGAAGTGCTAACGCATGTTCAGCAACAGCATACGGTGAGTATGCAGGAACTCTTAAAACGGTAATTCTGTTTTCACGGGCAGCTTTTAAATCAATATTGTTGTAACCAGCACATCTTGCCGCAATTACTCTAACTCCATTTTTTTGAAAGTATATCCAATACTTTCGCATTTAAGTCATCATTTACGAATGTACATACAACATCTTGATATTTTGTAAGCATTACATTTTTCAAGCTTAATTTTTCCTCAAAATAAGTAATATTAGCTCCAAAAGTTTCATTCCATTTGTCAAAAAATTCGATATCATAAGGTTTTGCATCGAAAACTACAATTTTCATTTCATATTCCTCCTAAAATTTATTATTATCTTTCTACGTTCATTATAGCAAAAATAGATTAAGTCAAATAGTTTTTGCAATATTTTCTTATTTTTTTTATTTAATCTAACTTATTCCTAAAAATAAAAAAATATTTTATTCATTTTTTTTACACTATTCTTCCACTTAAAAAATAGTGATTTTACTATTGTTATTCAAAAAAAACAAAAAAAATGACTCATTTCTGAGTCATTTAATCGTCCCTATCTTTTGTTATTTTTTTATAGTAGCTGTCTCTTATTTCCTTTAAAATTCGTTGTGCCTTTTTCACTTTCTTCCTTGGTATGTCTTATTGCTTCCACATTTTCCTTTACTGTCAGATTTTATTATGACTTTTATCTGTGTTCTTTGGAGTTTTAGCAGGTTTTGCCGCTTTTGTTTCCGCTCAGATAACTTGCTCTTGCTTCCTTTAATGCGTTCTTTGCTCTTCTAATTTCTTCCGGCGTTAATTCACGTTTTTTTCTGAAACTGGCGCTGAGCTGTAACTTCTGGCTCAGAAACTGAAAACTGGTGCCGCATTAGTAATTTTAACTTTTTCTCTTTTATCTTGTCTGTCCTGTTTATCTTGATCCCTTTGCAGCTTTTTGTTCTGCTGCTTTTTGTCTTCTTTCATTTCTTTCTTCAGTTATACGTTTTTTTCCTTTTTCTTCCTTTTTCCTGTTGAATTTGTTTTTCTCTTTCTGCTTTTTCCTGAAAGCTAATCTTTTGTTCTTTTTCAGCTCTCTCCTTAGCCTTTTCAGCCTCAATCTGTTGCTTTTTGCACTTTTATAGTAGTCATCTCTTGCCTTTTTTTCAATATAGTCTGTGTGCTAATCGCAAATAACGGAATCCCCACCGCTAAAATTGATGTTATAATTATTAATTGTTTTTCATAATTTTCCTCCTAATTTGACCTTAAAAATTAAAATTGAACATATTTTAAGCGTTATTTGTTATATAAATCACAAAAAAACCTTAAATATTATTCACGTTTATAATACCATAATTTCTTTATCTTTTTCAATTTATTTTTACTTAGTATTTTTTTAATACTATTTTTTTAATATTTGTATCTCAAAAACTTTAAAAAAATATAATTGATAGAATCAAAAATAAAAAAACAGTGTACTGTAACGTAACTACACAGGTTTTTATTAATATTAATCTAAAAAATTTTTTTGAAATAAAAAAATCTTAAATATCAAAGTTAAATAATTTTTTTATTAAATCAAATGTGCAAATTACCTTGCTTTTTTTGCCTAGAATATGATATTCTTTGCTAGTAAAACATTGAAATTTATTAAAAATAGTATATTAATAAAGTGAAGAAATTTTTAGAGAAAAAAATAGGAGGCAATATGGCTTTAATTATACAGAAATATGGTGGAACTTCCGTTGCTGATGCAGAACGTGTAAAGGAAGTGGCTAAACGGGTTGTAAGGTATAAAAAGGCTGGACATGATGTAATTGTCGTTGTGTCTGCGCCAGCTGGAAGAACTGATGCATTGGTAAAAAGAGCTATGAACTTTCAGATACACCGAATAAACGTGAACTTGATATGCTTTTAACTTCTGGAGAGCAAATTTCTATTGCATCTCTTGCGATTGCAGTTGAGGAACTGGGAGAAAAGGCTGTTTCACTAAATGCGTTTCAAGTTAATTTTAAAACAACGCCTGTACATACAAAGGCAAAAATAATTAACATTGATACACAGATTATACAGGAAAAATTAGATGAAGGAAATGTAGTAGTATTTGCAGGATTTCAAGGAATTACTGAAAATAATGAAATTACTACGCTTGGACGTGGCGGTTCTGATACGACTGCTGTTGCTTTGGGAGCGGCTCTTGAGGCTGATGAAGTGGAAATTTATACTGATGTTGACGGAGTTTACACTGCAGATCCAAGAATTGTTAAAAATGCAAGAAAATTAAAGACAATCTCTTACCAGGAAATGCTGGAGCTGGCTGCTTCCGGAGCAAAAGTTCTACATCCAAGATCAGTTGAAATTGCCGCAAAATATGGCATAAAAATACATTTACGTTCATCATTTGACGATTCTACCGGAACAATTGTTCAAAAGGATGAGGAATTTGAAAAAAATTGAAAAAAATCAAAATGTTGACACAGAAGGAGAAGCTATGGAAAAAAAGTAAAAAAATTGCAGGTATCACATCTTCTAAAAAATGAAGGAAAAAAATCACGCTTTTTTTGGAGTGCCTGACAAAGCCAGGAATTGCCGCAAAAGGTATTTTCTAGACTTGCAAAAGAAAAAATAAGCACTGATATAATTTTACAAAGTTCAAGTATTAACAAAGAATTAAATAATATTTCATTTACTGTAAAAATTGATGATTTAAAGGAAGCTGTGGCTATTTCAGAGCAAATTAAGGAAAAAAATCGGAGCTGAAGGAGTTTCTTACAAAGAAAAAAATTGCAAAAGTTTCCGTTGTTGGAATCGGTCTTAGAGTCATTACGAAACTACTGCCGAAATTTTTGATACACTTGCTGAAAATGGAATAAACATTGATATGATTTCCTGCTCAGAAATTAATGTTTCTTGCATTATTCACGAAGATGATGTAAATAAAAGCAGTAAATGCGCTACATAAAAGATTTATTGAAAATGAAGATTAATTAAAAAAATTATAATTTAGAATTTGATAGATAAATATTTTATATTTTTAAAAAAATTAGAAAGTGTTGTTTTTATCAGTTTTATTAAAGATAATCAAAAATACATAAATTCATGAAATAGTGCAAGAACACTCACAACTTTAGTCGTGGGAGGTTCAGACTATTTGTTAAAGTAAAAAGATTGTCAAACATATTATTTAAATAACTAAACTAAAAAAACAAATTAATAATATTTATTGAAAGAAAGGACTTTAGAAAATATGAAAATAGGAATTATTGGATTGGGAACTGTTGGTGAAGGAGTTCTTAAAGTGCTAACAAAAAGAAAAGGAAAGCATTTTTTTGAAAAAAATCAAGAGCTGACATTGAAGTAAAAATATGCATGTGATTTAAATATAGATCGTGAATTTTCATTTGATTTTGATAAATCTATTCTTACAAATGACTATAAAAAGGTGTTAAACGATCCTGAAATCAAAAATCGTTGTGGAACTTATCGGCGGAGAAACTATCGCAAAAAAATAATCATTGAAGCATTTCAAGCTAAAAAAAGTGTCGTTACAGCAAACAAGGCACTAATTGCAAAAATTTGGAGTTGAATTATTTCAAATTGCAAAAAGAAAAATGGCGTATCATTCTTATTTGAAGCGGCTGTAGGGTGGAGGAATCCCTATTGTTACACCTTTAATGGAAAGTTTAGTTGCAAATACAATTACTGAAATCCGTGGAATTATGAACGGAACTTCAAATTACATTTTGACAAAAAAATGAAAGAAGACAACTTATCGTTTGACGAAGCATTAAAAATTGCCTCTGAAAAAAAGGATATGCAGAAGCTGATCCTACATTTGACGTAGATGGAATTGATGCAGGACATAAAAATCAACATTTTGGCTTCACTTGCCTATGGAGGTTCAATTAAATTTCAAAAGATATGCAGTTATCAGGAATTAGAGATATTAGCACAGTTGACATTTTCTCTGCAAACAAACTAAATTTGACTATAAAGTTAATCGCAAGTTCAAAAATTATTATCTGAAAAAAATCAGCACAAATTTCAGTTGAACCGACATTAATTCCAAGCAGTGAAATCTTAGCAAAGGTTGACGATGTCTACAATGCAATTGAAACAACAGGTTCTTATACAGATAAGACTTTATTTTTATGGAAAAAGGTGCTGGAATGGATCCAACTGCTTCAGCAGTAGTGGCTGATATTGTAAAAAAATTGTAACAAGAAACCATATTGAATCAGATTACTTCTTCAATTCTACAAAAAGTATTTGAAATTGTAGATTCAAACACAGTAAAAGATTCTTACTATGTAAGAGTTTCAGATGATTTTTGACATAGAAAATTCACCATTTGAACTAATAAATCAAATTGAAAATTACTACATTATTTTGGCAGATAATCTTTCAAAAAAATGAAATTAACGAAATTTTTGAAAGATGCTAAAGAAAAAAACTTGTATTGAGAATTATGAAATAAAAAAATAATTGAAAAGGAAAAAAATCTTATGAAAAATTAGCAAATATGTACAGGGAGCAGTAAGACAATTTTTCCTATTGGTTTTTTTAATGGAACTTTAGGTTATGATATACTTGAAAAATATTGATTATTTATCAACTGTGAGGGAAGAACCTAGCTGTGGAGAATTAGCTTTTTGCTATCTTTATGAATAATTTAGAAATTGATTCAGAAGGAAGAGTATTAAATTATAAATATTGTGAAAAATCGTGCTGCAGAATACATTAAAAGTTATCATGATCCTAACTTTATTATGAATCCTAAACTTGAAGAATGGGAAACATATCTTTATCCAGTTAGCGAAGAAAGTTACACTTATTAAATAAAAGTCAAAAAAATCAGGAATATTATCAAATGTACTCCTGATTTTTATTTTATCTTATTTAAATTTCAAATTATTTAATACCCATTAAAAATATCCTCAACAATTTGTTCTTTTCGTAAGTCTATTTTCCTCAAAAAATACATCATAAGGAACTTCATCAGTAAATTCTTTTTTAGCACCTACATTAAGCACTTTCATGTCAGAAGTACCGTAGAAACTAGAAATTTTCGTTCCAAATCCACCTTCTTTTTGACCACTTTCCAATGTAACTACTAATTTATGATTTTGTTTTAATTCATTTCAATAAATTTTCATCAAGACCACTTATAAATCTAGGATTTATTAATGTTGCATCAATTCCAGCTTTTTCTTTCAACAATTCCTTCACTTCTTTACCTAATGCAAAAAATTCTCCCAATCCAACAATCGCTACATCTTTTCCTTTTTCCACAACTTTGTAGCTATTCAAGTTAGAATAATCTTTATCCACATCAGTTTCAGAATGTTGAACTGCTCCACCAGGCACTTTTATAAATACTGGATTTTCATTTTGATCAATCGCCCAGTCAAGCATTGCTAAAGTATTCTTCTTTTGTAGTTGGTGCCAAATACACGATATTCGGTATATTTGAAATCATTGGTATGTCAAAAGTATCCTAAATGTGTTACATCGTTCATACCTTTTAATGTTCCACCAAACACTAAAGTAACTGTTGGTGCTTTATTTATTGCAATATCATGAGATATTTGGTCGTAAGTTCTTTGAACAAAAGTACTAATTACACCAAATACTGGTTTTGCACCATTTGTTGCCATTCCTGATGAAAAAGTTGTCGCATGTTCTTCAGCAATTCCAACATCAACATATTGTTTTCTCAGTTTATCCAATTTTTCTCTTCTGTCTTTTGTAAATCCAAATCCCATAGGAACACCAGCGTTAATAAATGTAACTGTCGGATCTTTTTCCATTTTATCTGTCAAGAAATCAAATGTTATTGTTCCAAATTCCTCTTTTGGTTCAGGTTTAGTTTTTGGTTCACCTGTTTTTGGATCAAAGTTTGCATTATAATGCCAAGGTTCTCTATCTTTTTCAGCATATGGCAACCCTTTTCCTTTTATTGTATGAATATGTAAAACTATTGGATGATCAATATCTTTCACTTCTTCAAATACTTCAATCAATTTATTAATATCATGTCCATCAGCCACGTATTTATAATCCAAACCAAGCGATTTAAAAGAAATTGTTTGGTGCCTCACCATTACTTTCTCTCAATTCCCTTAAATTTTTATACAATCCACCATGATTTTCCGCAATTGACTGATCATTATCATTCGCAATAATTATCAGATTTCCTCCTTGTTCAGCAGCATTACTCAATCCTTCATAAGCAAGTCCTCCACTTAACGAACCATCTCCAATCAATGCAATTATATTTTCTTTAGCACCTCTCAAATCTCTAGCTTTTGCAAGTCCTGTCGCCAAACTAACTGATGTTGAAGTATGTCCAACCCTAAAGAAATCATGCTCACTTTCATCTTGGTCAGTATACCCATTAACAGTTTTAAATTTATCCTCATAAAGAAATCCATCTTTTCTCCCTGTTAAAATTTTATGCGGATAAGCCTGATGCGACACATCAAACACAATTTTATCAATTGGCGAATTAAACACATAATGCAAAGCAATCGTCATTTCAACCACACCAAAATTAGGACCTACATGTCCTCCTTTAGGATAATTTGTCAATCTATTTAATAACGCTTTTTCTTATATCAGCCGCTAATTCAACCAATTCTTCTCTTTTTTTAAATTTTTTTAAATCTTTTAGGTGAATTTACTTTCTCTAATGCCATTTTTCCCTCCTACATTTATTCAATTAATTTTTTTAAAAAAACTTTCTGATAGAATTGTAGCAAATCTCTTTTTATAATTTCAAATGCTTTTTTTCTCATAACTCACTATGTGTTTTTAGTTATAATTATTGTGATAAATTTATTATTTAATACTCTAACCTATTTAAAAAAATATAAAAAAATTTAGGATTTTTAGTAAACCAGCCATAGCCTTTAAGTTTTGTTTATAAGTTAGTTTTTATTATAAATAAAAAAATAACATAAATTACTTTATTGCAGGAAAAAAATTATGTAAAAAAATCAAGGAAATTCACTTGACAAGTGTGATAAAATAATATATAATTAACTAATATGAGCCTTTCCCACAAAGGACCGTTATTCTATAAATATTAGAGAATAAAAAAACAGGAGGAAACAAAGTGAGTAAATACACTGTAATGCAAAAAAAGAAGAAGTTGTAAGAAACTGGTATGAGATAGATGCAGAAGGAAAAGTACTTGGAAAAATTAGCTACTGAAATCGCAGTAAGATTAATGGGTAAACATAAACCAAGTTACACACCGCACGTTGACGGAGGAGATTTTGTTATCGTATTAAATGCTGATAAAAATCGCTGTAACTGGAAATAAATTATTAGACAAGAAATATTACAGACATAGTGGATATCCAGGTGGATTGAAAGTAAGAAGTTTAGAAGAAATGTTACAAAAAACAACCTACTGAAGTAATCAGAAAAAGCTGTAGAAAGAATGTTGCCTAAAAAAACAAATTAGGAAGCCAAATGATTAACAGATTGAGATTATTCACAGGATCTGAACATGCACATACAGCACAAAAAAACCAGAAAGAATAGAGTTATAGGAGGTAAATTTTTCGTGGCAGAAAAAAATTCAATATTTAGGAACTGGAAGAAGAAAAAAACTTCAGTAGCAAGAGTAAGATTAGTACCAGGTGAAACTGGAGTGACAATTAATGGAAAAGATATGAGAGAATATTTTGGTGGAAGAGAAATCTTAGCTAAAATCGTAGAACAACCATTAGAATTAACAGAAACTTTAAACAAATTTGGAGTAAAAGTTAATGTAAATGGTGGTGGAAATACAGGTCAAGCAGGAGCTATCAGACACGGTGTTTCAAGAGCATTATTAGAAGCTGACGCTGAATTAAGAGGTGCTTTAAAAGAAGCAGGATTCTTAACAAGAGATTCAAGAATGGTTGAAAGAAAGAAATACGGGAAAAAGAAAGCAAGAAGAAGTCCACAATTCTCAAAAAGATAATTGTATTATTTT
>BNJU01001230.1_pt1 | contig 105275 bp, 130 predicted proteins | sample 8539281 | NCBI WGS metagenome assembly BNJU01 (sample SAMD00202456, study PRJDB9452) | human saliva metagenome | isolation source: human saliva | place: Japan | reverse complement strand
ATACATCCATCAGGCCGTCTGAAAAGACTCTCTCTTACCATTTTAATGAACTATCCGATTACACGCAAAAGCCCTATTTATTTTCATTTGACGCCAAACAATAAAATCATATCGATACAGACGTTTGGGGCAGTTTGACGGTTTCAGGTAAAATAACGCCAAATTCATCAACCGTTCAGAAAGCCGCCGCCATGTATTCACTCGTCCGCCCCATCCTGTTCCGTTTCGATGCAGAAAAGGCCCATCATTTCACGCTCAACAGTTTGCGTTCTATCGAAAAACTCGGCCTGCTGCCCAAGGTGGACAGCCACACCCGGCCAACCGAGCTGATGGGTTTGCAGCTGCCCAATCCGGTCGGCTTGGCGGCAGGTTTGGACAAAAACGGCGAGTGCATCGATGCGTTTGCCGCACTGGGTTTCGGCTTTGTCGAAATCGGCACGGTAACGCCCAAGCCGCAGCCGGGCAATCCGCAGCCGCGCCTTTTCCGCGTTCCCGAGCACCAAGGCATCATCAACCGCATGGGTTTCAACAACCACGGCATCGACGCGATGATCCGCAACATTGAAAAACAGCCGCTTTAAAGGCATTTTTGGGCATCAACATCGGCAAAAAAATGCCGTTACGCCGATTGAAAACGCGGCCGACGATTATCTGATTTGCTTGGAAAAAAAGCCTACGCCCACGCAAGCTACATCACGGTCAATATTTCCTCCCCAATACGAAAAAAACCTGCGCGCTTTGCAAGGCGGCGACGAATTGAGCGCATTGTTGGAAGCCTTGAAAAAAACAAACAGGCGCAACTGGCGGCCGCGCATGGCAAATATGTGCCGCTGGCGGTTAAAATCGCGCCGGATTTGGACGAAGCGCAAATCGACGACATCGCCCATGTGGTCAAATCCGTGGAAATGGACGGCATCATCGCCACCAACACGACCATCGACAAATCAAGCTTGGGCAGCCATCCGCTCGCAGGCGAACAAGGCGGCTGAGCGGCTTGCCCGTACGCAAGAAAAGCAATCAGGTGTTGAAACTTTTGGCGGAACGCATTGACGGCAAACTGCCGATTATCGGCGTCGGCGGCATCATGAACGGCGCGGACGCGGCAGAAAAAATCCGCTTGGGTGCCAGTGCGGTTCAGGTGTACAGCGGTTTGATTTATCGCGGCCCTGAGTTGATTAAAGAGTGTTTGGCTGCGTTGAAATAATACTTTTCCAAAAATAAGGCCGTCTGAAATCTTTCAGACGGCCTTTTTACTATGCTTTTCATTCTTCAAACAGATTGCCTTGTGCCAATAAGGTTTTTGACTGGTGCGAAATCGCGGCGGTGTTCCGGCAAGACGCCGTATTGTTTCAACGCGGCCAAATGTTGCGCCGTGCCGTAGCCTTTGTGCCGGTCAAACCCATATTGCGGATAGCGTTTCGCCAATTCATACATTTCCGCATCACGCGCGGTTTTGGCCAAAACCGAAGCGGCGGAGATTTCGATAATTTTGCTGTCGCCTTTGACCACGGCCTCGGCAGGGACATTCAAATCTTTCGGCACGCGGTTGCCGTCTATCCACACTTTATCGGGTACGACCGACAGCCCCTCGACTGCGCGCTTCATCGCGGCCATGGTTGCGTGCAGGATGTTCAGCTGCAGGATTTCGTCGGGTGTCGGCAAAGGCAATGCTCCACGCAACCGCCTGTTCCTTAATCATCTGCGCCAACATATCGCGCTTTTTTTCGCTCAGTTTTTTTGAGTCGGTCAAACCCGGCAGGTCAAAATGTTCCGGCAAAATCACTGCCGCCGCAAATACGCTGCCGACCAAAGGGCCGCGCCCCGCTTCATCCACGCCTGCGCTTAAAACCGTCGCCATTTCTTCACCGCCTGTCTGATTCAAAGCCGCCATTATATCCGCTTGCGGCAGAGAAAATCCGCAATAGTTCAAACCGTTGGGGAACAGTTCAAATTTCATCTGCTTTACCAATCAGTTATAATTTACATCCCCACATACCCATACGTCTTACAACATGCCTGCCCAATCCGAACGCCTCCATTTTTCCGAACGCTGGCTCAACGCCTACGAACGCTACCGCTATCGCCGCCATATCCACGCCTTCCGCCTCGGCTTGGCAATCGTGTTTTCCACCCTGTTGGCCAAAGTCTTCCACCTGCAACACGGCGAGTGGATCGGCATGACCGTCTTTGTCGTCCTCGGCATGCTGCAATTCCAAGGCGCGATTTACTCCAAAGCGGTCGAACGCATGCTCGGCACGGCCATCGGTTTGGGCGTCGGTTTGGCCGTTTTATGGTTGAACCAGCATTATTTGCAAGACGGCGTTTTCTTCTATCTGATTATCGGTGCCGCCAGCGCGGTGGCCGGTTGGTCTGCGGTCGGCAAAAACGGCTACGTCGCCATGCTTGCCGGTTTGACCATGTGCATGCTCATCGGCGACAGCAGCCACCACTGGCTCGACAGCGGCCTGATGCGCGCCATGAACGTTTTGATTGGTGCCGCCATCGCCATTGCCGCCGCCAAACTCCTGCCCCTGCGCTCCACCCTGATGTGGCGCTTCATGCTTGCCGACAACCTCACCGACTGCGCCAAAATGATTGCCGAAATCAGCAACGGCAAAGCGCATGACGCGCGAGCGTTTGGAACAAAACATGATTAAAATGCGCAAAATCAACGCCCGCATGGTCAAAAGCCGCAGCCATCTGGCCGCCACATCCGGTGAAAGCCACATCAGCAACAATATGATGGAAGCCATGCAGCATGCCCACCGCAAAATCGTCAACACCACCGAGCTGCTCCTGACCACCGCCGCCAAACTGCGCGCGCCCACGCTCAACGAAAGCGAAATCCGCCTGCTCGACCGCCATTTCAACCAACTCCAACGCGAGCTTCGCCTGACCGTCCGCCTCATCAAAGGCCACTACGCCCGCCGTATCCGCATCGATACTTCACTCAATACCGAACTAAGCAAACCGGCCGCCCGCCTGCATTACGACTGGCAAGGCTTCCTCTGGCTCAGCACCAATATGCGTAACGAAATCGCCGCATTGGTGATTCTGTTGCAACGTTCGCGCAATAAATGGTTGGACAAAAAAAGAGTTGCAACGCCTCAAAGAACACCTGCGCAACGATACCAAGCCCAGCAATCGAAGAGGCCGTCTGAAAAAAAGCCTGTCATATTTTTACATAAAAGCCCCATTAGCCGCATAAGATCAGCATAAAAGGCCGTCTGAAACCCAATGGTTCAGACGGCGCTTTCAATCAATCAAGCAACGCAATAAATGCCGCATAAAGCAAAAATCCCCTGCGATTGCAGGGGATTTTTATATTTGGTTGCGGGAGCAGGATTCGAACCTACGACCTTCGGGTTATGAGCCCGACGAGCTACCATGCTGCTCCATCCCGCGTCAGAAGTTGTAACTATACGGAAAGACGGGAATCGCTGTCAAGCGTTTTTTTGACAGAAAAATGCGAAAAAAACGCCGCTTTACAAAAAAACCATCCGCATGGTTTAATTTTTCGTTAATAAAGAAACAGGGGTGCTGCTTTCAAAACCGAGCGGCTGAGAAATACCCTTTACACCCGAACAGGATAATACCTGCGTGGGGAGTTTCGGCAAATGTGATTTTAGACGGTTGATTGAAGATATCCACAAGGCCGTCTGAAAAAAAGCAATGCTCCTGTTTCCATTTCATAACCGAGAAACAGGAGCAATTTTTATGACTACCACTAAAAAAACCGGCGATGAGGCGCGCCGTCTTTCCGACTTGAGTGAAGACATCGGCATCCGCTTCCAATATCCCAATTCCGACCGCGTCTATATCCCAGGCAGCCGCGCCGACATCCGCGTGCCTTTGCGCGAAATCCGTCAGGACGACACCTACACGGCGCAAGGTACAGAAGCCAATCCGCCAATTCCGGTGTACGACACCAGCGGCGCATACGGCGATCCGGCGGCGTACATCGACCTAAAACAAGGGCTGCCGCACGTCCGCACCGCATGGCTGGATGAACGCGGCGATACCGAAATCCTGCCCAAAGCTTTCCAGCGAATACGGCACCGAACGCGCGCACGATCCGAAAACCGCCCATCTTCGCTTCAACCAAATCACCCGTCCGCGCCGCGCCAAAGCAGGCCGCAATGTAACCCAGCTCCACTACGCCCGCCAAGGTATCATCACGCCGGAAATGGAGTTTGTCGCCATACGCGAACGCATGAAGCTGGACGAGCTTTTCAGACGGCCTGAATACGCCAAACTCTTGAAACAACACGCAGGGCAAAGTTTCGGCGCGAATATCCCGACCCATCCCGACCAAATCACGCCCGAATTTGTGCGCCAAGAAATCGCCGCCGGACGCGCGATTATCCCTGCCAACATCAACCACCCCGAACTCGAACCGATGATTATCGGCCGCAACTTCCGCGTCAAAATCAACGGCAACTTGGGCAACTCCGCCGTCACTTCCAGCCTGACCGAAGAAGTCGAAAAAATGGTGTGGTCGCTGCGTTGGGGCGCGGACACGATTATGGACTTATCCACAGGCGCGCACATCCACGAAACGCGCGAATGGATTATCCGCAACGCGCCCGTCCCCATCGGCACCGTGCCTATTTACCAAGCTTTGGAAAAAACCGGCGGCATCGCCGAAGACCTGACTTGGGATTTGGTGCGCGACACCTTAATCGAGCAGGCAGAACAAGGCGTGGATTATTTCACCCTGCACGCAGGCGTATTGCTGCGTTATGTACCGATGACGGCCGACCGCCTCACCGGCATCGTATCGCGCGGCGGCTCCATCATGGCGAAATGGTGCCTTGCCCATCATCAGGAAAACTTCCTCTACACGCATTTCGACGAAATCTGCGAAATCATGAAAGCCTACGATGTGTCGTTCAGCCTCGGCGACGGCCTTCGTCCCGGCTGCATTGCCGATGCCAACGACGAATCCCAATTCGCCGAACTGCACACTTTGGGCGAATTGACCGCCAAAGCGTGGAAACACGACGTCCAAGTCATGATCGAAGGCCCCGGCCATGTACCGTTGCAACGCGTCAAAGAAAACATGACCGAAGAGCTGCAACACTGCTTTGAAGCGCCTTTCTACACCCTCGGCCCGCTCGTTACCGACATCGCCCCCGGCTACGACCACATCACCTCGGGCATAGGCGCGACCAATATCGGCTGGTACGGCACAGCCATGCTCTGCTACGTTACCCCGAAAGAGCATCTAGGCCTGCCCGACAAAGAAGACGTGCGTACCGGCATCATCACCTACAAACTCGCCGCCCATGCTGCCGACCTCGCCAAAGGCTGGCCGGGCGCACAATTACGCGATAACGCCCTGAGCAAGGCGCGTTTCGAGTTCCGCTGGCGCGACCAATTCCGCTTGAGTCTCGACCCCGAACGCGCCGAGAGCTTCCACGACGAAACCCTGCCCGCCGAAGGCGCAAAAATCGCCCACTTCTGCTCAATGTGCGGCCCCAAATTCTGCTCGATGAAAATCACGCAGGAAGTGCGCGACTACGCCGACAAGCAAAAAGCCCAACGGCAGGGCATGGAAGAAAAAGCGATTGAGTTCGTCAAAAAAGGAGCGAAGCTTTACAGTTAAAACATAAAACAAGAAAAGGCCGTCTGAAAATGTTTCAGACGGCCTTTTTAGCGAATAGTCTTTAAACGCCCTCCGGCTGTTTATTTTTCCACCCTGCGGAAATGGTGCGGACGGAAGCCGAGCGCGGCGAGGGAAACGAAGTAGAGGCCGCCGCCCAAGGCAATCAGGACGCAGAGTTGGCCTGCTTTTTTAAAGCCGCCGACGTGTACCCATTCAAACGGCAGATAATATTGCGCCAGCCACAAACCGCCGCCCATGACGACCAAAGAGATGACCATTTTGACCAAAAACGCAGCCCAACCTTTACCGGGGCGGTAGATGCCGTGTTTGCGCAAAAGGAAAAACAGCAAACCTGCATTCAGACACGCGCCCAAACCGATAGCGAGGGACAGGCCGACGTGTTTGAGCGGCGAAATGAAGGCGAGGTTCATCAACTGCGTGCAAATCAGCGTGAAAATAGCGACCTTAACGGGGGTTTTGATGTTTTGGCGGGCGTAGAAGCCGGGTGCCAACACTTTAATCATAATCAGACCGATCAAGCCGAAGGAATAGGCAATCAGCGCGTATTGGGTCATTTGCGCGTCGTGCAGCGTAAATTCACGGTACATGAACAAGGTCGTAACCAGAGGGAAAGACAACACGGCAAGGCCGACGGCGGCAGGCAGGGTCAGCAGCATACACAAGCGCAAACCCCAGTCGAGCAGGCTGGAAAACTGCTCGGTATCCTGACTGGCAGCGTGTTTAGACAAGGTAGGCAGCAAGATTGTACCGAGTGCCACGCCCAAAACGCCGGTAGGCAATTCCATCAGTCGGTCGGCGTAATACATCCATGACACGCTGCCGGACTGCAAAAACGAAGCAAAAATGGTGTTGATAACCAAGGAAATCTGCGCCACGCTTACGCCCAAAATAGCCGGCGCCATCTGTTTCATCACGCGGTTGACCGCTGCGTCTTTAAAGCTGAGTTTGGGCATTTTCAAGAAGCCCAGTTTCGCCAACCAAGGCAGTTGGAACACCAGCTGCAACACGCCGCCGACAAATACCGCCCACGCCAAAGCCATAACAGGCGGATCAAAATACGGTACGAAAAACAGGGAAAAGACGATAAAGGAGATGTTCAAAAAAGTCGGCGTAAAGGCGGGAATGCCGAATTTATGATAGGAATTGAGTATCGATCCGACAAAAGACGACAAGGAAATCAAAAGATATAAGGAAACGTTACCCGCAGCAGGTCGATGGAAAGCTGAAACTTATCGGCATCTTTGGCAAAACCGGGCGCGGAAACATAAATCACCCATGGCGCGGCAAGTATGCCCAGCGCGGTAACGATGACCAACACAAACGACAGCATACCGGCCACATGACGCACAAACGCCTGCGTGGCTTCGGGTGAGCGGGTTTCTTTGTATTCCGCCAAAATCGGTACGAAGGCTTGGGCAAATGCGCCCTCTGCAAACACGCGCCGCAGCAGGTTGGGCAGTTTAAACGCGACAAAAAACGCATCTGTCGCCATGCCTGCACCAAACGCACGGGCAATAATCGTATCGCGTACAAAGCCCAAAATACGCGACACCATCGTCAGGCTGCCAACCTTGGCCAAGGCTCCCAATAAATTCATGTATTTTCCTTACTTGTCTTTCAGGCCGTCTGAAAATCCGGCTTCTTCCAATACTGCCGCCGCCGCCAATGCCGCCGTATCTTTTTTCAACAGCAGATGCAAGGCGTGGAAATCCTGTTCCAACGCGGCCACGGCTTCAGGGCGGTCATACCAGTCTGCCACGGCCTGCGCCAGTTTTTCAGGGACGGCATCGTGTTGCAGCAGCTCGGGAACGGCGGCTTTACCCAACAGAATATTGGGCAAACCGACATGCGGCACTTTGATTTTGTTTTTCACATACGCATAAGTCAGCGGCGAAATTTTGTAGCTGATGACCATAGGCCGCTTGCACAAGGCCACTTCCAAAAGTCGCCGTACCGCTGGTGACCAATACCACGTCGGCAGCGGTGCAAACCGTATCCGACTGCTTGTCGGTCAGCGTGATGGGAAGAGAGGCGAACTCAGGTTGCGCCAAAATTTCGCTAATGCGTTTGCGCGTTGCGGCTGTTGCCACCGGCAGCAAAAACTGTGCCTGCGGATAACGTTTCAGCAGCAATAAGGCCGTCTGAAAAAACACCGCCGCCATGTAATCGATTTCGCTCACACGGCTGCCGGGTAATATGGCAAACACAGGCACGTCCGCAGGCACACCCAGCTTCTGCCGCGCCGCCGCCCTATCCGCTTCCACCGGCATGGTTTGCGCCATCGGATGGCCGACAAACTCGGCCTTGCCTCCGGCATCGATATAAAGCTGCGGCTCCATCGGAAACAGGCACAACACGCGGTTGACCTGATGCACGATTTTATTGACCCGTTCTCGCCGCCACGCCCAAACCGACGGGCTGACGTAATGAATAGTATGAATGCCTGCCTGCTTGAGTTTTTCCGCCACGCCGAGATTGAAGTCCGGCGCATCGATGCCGATAAACACATCCGGCTTGAGGCGGATTAAATCGTTCACCAGCCCTTTGCGGATTTTCAAAATCTGCGGCAGGCGTTTGATGACCTCAACAAAACCGCGTACCGCCAGCTTTTCCTGATCGTACAAACTCTCAAAACCCTCCGCCTTCATACGCTCGCCGCCGATGCCGGTAAACCGCGCGTTCGGGCAACGCGCCTTAATGGCACGGATTAAATGTGCGCCAAGCAAGTCGCCGGAAGCTTCGCCGACGCTGATGGCGATAAGGGGTGAAGGATTGGGGTTCATGTTGTTGAGGTTCGGAAGCTAAAAGATTTTGTGGCGGACATTTGCCCGCCCGTTTTCAGACGGCATCGGCAGCAAACAGACAGGAAACTGCCCTACTGCGCGGATTTTTGCAATCCAAAGGCCGTCTGAAAAAGTTTCAGACGGCCTTCAATCCATCAATCAACGGATAATGCCGCGTGTGGATTGTGCAAAAAAGTCTTTAAATACCGCCAATTCGCTTTGTGTTTCGGCGCGTTTCAGAATCTCTGCCTTAGCCTCTTCAAACGGAATGCCGCGATGGTAAATGGTTTTATACGCATCTTTGACGGAGGCAATCTGTTCGGCAGTGAAACCATTGCGGCGCATACCTTCGCTGTTGAGGCCGGCCGGTTCGGCGCGGTAGCCTGCGGCCATAAAGTACGGAGGTACGTCTTTGTGTACGCCGGCGGCAAACGCGGTCATGGCGTAGTCGCCGATTTGGCAGAACTGGAACACCAGCGTGTAGCCGCCCAAGACGACGTAGTCGCCGATGGTAACGTGGCCTGCAAGTGAGGCGTTGTTGGCGAAGATGGTATGGTTGCCGACCACGCAGTCATGGGCGAGGTGGCAGTAGGCCATAATCCAGTTGTCGTCGCCGATACGGGTTTCGCCGATGCCGGTGACCGTACCGAGGTTGAACGTCGTAAATTCGCGGATGGTGTTGCCGTTGCCGATAATCAGCTTGGTCGGCTCGTCGCGGTATTTTTTGTCCTGCGGAATTTCGCCGAGGCTGGCAAATTGGAAAATGCGGTTGTTTTCACCGATGGTCGTATGGCCGTTGATGACGACGTGCGGGCCGATTTCGGTATTCGCACCGATTTGCACATTGGGGCCGATGATGCTGTATGGGCCGACTTTGACGCTGGAGTCGAGTTCGGCTTTAGGGTCGATGACGGCGGTCGGATGGATAAGGGTCATGCTGTCTCCTTGCTGTCTGATACAGGTATTGCCTGCAAGATGCCGTCTGAACTTTCAGACGGCCTGTCCCATTCTTACACCACGCGTTTGGCGCACATAATCACGGCTTCAACGGCAACTTGACCGTCGACTTTGGCAACGGCGTTGAATTTGCCGATACCGCGTTTGTTGGTCAGAAGCTCGACTTCAAAAACCAGTTGGTCGCCGGGGATGACTTGGCGTTTGAAACGGGCGTCGTCAATACCGGCGAAGAAGAAGAATTCGTTTTCTTTGCGGCCGCCTTCGCTGAGGATGGCGAGTGTGCCGCACGCTTGCGCCATGGCTTCGATAATCAACACGCCGGGCATCACGGGCAGGTCGGGAAAGTGGCCTTGGAACTGCGGCTCGTTCATGGTGACGTTTTTAATCGCAGTCAGGGTTTTCATCGGTTCGAACGCAGTAATGCGGTCGAGTTGCAAAAACGGATAACGGTGTGGGATAAGTTTTTGAATGTCTTTGGCTTCGATCGGGAGTTGTACGTCCATGATGTTCGTCTTTCCTTGTTTGTATTGGGTTTAAACGTATTCGGATGCGGGGCGCGGACTGTTTGCACCGTCTTTAGGCTTCGTCGCTGTCGGCAAGCTGTTTTTCCAGCGTTTTGAGGCGTTTGTTCATTTCGCTCAAACGGTGGATATAAACGGCATTGCGCGCCCAGTCTTTGTAGCCCGACATCGGGAAAATACCGGCCAGATGCTGGCCGCTTTCGGTAATGCTGTGGGTAACGGATGTACCGCCGCCGATGGTGGTTTTATCGGCGATTTCGATGTGTCCGACCGTGCCGACGCCGCCGCCGATAATACAATAATTGCCGATGGTGACGCTGCCGGAAATGCCGGTTTTGGCGGCGATAGCGGTGTGCGAACCGATTTTGCAGTTGTGGCCGATTTGGACTTGGTTGTCGATTTTGGTGCCGTTGCCGACGGTTGTATCGCTCATTGCGCCGCGGTCGATATTGGTGTTCGAACCGATTTCCACATCATCGCCCAGCGTAACTGCGCCGGTTTGCGGAATTTTAAACCATGAATCGCCGGCAAAGGCCAAGCCGAAACCGTCCGCACCGATGACGGCGCCGCTGTGGATTTCGACACGGTTGCCCAAAGTGCAGCCGTAATAGATGACAGCGTTAGGATGCAGCACGACTTCATCACCCAACGTGCAATCGTGTTGGACAACGGCATTGGCCAAAATACGGCAGCCTTCGCCCAATACGGCATTCGCGCCGATATAGGCATTCGCGCCGATTTCGCAGCTTGCCGGCACTTTGGCGCCTGCCTCGACAACAGCGGTCGGATGTACGCCGCCCTGTGCTTTGACAATCGGCGAGAACAATCGTGCCACTTTGGCAAAATAAAGATAAGGGTCGGCAGCCACAATCAGGTTGCGGCCTGCAAATTCGTCTGCGGCTTTTGGCGACACAATCACTGCGCCTGCCTGGCTGTCGTGTACTTCGGCTTTGTATTTCGGATTGGCCAAAAAGCTGATGTGTTCCGCCTGCGCCTGATCCAACGGACGGACGGCGGTAATGGCGATGTCTTCGCCTTTCCATTCGCCGCCGAGTTGGGAAACGATTTGGGACAGGGTGTATGCTTGTGAAGTCATGATAATCTGCCGTCAAGATGTCAGGCCGTCTGAAAGATGCCGGTTTGGGTTTCAGACGGCCTTAGGTTTGTCTGTATGGTTACATTCGCTGCCGAGCAGGGTCAGTGAGCGTTTAGGGCTTTGATAACGCTGTCGGTAATGTCGTAGCGGCCGTTGACGTAAATCACGTCCTGCAAGATGAAGTCGTAACCTTCGCGTTTGGCCAAATCGACGATGACGCGGTTGGCATTTTGCTGGAGCGCGGCGAATTCTTCATTGCGGCGCAGGTTGTAGTCTTCAGCCAACTCGGCCTGCTGCTTGCGGAATTTCTGTACCAGATTGCGCCATTTTTGGGTTTCCGCTTCCCTTTGGCTGTCGCTGAGCTTGTCGCCGCTCAGTTTTCGCTCCAAAGCCTCGCCTTCCTGCTGCAGCTTTTGCAAGGCGGTTTGACGGCTTTTGAACTCTTTTTCCAAAGTCATCTGAATGTTTTGCGCCTGCTTGGATTCCTGATAAACGCGCTCGGTATTGATAAAACCGATTTTTCTGCACGCCATCCGCCGCCGCTTGCGGCAACAGCACGAAACCCGGCAGGGCTACGGCGAGGACACGGAGGGTGTCGGCTATTTTACTCATGATAAAAATCCTTGCTTGAAAACAAACGGGCGGTTTGCAATAAGCTTGCCGCCAATCTGCCATGAGGCCGTCTGAAACGGACAAACCCGGTTTCAGACGGCCTAAACATCATCAGAATGTTGTACCGAGTTGGAATTGGAAGCGTTGGATTTCGTCGCCTTCTTTTTTCTTAATCGGATAAGCATAACTGAACTTCATCGGACCCAGCGGAGAGAGCCAGGTCACGGCAGCACCGGCAGAGTAACGCAATTCGTTTTTGAATGTCGATTTGTGCGTTGTGCCTACGCCGTACACGTTTTGGGACACGCCATTGGAATTGCTGCTGCTGCCGTCGTTGTAGGTTTTGCCGTCCCACACGCTGCCCGCATCGGCAAACAGGCTCAGACGGACGGTACGCGAATCTTTAATACCCGGCATCGGGAAGAGCAACTCTGCGGAAACGTTGGCTTTTTTGTTACCGCCGTAGCTGATTTTCTCGCCGTATTCGTCATAAACTTTCGGGCCCAGCGTACCGCTTTCAAAGCCGCGGACAGAGCCTAAGCCGCCGCCGTAGAAGTTTTCAAAGAACGGCATGGTTTTGGTTTTGCCGTAGCCGTTGCCATAACCGACTTCGCCACCCAGCATCAACGTGAAATCTTTGCTCAACGGGAAGAACCAAGTTTGGTTGTGGGTCAGGGTGTAGTATTGCAGGTCGCTGCCCGGCAAAGCGATTTCGCCGTTTACGCCGGTCAGGTAACCGCGGGTCGGCCACAAGGCATTGTCGGTTTTGTTGCGGCCCCAGCCGATGGTACCTTTGTACAACCAGCCTTTGAAGTTACCCACGCCGCTGCCGTCGCCTTTACCGTATTGGTTGATAAAGTCGGCATAGCGTTTAGGCGCGCCTTTGTAGGTGTTCACGGTCAAGCGTTCTGCGGCCAAACCGAAGTTCACACGGTCATATTCGGTAACCGGAATACCAATACGCAAACCGCCGCCGAAAGTCGTGGTTTTATATTGTTTCGCGCTGGAAGAAGCTTTACGCGGGTCGTAAGTCTTGCCGTAAAGGTCGTAGCCCAAGCTTACGCCGTCAGGTGTGAAGTATGGGTCGGTAAACGACAACGAGCCGTTTACTGTGGTTTTACTGCGGGAAGCGCGCAGGGCAACGGATTTACCCGTACCGAACAGGTTGTCTTGAGCCACGCCGGCAGACATCACCAAACCGGTATCCTGAACCCAACCTGCACTCAAGTCGAGCGAGCCGGTAGAACGTTCGGTCAGGCTCATGTTCAGGTCAACTTGGTCAGGCGTATTGGCCACAGGAACCGCATCAAATTGAACGTTGTCGAAGTAGCCCAACAACTCAACGCGCTCTTTAGAACGTTGCAGTTTGGCAGAGTCGTAAGGCGCCGATTCCATTTGACGCAACTCGCGGCGGATGACTTCGTCACGGGTTTTGTTGTTGCCGGTAATGTTGATTTCGTTTACATAGATTTTGCGACCCGGTTGAACGGTCAACACAAAATCAACGGTATGTGTTTCGGCATTTGGAATCGGTTGGACATTGATTTCGCTGAATGCGTAACCTGCCTGACCCATGCGGTTTTGGATGGCTTCGAGCGAGTTGGACATTTGCGCGCGCTCGTACCATTTGCCCGGCTTCATGGTCAGCAGTTTTTTTCCAAATCTTCTTTCGGCACTTCCAGCGTATCGCCTTCGATGCGTACATTACCCCAACGGAAGCGGTCGCCTTCGCTGACGGTTACTTTAATGGTTTGCTTGGTTTTGTCTTCGTTGGTTTGGATATCGGTATCCAAAATGCGGAAGTTGAAGTAGCCGTTGTTTTGATAGAAATTGGTAATTTTTTCCATGTCCTGAGCAAATTTTTGCTCATTGAACTGGTTGCTCTTAGTGATCCAAGTCCACATGCCGCCTTCGCTCAGGGACATTTGTTTCATCAGACGGCGGTCGGAATAAACTTCGTTGCCTTCAAATGAAATATCGGTAATCTTGGTAGATTTGCCCTCTTCGATGGCAATATCGATAGACACGCGGTTGCGGGCGAGTTTGGTTACGGTCGGAGTGATTTGGACAGACTGTTTGCCACGGCTCAAATACTCTTCTTTCAAACCGGCAACGGCTTGGTTCAGCGTTGCTTGGTTGAAGTATTGGGATTGCGCCAAACCAAATGCTTCAAGGTTTTTCTTGATGGCATCGTTTTGCAGCATTTTCGCGCCGGTAATATTGAGCGAGCTGATGGTCGGACGCTCAATCACGGTCAGCAGGACTTGATTGTCCATGGTCTCGACGCGTACGTCGTCAAAAGAAACCGGTTGCGTAGAGTTTTTTGATGATTTCTTCACTGCGCGCATCATTGAAATTATCACCGACTTTAACGGGCAGGTAGTTGAAGACGGTACTCGGCTCGGTGCGTTGCAGGCCTTCGACGCGGATGTCCTGAATGGTAAAGTCAGCCAATGCCAGTGGCGACAGGCTCAATACCATTAAAGCGGAAGCAATCTGGTTCAGTTTCATAAATTATCCAAACAAACGGTTGATGTCATTAAAGAAAGCCACAGCCATCATCAAAAGCATGGCTGCCAGTCCGAAGCGCAGGCCGACTGCCTGTATGCGCTCGCTCAAAAGGCTTTCCGCGTATCCATTCGGCGGTATAGAAAACCAGATGTCCGCCGTCTAAAACGGGTACGGGCAAAAGGTTCAACACGCCTAAGCTGATGCTGACCAAGGCCAGAAATTCGAGGTAGCTCTGCAATCCGAGTTTGGCGGATTGTCCGGCGACATCGGCAATGGTCAGGGGGCCGGAAATATGGTTCAAAGAGGCATTGCCTGTAACCAGTTTTCCGAAAAATTTGAGGGTCGTCCACGAATAGTTGACGGTTTTGTTCCAACCCAATTCAAAGGCTTGGGCAACGGAAGGCGTATAACGGTAGCGGATGGTTTTATCCCACTCTTTATCCGCCTGGGCGGCAAGCCCTGCTCTACCCACCAGCACGCCTGCCGACTGCTCGACGCTGTCCGGCCGGATAGCGGTCGCCAGTATTTTACCGTCGCGCTCGTAAGTCAGTTCGATTCGTTTGCCGGGGCTGGCGCGGAAGAGTTCCGTCCATGCCTGCCAGCTTTCGATGGGCTTCCCATCGGCGGTCAGCAGTTTGTCGTTTTCCTTCAAACCTGCTTTTTCGGCCGGACTATTGGCCAAGACTTTGCCGATGCGGTTAGTAATTCTAAAAGGCAAAAGGCCGATGTTGCCTTGGCTTTTCGCAACTTTACCTGCTTCAGGCGTACCGGCGGCATCAATTATGCGGATGGCTTGGGTATTTGAGGCCGTCTGAACAGCGACTTTTACAGGGCCGGCTTCAAGGTTCAACACCATCTCGGTTTGCGCATCGCTCCAGTCTTTAACGGCGATTCCGTTGACCGATACAATCTTATCGCCTGCCTGAAAAACCTGCTTTGGCGGCAATACTGGCAGGCTCGACCATGCCGACATAGGGGGCGCAACTCGGTTACGCCGAAGGAAAAAGCTCAAACCGTAAAGCAAAACGGCCAAAATCAAATTGGTCAAAGGGCCGGCGACGACAATGGCGATGCGCTTGGCCGGATGCTGCTTGTCAAAGGCGTACGGCAAATCTGCCTCCGCCACCTCGCCTTCGCGCGTATCGACCATTTTAACGTAACCGCCCAGCGGAATCGGGGCAAGACACCACTCGGTATCGCCGCGTTTTCGGGTGAAAAAAAGGGCTTACCGAAGCCGACGGAAAAGCGCACGACTTTAACGCCGCACCAGCGGGCAACAATATAGTGTCCGAACTCATGCAGGCTGACCAAAATCAGAATGGCGACGATAAAGGCTAAAAAGGTTTGCAAAAAAATCCCCTGAGTGGAATGTGATCATCAACGGATAAAGCCGTCTGAAAACCGATTATAAAGGCAGTTGTTCCATTTTGTCTGCCTAAATGCCAAGCGGTTGGCGCTTCAGACGGCCTGTCGTTGAAGCTTTATTGTTTGCCGATAAAGGCTTCTGCCTGCCTGCGTGTTTGCGCGTCTTGCGCCAGCAGGCCTTCGATATCGTGACGGCCGTCTGAAAAATCTTGGGCAAGGCAGTGGGCAACGACTTTGGCAATATCGGTAAACTTGATGCGTTTATCTAAAAAAGCGGCCACAGCAACTTCGTTTGCGGCGTTCAACACGCAAGGTGCGGCACCGCCTGCATTCATGGCCTGATAGGCAAGTTTCAGACATGGGAAACGGTCAAAGTCAGGCTTTTGGAAGGTCAACGCGGATAAAGCGCCGAAATCCAGCTCGCCCACACCGGAATCGATACGTTCGGGCAGGCCCAAGCAATAAGCAATCGGCGTACGCATATCGGGATTACCCAACTGCGCCAATACCGAACCATCGCGATAACGCACCATGCTGTGTATCACGGATTGCGGATGGATGACGACTTCCAGTTTTTCCGGCGGACAGTTAAACAGCCAATGCGCCTCAATCAACTCCAAGCCCTTATTCATCATTGACGCGGAATCGACGGAAATTTTTGCGACCCCATGCTCCAATTCGGATGCTTGACCGCCTGCTCGGGCGTAATGCTGTCAAATGTACTTAAATCTGTATTAAGGAAGGGGCCCGCCCGATGCGGTCAGGATAATCGAATTGATACCGTGCTCATTCAGACGGCCTGTGTAATCCCTTGGCAATACTTGGAAGATGGCGTTGTGTTCGCTGTCAATCGGCAAGACGGCGGCGCCGTTTTGACGGGCGGTTTCCATAAACAATGCGCCGGAAACCACCAGCGTTTCTTTGTTTGCCAGATAAATGGTTTTGCCTTTTTGAGCGGCGGCCAAAGCCGACGGCAAACCGGCCGCGCCGACAATGGCACACATCACGCCGCTGACTTCATCGGCAGAAGCCACATCAATCAGGGCTTGAGAACCATATAAAACCTGCGTACTGATGCCTTCTTGTTTGAGTTTCTTTTTCCAGCTCGGCCGCATGGCCGACATCGCTGACAACAGCATATTCCGGACGAAACTGTTTGCATTGCGCCGCCAGCTTGTCCACCTGCCTATGCCCTGCCAGCGCGAACACGCGGAATTTTTCGGGATGGCGGGAGACAACGTCTAAAGTGCTTTCGCCTATGCTGCCGGTACTGCCTAATATGGTCAGAACTTGTTGTGTCATGGTGCGTTCTTTGTGTGCTGTGCAAACGGTATTCATTGTGTTTGAAATAGATTTCTTTGCCGTTTTCCAATTTTTCAGACGGCCTTTTGCCTCCCAGCTGAAAAGGCCGTCTGAAAGAATTACTCAATGCCGTATTCGATGGTAACAACCAGTCGGACTTGCTTGCCGACGGTGCTTTTATCGTAAGAACCGCCGTACTCATCGTCCTCGCTGCTGCCGGTGTCGGCATAGATATTAAACGAGCCTTGCGAAGCAGAACGCATGGCGCCCACTTTGCCGCCGCCGGTTTTGGCAAATTCGGCCGCGCGTTTCTGCGCATCCTCCGTCGCCTGCGTGATCAAATCGCGTTTGATGGTTTCCAAATTGCCCAGCAAATATTGCGGATTGTCGAAGCGGATGAATTCGTTTTGTGCACGGAAGTTCAAAATGGCGCGCTGGGCGGCTTGGATTTTGTCCAGTTTTTTTGTGTTGACCACAATATTGAGGTCGCCATCGTAGCCGTTGGGCGTGCGGGTTACGTTGCCCAGTTCGTCGCGGGTTTCATTGAAAACGCGCGACACTTCAGGCAGACCCACTTTCATTTCAGCCGCCGTAAAGCCTTGCTCACCCAAAAATTTAGACAGTTTCTTGCGTCTTGCCGTCAGCAAATCCAAAACTTCCTGGTAGCTCTCGCCGTGTGCATTTACGCCCGTATTCCACGTCGCGCTGTCGGATTGGAAGTTTTTCTCTGCCAAACCTTTTACGGTAATTGTCCCCGGTTGGCGCAGATTCTTAAACTGCACGCCCAAAATAAACGCCGCAGCCATCAATCCCAGTGCCAACAATACGCCCAAGATCGATAAAGATGAAATCTGTTTTTGTTCGGACATAATCAGCTCCCCCAACCATGTGAGACAGGCGGTTTAAAACAAATATACAAAGGCGGCATAAATGCTGATAACGGCAATCAGGCTGTCCACACGGTCGAACACGCCGCCGTGTCCCGGCAGCAGATTGCTGCTGTCTTTGATACCGGCCGCACGTTTGAGCCAGCTTTCCAGCAAATCGCCGCACACGCTGACCACGGTCAGAATCAAGCCGATCAAAATCGTTTTGAACCAACCGGCTTCAAAAGCCAGCCAACCGGCTTTCCATACGATGGTCATGTACACGGCAACGCACAATGCGCCGCCGATCGCACCTTCCCAGCTTTTACCCGGACTGATGGTCGGCGCAATTTTACGCTTGCCAAACGACTTGCCGCAGAAATACGCGCCAATATCGGCCACCCACACCAAGCCCATAATCGCCAATAAAGACAGCGCGTCTTCAGGCTGAGGGCGCAGGTAAACCAATGCGAACCAAAACGGCATCACCAACAACCAACCGACCGTGTAAGCCTGCCAGCCGCCGTTTAGCTTCCATTTCGCTTTCAGCCACCAAGGCATGACAATCAGCCAAAACGCCAATACGACACACCAAACCAAATTGGGCAACTGCCAACCGCCGGCATAGGCAATCACGCCGAACACCAGCGTTGACGCCAAATAATGATTGATTTTCAGCTTGTCCAAGCCGCTCATGCGGGCATATTCCCACAAAAGTCAGCATAGCAATCAGGCCGCAAAACGCCGCCCACAACCACATAGGTGCATAAAACAGCATACCCAGCATCAGCGGCAAGAGCCACAGCGCCGTTAAAATCCGTTGTTTCAACATAATTCTCAACCCCGTTGCTGCTCAAGCGGCAGCTGTTCGGAAGTCCGCCCGAAGCGGCGTTCCCGTTTTTGGAACGAAGCAATCGCCTCGTTCAGCGATTTCTCATTAAAATCAGGCCACAGCGTATCCGTAAAATACAATTCCGCGTACGCCATCTGCCACAGCAGGAAATTGCTGATGCGCGTCTCGCCGCCGGTGCGGATAAACAAATCCGGCTCGGGTGCATCACCCAACATCAAATAGCGCGACAACGCCTCTTCCGTAATCTCAGTGACACCCTCGGCAATCAACTGATTTGCCGCCTGCAAAATATCCCAGCGGCCGCCATAATCGGCGGCAATGCTCAAAGTCAAACCGGTATTGTTTGCCGTCAACGCCTCTGCCGCCTCAATCCCCTTCAGGATTTCAGCATTAAACCGCTCACGGCTGCCGATGACCCTCAAGCGCATATTGTTATCGTGCAAACGGCGCACCTGCTTTTGCAAAGCCTGCAAAAACAGCCCCATCAGAAAAGAAACCTCTTCCTCGGGGCGTCGCCAGTTTTCAGTCGAAAAAGCAAACACGGTCAAATACTGCACACCCAGTTCAGCACAATGCTTCACCATGTTCTCCAGCGCATCCAAGCCGCGCTTATGCCCCATCACACGGGGAAGAAAACGCTTCTTTGCCCAACGTCCGTTGCCGTCCATAATCACAGCAATATGTCGGGGGATGGCAGAGTGTTCCAAATCGTCTGCGTACTGCTTTTCATGTCTGCCTTTCAGGGAGCAAACCGTCCAAAGGCCGTCTGAACGGTTTGCACACAGGATTAAATCGCCATCAAATCTTCTTCTTTGGCAGCCAAGAGCTTGTCTGCCTCAGCAATGTATTTGTCGGTCAACTTCTGAACCGCTTCCTCGCCACGGCGGGCTTCATCTTCAGAAATCTCTTTGTCTTTCAACAATTTTTTGATGTGGTCGTTTGCATCACGGCGCACATTGCGGATAGACACACGACCCTCTTCCGCCTCGCCGCGTACTACTTTGATCAAATCTTTACGGCGTTCCTCAGTCAACATAGGCATAGGGACACGGATCAAATCGCCGACAGAAGCAGGGTTCAGGCCCAAGTTGGAATCACGGATCGCTTTCTCAACTTTTGCAGCCATATTGCTCTCGAACGGTTTCACACCGATCGTACGCGCATCCAAAAGCGTTACGTTCGCCACTTGGCTCACAGGCACCATGCTGCCCCAGTATTCCACTTCCACTTGGTCAAGCAGGCCGGTATGCGCACGGCCGGTACGCACTTTAGCCAAATTGTCTTTCAATACTTCCAGAGAACGCTGCATTTTGCCTTCAGCTGTCTTTTGAATATCATTAATCATCTTATACTTTCAATTTCATAGGAATAAAACAGGATTAACCGAGAATAGTACCGTTAAACCGCCCCCACGACAAGGCTTTACGCCCCAACAGCCTTGTTTTCTAACCGATATTTAACATCAAACAAAATAAAGGCCGTCTGAAAATCTTTCAAACGGCCTTTATTGTTTCAAGCAACTACATCAACTGGGTCTTTTGGCTTGATTTATTTGCCGGCCGACCCCAAGCTGAAATCTCCCTATCATTTTCAATCGGCATCTAATTTTCATAACTCAAAAGCTAACAGTTGTACTCTTGGTAATTAAAGTTAACTCGCCCTCAATATCTACAATCACTATCTGAAATCTTCTCTCTGAAGTAATGAAGTTCGCAAGATAAATCCAAATATAGCAACCTACCTTCCTATGCAAATTTTCACATTAGTTTGCAAAATTTGTATAAAAAAATTGTATTACGTTATAATTGGTTTTATTCGAATACGTTATTTAATTCACCTGAAAACGAACAGATAAATGCAAATTAACTGGAGAATATCTATGAACAAATTACTCATTCTATGCTCAGCATTAGCACTTTCTGCCTGTGTTGTACCACATCCTTATACTTCAACCGAATATCAAAAATATAAACAAAGTGATTTGAAAGTACCAAATCAACCTTATCCTATACGTTTAGAAGGAGAGTTCGAGCGTAATGGTAAGTCTTTTCCCAAAGCAAATCCGGCTCTAACAAAAGCTGCCAAAATTGCACTAAACGGAACAAAGATTGTAACAGTAGATCCGCAAGCCCAAAACAGCCTAAAAATCCATGCCAACAATATCGCCAATATTGGTGGTGCAGTAGGTAACGGTATAAAAACAGGTCTGACTTTTGGATTAGCAGGCAGTACAGTTCAGGATTACTATCAATTCTACTGTAGCTACTCAGATGGCAAAAAAGAATTAAACCGTTCCGAATTTAATCACGCTATTGTGACTACTTTTGGTTTAACCTCCACACCAAAAGAGCTGACTCCCCATAGCAATCTGGATCAGGCATTTATCTCTGTAACCAAAGATATTGTCGTTAATTGCTTAGGCGACTTGCAAAACAAAGGTTTCTTGTTACCAGAAGCAGCCAATACCAATGCGGGCAGCAACTGAAATTTCTGAAGATGTTGCCAAAGCTGCCATGATGAAGCTGAATATGGCAACTCCAGGTCAATGTTCCAAAGCTCATCCCTAAAGCGATCCGTACTTGACATAAAAAGGCCGTCTGAAAAATCTTTCAGACGGCCTTTTCCCTATTCAAATCCTACTCTCTATTTCTCTCATTCCAAAAATAACGCCATACGAAGCATGGGAAGGCAAAAATCAGGTAGAGGCAGACAACGGTCGCGTAAAACTCCCAGTCTTGGGCATGCACGGCTCCGGCGCGTGATTCGAGGATATAGGCGAGGATCGCGGTAAGAAGGAAGCCTGCCAGTAATTCGATCAAGTGATGGCCGATGTGTTTGCGTTTCAGGGCGATGATGCCGAAAAATTTGGTGGTGATAAATGGTGCGTTGGCAAAGATAAGTGCCAACAGCAAAAGAATGTACATGGATGCGGTCATGATGGTCTTTCTGTTTTCAGACGGCCTGTGTGTGATTTTAACATGTTAAATGGGCATTCTCGCCCATCATTATCCGTGGAATATTCAATATCTTGATGATACCCGCTTGATGATTGTTCAAAGGCTTGAGGCCGTCTGAACTTTGGGTATATTTCATCCGAATGCGAATCCTAACAAAAACGGCGACTTTGGAACAGCCGCCGTTGGTTTTGTTTGAAGCTTACAGGGTATTTTCCAATGCTTTGGCACACCAGTCGATAACGGTTTGCGGCATGATACCCCACAGGAGCAGCAGGAAGGCATTGACCGTCAGGACAAATTTGGCGGCATAGTTGCTGCCGACCGGCTGGTCATGGTCAGGCGCATCGAAGTAGATGACTTTGACCACGCGAAGGTAGTAGAAGGCGCCAATCAGGGACATGATGACGGCAAATACAGACAACCAAACATAGCCTTGTTTCAAGAGTGCCATAATCACGCCAAACTTGGCGTAGAAGCCCATCAGCGGCGGGATGCCTGCCATGGAGAACATCGACAGCAACATCAGGAAGGCAAACCATGCATGGCGGTGGTTGAGGCCTGCGAGGTCTTTGATGTCTTCACACTCAATGTCTTTGGTAGACAATACCATCAAAACACCGAAGCTGACTGCCGCCATCAAAGCATAGGTAATGGCGTAATACAAACCTGCGGTAAAGCCGACTGCGCCCGCCATAAACGCCAACAGAATAAAGCCCATGTGCGATACGGTGGAATAGGCAAGCATACGTTTGATATTGGTTTGCATGATGGCGGCAAGGTTACCGACCACCAAAGAAGCAACAGCAAGGATGGCCAACATCGGCGCCCAGTCTGAATGTATGGTACCCATACCGGTAACAAGGATACGGAACGCGAAGACAACAGCGGCAATTTTCGGAGCCGTACCCACAAGGCGGTAACAGAGGTCGGTGCGCCATCGTACACATCGGGTACCCACATATGGAATGGAACCGCACCCAATTTAAATGCAATGGCGACCACAATAAACACCATACCCAACTTCAACAACCACTCATTGGCCTGCTCATTGAAAGCAGAAGCCAAGACGGAAGCAAAATCAAGAGAACCGGTGGCGCCGTAAACCATGGAAATACCATAGAGCAGCAAACCGGAGGCTAACGCGCCCAATACGAAGTATTTCAGCGCAGCCTCGGCAGAGCGGCCGGAATCGCGACGCAGGGCAATCATGGCGTACAGCGACAAAGACAACAATTCCAAACCGATATACGCGGTCAAGAAATGTGCCGAGCTGACCATGACGCTCATACCCAACAGGGCAAACAGCGACAAGGTATAAAACTCGCCTTTAAAAATTTGGCGGTCTTGGTTGTACGGTTTACTGTAAATAAACAGACCAAACGTCAGTGCATACAGTACCAGTTTTGCCAAACGGGACATGCCGTCTGCAATATACATACCGTGAAAGGCATCGACACTGCCCTGCTCCCATACTGCCAATTGGGTGACAGCCACAATAATGACCGTTCCCAAACTCATCAGATGGGTCAGATAGCGGTTTTTATCGCAAATCCACAAGTCTGCCAGCAATACGACACCCAATAGCGCAAGCAGCACGATTTCGGGCATGGCGGGCATTAAATTCAAATCAGACCAGTTCATTTACACACCTCAAATCTTGCTTTGTGCCACATGGGCAATCAAATCGTTTGCCGCTTGATGCACCACTTCGATAAACGCTTGCGGATACAGACCCATGCCCAATACAGCAACCGCCAAAATCGCCAAAATCGCAAATTCGCGGCAATTGATGTCTTTCATTTCGGCAACGTGCGGATTGTGGATCGCACCAAAAATAACGCGTTTGTACATCCACAGGGTATAAGACGCACCGTAAATCAGGGTCATGGCAGCCAACGCGCCTACCCAGAAATTCACTTTAACCGCACCCATAATCACCATAAACTCGCCCACGAAGCCGGAAGTTGCAGGCAGACCGGCATTGGCCATACCGAACAACATCATAAACGCCGCAAACTTAGGCATCACATTGACCACGCCGCCATAATCGGCAATATTGCGGGTATGCAGGCGGTCGTACATCACGCCGATACACATAAACATCGCAGCAGACACAAAACCGTGGGAAATCATTTGAATGATTGCGCCTTTCAATGCCCAGTCATTCAATTGGCCGTTCACAAACAGGAACATGCCCAAAGTGACAAAACCCATATGGCTGATGGAAGAGTAGGCCACCAGTTTTTTCATATCGGTTTGCACCAAAGCCACCATACCGATATAAATCACGGCAATCAGGCTCAATACGATGATTACAGGGGCAAAATAGCGTGCCGCATCCGGCATAATCGGCAGGATAAAGCGCAAGAAACCATACGCACCCAGTTTCAGCGTAATCGCCGCCAATACCATCGAACCGCCGGTCGGCGCTTCAACGTGGGCATCCGGCAACCAAGTGTGCATGGGGAACATCGGCACTTTTACAGCAAATGACAGGAAGAACGCCACAAACAAAAGCTGTTGTACGCCCAATGGAATCTGTTTGATGTTTTGGAAATCGACAATAGAGAAGCTGCCTGTTTGATAGTACAGGTAAACCATGGCAACCAGCATCAAAAGCGAACCCATCAGCGTATAGAGGAACAGCTTGACCGACGCATAGACACGGCGCGGGCCGCCCCATACACCGATAATCAGGGTACAGCGGAATCAGCATACCCTCGAAGAACACATAAAACAGAATCGCATCCTGCGCGGCAAACGCGCCGTTAATCAAACCCGACATCATCAGGAATGCCGCCATATACTGCGCCGGACGTTTCTGAATGACTTCCCAACCAGCCAATACCACCAACAGCGTAATAAACGCATTCAAGATGATAAAGAGCACTGAAATACCGTCCACGCCCAATGCGTAGTTGATTTTCAGAAGCGGAATCCACTCGTGGAACTCGGTAAACTGATAGCCGCCGCTCAGACGGTCGAAACCGGTAAACAGGGGCAGCGTTACCAAGAAACCGGCAAGCGCACCCATGAAGGCAAGCACACGCGCCAGCGGCGCACGGCTGTCTTTACCGGTCGCCAAAACCAGCACACCTGCGGCGATGGGTATCCATATTGCCAAGCTGAGTAGGTAGTTGGAAAACATAGTGGTTAACCTGTGGTTAAAATAAAAAATATAGTTGTATGGGTTGGTTTTTACAGACAGCGTTTTAGGAAGTCGTCTGAAAGAAGGGATGAATACTCTCTCCCTTCTTTACTTACTCCCAATCAATATCTGTACGATTGCGATATTCTGCCTGTACTAAAACATCTAATTCAGCCAAATCTTTTATTTCTGACTGCATAGCTAGTAAAAGCTCTTAACTTCATACTTAAATCAATATATTTGGAGCCTTCGCTTGCTCCTTTTGCAGACTTAAATTTATTTTCTTCTAAAAAAATTTTTTTAATGGGAGCATTTAAAAACAGGATATCTATCTGGATATTCTTGACAAAGCATTTCAGAAAAAAACTGAACCACGAGTGGAAACCCCACATTCTTTTTAGCCAATCAATTTGCTTGGCAACCACATTATCTCTCTCAGTAAGTGGAGCATCAAAAACTGATTGGATGGCAATGCATAATTTTTCTAAAATCTGAAGACTTACCCTGTCCTTTTCCACGTTTTATCTTGAAAAACGATTACCTTCTCCTTTATTTCCTTTTCCAAGACCATAATTTATTAAATTCCCCATAAAATCATTATTGTCCATTTTCCTGCTCACATTGCTTAATAAGATTTTTAATTGATTACACAGTTTGATGGTTTCTCATCTGCTTTCTCCGTGCCAATCAATTCTTGATTATAATTTGGCATCTCCTAAATAACATCCATCACTGATTGTCTAACAGTTGATTTCTTATAGTTATTCAGCTTCATTACTCCTCAAGCCAATCTTCGATACCGGATAGATTTCATCCTATTAATCATGTAATTATGGTTTCATACCAGATCATGCTGTCTCAAAATATACAGCTCTGCTGCCTCTGAAACAGCTTTCTCATATATTGAAATCAGTTTCTTATCATTTGATGTATCTGAATGTAAAACAACTGGGTCATCTCTTCTTACTCCAACCTACAATTCCATTGCAGCCTGAAACCTTCTTTTCAGACGGCCCTATACACAAACTATAGACAGGCCGTCTGAAACCTTATTCTTATCGGAACAATCCCCAGAAGGTCATGCCGAGCAGTACCAATACACCGAACACCATAGCGGCGGCGTAGGTGTAGATAAAGCCGGTTTGGGCTTTGCGTACCTGCGCAGCAATCGCGCCGACCAGTTTGGCAGAGCCGTTGACGATGCCGTTGTCGATAATGGCGGTATCGCCGACTTTCCAGAAGAAGGTACCCAATGCGCGTGTGCCTTTGGCGAAAACGTTGAAATACAGGGCGTCAAGGTAGTATTTGTTTTCAAACAAAACGTAAATCGGACGGAACGCCTGTGCAATTTTCGCAGGCAGGTGCGGCAGTTTGACGTACAAAAGCCATGCGCTCAAGACACCTGCGATAGCAAGGTAGAGTACAGGCGAATGCAGGCTATGCGACACCATTGCCAATGCGCCGTGGAACTCTTCCTTCATGATGTGCATGGTCGGATGCGCGTCGGCATTGACGAAAAATCACGTCTTTGAAGAAATCGCCGTAAAGCATAGGCTCGATGGCAACGTAGCCGATGATGACGGACGGAATGGCAAGCAGAATCAAAGGCAGGGTAACAACCAACGGGCTTTCGTGCGGATTGTCGTTTTTGCCCAAGCCGTGATGCTCTTCGCCATGATGATCGTCATGATGCTCAGGCAGGCTGCGCCATTTTTCTTCGCCATGGAACACCATAAAGTATTGGCGGAACGCGTAGAACGCAGTAACAAACACGCTGGCGAGGACGGCAAAATAAGCAAAGCCGCTACCCGGCAGGGTGCTGTATTTCGCTGCTTCGATAATCGAATCTTTGGAGTAGAAGCCGGAGAAGAACGGCGTACCGATCAGCGACAAGTTACCGATCAACATGGTCAGCCAAGTAATCGGCATGTATTTTTTCAGATTGCCCATGTGGCGCATGTCTTGGTCGTGGTGCATACCGATAATCGCGCTACCTGCGGCCAAGAACAACAAGGCTTTAAAGAAAGCGTGGGTCATCACATGGAACATCGCCACGGAATAGGCAGACGCGCCCAAAGCCACGGTCATATAGCCCAGTTGCGACAAGGTGGAATACGCAACCACACGTTTGATGTCGTTTTGAATCACGCCCAAGAAACCCATAAACAGGGCGGTAATCGCACCGATTACCATGATGACAGACAGCGCAGTGCTGCTCATCTCATAAATCGGCGACATACGCGATACCATAAACAGACCGGCAGTAACCATGGTTGCGGCGTGAATCAATGCAGAAATCGGGGTCGGGCCTTCCATCGAATCAGGCAGCCAGACGTGCAGCGGGAATTGTGCTGATTTACCCATCGCACCGACAAACAACAGCAAACAGGTTACGGTAATCAAAGACCATTCCACACCGGGGAACAATTGGATAGTGGCCGTCTGAACATTAGGCAGATAAGCGAATACATCTTGATAGCGCAAGCTGCCGCCGAAATAGGCAAGCACCAAACCGATACCGAGCAAAAAGCCGAAGTCGCCGACACGGTTGATCAAAAAGGCTTTCAGGTTGGCAAAAGTCGCGCTCGGACGTTTGAAATAGAAACCGATCAAGAGATACGACACCAAGCCCACAGCTTCCCAGCCGAAGAAGAGCTGGATGAAGTTGTTGCTCATAATCAGCATCAACATGCTGAAAGTAAACAAAGAAATGTAGCTGAAGAAGCGTTGGTAACCAACTTTTTCATCATGCATATAGCCGATGGTATAGATATGTACCATCAGCGATACGCCGGTGACCACGACCATCATCATCGCCGTCATCGTATCGACCAAGAAACCGACGGAGAAATCCAAGCCGCCCATTGTCAGCCAGGTATAGACATCTCGTCAAACTTGGCGCGGCTGCCGTCAATAAAGCCCCACAGCACATAAGCCGACAACACGGCGGACACCGCCACGCCGAGTATCGTCACAGTATGCGCACCGGCACGACCGATTTTGTTACCGAACAAACCCGCAATCAGCGAGCCTGCCAACGGAACAAGGGCAATTATCAAATATAAAGTCATATCGTTCATGATTACCCTTTCAACTCATCCAAATCGGCAACGTTGATTGTTTGTCGGTTGCGGTACACCAGCACCATAATTGCCAAACCAATGGCAGATTCGGCAGCGGCAACGGTCAGTACGAAGAATACGAAAATTTGTCCGGCAGTATCGCCCAAATATTGGGAGAAGGCGATAAAGTTGAAGTTCACCGCCAAGAGCATCAGCTCGATGGACATCAGCAATACCAGCACGTTTTTGCGGTTCATAAAGATACCCATTGCGCTGATACCGAACAGGAGCGCACCCAATACCAAATAATGCGTCAAGGTAATCATGCTTTGCCCTCCCCTTCCGGCTTGAGGCCGTCTGAAACTTCGCTTTCTTCGGCAGATTCGACTTGCGGTTTGACCGCTTCCATTTTCACCAGACGCATACGGCCTTGGTCGGCGCGTACTTTGACTTGGTCTGCAGGATCCATACGTTTCGGATTGAAAGTTTTGCGGTGAACCAGCGCAATCGCGGCCACCATACCCAACAGCAGCAATACCGCCGCCAACTCAAACGGCAACAGGTAGTCAGTATAAATACGGCTGCCCAAATCGCGGATATTGTTGTAATCGGCCGGAATGTCTTTCATCAGACCAAATGCGGCCAGGTCGGTTTTCGGGTTGACCAAAATCAGGATCAGGGCAACCGCCAACAATGTGCCGACCACGCCGGCAACCGGCGCATGACGCCAGAAACCGGCACGCATGGCTTCGATGTCGATATTCAGCATCATCACGACGAACAGGAACAACACCATCACGGCGCCGACGTAAACCACCACCAGCGTCACACCCAAGAATTCGGCCTGCATCAGCATCCAAATCATCGCGCTCACGCAGAAGGTCAGCACCAGATGCAAAGCAGCATGTACGGGGTTTTTAGCGGTGACGGTACGAACCGCACCGTACAAAAACGATGGCGGCAAGGATATAGAACAGAATCGCGGAAAAAAAGTCATTCGTCTGCTCCTTAACGATACGGCGCGTCAGCGGCTTTTGCGTTTGGCGATTTCAGCTTTCGTATTTGTCGCCAATGGCCAAAAGAATCGGCTTGGTCATGTGCAAGTCGCCTTTTTTCTCGCCGTGGTATTCAAAAATATGGGTTTCCACAATCGCATCGGTCGGGCAGGCCTCTTCGCAGAAACCGCAGAAGATGCACTTGGTCAGGTCGATGTCGTAACGCTTGGTGCGGCGGGTGCCGTCTTCGCGTTCTTCCGATTCGATGTTAATCGCCATTGCCGGACAAACTGCCTCGCACAATTTACACGCAATACAGCGCTCTTCGCCGTTCGGATAACGGCGTTGCGCGTGCAGGCCGCGGAAACGCACGGATTGCGGCGTTTTCTCTTCGGGGAAAGTAAATCGTGTCTTTGCGGGCGAAGAAGTTTTTGAGCGTTACGCCCATGCCTTTCACCAATTCGCCCAGCAGGAAGGTTTTTACTAAATTAGCCATTTTCGGATGCTCTTTTCGGATTGTTCTGTTTACAGGCCGTCTGAAAGCGGTTTTTTTAACCTGCCGCGCCCACCATTTCTAAAAACTCGGCTTCGGTCAGCTTCGGGGTATCGTTGGCCAAGTCATAATACGGAGCTTTGCAATCAATAAAGATTTGTGAGGTAGTTTCAAAACCCGCGTTGTCGGCAAACAGCCCGGCGTTGATGTAATAATCGTTGCCAACCTGCACAAACAGGTGTGTGCCGCAGTGTTTGCAAAAACAGCGTTGCGCCCATTCGGACGACTGATAATGCGCGATGTGCTCGCTGCCTGTGATTTCGGGCGACCGGGCGGCCAAAGTAAAAGACGCGCCGCTGCCCCATGTGCGGCATTTCCCGCAATGGCAGGCGTGGAGTTCGCGGTTTTCGGCGGTTTCCAGTGATACTGCGCCGCACAGGCATTGAGCTTTCATCGGTTTCTCTCGGTTTGAAACGGTTAAAAATTTGGGGTTCAGGCTACCTGAAAACTTTCAGACGGCCTCCCTGCCCTATTTCCACAAATTCAGCGGTGAAATCATCCACACGCCCAAAATCACGATGTAGGCGAAGCCGATCGGAATCAGCACTTTCCAGCCCAAACGCATGATTTGGTCGTAACGGTAGCGTGGGAAAGTTGCACGGATCCACAGGTACCAGTACAGACACCGCCGCCATTTTTACGAAACATCCAGAAATGCGGAAGGCGTACCGATAAAGCCCCAGCTTTGCGGGAACGGAGACAACCAGCCGCCGAGGAACATCAGCGATGTCAGCGCGGCAATCAGAATCATGAAAATGTATTCGGCAAGGAAGAACAGCGCGAATGCGAAGCCGGAGTATTCAACGTGGTGACCGGCAACGATTTCAGATTCACCCTCTGCCACGTCAAACGGCGCGCGGTTGGTTTCGGCAACGGCGGAAATCAGATAGACGATGAAGATGGGGAAGAGCGGCAGCCAGTTCCAAGAGAATACCGAACCGCCGGCAATACCTTTGGCTTGCGCGGCAACGATGTCGGAGAAGTTCATGCTGCCCGATACCATCACGACGCACACCAGCGCGGCACTCATGGCAATCTCGTAGGAAATGCTTTGCGCGGAAGCACGCATTGCGCCCAAGAACGAATATTTGGAGTTGGAAGCCCAGCCCGCGATGATCACGCCGTAAACCGACAGCGAGGTAATCATCAGGATGTACAAAAGGCCGATATTGATGTTGGTCAGCACCCATTCTTCGTTGAACGGAATCACTGCCCACGCCGCAAAAGACGGGGCAAGCGACATAATCGGGCCGATGTAGAACAGAGCTTTGTTTGACAGCTTCGGACGGGTTACCTCTTTAAACAAGAGTTTGAACACGTCGGCAAACGGCTGAATCAGACCCCACGGGCCGGTTACGTTCGGGCCGACGCGAAGCTGCATAAAGCCGATGACTTTACGTTCGAAATACGTCAGGTAGGCAACGGTCAGAATCAGCGGAATCAGGATAATCACGATTTTGACGATGACGGATACCACCAAGCCTACGGTGATACCCAAATCGCCCAGACCGAGCGTTGCGGCAAAGAGGTTTTGGAACCATTCTTGCATGATCAAGCTCCCGCCAGTTCAATAGTGTCCATCAACGCACCCAGCGCGGCATTTTCGGTATGCAGCGGCAGATGCACCACGTTTTCAGGCAAACCGGCATCGGCTTTGACTGCAACCGATACGCTTGCGCCGTTTTGTTTGGCGACAGCGGTTTGTCCGTCTTGCAGGCCCAAGCGTGCCAAAGTGTTTGGATTTACACGCGCAGCAGGCACGGCGGCATGGCTGGTTTCTTGCAACGGTGCGGAACGGCGCACGATAGAATCAGTGTGATAAATACCGACGCCGCCGACACGGACGAGGCGGTCTGAGGCCGTCTGAACGCCCTCTCCTGTCCATGTGCTACGGTTGTCGAGTTTGGACGGCAGACTTTCTGCATCCAGTGCGTCTTTCAGAATCGCGGCGGTATCGTGGTATTCAAAGCCTTTCAGGTCAAACAGGTTGCCCAATACGCGCAACACTTTCCACATCGGACGCGAATCGCCGAAGCCTTGTACCACGCCGTGGAAAGATTGCAGACGGCCTTCCATATTGATGAAGCTGCCTGATGTTTCGGTAAACGGCGCAATCGGTAACAATACGTCGCACACGTCCAGCAGCGTTTCGCTGACAAACGGCGTAAACGCCATCACGCTTTTCGCCTGTTTCAACGCGGCTACGGCTTTTGCACCGTCAACCGTATCGATTTCAGGCTCGACGTTGAGCAGCAAGACTGCCTGTTTCGGCGCATTTGCCATTTCGGCAACGCTCTCGCCGGAGTTTCACGCTCAAGACATCCGCACCAACGCTGTTGGCGGCTTGCGGCAAAATACCCAGCACTGCGCCGGTCGCGTCTGCCAGCTCTTGCGCGGCCGCATAAATGGCGACGTAATCAGGATGGTTTTGCACTTCCGCGCCCAAAATCACCGCTGCTTTTTCAACGTTTTTCAGGCTGGCGGTAACTGCGTGTTCCGCATTGGCAGACAGGTTTTTTTCAGACGGCCTGCCCATTCGTCGGGATGTGCGGCTTCTTGAGACAGAAGCGGCATAAACAATTCTTCTTTACTGCTGGCCAATACGCTCAAGGCCATACGGTCTTTGGCGGCGCGGCGCAGGCGGGCGGTCAGGAGCGGCTGTTCTTTGCGCAAGTTCGCGCCGACTACCAATACGGCATCGTTGTCAGCCAAAGATTCAATGCTTTGTCCCAACCATTGCGCACCTTTAAGGCCGTCTGAAAGACGTTTGTCTTGTTGGCGCAAACGGGTTGCAAAGTTTTTAACACCCAAGCCATCGGCAAGTTTTTTGGCCAGATACAGCTCTTCAACCGTATTCATCGGATTGGCCCAAACGCCGACTTGGTTTTGGTTGCCGTCTTTAGCGATGCATTCAATTGCGCTGCGGACATATTCCAACGCGGTTTTCCAATCCACGTCCATCCACTCGCCGCCCTGTTTGATTTTCGGGTTTTTCAGACGGCTTTCGTGATACAGGCCTTCGTAGGCAAAACGGTCGCGGTCGGACAGCCAGCATTCGTTGATGGCTTCGTTTTCCAACGGCAACACGCGGCGGACGGTATGGTCTTTGGTTTGTACAATCAGGTTGCTGCCCAAAGCGTCATGAGCGGAAACGGATTTGCGGCGGTTCAATTCCCAAGTACGCGCGTTGAAGCGGAACGGTTTGCTGGTCAATGCGCCGACAGGACACAAATCAATGACGTTGCCCGATAATTCGGTTTCCACTGCTTTGCCGATAAAAGGCATGATTTCGGAATGTTCGCCGCGATTGGCCATAGCGATTTCTTGCACGCCGGCAATTTCTTCAGTGAAACGCACGCAACGGGTACAGTGGATACAACGGCTCATTTCCTCGGCGGAAATCAAAGGACCCATGTCTTTGCCGACGACAGAACGTTTTTCTTCGGTATAACGGCTGGTATTTTTGCCGTAGCCCATCGCCAAATCCTGCAACTGGCATTCGCCGCCTTGGTCGCAGGTCGGACAATCAAGCGGATGGTTGATGAGCAGGAACTCCATCACACCTTCTTGCGCCTCTCGGGCTTTTGCCGAATGCGTACGCACAATCATGCCGTCTGTAACCGGCGTGGCACAGGCGGGCAGGGGTTTGGGGGCTTTTTCCACGTCCACCAAACACATACGGCAGTTGGCGGCGATGGAAAGTTTTTTGTGGTAACAGAAATGCGGGATATAAGTACCGAGCTTGTGCGCGGCTTCAATCACCGTCGCGCCCTGCTCCACAGATACCTGTTTGCCGTCGATTTCGATTTGTAACATGGTTCGTTCCTAGTTACGGGTATTTAATAAATAATTCTTTTAGAGGCCGTCTGAAAACTTAGCACCACTTATTCGGTTTCATCGGTCCGCCGTGTTCGATGTAATGCACAAACTCATCACGGAAATGCTTGGTAAAGCTGCGGACAGGGAAGACGGCGGCATCGGCAAGGGCGCAGATGGTGCGGCCTGCCATTTGGTTACCGACAGAATCCAGCAGATCTAAGTCTTCCATGCGGCCTTTGCCTTCTACGATGCGGTGGACGATGCGGTAGAGCCAGCCCGTACCTTCACGACAAGGCGTACATTGGCCGCAAGACTCGTCGTAGTAGAAGTAGCTCAGACGCTCAAGGGCTTTCACCATGCACACGTCTTCGTCCATGACGATAATCGCGCCGGAACCCAGCATCGAGCCGGCTTTGGAAATCGAGTCATAGTCCATATTGGTCTGCATCATGATATCGGCAGGCAAAACTGGCGCGGACGAACCGCCGGGAATGACGGCTTTGAGTTTTTTGCCGCCGCGCATACCGCCCGCCATTTTCAAGACTTCGGCAAACGGCGTACCCAATGGCACTTCATAGTTACCCGGACGCTCGACGTGGCCGGAAATACAGAACAATTTGGTACCGCCTGCATTCGGAATGCCTTTGTCGGCAAATGCCTGTCCGCCGTCACGGATAATGAATGGGACGGAGGAGAACGTTTCGGTATTGTTGATGGTAGTCGGTTTGCCATACAGGCCGAACGAAGCAGGGAATGGCGGCTTAAAGCGCGGCTGGCCTTTTTTGCCTTCCAACGATTCGAGCAATGCGGTTTCTTCGCCGCAAATATATGCGCCGTAGCCGTGGTGGGCGAAGAGTTCAAATTCAAAATCCGAACCCAAAATATTTTTACCCAAAAAAAGCCTGCGGCGCGCGCCTGCTCCAAAGCGGCTTCAAAGCGTTGGTAGCCTTCAAAAATTTCGCCGTGGATATAGTTGTAGCCGGCTTTCGCACCCATCGCGTAACCGGCAATAATCATGCCTTCAATCAGGGCATGAGGATTGAACATGATGATGTCGCGGTCTTTGAACGTACCCGGCTCGCCTTCGTCGGTGTTACAAACCACATATTTTTCGCCCGGGAAGGAACGGGGCATAAAGCTCCATTTCAAACCGGTCGGGAAGCCCGCACCGCCACGACCGCGCAAGCCGGAGGTTTTGACTTCGTCAATCACGTCGGTTTGCGAGATGTTTTCGGACAGGATTTTACGCAGGGCGGTATAGCCGCCACGTTTGACGTATTCGTCCAATGTCCAGCAATCGGGATTGGCGGTATCCACTTGGTCAAAAATCACGCCTGATTGGTAAATAGCCATTTTTGGTGTGCCTGTTTGTTTTCGTATACGTTGCAGCCATTGTTTTCAGACGGCTATTCTTTTGTATATCTTTCAGGGGCTAAAACTGAAAAAATGTTGATTCTAAAGTTGATATCAGACGACCTTATATTTCGTTTTCAATGGTTTGATAGACCTAGTCTACTTTTTCTGAAACTTTATCACCATCAGTAACGCATTTATCTTCCATGAATCTCGATCACCATCACATCTTTTTGGTATCAACCATTCTGTAAAAACATTTGGCTCTTGCATGACACCATCTGAGAACAATATTGCCTGCCATCACACGATATTTATACTATGCTTTTTAGCTTGTATCGTAGCTGGATCATTAGCTCATTGGGCATTAGTTTGTTTAGGGACTAATTTTTACTGCGGCAATTGATATATCTGATAACCATAACCCGAAAAAGTGCCAACCCTACCATTTTCGTCAATATGGAGCGACATATCTAAGCAAAAATGATTTTTCTTTGCACTCGAATGATGTTATGATTCGCTTAAAAATCTCTTGCTCAATTTATAACGAATCGTTTAGACATTTGTCCTTTTTCCGTTAGAAACGTTGCGCATCGACACCTCATTCATTTCGTTACCAGAAAACATACTGCTTTGGGAAAAAGTCAAAAATTGAGAAAAATTTCGTTTGACTTCATCTATCTGTATAAAACCATAACCTTTGCATAATCGCATACAATTGGTCTGTCAGTAACACCCTTTATTTATGTAAATAGCTAAAATAACTTTTCTCATAATCTAGTAAGCCTTTGCTTATCGAAACCCAAGTGTTCAGACGGCCTTTTATTCTCAGTTCGGCTAATTTTTTCTCAATCGCCTCTTCAGTCATAAAGCTGCACATGCTGTGGTTGTTGACCAGCATGACCGGAGCGTCACCACATGCGCCCATGCATTCGCCTTCGACAAGAGTAAATTTGCCGTCAGGTGTGGTTTCGCCGTAGCTGATACCGAGTTTTTGTTTGAGGTATTCGCCGGTAGCCATACCGCCGCGCAGGGCGCAGGGCAGGTTGGTACAAACGGTCAGTTTGTATTTGCCGACAGGCTCAAGGTCGTACATATTGTAGAAAGTAGCGACTTCGTAGGCTTGTGCAGGCGAGATGCCGATATAGTCTGCGACAAAGGCGATGGTCTCGGGAGCAAGCCAGCCTTTTTCGGTTTGGGCAATACGCAATGCGCCCATAATGGCGGAGCGGCGTTGGTCGGCAGGATATTTTGCCAACTCAATATCAATTTGTTTTAAGGATTCTGCGGATAACATTATCGGTCAACCTCCCCGAATACGATGTCTTGCGTGCCGATGATGGCAACGACGTCGGCCAGCATGTGGCCTTTTGCCATTTCGTCCATGCCTTGCAGGTGGGCGAAGCCGGGTGCGCGGATTTTCAGGCGGTAGGGTTTGTTTGCGCCGTCTGAAATGATGTAAACGCCGAACTCGCCTTTCGGATGTTCGACAGCGGTGTAGGTCTCGCCCTCGGGAACGTGCATACCCTCGGTAAAGAGTTTGAAATGGTGAATCAGGTCTTCCATACCTGTTTTCATTTCGGTACGTTTGGGCGGAGCAAATTTGTGGTTTGTGGTAATGACCGGACCCGGATTGACACGCAACCACTCGGAACATTGTTTGATGATGCGTACGGATTGACGCATTTCTTCCATACGGCAGAGGTAACGGTCGTAGCAGTCGCCGTTGACGCCGACAGGGATGTCGAAATCCACTTTGTCGTACACTTCGTAAGGCTGTGTCTTACGCACGTCCCATTCCACGCCTGAACCGCGCAACATCACGCCGGTAAAGCCTTTTTGCATGGCGCGCTCAGGAGTGACAACGCCGATGCCGACGGTACGCTGTTTCCAAATACGGTTGTCGGTCAGGAGGGTTTCGAGTGTGTCGATGTTTTTCGGGAAACGCTCGCAGAAGGCGTCGATAAAGTCGAGCATGGTGCCTTCACGAGATTCGTTGAGCTGCTTCAATACCTTGGCGTTGCGGAATTTGCTGCTCTCGTATTTAGGCATGAAGTCGGGCAGGTCGCGGTAAACGCCGCCTGGACGGAAATAGGCTGCGTGCATACGCGCGCCGGACACGGCTTCGTACAAGTCCATCAGCTCTTCGCGGTCGCGGAAGGCGTAAAGGATGGCGGTCATCGCGCCGATGTCGAAGGCGTGCGAACCGATGCCCATCAAGTGATTGAGGATGCGCGTTACTTCGGCAAACATCACGCGGATGTATTGGGCGCGGATAGGCACATCGATACCGGCAAGTTTTTTTCTACTGCCAAACAATACGCCTGCTCATTGACCATCATGGAAACGTAGTCCAAAGCGGTCCATATAGGGCAGGGGCTTGCAGATAGGTTTTGGTTTCAGCCAGTTTTTTTCAGTACCGCGGTGCAGGAGGCCGATATGCGGGTCGGCACGGACGATGGTTTCGCCCTCCAACTCCAAAATCATACGCAATACGCCGTGCGCCGCAGGGTGTTGCGGGCCGAAGTTGATGGTGTAGTTTCTTAATTTATTGGCCACCGTAGTTCTCCTCACGGACGATACGCGGCGTGATCTCGCGCGGCTCAATGGTAACAGGTTGGTAAATCACGCGTTTTTGCTCTTCGTCGTAACGCATTTCCACATAGCCGGAAATCGGGAAGTCTTTGCGGAACGGATGTCCGACAAAGCCGTAATCGGTCAGGATGCGGCGCAAGTCCGGATGGTTGTTGAACATGATGCCGTACATATCGAAGGCTTCGCGCTCGTACCAATCCGCGCTGTTGTAAATATCGACTACGGATTCGACTACGGGGAAGTCGTCGTCTGAAACCCAGACGCGTACGCGGATGCGTTGATTGTTTTTAACGGAAAGCAACTGACTGACGACGGCAAAGCGTTTGCCCTGCCATACTTCGTTTTTGTAAGTGCTGTAATCGACACCGCACAAGTCAACCAGAAGCTCGAAATGCAAATCTTCATGGTCGCGCAATGCGGTCATGACTGAAATATAGTGTTCGGGCAGACACTCGACGGTAATCTCGCCCAAAGCTGAAATGACTTTGCTTGCCTGCTCGCCGAGCACGCCGACGACGGTCTCGTATAAGTTTTGAATGCTTGCCATATCGTCCTCTCCTTACTCGTCACGCGCGATGGTGGAAGTGCGCTTGATTTTTTGTTGGAGCTGAATCAGGCCGTAAATCAGGGCTTCCGCAGTCGGCGGACAACCCGGCACATAAACATCTACCGGCACGACGCGGTCGGCACCGCGCACAACGGAATAAGAGTAGTGATAATAGCCGCCGCCGTTGGCACACGAGCCCATAGACAATACCCAGCGCGGCTCGGCAAGCTGGTCGTACACGCGGCGCAGTGCAGGCGCCATTTTGTTGGTGAGCGTACCCGCCACAATCATCAGGTCGGCCTGACGGGGGGACGGACGGAAAATGATACCGAAACGGTCAAGGTCATAACGCGCCATACCCGCGTGCATCATTTCCACGGCGCAACAGGCCAAACCGAAAGTAACCGGCCACAATGAACCGGTACGCATATAGTTCAGCACCGTATCCGCGCTGGTGGTGATGAAACCTTTTTTCAAAACGCCTTCTATTCCCATTCCAGCGCACCTTTTTCCATTCGTAAACAAAGCCTACCGTCAAAACGACGATAAACACCAGCATAGACCAGAAGCCGTATGCGCCCAAATCTTTTGAACACGACTGCCCACGGCAACATGAACGCGACCTCCAAATCAAACAGGATGAAAGAGGATGGCGACGAGGTAATAGCGCACGTCGAACTTCATCCTTGCGTTTTCAAAAGGCTTCAAAACCGCATTCATAAGCCGCGTCTTTTCTCGGCATAGTGGCGCTTTCGGGCCCAAAAATTGTGCCGAGCAGAATAAACAGCACGCCGGCCGCAAGGCCGACGAGGATGAATACGAGGACGGGAAAAGTAACTGGCCAACATGGTCGTACCTAACTGGTTGACAGACAAATCTTAAAAAATAGATTACCATTTTATCGAATTTCAAAAAGCCATTTAAAGGTAAATATCAGCAAATCAGCAAAAAAACCCTCAATAAATTCAATAAAGTTATGAGAACAATTCTTATTCTTATTTAATATTTCCAAATTTTAATTTCGGTTTTAATCATGTATCATTTTAATTCGGATTTTCCGCCTGTCCGATTTACTTCAATAATCTGGAAAACCGCCCTTTTCCAAACCTCAATAAAAACATCAGGCCGTCTGAAAACTGATTATTTTTCAGACGGCCTGTACATCATCATCTATTTTAAATGGAAAAAAATCAATCGACACCTTTGAGCATGCGGTTCAATACCGGGGCGAGTACCAGCAGGATACCGCAGGTTACCGCGCCGATGGTGGCCAGCATCCAGTAGAAATCCAATGGCGACTGAGCATTGTAGTAGTCTTTAAACAACACTCCGCCCAAGGTAAAGCCGATGGACAATGCCAAGAAATTCAAAGCAACCATTTGTGTTTTAAACATGCTCGGGGCGATTTTGGTAGAAAACGACAGCGAAATCGGCGACAGCATCAGCTCGCCTATCGTAATCGCCAGCAACACCAGCATAAACACGATAATCGGCATCGGGGTCTCCGGATGAAATATACGGAATGAAAACACAAATAAGAGACGCCGGTTACCAACATGGCCAGCGCAAACTTTCAACGGCGTTTTTAGGGTTGGCGTTTGCCCATTTTCGTCCACACCGCCGCCATCACGCCGGAGAAGAGAACCACCCACATGGCCTGTATCGAATCTTTCCATGAAACAGGTACGGTAAAGCCGAAGAAAGTACGGTCAACCGTTTCGTCAAAATAAACCGTTGCAACGGTGTACACCTGAAACCAAACCGCCCAGAACATACAAATGGTCAAAAACAGCGGAATATAGGCCATGATGTAACGTTTATTGGCTGTCTCAACCTGACTACTGCCCAGCAGGCGTGCGAAATAAGCGATAACAGTGATAATGACCACGCCCAAGAGCCAGCGTGAAAAGTTCTCAAGATTGAGCGCGCCGGAAGCAATCACGCTGCCCAACACCAAAACCAGCAACACGCCGACAGCTATTGCAGTCTGTACCTTTTCAGGGCGCAACGGATTGGGAGCCGGCGTATGCGGCAGGTTTTTACGGCCGCGCGAATACCACAACAGGCCGAATGCCATGCCGACGGCCGCCGCGCCGAAACCGTAATGGAAACCCATCCTGTCTTGCAAAATACCGGTCAACAACGGGCCTAAGAAGCCGCCGATATTGATGGAAATATAGAAAATAGAGAAACCGGCATCGCGCAATTCGCGCAGGTCTTCCCGTTCATACAAAGAACCGACCATCGAACCGGCAGACGATTTCACGCCGCCGCTGCCCAGCGCGATAAACACCAAGCCCAGCAGCAATCCCATCAAACCCGGCACAATCGCCAATAAAATATGGCCGGTCATCACGACGATGCCGGCGATAAACAGGGTACGCTCCGCACCCCAAATGCGGTCGGCCAACCATGCGCCGAGAATGGTGGACAGGTAAACGCTGCCGCCGTACGCGCCAACGATACCGCCGGCCAAGGCTTTATCCATACCCAAACCGCCTTGACTCGCGGTGTAATACAGATAAATCAGCAGGATGCCCTGCATACCGTAGAAGGAAAAACGCTCCCACAGCTCAATGTGGAATAGGGTGGATAATTGCAAAGGATGACCGAAGAAGGTTTTCTCGGCAGAAGACAGCTTTTGACCGGACATTTAATAAGTTCTCCTAATATATCGGACAGGATCAGGCTTCAGACGGCCTATTGCACCTACCAATCATTTTTATAGAAACTATATATTACCGCCAATCTTTGCATTTGCAAAACATGTTTTAATATTTGCAAAATAATGTTTCTTTCAAACTGAAAAATACCGTCTGAAATCTTTCAGACGGCATTTTATGTTTTACGGTTTATACGCCTTGTTTCAGGCTGGCTTCGATGAAGCCGTCCAAGTCGCCGTCCAATACGGCTTTGGTGTTGCCGACTTCGTAGCCTGTACGCAAGTCTTTGATGCGTGAGGAGTCCAAAACGTACGAGCGGATTTGGCTGCCCCAACCCACATCGGACTTGCCGTCTTCCAATGCCTGTTTCTCTTCGTTGCGTTTGCGCATTTCCAATTCGTACAGTTTGGATTTCAACATTTCCATCGCGGCGGCTTTGTTGGCGTGTTGCGAACGGTCGTTTTGACATTGCACCACAATTCCCGGTCGGCTCGTGGGTAATACGCACGGCGGAGTCGGTTTTGTTGATGTGCTGACCGCCGGCACCGGATGCGCGGTAAGTGTCGATGCGCAAATCGGCGGGGTTGATTTCGATTTCGATGGAATCGTCGATTTCGGGGTAAACAAACACGGATGAAAACGACGTATGGCGTTTGTTGTTGGAGTCAAACGGCGAGTAACGCACCAGGCGGTGAACGCCGGTTTCGGTACGCAGCAGGCCGTAGGCGTATTCGCCTTCCACGCGGATGGTGGCACGGTTGATGCCTGCGATTTCGCCGTCGTCTTCTTCAAGGATTTCGATTTTGAAGCCTTTGCGCTCGGCATAGCGGCTGTACATACGGAACAACATACCCGCCCAGTCTTCGGCTTCAGTACCGCCCGCGCCTGCGGTGATGTCGATAAAGCAGTTGTTCGGGTCGGCTGGCTGGTTGAACATTCGTTTGAATTCGAGGTCGGCCATTTGTTTTTCTAAACCGGCCACATCTTCCTGCACGGCGGCGAAACCTTCTTCGTCGTTTTCTTCGACGGCCATTTCAATCAGCATACGGTTATCTTCGATACCTGTGGCGATGTTATCGAGGGTCACCACGATGCCTTCAAGGATTTTGCGCTCTTTGCCGATTTCTTGGGCGCGTTTGGGGTCGTTCCAGAGTTCCGGGTCTTCGGAGAGGCCGACGACTTCTTCAAGGCGGTCTTTTTTGCCTTGATAGTCCATATAGACGCGGATGTCTTCGCTGCGCTTCTCCAAGTCATTTAGGGTGTTGTTAAGCTGGTTGATTACTTCGGCTTCCATGATTCTTGTGTTCTTTCAAAATTTTAGGGGCGTATTGTAAGGGATTTGCCTGTTTTTTTCCATGACCGGGCCGTCTGAAAATGTACAGCTTGGCTTTTCAGACGGCCTCAGTTTTAAATTTTTCCAACCAAAGCCACCAGTCGTTGTCTGTCGGCGCTTGCACGGTCATCCGGCTGCCGTCTTCTATGCTTTGGAAACTGAGGCTTCGCGCGTGCAACATCAGGCGTTGCGTGCCGATATGTTCGGCAACGGCATGGTTTTGGCGCAAATCGCCGTAGTTGGTGTCGCCGACAATGGGGTGGAAAATGTGTTTCATATGGCGGCGGAGTTGGTGTTTGCGTCCGGTGTGCGGCGTGAGTTCGGCCCACGAATAACGCGAGGTCGGATAACGCAGGGCGGATTGGAACGGCAACTCGGTTTGTGCCAGACAGCGGTAGGCGGTTTGCGCTTCCTGCAATGTGGCTTCGGTCTGCGCTTCGGCAATTTTGTCGGGCATATATTTAAGGGCGTAATCAATCAGGCCGTCTGAAGGCAGATGACCGCGAACAATCGCCCAATAGGTTTTTTTGATGGTTTTGTTTTCAAACTGCTGCGTCAATAACCGTGCGGCTTCCGTATCGAGGGCAAACAGCAAGACGCCGGAAGTCGGGCGGTCGAGGCGGTGGACGGGATAGACGTGTTGCCCGATTTGGTCGCGCAGGGTCTGCACGGCAAAACGGGTTTCATGTTTGTCTAACCAGCTTCGGTGCACCAGCATTCCGGCAGGTTTGTTGACGGCAATGGTGCGGCTGTCGCGGTGGATAATATCGAGCATGGCGGAGCAATTGAATAAAAGCAGATATTGTAACGGGCTTTTGAAAATGTGGCAGGTACACTTGCCGCCGAAACCCAACTTTCAGACGGCCTGCTCCTTTCGGGTTACAATACTGCACATAAAAACACGAAGGAAAAGCCGTGAGCCTGCTCAAAAAATTGCCCAAACCCATGCTGCCCGACGAAACCCGCCGCGATATTCAGGCGCGCGAGTCGTATCATGTATTGAAGATTATTTCCGAATTTGTCGAAGCCGGCGAAGAATTGCGCGCCATTCAGCCAGCCGTCAGCATTTACGGCAGCGCACGCACGCCCGAAAACCATCCCGACTACGCGTTCACATTGCGCTTGGCACGCAAGCTGTCGGATGCCGGATTTTCCGTGATTTCCGGCGGCGGGCCGGGCATTATGGAAGCGGCCAACAAAGGCGCGTTTGCAGGCGCAAGTCCGGCGGTGGGGCTGAATATCGTGTTGCCGCACGAGCAAAGCCAATCCGTATCAAGATTTGTCGATTAAATTCCAACACTTCTTCCCGCGCAAAGTCATGTTCGTCAAACACGCCGTGGCGTATGTCGTCATGCCCGGCGGTTTCGGCACATTGGACGAATTGTTTGAAAGCCTGACCTTTGGTGCAAACCGGCAAAACGCCCGACCGCCCGATTATCTTAGTGGGCAAAGCATTTTGGGCGGGACTGTTGGACTGGATACGCGAGCAGTTGCTGGGCAGAAACCTGATTTTGGAAGAGGATTTGAACTTGATCCGCGTCATCGACGACGAAGACGAAATCATCGAAGAAATCTTCGCCCATTACGAAAACCGCTTGGAAGACTTGTCCGAACACCAAAATGCTTGGTCGCTGGGCCTGTAAAAAACTAAGGTTTCAACAAAAAAAGGGCGGTTATCCCACCTGCTCTTTGCTTCATTAATAAAGGCCGTCTGAAAATTGTTTTCAGACGGCCTTTTATCTTCTTTCAAAGCGTTTAATTGTTTTCCCACTCGACATGCTCACTCAAGAAACCGCCGCTTTGGTGCGCCCAAAGTTTAGCATACAAGCCTTGTTTTTCGAGCAACTCGGTGTGACTGCCTTCTTCGATGATGCGGCCTTTGTCCAAGACGATGAGGCGGTCCATCGCGGCGATGGTGGAGAGGCGGTGGGCGATGGCAATTACGGTTTTGCCTTCCATCATTTTGTCGAGGCTTTCTTGGATGGCGGCTTCAACTTCGGAGTCGAGCGCGCTGGTGGCTTCGTCAAGCAACAGAATCGGCGCGTCTTTGAGCATAACGCGGGCAATGGCGATACGTTGGCGCTGGCCGCCGGAAAGTTTCACGCCGCGTTCGCCAACGTGTGCATCATAGCCGCGCCGGCCTTTGGCGTCGCTTAAGTTAGGAATAAAACCGGCGGCCTCGGCGCGTTCGGCGGAGGAAATCATCTCGGCTTCGGTTGCATCGGGACGGCCGTAGATAATGTTGTCACGGACGGAGCGGTGCAGCAGGGAGGTATCTTGCGTTACCAAACCGATTTGGGCGCGCAGACTTTCTTGGGTCACGCTGTCCACGTTTTGCCCGTCGATCGAAATGGTGCCGCTTTGCGGTTCGTAAAAGCGCAGAAGCAGGTTGACGATGGTGGATTTTCCTGCGCCGCTGCGACCGATCAAGCCGACTTTTTCGCCGGGTTTGATGTTCAGATTAAAGCCGTTGAGGAGCGGTTTGCCTGCTTCATAGGAAAAATCGACATGATCAAACTTGATTTCGCCTCGGGTGACTTTAAGCGGCAGGGCGTGCGGTTTGTCGAGGATGGTGTGGGGTTTGGACAGGGTCGCCATGCCGTCGTTGACGGTACCGATGTTTTCAAACAATCGGGCAGACTCCCACATGATGTATTGCGACAAACCGTTCACTCGCAATGCCATGGCTGTGGCCGTGGCTACCGCACCCACGCCGACTTGGCCGTGATACCAAAGCCAAATGCCCAAGGCGGTCGTGCCGACGGTCAGCGAGCTGTTGACGATAAAACTGCAGGTGTGCAGCAGCGTTGCCAAACGCATTTGGGCATGGACGGTTACCATAAACTCTTCCATCGACTGCTTGGCATAAGCGGCCTCGCGTGCGCCGTGGGAGAAGAGTTTGACGGTGGCGATATTGGAATAGGCGTCGGTAATGCGGCCGGTCATCAGCGAGCGCGCATCGGCCTGACGCGCAGCGGTTTCTGCCGAGCTTGGGAATCAGGAAACGCATAATCATCGCGAATCCAATCATCCAGCAGATAAACGGCACGATAAGCCAAGCATCGAATGAGGACAGAATCACGCCGGAAGTGATGAAGTACACCAGCACATACACAACCATATCGGCGACGGTCATCACGACATCGCGCAGCGCCAGCGCGGTTTGCATCACTTTGGCGGACACGCGTCCTGGCAAATTCGTCCTGATAAAAGCCCAGGCTTTGACCCAGCATCAGGCGGTGGAAATTCCAGCGCAGGCGCATGGGGAACACGCCTTGCAGGGTTTGCAGGCGCACATTGGACGCGAAAAAGGTCCAAACGGCAAAAAATGCCACCATGGCCATCATGCCGATTAATGCATGGCCTTTTTCAACAAAAAGCGTTTGCGGCGTATAAGCGCCGAGCCAGTCGACCACCTTGCCCATAAATTGGAACATCAAGGCTTCCATGATGCCGACGCCGACCGTAAACACAGCCAACACGGCAATCCATTTGCGCACGCCTTCAATGTTGCTCCAAATAAACCGCCACAACCCTTTTTCTGGCGTTTTCGGGGCGGCTTCGGGATAAGGGTCGATGCGGGACTCGAACCATGAGAATATTTTTTTAATCATTGTTTTTGCAAATGTGATAAGACGGTCAGGCCGTCTGAAAAGAGGTGTTCAAATACATTCAAGACTGTATTTTACGGGAAAAATCCAACTGATGACAGCGGATACCGTCAGTCCGATCAAACCAATCTATCGGCTTGACCATCTAAAAATCCCTTTGCTTGGCATAAAACAAAGGCCGTCTGAAACTTTTCAGACGGCCTTTGCTGGATTTAGGTTGCCCTTAAAAATCACTCTTTACGTTGACGACCCAAATCGGCAGCGGCAGTAAACAAAACGTCGGTGGAAGAGTTCAACGCAGTTTCTGCAGAGTCTTGAATCACGCCGATGATGAAGCCGACGGCAACCACCTGCATGGCCACATCGTTATCGATACCGAACAGGCTGCACGCCAAAGGAATCAGCAGCAACGAGCCGCCGGCCACACCGGATGCACCGCACGCGCTGACGGTAGCCACCAGGCTCAGCAGCAGGGCAGTGGCGAAGTCAACCGTAATGCCTTGCGTGTGCGCCGCAGCCATCGCCAAAACGGTAATGGTGATTGCCGCACCGGCCATATTGATGGTTGCACCCAATGGAATGGAGATAGAGTAAGTGTCTTCGTGCAGACCCAGTTTTTTCGCCAATGCCATGTTCACAGGGATGTTGGCGGCGGAAGAACGGGTAAAGAAGGCATACACGCCGCTTTCGCGCAGGCAGGTAAACACCAGCGGGAAAGGGATTGCTGCGGATTTGCGTCCACACAATAATCGGGTTGACCACCAAAGCGATAAACAGCATACAGCCGAGCAATACGGCCAACAGCTGCATATAACCGGCAAGCGCTTCAAAACCGGTTTCGGCAATGGTAGAAGACACCAAGCCGAAAATACCCAGCGGCGCAAAACGGATAATCCATTTCACAACCGTCGAAACGGTATCGGCCAAGTCGGCCGCCACTTGGCGGGTCGTATCCGAACCGTGATGGCGCAAAGCCGCGCCCAATACCAAAGCCCAAGCCAAAATGCCGATATAGTTGGCATTGGCCAGCGCGTTAATCGGGTTGGCCACCAAATTCATCAGCAGCGTTTTCAATACTTCGACAATGCCGGAAGGCGGCGCAACGGACACATCGCCGGCCGCACGCAGAATCAGCGTGGTCGGGAATGCCATACTGGCGACAACCGCCACCACAGCCGCGGCAAACGTACCGAAAATATACAAAATCAAAATCGGTTTGATGTGGGCCTGATTGCCTTTTTGGTGTTGCGCAATGGCGGCAGTCACCAAAACAAATACCAAAATCGGCGCGATAGCCTTAAGCGCACCGACAAACAGGCTGCCCAGCAGTCCTGCGCTGATACCGACTTGCGGCGAAACTGCGCCCACAATAATACCTAAAACCAAGCCGATGGCGATTTGCGCCACCAGGCTGACGCGATTGAGCGCGTTCAAAATCGGATTGCCACTTGCCATATCCGTTCCTTCACAATTTAAAGATATGTTAAAAAAGTCTTACATTCTAAAATAAAAAATCATTTGTCGGCGAGGTTTTCATGCACACCTCACAAAAACAGCATTAAAGTTTAGCATTTATGACACAGTTGGCACTTTATGCCAAAAATACAGTCAAAACTGCTCAAACCCTACTTTAAAGTATGCCCATACCGTTGCTTTATCTCTCTGTATCTTGCTTTCAGACGGCCTGAAATCTGCGCCATAAGGCCGAATACAAAGGCAACTTCATCAGTCAAAAATACAAAAACATAAATATTACAATCAGATAGAAACAAACCAAAATCCGCCCTTACGTCACATTTTGCAACATTATCACGCTAAATTTCCGTTTATAACCATAGCCTGAAACCTTGCAGAAATAATGTTAAAATCCCCAAACTGAAGAATTGTCGCTGTCGAACACACATCATGACCAAACTGACCTACCCTGTTTTATTTGCATCATTGGCGCTCGCCTACGGACACGCGTTGGCAGTAGATACTTCCGTTCCCAAAGCGGAAGACTACGAGGCTGTTCCCGAATCCGAAATGCCCAAGCAGCCCAAAGACGACCAAACAGGCAAACTCAAGCCCAAATTCCCCGTCAAAATCGACACCCAAGACAGCGAAATCAAAGAAATGCTTGAAGAATACCTGCCGCTGATTACCCAGCAGCAGGACGAAGAACTGGACAAAGAGCAGGTCGGCTTTCTCGCCGAAGAGGCGCCCGACAACGTCAAAACCATGCTCCGGACCAAAGGCTACTTCAACAGCAACGTCAATATTCAAGACCACGGCGAAAGCTACACCGTCAACGTTACCCCCGGCCCGCGCACCAAAGTCGACAACGTCAGCGTGGCCATCCTCGGCGACGTATTGAATGACGACAACCTGGCCGAGTACTACCAAAATGCGATGGAGAAACTGGCAGCAGCCCGTTGGCGAAAACTTCGACCAAGACGGCTGGAGTGCGAGTAAAACCTCAGTCCTCAGCGCGGTAACACGCAAAAAATACCCTTTGGCGAAACTCACCACCACCCAAGCCACCATCAATCCCAATACCCAAAAAGCCGACTTGAACGTCATCGTGGAGAGCAACCGCCCCATTTACTTCGGCGATTTCCAAATCACCGGCACACGCCGCTACCCTGAGAGCGTGGTTTCCGGCATGGCGCGTTTCCACCCCGGTTCGCCTTACGACTTGGACAAAATCCTCGACCTGCAACAGGCGCTCGAACAAAACGGCCACTATTCCGGCGCGTCCGTACAGGCCGACTTCGACCAACTGCAAGGCGACCGCGTTCCCGTCAAAATCAACGTGACCGAAGTCAAACGCCACAAACTGGAAACCGGTATCCGCTACGACTCCGAATACGGAATCGGCGGCCGCATCGCCTACGACTATTACAACCTCTTTAACAAGGGCTACATCGGTTCCATCGTTTGGGACATGGACAAATACGAAACCACGCTGGCCGCCGGTATCAGCCAGCCGCGCAACAATCGCGGCAACTACTGGACCAGCAACGTTTCCTACAACCGCTCGACCACGCAAAACCTTGAAAAACGCGCCCTGACCAGCGGTATTTGGTATGTCCGCGACCGCAACAATATCGATGCCCGCTTCGGCCTCGAATTCATTACCGAAGACCGCAAAGTCCCCGACACCAGCTACGATTTGGGCCGAAGCCATGCCACCATGCTGACCGCCTCATGGAAACGGCAAAGCATCGAAACCGAGCTGCATCCTCAAAACGGCTACTACCTCGACGGCAAAATCGGGACAACTTTGGGCAAATTCCTCTCCTCCACCCAAATGGCACGCGCCACGGCACGCGCAGGCTATTTCTTCACGCCTGAAAACAAAAAACTCGGTACGTTCATCGTACGCGGACAGGCAGGCTACGTTTATGCCCGCGAAGGCGAAGAAGTGCCGTCCAGCCTGATGTTCCGCACCGGCGGCGCGACTTCCGTACGCGGTTACGAACTCGACAGCATCGGCTTGGCCGGCCCCAACGGCTCCGTCCTGCCGCAACGCGCCTTGGTGGTCGGCAGCCTCGAATATCAATTCCCGGTTACCAAAAGCTTCTCCGGCGCCATCTTCCACGATGTCGGCGATGCGGCAAGCAACTTCAAACACATGACCTTAAAACACGGTACCGGCTTGGGCGTGCGCTGGTTCAGCCCGGTTGCGCCGTTCTCCTTCGACATTGCCTACGGCCACCACGACAAAAAAATCCGCTGGCACATCAGCTTGGGCACAAGGTTTTAACAAACATACACCATCCATTCTTTTCAGACGGCCTCAGCCATTTCAGGCCGTCTGAACAACAGACAAACAGAAAAATATCATGACCGATACTGCAAACACTTCCACGCCGTCTGAACAACAGCCCGCCCCGCCAAAGCGCAAAAAACGCCTGTTGCGCGGCTTTGTCCTGTCCGCCTTGGGCGTATTGACCGTTTCCACCGGCGCAATCAGCTGGCTGGTCGGTACGGAATCGGGTTTGCGTTTCGGTTTGTACAAAATCCCGTCATGGTTCGGCGTCAAAATCTCTTCGGATACGCTGAAGGGCACGCTGATTGAAGGTTTTGAAGGCGACAAATGGTTGATTGAAACAGAGGGTGCGGACATCAAAATCAGCAGCTTCCGCTTTGATTGGAAACCGTCCGAGCTGATCCGTCCGTCCTTGCACATCACCGAAGTCGTGGCCGGCGACATCGCCATCGTGACCAAACGCACGCCGCCCAAAGAAGAAGAGCCATCAAAAGGCCTGCCCGACAGCATAGACCTGCCCGTTACCGCCTATCTCGACCGTTTGGAAACCGGCAAAATCAGCGTGGGCAAGCGTTTTGACAAGCAGACCGTCTATCTCGACCATCTGCACGCGGCCTATCATTACGACAAAAAAGAACACCGCCTCCACATCAAAACCGCCGATACGCCATGGAGCAGCTCGACAGGCGCGGTAGTGATCGGTTTGAACAAACCCTACGTCCTCAATACCGCCATCTACACCAAAGGCCAGCTTGAGGGCGAAACCCTACATGGCACGGTGCGCCTGTGGGGCAGCCTGCAAGACGTATCCACCGACCTGCTGCTCGATAGCGACAACGTTCATTTGTCGGCCAAATCCACCATTCACCCATTCGCCGACAGCCTCAACGAAACCGTCGGCGAAATCCTGGTTAAAGGTTCCAACATCAATCCGCAGGCCTTCCTGCCCAGCCTGCCCAAAGCACGTCTGAATTTCGACGCCACCACTATTCCGTCCTTTACAGACGGCGTTGCGCTGGAAGGCTCGATAGACTTGGAAAACAACCAAGCCGGTTTTGCCGATGAAAATCATATCCCTGTCAAACGCATCCTCGGCGAATTCATCGTCGACGACAAAGGCACGGTCATGATTGAAGACATCGGCGTCGACCTGCTCAAAGACGGCAGCATCGATGTATCCGGCTCTATCGACACCGCCCAAGACCAGCTCAAACTCGCACTGGGCATCAACAATACCGGCGCAGACGACTTTGTCCGTCAAAACATCGCAGGCCGTCTGAACGGCAGTATCGACGTCAAAGGCGAAACCTCCTCCCCTGTCGTCAACTGGAATCTCGACAGCGGATTTGCGCGTACAGACGGCATGCTGTTTTTCCAAACCGACAAACAGCTCGGCCAGCGCACGCTCAAGCTCGACAAAGTCCGCCTGGTTCCGCAAAACGGCGGCGAACTCAACGCCAAAGGCTCGCTCGAACTCTTCAAAGACCGCAAACTGCAACTGGACATCGTCAGCAAAGCCTTCAACCCTGCGCGCATCGATCCGCAGCTTCCGCAAGGCAGCGTCAACGGCAACATCAACTTAACCGGCATACTGGCGCAAGAAAAATTCGCCGGCAAAATGCAGTTTGCACCGAGTACGCTCAACGGCGTTCCGCTCAGCGGCAAAGCCGACGTCGCCTATGAAAACAAACACCTCTCGCGCGCCCTGACCGACCTGACCCTCGGCAGCAACATCGTCAAAACCAACGGCAGCTTCGGCAAAAAAGGCGACCGCCTCAACCTCAACATTACCGCCCCCGATTTGTCGCGTTTCGGCTTCGGCTTGGGCGGCCTGCTCAACGCGCGCGGCTACATCTCCGGCAGTTTTTCAGACGGCCTCAAAACCCTTGAAGCCGATTTGAACGGCGAAGCGCGCAACTTCAAAGTCGCCGATGCCGTCAACATCCGCACCCTCGACTTCAAGCTTAAAGGTTCGCCAGATACCAACCGTCCGTTGAGTGCCGATATTAAAGGCGAACACATCGCCGTCTCCGGCGGCGCGGCCATGATCGACAACGTCAACCTGCTCATCAGCGGCACAGGTTCGCACCACCACATCCGCGGCAACAGCAGCATGGCGGTGGACAGCAAACGCTACAAGCTCGACCTCGACGCCACCGGCGGCCTCAACAAAGACCAAACCCAATGGAAAGGCACGGTCGACACGCTCGACATCAACGGCGCGTTCAACCTCAAACTGCAAAACCGCCTCAACCTCGAAGCCGGCAGCGAACGCGTTTCCCTCAGCAGCGCACGCTGGGCGGCTATGGGCGGCAGCCTCAACCTGCAAAATTTCGTTTGGGACAAGAAAGCCGGCATTACCAGTAAAGGCAGCGCGCAAAATCTGCACATTACCGAATTGCACAACTTCTACACCCCGCCCATCGAACACAACCTCGTCTTGGGCGGCGACTGGGATTTGGCGTACAGTCAAAACGCGCGCGGCTTCCTCAACATCAACCGACAAAGCGGCGACATCATCCTGCCGAGCAAAGACCCGAAAAACAAACAGCCTTTGGGGACTTTCCGCGCTCGCCCTGCGCACCCGTTTCCAAAACGGCCGCATCGACAGCACGCTGGAAGGCAACACCCGCTTCGGCAAAGTTGACGGCACGCTCGGCATCGCCCAACAGTTCGGCAACAACATCAACAACGCCCCTGTCAGCGGCAAAGTCAATATCAGCGTTCCCGATTTGGGCTCGCTCAAATCCTTTATGCCGGCGACAGCCCAAGGCATTGCAGGCCGTCTGAACGCGACCGCCACCATCGGCGGCCGACTCGGTTCGCCCTACCGTCAACAGCAACCTCGACCTCCAAACCAATTACGGCCGGGCCGACGGTACCGTCAACATCGGTCAGGGCACCAGCTTCGATACCGCCCCTCTGAGCGGCAAACTCAACCTGAACGTTGCCAACCTCGAAGTCTTCCGCAACTTCCTGCCCGTCGGCCAAACCCTCAAAGGCCGTCTGAACGCCGCCGTCAACTTGGCAGGCCGTCTGAACGATCCGCAACTGAGCGGCCTGATTAATGGCGACAACCTCTATTACCGCCATCAAACCCAAGGCCTGATTCTCGACAACGGCGTCTTGCGTTCGCGCCTGCAGGGTCAAAAATGGGTAATCGACAGCCTCAAATTCCACCGTGGCGGCACGATTGAGCTCAAAGGCGCGGTCAACCTTGCCAACGCCAACCCCGATGTCGACGTGGACATCGTCTTCGACAAATACCGCACCCTCTCGCGTCCAAACCGCCAACTGCAGCTCTCCGGCGCGGCCAAAGTCCTCTACAATCCGGAAAAAGGTGTATCGCTCAACGGCACGCTCAACACCGACTACGGCAGGTTTGGTTCGCAAAAATCCTCCATGCCGACCCTCGATGACGATGTGGTTGTACTGGGCGAAACCAAAAAAGAAGCAACGGCCACCACGCCGATTAATCTGAACCTTATCTTGAACATCAACGACAATGTCCGCTTTGTCGGCTACGGCGCAGACGTTACCATCGGCGGCAAACTGACCATCACGTCCCGCCCCGGCGAAGCCGTCCAAGGCGTCGGTACCGTGCGCGTTGTCAAAGGCCGCTACAAAGCCTACGGCCAAGACCTCGACATCACCAAAGGCTCGGTTTCCTTTGTCGGCCCGCTGACCGATCCGAACCTCAACATCCGTGCCGAACGCCGTCTCTCCCCGGTCGGCGCAGGTGTCGAAGTCCTCGGCAGCCTCAGCAATCCGCGCGTGACCTTGGTTGCCAAAGAAGCCATGAGTGAAAAAGACAAACTCTCCTGGCTCATCCTCAACCGTGCCAGCAGCGGCAGCGACGGCGACAACGCCACGCTCTCCGCGGCCGCCAGCGCGCTGCTTGCCGGCCAAGTCAACGACCGCATCGGCCTTGTCGATGATTTGGGCTTTACCAGCAAACGCAGCCGCAACGCCCAAACCGGCGAGCTCAACCCTGCCGAACAAGTCCTGACCGTCGGCAAACAGCTCACCAACAACCTCTACGCAGGTTACGAATACGGCATCTCCAGCGCCGAACAATCCGTCAAACTCGTGTACCAACTGACCCGCGCCATCCAAGCCGTTGCCCGCATCGGCACGCGCTCCTCCGGCGGCGAGTTGAAATACACCATCCGCTTTGACAACCTGGTTCGGCAAAGACGAACCCGAGCCGGAAGAACAACACTAAAAGCCGTGAAAAAGGCCGTCTGAAATTCATCTTTCAGACGGTCTTTATCTTGTTCTACCGTATCAAAATCCGCAGCCATGCCTCAAAAAACAAAGGCCAACGGCGCAAGTTTAAAAATAAATGCAGCTAAAAAAGTGAGTGGCAAACCATGGCTTATTCCAGGTTAGCAATAAATAAAGCAGATACAAAAAGGCCGTCTGAAACTGACAGGGGTAGGTTTCAGACGGCCTTTTTTGAATCATCGAAATATCTTGTGCATGGCGTTGCTGATTAATTCGAGCTGTTTCTTATATTCGCGGCAACGGGGGCAGAGCGACAGGTGCACGGCAAGGGCAATGCGGTTAAAAAGACTGAGACGCACTTGGTCTTGCTGTTTGGAAATCAGATCGGTTATTTTGCGGCATTTTTTCATGGCGTTTTCCTGTCAGGCATGGGAGAACCATTTGATTTGCAGACACTGGCGCAAGGTTTCGCGCGCGCGGTGCATGATGGTGTGGTAGTTGGCATGGCTGATGCCGCATTGTTCACGGATTTCATCGCTTGAAAAGCCGAGAATCTCTTTCATAGTAAACACGCGGGCGGTGTTTTCCGGCAGATGGTAGAGGCAGGTCTGCAAAACTTGGTAGAACTCTTTATTGTTTAAACTGGCTTCGGGCGAGTCCCAACCCTGAGGCTGTCCTTCGTCCGTCCAATGCCCGTCGGCGGCAAAATGTCCTTCAAAGGCTTCATCCAAAGCTTCTTCGTCGCGCGTGACGAAAACTTGGCGTTGCCGCCCGATTTGGCGCAGGCAGTCGGTGATTTTGTTTTTTAAGATTGCAAACAACCAGCTCCTCACTTGGGCGCCGCCTTTGAAACCCTCGGCCGCACGGTAGGCCGAAAGCATGGTTTCCTGTACGAGGTCTTCCGCCAAATCAGGGCGGTCGGGTAGCTGGATATGGGCAAAGCGCAGCAGCAGTTTGCGGGATTCGGCAAGCTCGGCATCGGTCAGTTCGGGTAGGGCCATAATGTATCAGTATGAAATGAATGATCAATATGCCTCTGATTTTACGCTGATACGGAAAGAGCATGCGATTGAATCTATAAACGATTTCAGTAGTTTTTTTGTTTCGCCAAAACCGACTGCGCCCGTTTCAGACGGCCTTGGTTTATGCCGCAACCAAAATACCCTGCTCCAACCATTCCGTCCATTTCTGCCTTAATGCGTCCTGCCAAGCATTTTCAGACGGCATGAACTCTGCCAGCATGGTTTGCAGGCCGTTTAGGGAAGTGGGTGTCTCTGCCAGCGTTTCCAGTAATAATGCACCGAATCCATCAAGCGTTTGATACATCACGTCGTCTTCCTTATCGCGCCACACCAAAACAGCAGTTTCCACCTCCTGCAATTCGTCGGTCACATCATACTGATAACGGCGCACAAAGGCGGCGGGAGAAAGGGTGTAGGCCAAATCGTCTGAATCGGCATGGGTTGTTTGGCTGTCGGTCTGAGCGGTTTCGGCGAGCAGCTGGGTGTGTTCAAAGTCCATCAATGCCAAGAGGTCGTCTGAAAGCGGCAGGCTTTGGCAATATTGGAGGAACTCGCCGGAGATTTCTTGAAAATAGGGCGTTTGGGCGCGCGCGTCGCGGACGAAACCTTCTTTCAGACGGCCCCATTCTTCGCTGTCAAAGTATTGCAGCGTTTCGGTATAACAGCGGTCGATAAAGCTGTGAATATTGTTGCGTATCAGTCGGATATAGACGTTCAGGCGCTCTTGCGGCAATCCGTCTGCGGCTTTGCCTTCGCGTATGGCTTGGGCAAAGCGATGTTGGTATTGGGCGGAGGTTTCAGGCTGCACGGCGGTATTCCTTTCCGGCACGCGTTTGATAGTCGGCGATTTTGGCGACTTCGGCTTCGAGTTCGGCAAAAGGCGGAAAATTGAAATCGCGTTCCAACAGGGTGGGCGGAATCGTCGGCAGTTTGGCATAGGCCAGTTCGAGCAAATCCCAAACGGTCGGCAATACTGCCGCGCCATGCGTATCAATCAACAATTCGGGCGTTTCGACGTCGTGTCCGGCAATATGGATATAGCACACGCGCTCTGCGTCCACATTCTCTAAAAAGGCTTCAGGCGACAACAGGCCGTGATTGACGGCGTTGACGTAAATATTGTTCACATCCAAATGAATGCCGCAATCGGCTTCACGGGCAACAGCGTTGAGGAACTCAACCTCGTTCATCTCGGCAAGCGGAGAATGCAGGTAGTAGGAGGTGTTTTCCACGGCAATACGGCAACCCAACCGGTCTTGCACTTCGCGGATACGCCGCGAGGTATGTTTCACCATCTCATCAGTGAAAGGCAGCGGCAACAAATCGTAAAGATGACCGCCGTCGTGGCAATAGCTCAAATGGTCGGAGAAAAACGTGCAATCGTAACGGCGCATCATTTCTTTGATTCCGTCTATCAAATCGGTATCCAACGGGGCTTGTCCGCCCAACGACATGGATAATCCGTGCAACGCCAGCGGCAGCCGTTCCGCCACGCGGTCAAACTGTTTGCGCGCCCTGCCACCCATTTTCAGCCAGTTTTCGGGAGCGGCTTCGATAAAGCGTATCGGGCTGTCGTCTGAAAGCGAGAGGAAGTCTTCCGCCAAGTCGCGGCGGTAGCCCAAGCCTGCGTGTTGAATCATGGTGATGTCCTGTTATGGTGCCGTATGAACGACAAAGTCGCATTTTCGTTTATAAAATGCGACTTTGTTAAAGGTATATTGCAGGATTATTTAGAACCGCATTTACCTTCGCCGCATTTGCCTTCTACTACTTTGGCAGCTTTGGCTTTAGATGCTTTGCCTTTTTTGGCGTGTGCTTTTTTCATGGCCGCGCCGCAAGAACCTTCACCGGCTTTGGCAGCCGCGCCGCAAGTACCTTCGGCAGCTTTAACAGTTTTCTCAACGGCCACGTCGCTGGCGGCTTTATCAGCGGCAACAACACCGGCAGCCAGAGACAGGGACAGTGCACCGGCCAGAGCAGCAGCTACATTTTTTTTCATTTCAACTTCCTTTTTAAAATATGGGTTTTAAACAAATCAAGGGATAATATCGGGCATTTAAAGTCGGCCCGCGACCGTTAATCCTTAAAGAAAATGCTTGATACGACAACAGCGTTTCTTCAGCAGGGCATCCAAAGACAGACGGCCTGCGCCCTGCAATAGGACAGGAAATAAAACCACCAAATAAATCAGTGCCATTTTATAACCGTTGTCGCACACATTGTACCCCTAAGCCGGCATGTACCGCAGACCATGCGACAGCCGTTACGACCATCAATCCCCAGCGCGGACAGCCGCGTTGCCAAGCCGACGATGAGCAGCGCAGGCAAAACCAGTTCCGCCCACATGGCCAAATTCCAGTTGACCGTATCCGACAACAAATTGAACGGAAAGGGAAATTGACTGTTGATATCTGCAAACCAGTTTTCCCCGTTCCATTTTTCCAAAGCCGGACTCAAGAAATTCATACGCGGCAAAAAGCCTGAGTGTCAACAAACCGAAAGCGGCCTGCCAAGAGGGGTTGGATGAGGTGTTCATTTATTTTCCTAATCGATGTGGTGTCGAATGGGATGGGACGAAAAATCCATCGGCACCATCCCATCTTTCATGCCTGTTTAGACGTGGCAGCTTTAAAAAACTGACAAAACAAATGAAGATATTTTCTTATTCATTGTTTTATAAAGATTAAAAATTCAAAAAGGCCGTCTGAAACACCATGCTTGATTGGGTTTCAGACGGCCTTTGATGATAATCGCAATCCATTAATCCGCTTGTTTGCACAACTCGACAATTTCCGCGCCGTATTTGTCGGTTTTCTCCTCATTCATGCCGTGGATTTCCGCCAACTCCGCCAAATCTTGCGGCCGTCGGGCGGCAATCGCGCGCAGGGTAACTTTGCTGCATATCTGATAGGCTTCGAGGCCTTCATGGCGGGCAGTATCGATGTTCCACTGAAGCAGACGGCGCATCAATCGGCGTTTGCGTTTGTCCTCTTCGCTCAGGCCGTCTGAAAACGGGCGGCAGATGTTTAAAATGCCCTCGCCGTATTGCTCGATGCGTTTTTCGCCGAGTTTATACACGCCCAAAAGGTCGATGGGTTCGGCAGGCGTATTGGTCAACAAAGTCGTCCATGCTTTCGTTGGAGAATACCGTCCCAGCGTTACTTGATCGGCACTTGCCTGCTGCTCGCGCCAAGTTTCCAAAGCCTGTTTTAAGGCCTGTTCGCGCTCGCCCAAGCTGTGGATAACTTGTGTGCTGTCTGTGGAAACCGTACCGGCTTCGGCTGTTTCGCAAACGTCGAGTATCTCCAAACCGAATTTATTGATTTTCGCCTCGCCCAAGCCGTAGATTTGATGTAAATCTTCCAAACTTCTGGGCATTTTTTCGACAATATCGCGCAAGGTTTTGTCGCCGCAAACCACATAGGCAGGCACTTCCTCTGCCCGGGCGCGTTGTTGCCGCCATTGGCGCAATGCCTGCCACAAACGCTCTTCGCGCTCGGTACGCAACCAATCATCTTTCGGTTTTTGGGTAGCCGTTTTTTCGCGGCGCAGGGGGCGCAGCATGACTTCGGTTTCGCCCTTGAGGACTTTTTTTGCCGCTTCGGTCAGCTGTAGGGCTTGATGTTGCTCGACATTGACGGTGAGATAGCCCAGGCTGATGCACTGGCGGATGACGCTGCGCCATTCCTTGTCGGTCTGTTCGCTGCCGATGCCGAATGTGGATAACTTGTCATGGCCGTTGCGCTGTATCCAGTCATCGCTTTTGCCGCGCAAAAGGTTGGTGATGTAACCGGCGGCAAAACGTTGTCCGGCGCGGTACACGCAGCTGAGTAATTTTTGCACCAACACCGTACCGTCAAACCGTACGGGCGGATGCAGGCAGTTGTCGCAATGGCCGCAGGGTTCGGATTCTTCGCCGAAATGTTTGAGCAGCAGTACGCGGCGGCAGGCGGCAGTTTCGCAGACGGAAAGCATGGCATCAAGTTTTTGCATTTCGATTTGCTTTTGCACCTCGTCGCTGTTGCCTTCGGCAATCCGTTCGCGCAGCAACACCCAATCGTTCAAGCCGTAACACAGCCAGCTCACGGCAGGCAGCCCGTCCCGGCCGGCGCGCCCCGATTCCTGATAGAAATGTTCGACACTCTGGGGCATATCGAGATGGGCGACAAAGCGCACGTCGGGTTTGTCTATGCCCATGCCGAACGCCACGGTCGCCACCACAATAATATTGTCTTCATGCGTAAAAGCGGCGTTGGTTTTTCCTCGCGCACGTCCATGCTCAAACCGGCATGATACGGAATCGCCTCCAAGCCGTTTTCACAAAAAACTGCGCCACATCCTCGACTTTTTTTGCGGCTTAAACAATACACAATGCCGCTTTTGCCCATGCATCTGCTTGCGGATGAAATCCAGTAATTGTTTTTTTGCCATTATTTTTTTCGATAACCTGATAATAAATATTCGGGCGGTCAAAGCTGGAGATAAATTCGGGCGCATTGTCCAAGTGCAGATAATGCTTGATGTCGGCGCGCGTGGCCGCATCGGCGGTAGCGGTCAGGGCGATGCGCGGGATGTTCGGATAGCGTTCGGCAAGCATGCCGAGCTGTTGATATTCAGGGGCGGAAATCGTGTCCCCATTGGCTGACGCAATGCGCCTCATCAATGGCAAACAGGCTGACGGTTTGTTGGTCGAGAAAAACGCAAAAAGCGGTCGGTAACCAAGCGTTCCGGTGCGACATAAAGCAGTTTCAGACGGCCTTGGGCAAGCTTTGTCGGCAATCTCGCGCGCCTCATCTGCCGATGTGCTGCTGTTGACTGCCGCCGCTTCAATCCCGGCCACATGCAGGCTGGCCACTTGGTCGTTCATCAACGCAATCAGCGGCGATACGACAACCGCCACGCCTTCGCGCATCAGCGCCGGAATCTGGTAACACAAAGACTTGCCCCCGCCCGTCGGCATCAGCACCATCAAACTCTCGCCGCCGGCCAAAGCATTGACGATAGCCTCCTGCTTGCCACGAAATTCGGGATAACCGAATACTTCGTGCAAAATCTGTTTGGCGGTCGGCTGAGGCATAATGGTTCCGTAGAATAGGGGAAAGCGTTATTTTAACGGTTTTACACCCGCGTATGTGCGGAACATTTTTCCGCCGCTTTTTCAGACGGCCTGAAATTCAACCTCTATTCAAATTTAATTTAATTTTAAATAAAGATTTGTTTTATTTTTGAAATGAATATATGAAGGCCGTCTGAAACCTAATCTTCGGATTTCAGACGGCCTTTCAAAAATAAAATCTTTAGGCTTTTTTGACGAACTCAGATTTCAAGTTCATCGCGCTGCCATCGATTTTGCAACCGATATTGTGGTCGCCCTCTTGCAGGCGGATGCCTTTGACTTTGGTGCCTTGCTTGATGACCATAGAGCTGCCTTTGACTTTCAAATCTTTAATCAAGACAACCGTATCGCCATCTTGCAAGACCGCGCCGTTGGCATCTTTGACTTCCAAGGCATCATCGCCGGCAGCCGCAGCATCGGCCTCGTTCCACTCATGGGCGCACTCAGGGCAAACGTATTGAGCGCCGTCTTCGTAAGTGTATTCGGAGTGGCATTTCGGGCAGGGAGGTAGGGACATGAGGTTTCCTTATAAATATGATAAAAGAAGCGTAAAACGCAAATAATACAATGTCTAAATTATTGATTCGCCTTGCTGCCGCCTGCGCCGTAAACGGCATTCCAAGCCGCATCCAACATCTGGCCGGCTTTGTTGCAGCTTGGCATTTTGCTGCTCTTTCTGAGCCAAGGCCGTCTGAATTTCGCCTTTCAAACGGTCAATATCGGATTGCGCAGCCTGCAAACGGCGCTGCGCGCTTTCCAAATCGCTTTGCAGGGAAATGATTTTGCTGTCGTTGCTGTTTTGCTCATGCAAAGCGGCGCGGTAAACCGATTGGACGGACAGCAAACGGTCTTCCGCCTCACCGGCATACGCCGCGGCGGCAGATAACATCATCAGGGCAAGTAAGGTTTTTTTCATGGGTTTTCCTTTAAAGTTGTTTGATTTGTAAAGTAAAGCGCAGAGCCGATTTTTCAGCCGCCAAGTTTACATAATATGCTTGTTGGTCTTTGTTCTTGATGGTTTATTTTATCCAATCCGGACATTCAGGCTGCCGATAAAAGTGAATTCAACCAACTGTTGCAGCAGGCAGGCGACTATTATTTTCTCATATTCTCCGCCTTATTCCATTATTTTCTGGTTTTATTAGAAAAGGCCGTCTGAAAACTTGGCATCCCCAGTTTTCAGACGGCCTTTTATCATTCATGCCTTACGAACGGATCCGTTTCAACACTTCTTCTTTGCCGATTAAAGCCAATACGGCATCGACGCTTGGGGTTTTTGCCGTACCGCAGACAGCGAGGCGCAAAGGCATACCGAGTTTGCCCATTTTGATGCCTTCTTCGTCGCAGAAAGGTTTGAAGAGGTCGTGGATGGCTTCGGCGTTCCAGTCTTCCAGCCCTTCGAGGCGTTCGGCAAAGCGCAGCATACGGGCGGCGGCTTCGTCGTCCCAGTGTTTCTGCACGTCTGCTTCGGCAGGCGTTTGTTTGACGTAGAAGTAGAGGCACTCGTCGGCAAGCGTGTTCAGGTCTTGGGCGCGGTCTTTGACCAATGCCAACACGTCTTCCAAAGCAGGCTTGCTTGTTTCATGGATATCGCGCAGGGCGAGGCGCGGTTTCACCATTTCGGCCAGTTTTTCGTTGGCGGTGATTTTGATGTGTTCGCCGTTAATCCAGTAGAGTTTCTTCAAAGTCCATGCGGCTTGGAGACGGGGAAACATCTTTCAAATCAAACCATTCGATGAATTGTTCCATCGTGAAAGAATTCGTCGTCGCCGTGCGCCCAGCCCAAGCGTGCCAGATAGTTGAGCATGGCTTCGGGCAGGATACCCATGGCGCCAAAATCGGTAATGGCAACGGTATCGCCGCTGCGTTTGGAGATTTTTTTGCCTTGTTCGTTAAGAATCATCGGCAGGTGGCCGTATTCGGGCAGGGTAGCGCCGATGGCTTTTAAAAGATGTTGATTTGTTTTGGGGTGTTGTTCACATGGTCGTCGCCGCGGATAACGTGGGTAACGCCCATGTCGTAGTCGTCCACCACGACGCAGAAATTGTAGGTCGGCGTGCCGTCGGCGCGGGCGATAATCAGGTCGTCAAGCGCTTCGTTGGGATGGAGATTTCGCCTTTGACCAAGTCTGTCCATTTGGTCACGCCGTCCAAAGGCGTTTTGAAACGGACAACAGGTTGCACGTCGGCAGGGATTTCGGGCAGGGTTTTGCCTTCTTCCGGACGCCAGCGGCGGTCGTAAGTCGCCGTGCCTTCTTTTTCGGCTTTCTCGCGCATGGCTTCCAGCTCTTCTTTGCTGCAATAGCAGTAGTAGGCATGGCCTTTTTCTAAAAGTTCGGCAATGACTTCTTTGTAGCGGTCGAAACGGCGGGTTTGGTAAACGACGTTGTCGGCGTTGTCGTAGTTCAGGCCGACCCATTTCATGCCGTCGAGGATGATGTTGACAGATTCGGCAGTAGAGCGCGCCAAGTCGGTGTCTTCGATACGCAATAGGAACTCGCCTTTATGATGGCGGGCAAACGCCCATGAGAACAGGGCGGTGCGTACGCCGCCGATGTGCAGGTAGCCGGTGGGGCTGGGGGCGAAACGGGTTTTGACGGTCATGATGGCTCCAAAAGTCTTTTAAAACAGGTATTTTACTTTTTCGGCGTGGTTTAAACAATGTAAGGCCGTCTGAAAATAATGTCGGCGCAGAAGGACCGTCTGGGAACTTTTCTCCTGAAAACCAAAAACTATAATGATAATCATTTCTTTTAAAGTATCCGCTCATGAACAAACGCGCTTTATTTGCCGCCCTCGCCCTCCTGCCCCTTTTTGCCCAAGCCGAAATCAAAACTATCAAAGACGTATTGGGACGCGAAGTCAAAGTCGATGTCCCTGTCAAACGCGCGGTTTTGGCGTTTTACTATCCCGACTATATCGCGGTAACGGGCGCGGACAAATTTAAAAACGTCATCGGCATTTCGCGTGAGTTTTGGGAGAAATTCAATCCCGGCAGCTGGGCGATGTTCAAACAGAAGCTGCCTACGCTGCAAAACATTGCGGACATCGGCAACATCAACACCGGCACGTTTTCACTGGAGAAAACGCTCGCGCTCAAGCCGGACGTATTGATTCTGGCCGACTGGCAGTATAAGGCCATCGCCACCCATCTGCCGCGCATTAAAGCGGCAGGCATACCCGTCGTCGTGGTCGATTTCAACGCCGAAACCGTCGCGCGGCACACGCGCAGTGCGGAAATTTTCGGCGAACTCAACGGTACGCAGGCGCGCGCCCAAAAAATTGCCGCCGAATACGCCCGAGGCATTGCCGATATCCAAAAACGCGTCGCACGCGCCAAGCAGTCCAAACCGAAAATCTATATCGAGTTCGGCGACAAAGGCCCGTCCGAATACAGCTACACCTTCGGCAAAGATATGTGGGGCGCGATTGCCGACACAGCAGGCGGCAACAATATCGCCGCGCCTTACGTTAAAAACTGGGGACCGATAAACCCTGAAAAATTCCTGACGGCCAAACCCGACGTCATCGTCATTTCGGGGACGGAAAACGGCCATAAAGACAAGCCTGACATTATGGCGATGGGCATAGGCATCAGCCAGGCCGATGCGCAACGCCGCCTGGCCGGATTTGTCAAACGCAAAGGCTGGGCAGACATTCCTGCCGTCAAAAACAAACGCGTTTACGGCATCTACCACACCGCCTCCCGCTCGCTCGCCGATTTGGCCAGCGCGCAATTTATCGCCAAAACCCTGTATCCGCAGCAGTTTGCCGACATAGACCCAAACAAGACCTATCTGGACTTCTACCGCAAATACCTGCCCGTCGTGCCGGACGGTACGTTTTACATCCGATTGAAATAGCGGCTGCAAAAATCATAGGCTCAGGCCGTCTGAAGATTCAGACGGCCTGAACATGTTATGCCGATAAAATATTTAATGAGTATAATTACCGTTCTTTCAATAAAATTACTGGGTACGTATGAACGGACAAAACCAAATCGACCGGCCTCAGGCTCCGGTCGTCAGCATCAGCGAATGGTTGGTTGGTAACCAGCTTGATTATGATGATTCCGCTGGTCAATCTGATCATGATGTTTGTGTGGGCATTCAGCTCAAACACCAATCCGAATAAAGCCAATTATTTCAAGGCTGCCTTGATTCTGTTTGCCATCGTAATGGCAATTTATCTGGTGCTGGCCGTAGTCTTTTTGGGCAGTATAGCTGCAAATCAATATCAATAAGTAAGAATACATTTAGACCGTCTGAAACCTAAAAGGCTTCAGACGGCCTTTTGTATGGCTTGCCCAAGGCTCAACTGCTTATCCAATTCCAAACCGCATCGCTCCATTTAGCCGATACGGTAGAGAAACAAAGAATAGCTCTCCTGCATCAGAAACTTGGCTTTCTTGCTGCGCTCGTCAAAGCGCGTGGTCGGGGTGGCGGAGAACTGCGCGTCTGACAAGCCCACATCGGCGGCCATTTCTTCGGCACGCGCCAAATGATACGGGTCGCTGACAACGATAATGCTGCCGACTCCGTTGGCGTGCATGATGGGGACGATATTGCGCAGGTTTTCGTAAGTGTTGCGCGACGTGTTTTCAAACAGGATATTGTGCGCCGGTATGCCCTGCTTGAGCGCGTATCGGCGCCCCACTTCGGCTTCGGTCATAAATCCTTTTTTGGGCGTACCGCCGGTGAAAATGATTTTGCCGACCCGATGGCTTTGGTAGAGCGTGATGGCATGGTTGATGCGCTCACGGAATACCGGCGACGGGCGTTTGTCCCACGCCGCCGCACCCAACACCACCGCCGCATCGGCATGAGCGTCCTTCGGCAAGGTTTGCAAACCTGTCCGGTAAATCTGCCATGTGCCGCTCAAAAAAATACCGCACACCAGCAAAACGCTCAAAGCAAGGCCGCGAAACAGGTAATATCGCAGACCATTGCGGCTTTTAAGCAGGGAAATCATCTTCAGACGGCCTTATCCAACCCTATCAACCGAGTAGGGCGGCAATGTTTTCCAACGGACGGCCGATGGCTGCGCGCGTAGGCGTTACCAAAACGGGACGCTCGAGCAGGGCGGGGTGTTCGGCGATTGCCTGAAGCAGGGCGGCATTGTCCAAATCGGGATTGTCCAAACCCAATTCTTTGTACAAATCGTCTTTCGTGCGCATCATGCCGCGCACCGATTCGATGCCGAGTTTGGCAAACATATCCTGCAAAGTCGCCAAATCAGGCGCGGTATCCAGATATTTGACCACGTCGGCGGCAACGCCTTTTTCTTCGAGTAAAGCCAGCGCAGCACGCGATTTGCTGCAACGCGGGTTGTGATAAAGTGTGAATTCAGACGGCATGAAAGTCTCCGTATTATTGCAAAATCATTCAATGATGGCGGTTATTATCGTCTGCAACTGATTTTTACTCAAACTTTTTACCTGATATCTTGATACGAATCGGTAGGCATACCCACCAAACCGTTTTACAATAAACCCAATTTCGATTGGCAACCTCAAGGATACAACCATGAAAGCCTTAACCGCCCTTCTCTTGTCCGCCACCGTTTTTACCGCTGCGCCGGCCTTTGCCGCCGACGAAACGGCAGGTTGGCAGGACAACAAACCGCAAAGCCTGGAATCGCTCAAAGCCCCCGTGCGCGTGGTCAACCTTTGGGCAACCTGGTGCGGCCCCTGCCGTAAAGAAATGCCCGCCATGTCCGCATGGTACAAAGCTCAGAAAAAAGGCAGCGTCGATATGGTCGGCATCGCGCTGGATACGACCGACAACATCGGCAAGTTCCTGAAACAAACGCCGGTCAGCTACCCGATTTGGCGTTACACCGGCGCCAACAGCCGCAACTTCATGAAAGCCCACGGCAACAACGTCGGCGTATTGCCCTTCACTGTCGTCGAAGCGCCGAAATGCGGCTACAAACAAACCATCACCGGCGAAGTCAACGAAAAAAGCCTGACCGCCGCCGTGAATTTGGCCAAAACCAAATGTAAATAAAACAGCGGATAGGGTGCTTAACCTACGCTGATACCGAGGCCGTCTGAAACCCAATCGTTCAGACGGCCTTTATTTCAAACCATATTGCTTTGTGTTGCAAACCGGCAGTGTATCCGCCAGGCAGAACCGGGGTTTCACTATCAAAAAGCAGCCGAAATATTTATAATCTGTGAATATCCCCATTTTTTCAGACGGCATGTTGCCCTATCGATGACGCCGGCCGTCTGAATCCCTATTTTCAGGAAAACCCATGATCCGTTTCGAACAAGTTTCCAAAACCTATCCCGGCGGTTTCGAAGCCCTGAAAAATGTCAGTTTCCAGATTAACAAAGGTGAGATGATTTTTATCGCCGGCCATTCGGGCTCGGGCAAAATCCACCATTTTGAAGCTGATTTCAGGCATTACCAAGCCTACCAAAGGCAAGGTTTGGTTTAACAATCAAGACCTCGGCACCTTGAGCGACAATCAGATCGGCTTTATGCGCCAACATATCGGCATTGTCTTCCAAGACCACAAAATCCTCTACGACCGTAATGTATTGCAAAACGTTATCCTGCCTTTGCGGATTAGCGGCTACCAGCCGCGCAAAGCGGAAGAGCGCGCGCGTATTGCGATTGAGAAAGTCGGCTTGAAAGGCCGCGAAAACAATATGCCCATCACTTTGTCCGGCGGCGAACAACAGCGTTTGTGCATCGCGCGCGCAGTGGTTCACCAGCCCAGCCTGCTGATTGCCGACGAGCCGTCCGCCAGCCTCGACCGCGCCTATGCGCTGGATATTATGGAATTGTTCAAAACCTTCCATGAAGCAGGCACGACCGTGATTGTTGCGGCGCACGATGAAACGCTGATGGCGGATTACGGCCACCGCGTCTTGCGCCTGCAGAAAGGACGCCTCGCATGAGTATGATTCATTACATCTCGTTACACGTCGAATCGGCGCGTGCCGCGCTCAAAGAGCTTCTGCGCCAACCCATCGGCACGCTGCTGACCCTGCTCATGCTTGCCGTTGCCATGACCTTGCCGCTGTTTATGTATTTGGGTATCCAAAGCGGACAAAGCGTGTTGGGCAAACTCAACGAGTCACCGCAAATTACGGTTTATATGGACACCGATGCAGCAGGTTCTGATGCCGACACGGTGAAAAACCTGCTCCAGCGCGACAGCCGTATCGATAAAGTCCGCTTTATCAGCAAGCAGGAAGGTTTGGAAGAATTGCAGACCAATCTCGACCAAAACCTCATTTCTATGCTCGATGGCAACCCGTTGCCCGATGTCTTTATCGTTACGCCCGACCCAGCCACTTCTCCGGATCAGATGCAGGCCATCTATAAAGACATTACCAAGCTGCCGCGCGTCGAATCGGCAACCATGGATACCGAATGGGTACAGACCCTTTATCGTATTAACGAATTTATCCGCAAGATTTTGTGGTTCCTCTCGCTGACTTTGGGCATGGCCTTTGTCTTGGTGGCACACAACACCATCCGCCTGCAAATCCTCAGCCGTAAGGAAGAGTTGGAAATCACTAAGCTGTTGGGTGCGCCCGCTTCCTTCATCCGCCGTCCTTTCCTTTATCAGGCAATGTGGCAGAGTATTTTTCTCCGCCGCCGTCAGCTTGGGCTTGTCGGCTTGGCTGCTGGCCGAAGTACGGCCGCTGGTGGACGCGATTTTCAAACCCTACGGTCTGAACATCGGCTGGCGTTTCTTCACATTTAGCGAAGTGTCGCTGGTATTCGGCTTCGTCATCGCGCTGGGCGTATTCGGCGCATGGCTGGCCACCACGCAACACCTCTTAGGCTTCAAAGCCAAAAAATAAGCCTTAGCAAACAGGCCGTCTGAACCATTCAGACGGCCTGAAATCTTATCCTTTCGCAACTTAAACAAACCTTGTGAAAATTTAATACTGCCAAATCTAACAGCAAGGGCATAATCCCTTATAATTGATGGTTTATTATTCATCTCATTTCATTTGTGCGGCATAAAGCCGTGCAGACAAATAACGAAAGACATCCTGTGGACAAACTCAAAATCTCTGCCAACGGCCCCCTCAACGGCGAAATCATCGTATCCGGCGCAAAAAACGCCGCCCTGCCGCTGATGTGTGCCGGTCTGCTGACTTCCGGCACTTTACGCTTGAAAAACGTACCCATGCTCGCCGACGTCAAAACCACCCAAAAACTGCTGCAAGGCATGGGCGCACGCGTTTTGACCGACAACATCTCCGAATTTGAAATCAACGGCGGCACTGTCAACAACACCTGCGCACCTTACGAGCTGGTAAAAACCATGCGCGCATCCATCTTGGTTTTGGGCCCGACCCTCGCCCGCTTCGGCGAAGCCCAAGTCAGCCTGCCCGGCGGTTGCGCCATCGGTTCGCGCCCGGTTGACCAACACCTCAAAGGCCTCGAAACCATGGGTGCGGAAATCACCATCGAACACGGTTACGTCAAAGCCAAAGGCCGTCTGAAAGGCACGCGTGTCACCATGGACGTCGTGACCGTAGGCGGCACCGAAAACCTGCTGATGGCGGCCACGCTTGCCGAAGGCACTACCATCCTCGAAAACTGCGCCATCGAGCCCGAAGTCGTCGATTTGGCCGAATGCCTCGTTAAAATGGGCGCAAAAATCAGCGGCATCGGTACAGCAACCATGACCATCGAAGGCGTAAAAGAGCTGCACGGCTGCGAACACAGCGTCGTTCCCGACCGTATCGAAGCCGGTACCTTCCTCTGCGCCGTCGCCATGACCGGCGGCAAAGTCGTCCTGCGCAATGCCGCCCCCAAAACCATGGAAGTCGTATTGGACAAACTGACCGAAGCCGGCGCCATCATCGAAGCAGGCGACAACTGGATTTCCATCGACATGCAACAACGCCCCAAAGCCGTGGACATCCGCACCGTCGTCCACCCAGGCTTCCCAACCGACATGCAGGCGCAGTTTATGGCCATGAACGCCATTGCCGAAGGCAGCAGCCGCGTGGTGGAAACCATTTTTGAAAACCGCTTCATGCACGTTCCCTGAACTCAACCGCATGGGCGCAGACATCACCACCGAAGGCAACACCGCCTACATCAAAGGCGTGGAAAAACTCTCCGGCGCCGTCGTGATGGCAACCGACCTGCGCGCCTCCGCCAGCCTCGTCATGGCAGGTTTGGTCGCAGATGGCGAAACCATCGTCGAACGCATCTACCACCTCGACCGCGGCTATGAATACATCGAGAAAAAACTCGGCGGCGTAGGCGCAAAAATCGAACGCGTACGCGGTTAATCCCATACACAGCCGATAAATAAAAGGCCGTCTGAAACACCGGCAATCGGGTTTCAGACGGCCTTTGCGTATTGTTTTGCGGTATAATTCCCGACATCTTTATCCATTGTTTTTAAAAGCACAAACCATGACACGCAAAATCCTTGTCACTTCCGCGCTGCCCTATGCCAACGGCAGCATCCACCTCGGCCACATGGTCGAACACATCCAAACCGACGTTTGGGTACGCTTCCAAAAACTGCGCGGCCACGAATGCTACTACTGCTGCGCCGACGACACCCACGGCACGCCCGTGATGCTTGCCGCGCAAAAACAAGACATTGCGCCTGAAGACATGATTGCCAAAGTGCGCGAAGAACACCTCGCCGACTTTACCGGTTTCAGCATCGGCTACGACAATTATTACAGCACCCATTCCCCTGAAAACCAAAACAGTTTTCCCAAGACATTTACCGCGCGCTGAAAGCCAACGGCAAAATCGAAAGCCGCGTCATCGAGCAGCTTTTCGACCCCTGAAAAACAAATGTTCCTGCCCGACCGCTTCGTCAAAGGCGAATGCCCCAAATGCCACGCCCAAGACCAATACGGCGACAACTGCGAAGTCTGCGGCACGACCTATTCCCCGACGGAACTGATTAACCCGTATTCCGCCGTATCCGGTGCCAAACCCGAATTGCGCGAATCCGAACACTTCTTCTTCAAACTGGGCGAATGCGCCGACTTCCTCAAAGCATGGACTTCCGGCAACAATCCGCACGACGGCAAGCCCCATCTGCAACCAGAAGCCCTCAACAAAATGAAAGAATGGCTGGGCGAAGGCGAAGAAACCACCCTGTCCGACTGGGACATTTCACGCGACGCCCCGTATTTCGGTTTTGAAATCCCCGACGCGCCGGGCAAATACTTCTACGTCTGGCTGGACGCGCCCGTCGGCTACATGGCGTCGTTTAAAAACCTGTGCGACCGCATCGGCATCGATTTCGACGAATACTTCAAAGCCGACAGCCAAACCGAGATGTACCATTTCATCGGCAAAGACATCCTCTATTTCCACGCCCTGTTCTGGCCTGCCATGCTGCATTTCTCCGGCCACCGCGCCCCGACCGGCGTGTACGCACACGGCTTTTTGACCGTCGACGGACAAAAAATGTCCAAATCGCGCGGCACCTTCATCACCGCCAAATCCTATCTGGAACAAGGCCTGAACCCCGAGTGGATGCGCTACTACATCGCCGCCAAACTCAACAGCAAAATCGAAGACATCGATTTGAACCTGCAAGACTTTATCAGCCGCGTAAACAGCGACCTCGTCGGCAAATACGTCAACATCGCCGCCCGCGCATCAGGTTTCATCGCCAAACGCTTTGAAGGCCGTCTGAAAGACGTTGCCGATAGCGCATTGCTGGCAAAACTGACTGCGCAAAGCGAAGCCATTGCCGAATGCTACGAAAGCCGCGAATACGCCAAAGCCCTGCGCGACACCATGGCATTGGCGGACATTGTCAACGAATACGTTGATGCCAACAAACCTTGGGAACTGGCGAAACAAGAAGGCCAAGACGAACGCCTGCACGAAGTATGCAGCGAGCTCATCAACGCCTTTACCATGTTGACCGCCTACCTCGCCCCCGTATTGCCGAAAGTGGCCGAAAACGCCGCCAAATTCCTGAATTTGGAAGCCATCACTTGGGCAAATACACGCGAAACCTTGGGCGAACACGCCATCAACAAATACGAACATTTAATGCAACGAGTGGAGCAAAAACAAGTGGACGATTTAATTGAAGCCAACAAACAAAGCATCGCCGCCGCAGCCGCGCCTGCCGCCGAAGAGAGCAAATACGAAAAAGTCGCCGAACAAGCCAGCTTTGACGACTTTATGAAAATCGACATGCGCGTCGCCAAAGTATTAAACTGCGAAGCCGTCGAAGGCAGCACCAAACTTTTGAAATTCGACCTCGATTTCGGTTTTGAAAAACGCATCATCTTCTCCGGCATAGCCGCGTCTTACCCAAATCCTGCCGAATTGAACGGCCGCATGGTCATCGCCGTCGCCAACTTCGCCCCACGCAAAATGGCAAATTCGGCGTATCCGAAGGCATGATCCTCTCCGCCGCCACGGCAGAGGGCAAACTGAAGCTCCTCGACGTTGACGCAGGCGCACAGCCCGGGGATAAAGTGGGCTAAGTATCAAATCTTAAGGAGAAACCATGTTAAACCTTTCCGCACCGGTACTTAAAGAAATTGAGTTGCTTAATGATGCAGGCTTATCGGTTGGCGCTATTGTTGCAGTGTTGCGTCTGAAGTTTCCGGTAGAGCTCCATGATCGGGAGGACAAACAAATTGAAGAAGCCGTGCTTCTCATGATCAATCCGCCACGAAAAGCACCTTCTCTTTCCCGTTAAGGTAGCGATACCAGTTAAAAGGTAAATTTGGTTATGCTTCAACAAAAGGCCGTCTGAAACTTTCAGACGGCCTTTTTATTTATCCAAACGCTTATTCCCATTCAAACTTTATCTCAACAATTCATCGGTAACGCGTTGCAGAAATTCGATGCGCTCGGGTTTGGCTTCTCCCGATTCGGCAGCGGCTTTGACGGCGCAGCCGGGTTCGGCGCGGTGGGTGCAGTTGTGGAAACGGCACTGGCCGATAAGGTGGCGCAGGTCGGGGAAGTATTGCAATAAATCGGCGGCTTGGAGATGGTGCAGGCCGAATTCTTGCAGGCCGGGGGAGTCGATGAGTCGGGTTTCTGCGTTAAATCGTATAGTTGGGCGTGGGTGGTGGTGTGTTTGCCGGAGTCGAGCGCGGTGGAAATGTCGCCGGTTCGGGCGGCTTGGTTGCCGAGTAGGGCGTTGGTCAGGGTGGACTTGCCCATGCCGCTTTGTCCGAGCAGGATGTTGGTTTGCCCTTCTAATATGGGACGCAGGATGTCGGCGTTTTCCAATGCGTTGGTTTCGACCACGGGGTAGCCGAGGGTTTCGTAGAATTTGAGTTTCTCGCGCCATTGGGCGGTTTCGGGGAGGTCGGCTTTATTGAGGACGATGACGGCATTAATGCCGGCCGCTTCGGCTGCGAGGAGGGCGCGTTGCAACAGGGCTTCGCTGGGTGAGGGGCTGGCGGCGGTTACGATGAGGAGTTGGGTAACGTTGGCGGCAATCAGTTTGGTTTTCCATGCGTCTTGGCGGTAGAGCAGGCTTTCGCGCGGGAGGTAGTCTTCAATCACGACTTGTTCGCCGTTAATGGGGCTGATACGGACTTGGTCTCCGCAGGCGAAATCGACGCGTTTTTTGCGGGTGGTGGCGTCATATGTTTGGCCGTCGGGGGTGCGGACAATATAGCGGCGGCCATAGCTGGTAATGATTTGGGCGGTATCGGTCATGATGGGGTTTATTGTTTGGAATGGTGTGATTGTACCGAAAGTCGGCTATGGCCGTCTGAAAACTTGTTTGCACCTTTTAACTTTCTTTGGCTTGGTTTTTTGGTGTTTCTGCCCTATATTTGCAATGTATTTGTTTTCAGGAGATTTTTTTATGGATTTCAGTCAGTTGCTCAATCAGGTTTTGGGTGCGGCTCAAAAAGGCGGCAAAGCGGTTGCGGACAGCCCGCTCAATTCTTTCGGCGGCGGCGCGTTGACGGGTGCTTTGGCATCGATGCTGTTGAAAAAGAAAAATACGAAGAAGCTGGTCAAGGCCGGCTCGGTCGCTGCTTTGGGTTTTCTGGCTTATAAAGGCTATCAAAACTGGAAACAAAACCGCCAACAGGAAGAATTGCCGCAAAGTGCGTTCCAACCTGCCGGTCTGATTGGTGAAACCACAGCCGTGTGATTTTGCAAACGATGATTGCGGCGGCGGCTTCAGACGGCCTGATTGACGATGCGGAACGCGCGGCGATTGAGCGTGAAAGCGGCAGCGATGCGGAAACGGCGGCATGGCTGCAGGCGGAATATGCGCAACCGGCCTCCATCGAGCAAATTGCCGCTGCGGTCGGCAGCGACGAGGCTTTGGCAGCCGAAACTTATCTGGCAGCCAGATTGGTCTGCGCGGACTTGTCGCGCAAGGAAATCGTGTTCCTGAGCCGTTTGTCCCAAGCTTTGAATTTGGACGACCAACTGGTCGAAAGCTTGGAGAAAACAGCTCGAATTGGCTTAAGCTTGATTTAAAAGGCCGTCTGAAACCTGATTTCAGACGGCCTTTCGACTTCATTTCGGAGTAAAATAACCCTTTCGACATATTAAAGGCTGTCTGAACATGAATAAACTTTTTTCCACATTCAAAACGTTTTTAGCCGCTTCGTCCGTCTTGGTATTGGCTGCCTGTCCGAGCGGCAACGCGCCGCAATCCAAACCTTCTACGCAGGGTCAAAATACGGTTTCGCATCCTGCACCCAAACCGAAAGCCACGGTTGCGCTGGCTTTGGGCGGCGGCGCGTCCAAAGGCTTTTGCCCATATCGGGATTATTAAGGTTTTGAAAGAAAACAATATTCCGGTCAAAAATCGTTACCGGTACATCCGCAGGCTCGATTGTCGGCAGTATGTACGCTTCGGGAATGTCGCCCGACCGCCTCGAATTGGAAGCGGAAATTTTGGGTAAAACCGATTTGGTGGATTTGACCTTGTCCACCAGCGGCTTCATCAAAGGCGAAAAACTGCAAAACTACATCAACCGCAAAGTCGGCAACCGCCCGATGCAGCAGTTCCCCATCAAATTTGCCGCCGTTGCGACCGATTTTGAAAGCGGCAAACCGGTGGTGTTCAACGTCGGCAATGCCGGACAGGCCGTCCGCGCTTCTGCTTCGATTCCGAACGTGTTCCAACCTGTCGTTATCGGCAGCCGCAAATATGTAGACGGCGGCCTGTCGCAGCCCGTACCGGTCAGCGCGGCGAAAAAAATGGGCGCAAACTTCATCATTGCCGTCGATATTTCCGCCCGTCCGGCCAAAAATGTCAGCCAAGGCATGTTCTCCTATCTTGACCAAACCTTCAACGTAATGAGTCAAACCGCGTTGCGCCAAGAATTGGGCCAAGCCAATGTGGTCATCAAACCGCAGGTTTTGGAGCTGGGCTCGGTTGGCGGTTTCGACCAAAAACAACGCGCCATCCAACTGGGCGAACAGGCCGCACGCGCCGCCCTGCCTGAAATCAAACGCAAACTGGCGGCATATCAGTATTAATCATCCGCCATTTGAACAGGCCGTCTGAAAGTATGTTTTTCAGACGGCCTTTCTTGTGCAAATCTGCTAAAATCACGCGTTTCCTACAAATCATAAAATCCTAAAAAAATGAATATCTTTTACGAAGAGTCCGGCCAATTCAAAGTTGCCTCCATCGTCCAAAAAAACGACGCCACCTACCAAGTCGATACCCAACACGGCAAACGCACCAAAGTGAAAGCAAACAATGTTTTTGCCGAGTTTGACGGCGATATGGCGGCATTTTTGGAAAACGCGCAGGCACAGGCGGCGGATATCGACACCGATTTATTGTGGGAAGTATGCGGCGAAGAGGAATTTACCGCCGAAGCCATCGCCGAAGAATATTACGGCCATGCGCCGACCAAAACCGAGCTGGCGGCAACTTTGATTGCGCTTTACGCCGCGCCGATGTATTTCTACAAAAAAGCCAAAGGCGTGTTCAAAGCCGCGCCCGAAGAAACCTTAAAACAAGCGCTTGCCGCCATCGAACGCAAAAAACAGCAAGACGCGCAAATCGACGCTTGGGCGGAAGCCTTGAACCGCGGCGAGATGCCGTCTGAAATCGCGGCGGATTTGAAAACCATCCTGCACGCGCCCGACAAAGCAGTCGCTGACCTACAAAGCCTTTACCAAAGCCGCCGATGCGCTGAAAACCTCCGCCTACGAACTGGCGAAAAAAACGGGCGGCATTACGTCCATTCCCCAATACCTGCAAGACGGGTTTGAAATCAAATACTTCCCCAAAGGAACAGGCTTCCCCAACCTTCCGCTTCCTGAAATGCCCGACCTGCCCAAGGCCGACGTTACCGCCTTTTTCCATTGACGACGAATCGACCACCGAAGTGGACGATGCCTTGAGCCTGACCGACTTGGGCAATGGCATGAAACGCGTTGGCATCCACATCGCCGCACCGTCGCTTGCCATTAAGCAAGGCGACAAAATGGAAAAAAATATCATGGAACGCTTAAGCACGGTTTATTTCCCCGGCGGCAAAATCACCATGTTGCCCGAAAACTGGATTGCCGCGTTCAGCCTTGATGCAGGCGCATACCGCCCTTCAGTCAGCATTTATTTCGATGTGGACAGCGAGTTCAACGTCGGCGCGCCAACCTGCAAAATCGAAGCGGTCAACATCGCCGAAAACCTGCGCATTCAAACCATCGAGCCGCATTTCAACGCCGAAACCGGCTTGGACGAAGCAGGCGAAATGATGTTCGCCCACCATCAAGACCTGATTTGGTTCTATCAATTTGCCATCGCCCTGCAAAAAGCGCGCGGCAAATACGAGCCCGACCGTGCGCCGCAATACGATTACAGCATCGAATTGGATGAGGAAGGCAACGTATCCGTCGTCCGCCGCGAACGCGGTTCGCCCATCGATACGCTGGTCAGCGAGATGATGATTCTTGCCAACAGCACTTGGGCGCAAATGCTGGACGAAAACGAGCTGCCCGGCCTTTTCCGCGTCCAACCGGCAGGCAAAGTGCGCATGAGCACCAAATCTGAACCGCACATCGGCATGGGCGTGCAGCATTACGGCTGGTTTACCTCGCCGCTGCGCCGCGCAGCCGACTACATCAACCAAAAGCAGCTGATCAGCCTGATCGACGATACTGCCGAGCCGCTGTATCAAAACAGCGATGCCGAGCTTTTTGCCGCGCTGCGCGACTTTGATGCCGCCTATACAGCCTACGCCGACTTCCAACGCCAAATGGAAGCCTACTGGAGTCTCGTGTACCTGCAACAGCAAGGCACGAGCGAGCTGACGGCCACCATCCTCAAAGAAGACCTCGTCCGCATTGAAGGCCTGCCGCTGGTAACGCGCGCGACCGGTATTCCGTTTGACGCGCTGCCCAAATCACAGGCATTGTTCAAAATCACTGAATTGGATGCCGAGAAGCAGTTTATCGCGCTCAACTATCAAAAAGCCGTTTTACCGGGCTGATAACGTTATTCCGTTTGAAAAAAGGCCGTCTGAACAAAGAAACAGAAATCTTTGATTTCGTTTTCATCCCTGTTCAGACGGCCTTCATCATCTAAAAATGCTACAATTCCCCTTTTCTGCCCATCATTTCAAACCATGAAAAAAAACGCCCCCCAATACTTTGAAGAAGCCTTATCCCGCCTCGAAACCCTGACCCAGGCCATGCAAAGCAGCGAAATGCCGCTGGAAGATGCTTTGGCCGCCTATCAGGAAGGCAACGAATTGGTCAGATACTGCCAAACCAAATTGGCGGAAGTCGAGCAGAAACTGCAAGTCTTGGATGCCGGCGAACTGAAGGAGTTGAACCTTGAACCCGGCGAATGAACTCAAAACATGGCAGCAAAAAGCCCAAGCGCAAACTGAATTGCTGCTGGCGCATTTCTTGCCGTCTGAAAGCCAAGTGCCGCACACGCTGCACGAAGCCATGCGTTATGTTACCCTCGGCGGCGGCAAACGGCTGCGCCCGCTCTTGGTGCTTGCTGCGTCCGAATTGGGCGAAGCAAACCAAAACGCCGTCGAACAAGCGATGGCGGCCATCGAAATGGTGCACGTCTATTCGTTGGTTCATGACGATATGCCGGCGATGGACAACGACAGCCTGCGCCGCGGCAAACCGACCTGCCATGTGCAATACGATGAAGCAACCGCCCTTTTGGTCGGCGATGCGCTGCAAACCCAATCCTTTGATGTACTGAGCCGTCCGACAGGCCTGCCTGCCGAACGCCAGCTTGCCATGTTGTCCACGCTGGCCCAGGCATCCGGCAGCCTCGGCATGGCGGGCGGACAAAGCCATCGACCTTGCCAATGTCGGCAAAGCCATGAATCAGGCCGAATTGGAACAGATGCACAGCCTCAAAACCGGCGCGCTCATCCGCGCGGCCGTAGCCTTAGGCGCACTTTTCCTGCCCGGACTTAACACCGGCGCAAATCCAAACCTTAGACCACTACGCCGCCAAATTGGGCCTGGCTTTCCAAGTGATCGACGATGTATTGGACTGCGAAGCCGATACCGCCACATTGGGCAAAACCGCCGGCAAAGACTCGGACAACGACAAACCGACCTACGTCAAACTGATGGGCCTGCAGGCCGCGCGTACTTACGCAGAAACGCTGATTGCAGAAGCCGTTGCCCTGATCGAGCCATTCGGCGACAAAGCCCTGCGCCTGCGCCAACTGGCCGAGTTTGTTACCGCACGGAAAAAAACTAAACCTGCAAATCAAAATAAAGGCCGTCTGAAACCTGATTTTTGGGTTTCAGACGGCCTTTTTAACAGCCTGTTTGGCTTGGGTATCCCATACCGAATACAGAGCCTTCAAAGTGCATGAAACACCCTGCAAACAGCGTTCACAAAACCTCAGCCTGCCTTGTTAATCCAATAGGGCATCTACGAACGCTTTGGCATTAAACGGACGCAAATCGTCGATGCCTTCGCCTACGCCGATGTAGCGGACAGGAACTGGGCGGTCGGAGGCAAGGGCGGCAAGGATACCGCCTTTGGCCGTACCGTCTAGTTTGTGACGATAAGGCCGGTCAGACCCAGCGCTTCGTCAAAGGCTTTCACTTGGTTGACGGCGTTTTGACCGATGTTGGCATCAAGCACGACGATGATTTCATGTGGCGCATCAGGCATGGCTTTTTGCAACACGCGTTTCACTTTTTTGATTTCTTCCATCAAATGAAGCTGCGTCGGCAGACGGCCGGCTGTATCGGCCAGCACGATGTCGATCCCACGTGCTTTGGCGGCTTGGACAGCATCGAAGCAAACGGCTGCGGAATCGCCTGTGGTTTGCGAAATCACGGTTACATTGTTGCGCTCGCCCCAAGCTTGAAGCTGCTCACGCGCGGCGGCACGGAAAGTATCGCCTGCCGCCAGCAATACAGATTTGCCCTGCGCTTGGAAATATTTGGCCAATTTACCGATAGATGTGGTTTTACCCGCGCCGTTGATACCGGCAAGCATAATCACGAAAGGCTCCCTGGTTTCCGGCAAGACCAAAGGTTTCTCCAGAGGCTTAATCAAGTCGTACAGCGCATCTTTCAGCGCACCGCGCAATTCGTTGCCGTCTTTGAGGCCTTTGAGGCTGACACGGTCGCGCACGTCTTTCATCAAGTATTCGGTGGCTTCCATGCCCATATCGCTGGTAATCAGCACGGTTTCCAGCTCTTCGTACAAATCCTCGTCGATTTGTCCGCCGCCGAACACGCCGGCCAACGATTTTGCCATTTTGTCGCGTGATTTGGTCAAGCCTTGTTTCAAACGCGCAGCCCAACTGAGCTTGTGTTCTTCTACCGGAGCAGGGGCTTCAGCCGGTGTTTCCGCAACGGCTTCTTGAGCTTGCTCGACAGCTTCGCTAACTGCCTCAACAGCTTCTTCTTTTACCGCTTCGGCCTGTTCTGCTGCTTTCTCAGCAGCTTCAGCCACTTCAGACGGCATCTCGGAAACAGTTTCTTGAACCTGTTCAACAGCCTCGCTGACGGTTTCAACAGCCGCTTCTTTTACCGCCTCAGCCTGTTCTGCTGCTTTCTCAGCAGCCTCAGCCGCTTCAGACGGCATCTCGGCAACGGTTTCTTGAACCTGTTCAAAAGTCTCGCTGACGGTTTTCAACAGCCGCTTCTTTTGCCGCTTCAACGTGTTCTTCTACTTTTTCGACTGTTTCAGACGGCGTTTCGGTCAAAGCTTCCCGAAACCTGCTCAACGGTTTCGCTAACGGTTTCAACAGCCGATTCGACAACTGATTCAACATGCCCTTTGACGCTTTCTGCTAAAGATTCGGCATCTTCTTTAATATTTTCAACTACTTGAGCAACTTCAGATTCTGCTTTTGCTGCGGTTTCCTGAACTTGAGCCTCCTCAGGAGCCGGAGTTTCCTGTTTTTTTCTTGCGACGGAAGAAGCTGAACATTAAATTTTCCTTTTAATTTTAGAAACTTGAAATAGGGGAGTATTGTAGCGTATTTTACGTGGCAAGGTCGTCTGAAAATCAAGGTTGTCAGGTTTTGGCATTTCCAACGTCTAACGAGACAAACCATCCATACAGGAAACATAGAGATGAATCCCCGCACATTATTTTCACTTTGCACCAAGTTCGGCTGCCTGCTTGCGCTTGGCGCCTGCTCATCCAAAATGATGGATACCGAAGCCGCAACCGTACCGCAGGCATTGTCCTCGTTGAAAACCCCTGACAACCGCCCTGCCAGTGTTTTCCTGAAAAAAGACAAACCCACCCTGATTAAATTTTGGGCAAGTTGGTGTCCTTTGTGTTTGTCCGAATTGGGACAAACCGAAAAATGGGCGCAAGATGCAAAATTCGGTTCTGCCAACCTGATTACCGTTGCCTCGCCCGGTTTTCTACACGAGAAAAAAGACGGCGACTTTTCAAAAAATGGTATGCCGGTTTGAACTATCCTAAGCTGCCCGTCGTTACCGACAACGGCGGCACCATCGCCCAAAGCCTGAATATCGGCGTTTACCCTTCGTGGGCATTAATCGGCAAAGACGGCGACGTGCAGCGCATCGTCAAAGGCAGCATCAACGAAGCGCAGGCATTGGCTTTAATCCGCGACCCGAATGCCGATATAGGCCGTCTGAAAAACTCGTTCTACAAACCCGACACACAGAAAAAGGATTCAGCAATCATGAATACGCGCACCATCTACCTCGCCGGCGGCTGCTTCTGGGGCTTGGAAGCCTATTTCCAACGCATAGACGGCGTGGTTGACGCCGTATCCGGCTACGCCAACGGCAAAACGGAAAAAATCCGAGCTACGAAGACGTTTCCTACCGCGATACGGGCCATGCCGAAACCGTCAAAGTCACCTACGATGCCGACAAACTCAGCCTAGACGACATCCTGCAATATTTCTTCCGCGTCGTTGACCCGACCAGCCTCAACAAACAGGGCAACGACATCGGCACGCAATACCGCAGCGGCGTGTACTACACCGACCCCTCCGAAAAAGCCGTCATCGCCGCCGCGCTCAAACGCGAGCAGCAAAAATACCAACAGCCCCTCGTCGTCGAAAACGAGCCGCTGCAAAAACTTCTACGACGCCGAGGAATACCATCAGGACTACCTGATTAAAAACCCCAATGGCTATTGCCACATCGACATCCGCAAAGCCGACGAACCGCTGCCGGGCAAAACCAAGACCGCCCCGCAAAGCAAAGGCTTCGACGCGGCAACGTATAAAAAACCCAGCGATGCCGAACTCAAACGCATCCTGACCGAAGAGCAATACCAAGTTACCCAAAAAAGCGCGACCGAATACGCCTTCAGCCACGAATACGACCATCTGTTCAAACCCGGCATTTATGTGGACATCGTCAGCGGCGAACCCCTGTTCAGCTCTGCCGACAAATTCGATTCCGGCTGCGGCTGGCCGAGCTTCACCCACCCGATTAATGCCTCCGCCGTTACCGAACACGACGATTTCAGCTACAACATGCGCCGCACCGAAGTCCGCAGCCACGCCGCCGACTCACACTTGGGACACGTCTTCGCCGACGGTCCGAAAGACAAAGGCGGTCTGCGCTATTGCATCAACGGCGCAAGTTTGAAATTCATTCCTTTGGAAGAAATGGACGCTGCCGGCTACGGCGCATTGAAAGACAAAGTGAAATAACGGTTTGAATCGAAAAAGGCCGTCTGAAAAAGATTTCAGACGGCCTTTTTAATTTGTCGGATGTAGAGGATTGGTTTCTTATCTATCAAAAAATCTCAATAACTAAGAAAGTGCACCCTACAAAAACCTTTAAATTCGTTTTGCCAACTCTTCGGCCTTACCCACATACAACGCAGGGGTCAGCTCAAGCAATTTGGCTTTGGCTTCTGCCGGAATTTCCAACGACTCGATAAAGAGTTTCAACACTTCAGGCGTAATGCCGTCTTTACCGCGTGTCAGGTCTTTCAGCTTCTCGTAAGGATTGGCCACGCCGTAACGACGCATTACGGTTTGAATCGGCTCGGCCAGCAGCTCCCAAGTAGCGTCCAAATCGGCAGCAAGGGCGGCAGGATTTGGCTCAAGCTTGTTCAGACCGCGCAGATGGGCGGCAAAACCCAATACGGTATAGCCCACGCCTACGCCCATATTGCGCAATACGGTGCTGTCAGTCAGGTCGCGCTGCCAACGGGAAATCGGCAGTTTTTCGGACAAAAAGCCCAATACGGCATTGGCCATACCGAGGTTGCCTTCGGAGTTTTCAAAGTCAATCGGATTGACTTTGTGCGGCATGGTGGAAGAACCGACTTCGCCTGCTTTGACTTTTTGTTTGAAGTAACCCAAAGAAATATAGCCCCAAACATCGCGGTTAAAGTCGATCAGAATCGTGTTGACACGGCTGATGGCTTGGAAGAATTCTGCCATATAGTCGTGCGGCTCGATTTGAATGGTGTAGGGGTTGAAGGTCAGGCCGAGGCTGATTTCAACGAAGTTGCGGCAATGGGTTTCCCAATCTACATCGGGATAAGCGACCATATGGGCATTGTAGTTGCCGACTGCGCCATTGATTTTGCCGAGGAACTCTTGCGCTTGCAGGTTTTTAAACTGACGTTGCAGGCGGTACACGACATTGGCGATTTCTTTACCCAATGTGCTTGGTGTAGCCGGTTGGCCATGCGTGCGGCTCATCATAGGGACGGCAGCCAACTCATGCGCCATGCCGGTCAGTTTTTCGATGATTTCGGCCAGTTTCGGCAGCAAAACAGTCTCACGCGCTTCTTGCAGCATCAAAGCGTGGGACAGGTTGTTGATGTCTTCGCTGGTGCAGGCAAAGTGGATGAACTCGCTGGCGGCAGCCACTCGAGGCACGCCGGAGAAGCGTTCTTTAAGCCAATACTCGATGGCTTTGACGTCGTGATTAGTGGTCGCCTCAATGGCTTTGACGGCGGCGGCATCTTCAAGTGAGAAGTTTTCGATCACTTTGTCGATTTCGGCAAGCGTAAAATCGCTGAAAGCAGGAACTTCTGCAATCTTAGGCTCGGCGGCAAGGGCTTTGAGCCAGTTTAATTCAACTTTGACACGCGCACGCATCAGGCCGTATTCGGAGAAAATCGGACGCAATGCTTCAACGGATTTGGCATAGCGGCCATCTAATGGGGAAAGTGCAGCGATAGGGTTAATCATGTCGGATCTTCCTATGGGATGAAAACCAAATTGTTTGCAATTATACATGATTTTACACTTCAAGGCCGTCTGAAAAGCAGGTTTCAGACGGCCTTTTCAGCGTATTTTTCATAAAATTCTTTTCAGAGGTTCAACTTTGCAAAATCGATTTACGATATATGCCATCTTCACGGATAATATCGGCTGACTTTCTGTAAATAATGAGGTTTTATGAATATCAAACGTTTTTCCTTAGCTGCAACCGTATTTGCGGCTTTAATGTTGAGTGCCTGTGAAACAACCACCACTTCAAGCGGCGGCGGCAGCTGGACCAATATCGGCACCATCTCTGAAGGCAATATCAAAGTGGCCATTGATAAAAGCAGTATTAAAGAAATGGCGCGCTGGTTACTTTCCGCGATAAAAAAACCGTTTCCAAACTGAAAGAGGAACGTTTCGTCAACACGCCTGCCTATAAAACGGCCATCGGCAGCTGGGAAATTCATTGCTCAAACAAAACCTATCGCTTGGCAGCGCTGCAACTGATGGACGAACACGGCCGAGTGATTTCCAACCAAAGCTATACGCCGACCAGCATCCGCCCAATGAGCGTCATGAGCGGCACGATTACTGAAAAACAATACGAAACTGTGTGCGGACATAAGCTTTTAATCCACACTTATTCACAAAGTTATCCACAGTTTAAATATTTAAAAGGCCGTCTGAATGCTTTTGAATATCAAGTTTCAGACGGCCTTTTTTTATGTTTTGATGAAATTTATCTTTCAAATTTATCCACAAAATTTTGTTTATTCAAAAAAATAATTTATTACAGCGATTCATTTACGCTCAAAAGTTTGCTTTAATTCTTTGCAAGAACGTTTCACAAAAATACTGCTTTCACTCTATTCACTGACTACTCTGCTTAATCAATCTGTCTTTACAGACTGCTATGCATCAAACTGGATCTGCGCTAAATGCTTTTTCACACAGGTATTCCAATCTTTTTGGAAAAAAATTTGCTTCTCCAAATAAATACCTTTCCTTTGATAATACAACCCTTCTTTAACGCAGCCTTGTCCCCTGTTTCTCCGTCAATAATCTGGCTAGGGCGTTTTCTGCTTACCTATCAATCCGCCTACAACCCAGACTTTCCTGCCAAACTGTCTTCTGACTTCCCTTTCCGTTTTGCACGCCCGTTTTCCTGCACGATTGCATGAAGTAGAGACTAAAGGCATTTCCAAAACCTGACACAAACGTCTTGCACCTGCATGCGCAGGAACCCTGACAGCCAATTTACTGCGTCCTTTTCCCCGCAACGAGGGCAATACTTTTTTGCCGACCGGTAATAAAAAAGTTTTCGGAGCCGGCCATGCTTCATGCAGCATGGTTTGGATATTTTCAGACGGCCTTTGCAGCAAAGGTTGCAACTGTTCCAAGCTATGGCCAATGACAATCATGCCTTTGTGTTGAGGTCGTTTTTTCAGATGAATCAGTTGGTTGAGTGCTTTAGGCAAAGTAGGGGAACAGCCCAAGCCATAGCAAGACTCGGTAGGATAGGCGACCAAACCGCCTTTTTTAAGATGCGCCTGCAGCCTGCGTTGGGCTGCAGCCGATAAAATTCTGGGGAACATCATCATAATACCAAGGCCGTCTGAAACTGCGATTGTCGGACAATCTGTGTTCAGACGGCCTGTTTCTATTCATTATTAACGGTTGATGGCTTTATCGGCAATGTCTTTACGGTATTGCATACCGTCAAAACGGATGGTTTCCAATGCCTCATAAGCCTTTGCGTTTTAGCTTGCGCAACATCATCGCCCAAACCGACGACACACACACACGGCCGCCGTTGGTTACCACTTCGCCTTTTTTTCATTCGTTGCAGTACCGGCATGGAAAACTTTACCGATTTGATTGGCCTTATCCAAGCCGAAGATCACATCGCCTTTTTTTCGGAGAGTCAGGATAGTTTTGTGCGGCCAACACCACGCCTACTGCAGTCTGCGGATTCCATTCGGCGGCAACACTATCCAGTTTGCCGTCGATTGCCGCTTCAACCAAGTCCACCAAATCGCTATCCAAACGGCTCATAATCGGCTGGGTTTCAGGGTCGCCGAAACGGCAGTTAAATTCGATGGTATAAGGCGCACCAGTTTTATCAATCATCAAAGCCCGCGTATAAAAAAAGCCGGTAAATTCACGACCTTCTGCTTTCATACCGGCCACAGTCGGCAAAAATAATTTCATTCATCGCGCGCTCGTACACATCAGGCGTTACCACCGGAGCAGGGCTGTATGCGCCCATACCGCCGGTATTAGGGCCTTTGTCGTCATCCAACAGGCGTTTATGGTCTTGACTGGTTGCCATCGGTAAAACATGATTGCCGTCCACCATAACGATAAAGCTCGCTTCCTCGCCTTGCAGGAAATCTTCAATCACGACGCGCGCGCCTGCATTGCCCATTTTATTGCCCAACAACATATCGTCGATAGCGGCATGGGCTTCATCCAAAGTCATGGCGACAATCACGCCCTTACCGGCAGCCAAACCATCCGCTTTAATAACAATCGGCGCACCTTTTTGGTTGACGTAATCATGTGCCGCATCGGCATTTTCAAAGGTTTGGTATTGCGCGGTTGGAATCTTATATTTTGCCATAAACGCTTTAGCAAAATCCTTTGAGCTCTCCAGCTGGGCCGCGTATTGAGTCGGGCCAAAAATCTTCAATCCGGCAGCACGGAAGTCATTCACCACACCCGCAGCCAAAGGCGCTTCAGGGCCGACTACGGTAAAAGGCAATATTTTCATTACGGCAAAAATCAATCAAATCTTGATGCGCCGTCAACGCCATATTCTGCAGTTTAGGCTCAATTGCCGTTCCGGCATTACCAGGTGCAACAAAGACAGTTTCTACTTTAGACGACTGCGCCAATTTCCAAGCCAGTGCGTGTTCACGTCCACCATTACCAATAACGAGCAATTTCATACCATCTCCTTGAAGAATAGATGTTGTAAATAAAATTCAATCGATGGAATATTGTTCCATCTTGCATAGCTGTTTCAAATTAAGAATAATATTGCACCAAGACAACCATACTCTAATTTCAAACGACGAAAGGACAAATCATGCAAAAACGTATTGACGAAATTCAAAGCAAATACCGCGAATGGTGCGAATTACTGCCGCAACTGGAAGCAGATATCGCCCGCTGGAAACATGCTGCAAGCCTCATGCAAGACATGGATGACTTCTATACCAACGAATACCAAGCATGCCATCAGGCCATTGAAGAAGGGGCAGATGTTGATTTGCGAACACAGGGCGAATACAGCATTATGAGCGAAGATGCCCTATGGAACGCACTAGGGGAATTTCATCAACTGGCTTGGGAACACCTGCGCTCAAGCGTAAATGCTTTAGACAGATACTAAGACTAAAACATCAAAGGCCGTCTGAAACTTTTGATTTCTCAAATATGTTCAGACGACCTTTTATTCAAACGACTTCTCAGTATCTACTTCAATTTGGCGCGTATTTTTCCAAGCAGCAATACAAGCTTCATAATCGGCCAACGCTATTTTCACTGTCAACTTACAATCCAGCTGCAAATCCTGTTCCCACAATATCGGCCTGATATTGTTTGGCAATCCGTATAGCCTCATTCAAAATCAGGATATTCACATTTCAACCAAACTGTCTTTTCGACATTCTTTTCAACAACTTCAGCTATCGCCAGTGCCTGAGCCGTTGATTCCTTATAAGCATGAATCAAACCGGGAACACCCAATAGCGTACCGCCAAAATAACGCACAACCACAACCAACACATCCGTTACGCCGACAGAATCAATCTGCCCCAGAATAGGGCGGCCTGCGCTTCCAGACGGTTCTCCATCATCGTTTGCACGAAACTGCATTCCATCCACACCCAATCGATAGGCGTAACACCAATGTCGTGCCTTGTGATGCTCTTCCTTTAATGGGTCGAGATACTTCTTCACATCGGCCAAAGTGCGAATCGGATAGGCGTATGCAATGAAGCGGCTGCCTTTATCTTTAAATTCAGCCTGTGTCGGTGTGGTAATGGTTTTATAGGTCGTAATCATGCCAAAATATTTTCAGACGGCCTTTGTTATAAAAGGCCGTCTGAACGTTTCACGTGAAACATTAGTTTTTCAGTGCTTCAGTCAGTTGAGGCACAACTTCAAACAAATCACCAACCAAGCCGTAATCTGCCACATTGAAAATCGGAGCGTCAGCATCTTTGTTGATGGCAACAATCACTTTACTGTCCTGCATACCGGCAACGTGTTGGATAGCACCGGAAATACCGATAGCGAAAGTACAGTTGCGGCGCAACCACTTTACCGGTTTGACCGACTTGGGCATCGTTTGGCGCATACTCGGCATCCACTGCCGCACGGGAAGCACCAATCGCAGCGCCCAAAGCATCCGCCAATGGGGTCAGCACTTCATTGAATTTTTCAGCACTGCCCAATGCACGGCCACCGGAAACAATCACTTTTGCCTGAGTCAATTCAGGGCGGTCAGACTGGGAAAGTTGACGGTTTACGAAACGACTCAGGTTTTGAGCAGGCGTTGCCTCAACATTGACCACTTCTGCATTACCGCCTTGTCCGGCAGCATCAAATGCGGTTGCACGGAAAGTCAGCACCAGTTTTTCAGAATTGGATTGAACAGTTTCAAATGCATTACCGGCATAAATCGGACGGACAAATGTTGAGTTATCCACAACTTCGGTTAAATCCGAAACTTGTGGCACATCCAACAGGGCGGCTACTCGAGGGCAGAAGATTTTTGCCAAAACGCAGTTGCAGTCGCAGCCACATAGCGGTAATCCGCAGCCAGTTTAACAACCAAAGGCGCTAATTCTTCTGCCAAGCCTTCAGCGTAATAGGGAGCATCGGCTACTAAAACTTTCGCTACGCCTGCAACCTGTTTCGCCTCTTCAACCACTGCAGCAGCATTGCTGCCGGCAACCAATAAATCTACATTACCCAATTTGGCGGCAGCCGTTACCGCATGCAAAGTGGCAGGATTCAAATGTTGGTTATTATGTTCCGCAATAATCAATACGCTCATTTCATACTCCTTAGATCACTTTGGCTTCGTTTTTCAGCTTTTCAACCAACTCGGCAACATCAGCCACTTTCACACCGGCTTGACGTGCTTTAGGTTCGGCAAATTTCACGGTATTCAAACGCGGAGAAATATCCACAGCCAAATCGGCAGGACTTAATTTTTCCAAAGGCTTTTTCTTTGCCGCCATGATATTAGGAAGTTTGACAAAGCGTGGTTCGTTCAAACGCAAATCTGCACTGATAACCGCAGGCAGCTTCAACGCAACAGTCTCTTCGCCGCCGTCAATTTCACGGGTTACCAATGCTTCTTCACCTTCAATTTGCACTTTTGATGCAAAAGTACCTTGAGCCGCATTCAACAACGCAGCCAGCATTTGGGCAACTTGGTTGGCGTCATCGTCAATTGCCTGTTTGCCCAGCAGTAAAATTTGCGGATTTTCTTTATCCGCAACAGCTTTCAGCAATTTTGCAACCGCCAAAGGCTCCAACTTCGCATCAGTCTCAACATGAACCGCACGGTCGGCACCCATCGCCAAAGCAGTACGCAACGTCTCTTCGCATTTTTTCTCGCCAAGAGAAACAGCAACAATCTCGCTTACTTTTCCGGCTTCTTTCAAACGGACAGCTTCTTCTACCGCGATTTCATCAAACGGGTTCATCGACATTTTGACATTACCGATATCCACATCGGAACCATCGGCTTTCACACGAACTTTGACGTTATAGTCCACTACGCGCTTTACTGCGACCAGTGCTTTCATTCAATTCTCCTAAAAAGAATGTCCATCAAATCAAGCATACTGCTTTTGATACATTCTTTATATAAAATCCAATTCGGTTTTCACCAACATGATAAAACCAAATTTGTATAAATCTTGGCAAATAGAGCGGAATTATATCATTTCTAAAGCATTTACTCAGAAAATAAATCCAACTCCCCAGCAATTATTTACCGTATGCTGCAACACAATCCATCAAGGTTTGATAAACCTCGTCAACATTGGGAATTTGAGCAATACCGCCTAAATTTTCTGCATAAGCCGAAACTTGAACGCCGGTCTTGGCCGGATCTGTATCTGTATAAATTCCTACAACAGGCTTTTCCAATGCATTGGCAAGATGCAACAGTCCAGTATCTACGCCAATAATACCCTCTGCGTTTTTCAATAAAAATGCAGCCTGTAATAAATTCATTTTGTCGCAAACCGAAGCAAACGGTAAATCGCTTGCAATCTGTTCGGCACGCATTTTTTCGGTTTCATTTCCCCACGGCAAATATACATTGCATTGTTGTTCTTCATTCAACTTTTTCAATAATGCACGCCAGTGTTCTACCGGCCATAATTTACTGTCTCGACTGGTTGCATGCAAAGCAACGTAATAAGGGGATTGCAAATTTTTCAGACGACCTGATTCAGGAACCGACAAACCAAATACCTGCGTCTCAGGCATTGTATAACCAAATACTTGGGCGAATAATTCACGGTTTCGCCAGACCGCATTTTTGCCTTTCGGTACGGCAAATGTTTTACTGTATGCAAAGGCAGCCAAACTTTCACGCGCGCTGTGTTTATCTAAAGCCGTAAATAGGGGATTTCGCCATTTTGGCAAAGCATGCGCTTTTAATCAGTCCTTGACTATCTAAAACAAAATCAAAAGATTCAGCCTGTAAATCCGTTTTCAGACGGCCTATTTCACGCCACGTTTCAGCCTGAAAAAGGTGTTTGCGCCACTGCCGCCATTTCATTACATGAACCTTTTTGACAAAAGGATGCAAGCGAGCAATATCTGCAAACCCTGCCTCACACAGCCAATGGAGCTCTACCTCAGGACATTGTCGCGCCAAATCTTCAACTGCGGGCAACGTATGAATTAAATCGCCCATACTGGACAAGCGGACAAGTAAAATCTTCATATTTTGGAAAATGTTTCACGTGAAACAACAGAATTTTAAAATATAATTTATTGATTATTAATGTATTTTTTTATTTCTTCAGCGTTTTCTAAAAATAATAGCTCCCGGCAGAATGCATTTCCTGCCATGCAGATTCAACCGTTTCCGGAGCAATGCCGCGACAAGCCGCCTGATTGACGATGACTTTCCAAGCCCCGCCTTTAAGCAATTGTAAAACCGTTGTCTTCACACAATAATCCGTTGCCAAACCGCCGACAATAACTGTATCTGCATTTTGACAGCGCAACCATTCGATCAAACCTGTACTGAGCTTTTCTTCAATATCGTGAAAACATGCGCCGTAGGGATGTAACTCAGGATCGACGCCTTTCCAAACGCAATAATCGTATTCCTTTGGCTGAAGGCAGGCCATCCAACAACTCATAGCCATATGTTCCAACCATCGCATGTGACACCCAAGTCAAATCCGCATCGGGCAAACCCGTCGGTTTCAACATATCAACAGGATTATCCACAAGCCATTTTGCCGCTGACATGATGCGCATCTTTCGTCATCACACGCAAATCCGCCAATGCAGCTTGGGCATTGAGTTCATCCGCAATCAGATGACCTTCGGCAACAGGCAATTCTTTCGGACACAAAGGCGTAAACGTTTTTTGTGCATCTACATCGATAGAAACAATCATGGATTAATTTAACCTATTGATTTTATTTTTATATTATTTCAAATTGAGCATTTATTGCCAATGTACGGACATTTGGAATAAATGCTTTGTATTATAACAAATTACTACCGCAAAATGTGGGAAAACATCTGTGATATGATGACAGTTTGCACAGAATATTTATCCACAAATTATGTCCTATTCGATTACGCCTATTGCAACCGTTCATTCCCCCTACAAACAAAAATTCGGCATTGCCCGCCAACCCGGTTTGGTTCCTGCAGCAGAAATTTGCATTGAACTCACTCCTGAATTTACCGCAGACAGCGTTCGGGGCTTGGAAGATTTCGACTATGTGTGGATAAGTTTTATTTTCCACGGCGTATTGGATGAAGGTTGGGCGCAAATGGTACGTCCGCCACGGCTTGGAGGCAAACAAAAAATGGGCGTATTTGCCACGCGCAGCCCGCACCGCCCCAATCATCTCGGTTTATCCCTGCTGAAACTCGAACGTATCGAAACAGGCAAACCTGTCCGCATCTATTGCAGCGGTGCAGACCTATTGGACGGTACTCCGGTAGTGGATATCAAACCCTACATCCCGTTTGTCGAATCCAAACCTGACGCATCATCAGGCTTTGTCAGCGGCAAACCTGAAGAATTGAACGTTGTCTGGGCAGAAAGTACGCTCGCGGAACATTTATCCACAGAAGAAAAACATCTCATTGAGCAAAGCATCGCCCAAGATCCTCGCCCTGCCTATCAAGATATTCCCGAACGGGTTTATGTAATGAATATTGCGGATTATGAAGTACAGTTTAGGATAGAAAACAAATGTGCCACAGTGATTAAACTATCAAACAATCTGATTGCAAATTTGAATCTATCTACATACAAAAGGCCGTCTGAAATGTTCAGACGGCCTTTTGAATTATCCACAGACTGATTGATTCAGCCTGTTATCCTTTAGATTTTGCTGGCAAAAAATTCCAAGGTACGAACCAATTGGCAAGTGTAAGACATTTCATTGTCGTACCAAGCAACAGTTTTCACCAATTGTTTGTCGCCAACTGTCATCACGCGGGTTTGAGTCGCATCGAAAGAGTGAGCCGTATTCAATACCGATGACGTCGGAAGAAACGATTTGATCTTCAGTGTAGCCTAAAGCATCGTTGGCGGCAGCTTTCATGGCTGCATTGATTTCTTCTTTGGTAACAGGGCGTTCGAGAACAGAAACCAATTCGGTCAAAGAGCCGGTAGCAACAGGAACACGTTGGGCAGAACCATCAAGTTTGCCATTCAATTCAGGGATAACCAAGCCGATGGCTTTAGCGGCACCGGTGCTGTTCGGTACGATATTCAATGCAGCGGCACGGGCGCGGCGGAAGTCGCCTTTACGGTGTGGCGCGTCAAGGGTGTTTTGGTCGCCGGTATAAGCGTGGATGGTGGTCATCAGACCTTCAACAATACCGAATTCTTTTTGCAATACCGCAGCCATAGGGGCCAGACAGTTAGTCGTACAAGAAGCGGCGGAGATAACGGTTTCACTGCCGTCCAAAATATCTTGGTTTACGCCGTATACAACGGTTTTCACATCATTGCCGCCAGGTGCGGAAATTACAACTTTGCGCGCACCGGCACGGATATGGGCTTCAGCTTTGGTTTTGCTGGTAAAGAAACCGGTACATTCAAGAACAACGTCCACACCCAGCTCGCCCCAAGGCAATTCTTCAGGATTAGGATTGGCAAATACTTTGATTTCTTTGCCGTTCACAACAATCGCATTATCTTTCAATTCGGCAGAGCCTTCAAAACGACCTTGAGTACTGTCGTATTTAAAGAGGTGCAGCAGCATATCGGCAGGAGTCAAGTCGTTAACAGCAACGACTTCGATACCTTGGGCTTTTTCAATTTGACGCAATGCCAGACGACCGATGCGGCCAAAACCATTAATCGCTACTTTAATACTCATTTTGCTACTCCTAATTAGATGGAATGGGAAAAATTTTCAGTAAGGCCATTGTATCCTGAAATAAAATTACTTTCTAGGATTACAGATGATTACTTTTTAAGTTGTTTGATTTAAATAAAGAAAACATGAAATTCTTGTTTGTAGGAAAAATATCAGGTAAATCGAATTAGTCCTGACTTTTGATATTTTTATTTCATAAAAACCATTTTTCCAATCTTAAAAAGTTTCATAAGTTTATGAAATCATAAACTTAGTTCTATTTTCTCCATATTTTTGCCGATTTTTGTGTTGATAATTCAGTATTTTCTTCAAATCATAATATTTTCAATTTTTTTAAAATGATGATTTTGATGAAGAACCAAACCCATCTGTGGATAACGGAATAACTTTCTTTAAAACCAATTTGATAGTCACTTTTTATCTTTGAGGCCAACCCTCAACTGAATGCCGGAATAAAAAAGGATAGAATCTTAGTTTCTTCTATTTTTCTGTGGATAAAACCCAAATTACCCACTTCAATTTCACATACTATTGTGGATAATTAAAATTTTGAAATTCACCCCCACAAAACATCCATATTGGCAAATACTATTAAAAATGATGGCTTGTTTTTTCCTTTTTAACGTATCATTTATCCATCAGACTCTTTAAAAGGAAGCAATTATGCTGCAACGGACTTTAGCCAAATCAGTAAGCGTTACCGGCGTTGGCCTGCATTCGGGCGAAAGGGTCGCTCTGACTTTGCATCCTGCCGAAGAAAACAGCGGTATTTCGTTCCGCCGTACCGATTTAAGTGGGGAAATGGGCGAAATAATTAAATTGAACCCTTATTTGATCAACGATACCCGCCTCTCTTCAACCATCGTTACCGATAAAGGCGTACGCATCGGCACGATTGAACACATTATGTCGGCTCTGTCTGCCTACGGCATCGACAATGCCTTGATTGAATTGAACGCGCCTGAAATTCCGATTATGGACGGCTCCAGCCTGCCGTTTATTTACCTTTTACAAGATGCAGGCGTGGTAGATCAAAAAGCCCAAAAACGTTTTTTGAGAATCCTCAAACCCGTTGAAATCAAAGAAACCGGAAAATGGGTACGCTTTACGCCTTATGACGACTTTAAAGTGACTTTAACCATCGAATTTGACCATCCCGTATTCAACCGCAGCGCACCTACTTTCGAGATTGATTTTGCAGGAAAATCCTATATCGATGAGATTGCCCGCGCCCGTACCTTCGGCTTTATGCACGAAGTGGAAATGATGCGTGCCCATAATCTCGGACTGGGCGGCAATTTGAACAATGCCATCGTGATTGACGACATGGATGTTTTGAATCCGGAAGGTTTGCGCTATCTGATGAATTTGTCCGCCACAAAATCCTTGATGCGATTGGCGATTTGTACATTGTCGGCCATCCGATTATCGGTGCATTTGAAGGTTACAAATCAGGACATGCCATCAATAATGCACTGTTGCGTGCCGTTTTGGCAGATGAAAGCGCTTATGAATGGGTTGAGTTTGCCGATGACGAAGACTTGCCCACCGCTTTTCACGAGCTGCCGGCAGCCTGATAGAAAATAGACAAAACAGTCCAATAAAAAGGCCGTCTGAAAGGTTCAGACGGCCTAAATTATGTCGTTTTCCACAAGTAATTATCCACATATTCATCCATTTTTATCTTATTGAAAAATAAAAAAATATTAAAATTTAACGTTATTCTTATACACATCTTATACATATATTTTCCAAAACTAAAAAGGCCGTCTGAAACGAAGCTGTTCAGATGGCCTTTTTCAGTCAAACCGACAATATCAATCGCCCATGACCTTGCCTTCGCGGCGCGGGTCGGCGCCTCCGAGCAAACCGTCTTTGCCGATCACAATGCCTTGCACGCCGGAATTCAAATCGCGGATTTGGACTTTGTAGCCCAGTTTTTCCAATGCAGTCGCTTTATCCGCCGCAGCGGTTTTATCCTCGATTTCATACTGGCTGCCGCGATTGAGCATATTCGGCAGTGAAATTGCCGTCTGAATGTCCATACCCCAGTCGATATGCGCCACCAGCGTTTTGAGCGACGAAACCGATGATACGGCTGCCGCCCGGGCGAACCGACCGCCATATAAGGCTTGCCGTCTTTCATCACAATGGTCGGCGCCATCGAAGAACGCGGACGTTTGCCGCCTGCCACGCTGTTGGCCACCGTTTTACCGTCTTCTCCGACAGGGTTGAAGGCAAAATCAGTTAATTCATTGTTGAGCAGATAGCCGTTTGCCATCAGCCCCGAACCAAAGGCGTTTTCAATTGAAGTCGTCATCGATACAACGTTGCCGTCTTTATCCACAACCACCAAGTGGCTGGTGGACGGCAGCTCTATTGCCATGCCCTGCACGTATGCCTTGCCAAACTTGCCTGCCTGAATAGTTTCCAATGCCTTGTCGGATTGGCGGATTTCTTCGGCACGCGGTTTCAAATAAGTCTGAGAAATCATGGCACGGGTCGGAACATTCACAAACGCAGGATCGCCGACATAATAATCACGGTCGGCAAAAGCAATCCGCGACGCATCACCTATCCAGCGCCAACTGTGGATATTTTCCGCACCCAACGCCTTCATATCCTGATTCTGCAAGACGCCCAAAATCTGCCCCAAAGCGATTGCGCCGGAACTTGGCGCGCCCATGCCGCAAACTTCATATTCACGATACGGCGCACAAACCGGCTTACGCTCGATAACTTGATAGTTTTTCAAATCCGCCATGCTGATTTTGCCGGGATTATCCACAGCACCGGTAACGGCACGGACAATATTCTGCGCCAGTATTCCCTGATAAAACGGCGTGCTGCCTTTTTCCGCCAACAGGCGTACGGAACGTGCAAATTCAGGATTTTTCAAAACCGTTCCCGCAGCCAAAGGTTTGCCGTCGGGTAAGAAATAGGCAGCAGTTTGCGGATAACGTTGCAAGGGTTCCAAATTTTGTTCGATGGATTTCGCCATACGCGGAGAAACAGCAAAACCTTGTTTCGCCAAAGTAATTGGTTTCTCAAACAAACTTGCCCACGGCAATTTGCCGTAACGCTTATGGACATCTTCCAGCAGCTTCGGAATCCCCGGCACACCGACCGAACGGCCGCCGACCACCGCTTTCATAAAGCCCATCGGTTTGCCGTTTTCGTCCAAGAAAAGTTCCGGCGTTGCCGCTTTCGGCGCTGTTTCACGGGCATCAAACGTCGTCAGCTTTTTCGCCTTATTGTCCCAATACACCAAAAACGCACCGCCACCCAATCCGGAAGACTGAGGCTCAACCAGTCCCAAAGTTGTCTGCATGGCAATCATCGCATCTATCGCGCTGCCGCCGCGCTTCAAAATTTCATAACCGGCTTCAGTCGCCAGCGGATTGGCAGACGCCGCCATATAATGCTTGGCGCGGATTAATTTCTGCTCCGTCAGCCCTGTTCCTTGCTCCGGCGCATGGTTATCCACAGATACAGAGGACAGAGCAACTTGAGGTTTCAGAACCGGCTGTTGCGCACAAGCGGCCAAAATCAAAACGGATAACAAATTAATACTAAAGGAAAACTTCATATGCACACCCTTATTGAAATATTTTCAGACGGCCTTTTCCCAGCTTAAATAAAAGGAAATATGAAAATAGCTTGAAATAAAAAACCATTTGACTATTTCTCTAGTCAATCAGTTCCGATTGGAGAAGTATAAAACAAGCTAAGATTGTGCACAGGCAAAAAGTTACCCACAGAATAAAGCAGCAGGAAAAATTTTTATCCATATCTGCAAACAAGGCCGACCATACTTTATCCTCATTAAAAAATATCAGCTAAGTATTTGAAAATTTTTTGTAATAAAAGTTATCAACACGCTGGGGCAGCACTCAATATCATCTTCTATTTATTATTTAAAAATCTAATTTATAGTTTGTTTTCCCAAAGGCAAAGGCCGTCTGAAACGTAAAGGCATCTTTTCAAAAAATTAAAAAGTTAAGGATTGTTAAAAAGTTGTAAATCAGCTAGAGTTACGCTTGATAAAATTTAATCAATAATGGAGTTTCACTAAATGAAAGGCGACATTGGCGTTATCGGCCTTGCCGTTATGGGGCAAAACCTGATTCTCAACATGAACGACAACGGTTTTAAAGTTGTCGCATTCAACCGTACGACCAGCAAAGTAGATGATTTTTTAAACGGCGCAGCCAAAAATACCAATATTATCGGCGCATATTCACTGCAAGATCTGGTTGATAAATTAGAAAAACCGCGCAAAATCATGATGATGGTGCGCGCTGGTTCTGTTGTTGACGATTTTATCGAGCAACTCGTTCCGCTTTTGGACGAAAGGCGACATCATTATTGACGGCGGCAATGCCAACTATCCTGATTCCACCCGCCGTACACACGAGCTGGCGGCAAAAGGCATCCGCTTTATCGGTGCCGGTGTATCCGGCGGTGAAGAAGGCGCGCGTCACGGCCCTTCTATCATACCTGGTGGCGACGAAGCCGCATGGCCTGCCGTTAAGCCGATTTTCCAAGCCATCTCCGCCAAAACGCCTCAAGGCGAGCCTTGCTGCGACTGGGTCGGCCGCGACGGCGCGGGCCACTTCGTCAAAATGGTGCACAACGGCATCGAATACGGCGATATGCAGTTGATTTGCGAAGCGTACCAATTCATGAAAGACGGTTTGGGCCTGTCTTATGACGAAATGCACCAAATCTTCAACGAGTGGAACAAAACCGAACTGGATTCTTATTTGGTCGAAATTACCGCTGCGATTTTGGGTTACAGAGATGAAAACGGCGAACCTTTGGTCGAAAAAATCCTTGATACCGCAGGTCAAAAAGGCACAGGTAAATGGACCGGCATCAATGCCCTCGATTTGGGTATCCCGTTGACCCTGATTTCCGAAGCCGTGTTTGCACGTTGCGTTTCTGCGTTTAAAGACCAACGCGCCCAAGCAAACAGCCTGTTTGGCAAAACCATTACCCCGATTGAAGGCGACAAAGCCGCATGGGTGGATGCTTTGCGCCAAGCCCTGTTGGCATCCAAAATCATTTCTTATGCACAAGGCTTCATGCTCATCCGCGAAGCCAGTGAAAACAACGATTGGGCATTGAATTACGGCAACACTGCCCTCTTGTGGCGCGAAGGCTGCATCATCCGCAGCGCGTTCTTGGGCAATATCCGCGACGCATACGAAGCCAATCCTGATTTGGTCTTCTTGGGTTCTGATCCTTATTTCAAAGGCGTGTTGGAAACCTGTCTGCCTGCATGGCGTAAAGTGGTGGCCAAAGCGATCGAGTGCGGTATTCCGATGCCTTGCATGGCTTCCGCCATTACCTTCCTTGACGGCTACACTTCCGAACGTCTGCCAGCCAACCTGCTGCAAGCGCAACGCGACTACTTCGGCGCGCACACTTACGAGCGTACCGACAAACCGCGCGGCGAGTTCTTCCATACCAACTGGACAGCAAGGGTGGCGATACCGCTTCAACCACATACGATATTTAATTTGTCTGAGCAAACAAAAGGCCGTCTGAAATACTCAGACGGCCTTTTTATAGGGTTATCCACAATAAAGAATGAAACGATTTAGCCTATTTAATAGATAACTTCATGAAATAAATAAGGATTAATAAAGGCCGTCTGAATATTTCAGACGGCCTTTAAAAGTGTTCACAACCTTATCAACAGGTTTTCCATAGATTAAACCAGATTTTGCGGATTGCCGGCCACGAAGCGGTTGATGTTGTCCAAAAAGGATGTCAAATAGACGGTTGGCGGCCTCTTGGCTTGCCCATGCAATGTGGCGTGACGATGAGGTTGGGCAGTCGGGCTTTCAGCAGAGGGTTGCCGTCGCGTGGTGGCTCTTGTGTCAACACGTCAAAACCCTGCCCCGCCGATTTGGCCGTATTTCAACGCCGCAACCAAAGCGGCTTCATCAACCAGGCCGCCGCGCCCGCAGTTGATGAGGATGGCGCCGGGTTTCATTTGCTGCAATTCGGCTTCGCCTATCATGTTGGCTGTTTGCGGCGTGAGCGGGCAATTAAGCGACACGACATCGGCGGAGCGGATGGCTTCGTCAAAGGAAACATAGCCGTCGCGGACGCTTTGGGCATTTTTATGTTCGGCGAACACGACATTCATTTTGAAAGCCTGAGCATAAGTTGCCAGCGTTTTACCGATATTGCCGCGACCGAAAATCGCCAGCGTTTTACCGTTTAAATCGCGCATCGGTGCGCCGAGGTGGCAGAAAAACGGCGAGTTTTCCCACAAGCCTGCCGCAACGTCGCGCTGGTAGGCAGGCAGGTTGCGCATCAGGGTAATCATCATCATAAACGCGTGTTCCGCCACGGATTCATTGCCGTAAGCGCGGATATTGCACACTGCCGTGCCGTTTTGTTTGGCAGCCTCAACGTCCACATTGTTGACGCCTGTCGCGGTAACGGCAACCAGCTTGAGTTGTGGATTTTCGGCAAATGCTTGGGCGGAAATCACGACTTTGTTGGTAATCACAATGTCCGCACCGCGGATACGCTCCAGGTTTCGTGCGCTTCGGTTGTGCCGTAGCTGCTCAATGTATGTGGAAAATCAAAATCAAACGGGCGGTTGACGAGGGTATCGCGGTCGAGGACGACAATATGGAGCTGGTTCATAAAAATTCCTATCAGAAAATAAAATATCGATTTATAAAAATCTAGATCAGGATAAAGGATTTAAAATATACGCGTTAGTTGATAATAATTATTATGTAGCGATTAAAACATCAATGTATCAGGAAAACAGCATGATTAAAACCATTACATTTGCTATTTTGCATTTCAGCGTCGCATTTAGTATCGCCTATATTCTGACCGGCAGTATCGGCGTTTCCAGCGCGGTCGCTTTGGTCGAACCCATCGTCAATACCGTCGTCTTTTATTTTCACGAAAAAGCGTGGAGCCGCTACGAGAAAAACAAATCCGAAAAGCAAAAATTGTGGGTGCCTCTGCATCAGTGCGGCTAAAGTTTCAGACGGCCTTTTGCTTGATTAAAACCGATTATGCCTTTGCGGTTCGTCCATCGCCATCAAAATGCCAAACCCTAAAATAGAGTAAGACTTTACGAAGGCTTCATGAAGGTAAAAATGCTAAAATACGCTATTCTTGCAAACCCATTCAGACGGCCTCAATGCTCACCGATTTAGAAAAAAACGCCATCCGCGACCATTACCAAAACATCGGCAAAAACCTGCCCGGTTTCCGTCCGCGAGCTTCGCAGAGGGAAATGATTGCGGCGATTGCCAACGCTTTTTCGCGGACGTTGACGCGTGAAGAAGGTGAAGAAGCGCCCAAACGTGAGGGCGAGAGCATTGCCGTGATAGAAGGGCCGACCGGCGTGGGTAAATCGTTGGCCTATCTTTTGGCCGGCGGCATCATGGCGCAAACGCGCGGCAAACGGCTGATTGTCAGCAGCGCGACGGTGGCTTTGCAGGAGCAGTTGGTTGACCGCGATTTGCCGTTTCTGGTCGAAAAAAGCGGTTTGGAGCTGACCTTTGCGCTTGCCAAAGGGCGCGGCCGTTATCTTTGTCCGTACAAACTCTATCAACTGACGCAAAACAACGCCCAGCAAAACCTGCTTGGTTTTGAAGCGCCGGAAGTGTTGTGGGACAGCAAACCCAAGCCGGAAGAATTGAACCTGCTGCGCGACATTGCCGATGAATTTTCCGCCCGCCGTTTTAATGGCGACCGCGACGCTTGGCCGGAAAAAATCGATGATGCGATTTGGCTCAAAGTTACCAACGACCGCCACGGTTGCCTGAAGCCGCCTGTCCCAACCGTCCGGAATGCCCGTTTTACCTGGCACGCGATGTCTTGGAAACCGTCGATGTTGTCGTTGCCAACCATGACCTTCTGCTTGCCGACATCAGCATGGGCGGCGGCGTGATTCTGCCTGCGCCCGAAAACAGTTTCTATTGCATAGACGAAGCGCACCACCTGCCCAAAAAGCCCTCAGCCGCTTTTGCCGCCGAACATTCATGGAATATTGCCGTTTGGACGCTGGAAAAAAACTGCCGCAGCTGACCGGCAAAATTGCCGCGCTTACCGATAAAGCCGAACTTGCCAACCTTGCCGACGAAGCTGCCACATCCTTGCTCGACAGCCTGCACGAATGGCAGTTTCACTTTGGCGGAAGAGCCGTCTTTAAGTCTGGGGTCGTCTGAAAACGACAGGCGGAAACACAACGAACCGACTTGGCTGTGGGAAGACGGCAAAATCCCGAAGGCCTGAAACCACAGTTTCCAATACGGCCATTGCTGCGCGCAGCCTGCTCAAACACGTTGTCGGGTATGAACGATGCGCTTTCCGCCGCTCGCCGCGAAAAAGAACAGGACGGCGCGCTCCTCGACCGCCTGACCAGCGAGTTCGGCCTTTTTATCGCTCGTATCGAACAAATCAGCGCGGTTTGGGATTTACTCTCTACCGTTCCCATTGAAGGCGAAGAGCCGTTGGCAAAATGGATAACCCGCCGTGCCGACGACAAAAACGACTATATTTTCAACGCCAGCCCCATCAGCAGCGCATCTCACCTTGCTAACAGCTTGTGGCGGCGCGCGGCAGGGCGCGGTGCTGACTTCGGCCACCCTGCAATCGCTCGGCAGCTTCAACCTGATTTTGCGCCAAACCGGCCTGTTGTGGCTGCCAGAAACCACCACGCTTGCTTTGGAAAGCCCGTTTAATTTTGATACGCAAGGCGAGTTGTATATTCCGCCGGTTCAAGCCAGCCCCAAAGACCCTGATGCGCACACGGCCGCCATTGTAGAATGGTTGCCGAAGCTGGTTTCGCCGGTTGAAGCCATCGGCACGCTGGTGTTGTTTTCCTCGCGCAAGCAAATGCAGGATGTCGCCTTACGACTGCCTGACGAATACTTGCCGCTTTTGCTTGTGCAGGGCGAGTTGCCCAAAGCTGTGCTTTTACAAAGGCACTATCAAGCCATTGCCGAAGGTAAAGCCAGCATTATTTTCGGCCTCGACAGTTTTGCCGAAGGCCTCGACCTGCCCGGCACGGCCTGCGTACAAGTCATTATTGCCAAGCTGCCGTTTGCGATGCCGGACAACCCCATCGAGAAAACCCAAAACCGTTGGATTGAACAACGCGGCGGCAATCCTTTTATCGAAATTACGGTGCCCGAAGCCAGCATCAAACTGATCCAAGCCGTCGGCCGCCTTATCCGTACCGAACAGGATTACGGCCGCGTGACCATCCTCGACAACCGCGTCAAAACGCAACGCTACGGCCAACAATTATTGGCCTGTCTGCCGCCGTTTAAACGGATAGGGTAGTTGTGGATTGTTCAAAAGGTAAAGGCCGTCTGAAACCAAATGTTCAGACGGCCTTTTATTCTTTTCAAGCTATAAATCCAATTTCATGACGGATACGGTTTCCCCGTTGTGCCAAGTCTGCGTGATTTCTTTCTAGCCGAACTTTTTCATACAGCCCTGCACATCCGGCGTATAGAGAAACAGATGCGGCAAACCCAGTTCGCGTGCTTTATCCAGACAAAACGAAACCAGCTGCCTGCCTACGCCCAAACCGCGAAATTGCGGCAAAACGAACACATCGCCCAGCCAATATTCGTATTCGGGAAAACACGCCATATCAAACCGCTTCAATGCCGCCGAACCCATCAGCCGCCCTTCGTTATCCACAGCCGAAAACGCCAGCGGCAAATTATCCCCATTAAGGCACTGCGCGTAATACGCACGGATTGTGTCCAAAGACGACCACGGCGCAAAATCGTGCCATTCCTCAAACAGCGCGAGGGCTAAAGGCTCGACAAATTCAGGCTTCAGACGGCATATGTTCATATTGGCTCCTCTTGTTGTATCGAATAGGGATTATTTTCACAGTATAGGCCGTCTGAAAGGTTAACACATCTTAAAAAATCAGCGTAAAACACGATAAACCCGCCGCCAGCCCCATTCAAATCACTTATAATTCTGCCCATACCGCACACAAACAAAAGAAGAACATCATGGCCAAGAAATTTCCCATTTTCCCGAAAAATCCCGAGCGTATCTGCTGGGGTTGCGACAAATACTGCAAAGAAGACGATTTGCAATGCGGCAACGGTTGCGAACGCATCCAACACCCCATCGAGTTGGACGGCCGCGACTGGTATAAAAAAGGCGACTGGAGCAATTTGTTGAGCGAAGAGCAGCAAATCGAACTTGGACTGAAAGAAGCGCCCAAGCCGGCCAAACCGCATATCAAACTGCCTTTGAAAAACAAAACGGCTTAAACGGTATGCCGTAAACAAACGAAATAAAAAAAGGCCGTCTGAAACCTGAAAAACAGGGTTTCAGACGGCCTTTTGCGTTGTCGGATTATGCCTTCACATAATGCACAAACGCGTATTCGATGCCTTTGGCGGAAACATGGTTTTCCCGAGAGGCTTCTTGCCATGTTTCTGTGGAAAACTCAGGAAAAAACGCATCGCCGTCCACATCCAAACCGACTTCGGTCAAACGCAAATCGGTGGCAATCGGCAGGGCTTGTGCATAAATTTGCGCGCCGCCCATGATGATGACTTCTTCAACCCCCTGACACAAAGCCAGCGCATCTTCCAAAGAAGCCGCTGTTTGCGCGCCTTCGGCCTGATAATCTTGGCGGGTGATGACGATATTTTGACGACCGGGCAGCGGCTTGCGCGGCAGCGATTCCCATGTTTTGCGGCCCATAATGACGGGTTTGCCGGTGGTGTAGGATTTGAAAAAAAGGCAAAATCTTCGGGCAAATGCCAAGGCATGGTGTTGTTGATGCCGATACAGCGGCGGGCGGCGTAGGCGGCGATGAGGGTGATTTTCGGCATGATAAAATCCGTTTGTAAAATAAAATGATTATAGCGGAAGGGACTTTGAATAGACTGAATATCCCGATATTTTAAAAAAATGTTTCAATATTTATAAAATCAATATTCAAAATGCTTAATTTTGACAAAAATCATTTATTGTTCATTTTTTTAGGGTATATGATAAATATCATATCAAATAAAAAAGGAAAGGAAAAAAAGATGAGAACCCTCCGCATTTCTGCTTTGACTGCTTCTCTGTCTTTGATGTTGGCTGCCTGCGGCGGCGCAACAAGCGGCTTGTCGAAATGCCGTGACCGAACCGCTCAATCCGCATCCGAAAAGGCGTGTTGTCCGTTGAATTGAACGAATCCGTCCCTGAAAAACGGTACGTTGGAGCTGACGGCCAACGGTAAAACGCAAACCCTGCAAAAAGGCGGCAAACTCGATACCGGCTTTTTGAAAACCGATAAAGTATCCTCTTACGACTACGCCCAAAAAATTAAGGTAAACGGTCAAGTCATCACTTTGGAAACGGGCGACTTCCAAGTGTATAAACAAAATTATTCTACTGTTGCCGCGCGTTACGCCAAACAAAAAGCCGATGACGCAGGCAAGCTGCAAAACCTCGATACATACACATTCACCGTCGGCGAAGTCCAAGGCGATGAAACCGCTTACCGCAATTTGCCCAAACAAGGCAGCTATCAGTATTCGGGGATCGCGTTTAACGGCGACGACCGCAGCGGCCGTCTGAAATACACCGTCGATTTCGATAAAAAACAAGGTTACGGCAAAATCAGCAGCATGGCTTCCCACAATAATGTCGACCTGCTTGCCGCAGGTATTGCCAATAACAATGGCAAAGCCGCCATCAGCGGTAAAACCAGTTTGAACGGTATCGAAAACGGCCGTTATGATTTGAAACTCTTCGGCCCGCAGGCTGAAGAAATTGCCGGTAAGGCGCAAATCAAAAGTTGGCGATTCCACCAAAGAAATCGGTTTGGCCGGTAAAAAGAATAGAAACAAGGCCGTCTGAAAGGTTCAGACGGCCTTTTTGTAACAAAAAAAGCAACGGCTCAAACCGTTGCTTTTTTCATGCCAACCTAAATTACAGGCTGCCCAAGATAATGCGCAATACGCGGCGCAACGGCTCGGCAGCGCCCCACAAGAGTTGGTCGCCGACAGTGAACGCGCTGATGTATTCGCCGCCCATTTCCAGTTTGCGGATACGGCCGACAGGAACAGACAGCGTGCCGGTAACTTTGGCAGGAGTCAGCTCGTGGATGCTGGCTTCTTTTTCGTTAGGGATGACTTTCACCCAGTCGTTTGCACCTGCCAAGATGGCTTCGATTTCAGAAACAGGCAGGTCTTTTTTCAGCTTCAGGGTGAGGGCTTGGCTGTGGCAGCGCATAGAACCGATGCGTACGCACAAGCCGTCGATTACGGTCGGATTGTCGCTGCGGCCGAGGATTTTGTTGGTTTCTTACGCCGCCCTTCCATTCTTCTTTGGACTGGCCGTTGCCCAAGTCCACGTCAATCCACGGAATCAGGCTGCCGGCGAGCGGTACGCCGAAGTTGGCTTTCGGATAGTCTTCGCTGCGCAGGAAATCGGACACTTTGCGGTCGATGTCGAGAATCGCGCTGGAAGGATCGGCAAGCTCGTCTGCCACTTTGGCGTGAATCGCGCCCATGCCGCTGATGAGTTCGCGCATGTTTTTCGCACCTGCGCCGGAAGCGGCTTGGTAGGTCATGCTGGTTGCCCATTCGACCAAATCGTTTTGGAACAGGCCGCCCAAAGCCATCAGCATCAGGGAAACGGTGCAGTTGCCGCCGATGTAGTTTTTCACGCCGTTTTTGAGGCCGTTGTCGATGACGTTGCGGTTGACAGGGTCGAGGACGATAATCGCATCGTCTTTCATGCGCAGGGAAGAAGCCGCGTCAACCCAGTAGCCGTTCCAGCCGCTGTCGCGCAGGGGTTGGAAGACGGATTTGGTGTAGTCGCCACCCTGACAGGTAACGATGATGTCCATTTTTGCCAATTCGGCAACATCGTTGGCATCCAACAATGTTTTGGCTGCCTGACCGAAATCAGGGGCAGCGCCGCCGACGTTGGAAGTGGTAAAGAAACGCTTCGGGAATATGGGCGAAGTCGTTTTCTTCTTTCATACGCTGCATCAAAACAGAGCCGACCATACCGCGCCAGCCGACAAAACCTACTTTCATGTGTTACTCCTTACAAAGAAAATCCGGATAAGTTTTATAGTGCATTAACAAAAATCGGAACGGCATCGCCTGCCGCTTTGTTCAGATTTTTGTTAACCCACTATAAAAAAGGGGAAAACAAACGTTTTAACGCCGTCTGCGGAAAATGTAAAGGTTTTTATCGAAATTTTTTAGAATGATGGAAAAATAGGTTAAGATAGCAATGAAATTGCATTTCATTAATTGCACAGAGGAAGATTAAATGAGCGAAATCAATTTGTCGGATTTGCCTAAAACAGAAATAGTAGATGTCCATATTGCTTCGCCGGGGGCGAGGGTTGCGGCATATTTGTTGAATAATCTGTTTACTTTTTTGATATGGTTGCCATTCATCATGATGGTAGTTTTCACTTTAGATGAAAGCAAAAAATTAGTTTCGGAATCTTCTCTTTTTAATACCCCTGAATATTTTGCCATAACATTTTTTATTTCTTTGGCTGTCTATTTGGTTTTTGGTATCTTCCAACTGTATTACATGAGCCGGGACGGTCAGTCTTTAGGTAAAAAAATTATGGGCATCCGGGTGTTAAAAAATGACGGGAGCAATCCGGGCTTTGAAGGAACGGTTTTAATCCGCGAAGTTGTCTGGGCGCTTGCTGTTGGTGTTGTGGTAACTATTGTATCGTTGGCAATAAGTGACACGGGTGGAAACCTGATTTCTCTGCTTATAGCCTTCATTAACTTCATCATGCTCTTTTCCGTC